>Ga0179593_1523337_pt1 | contig 12860 bp, 15 predicted proteins | sample CZODoug2_1_08_16_FD_185931 | JGI IMG/M metagenome (GOLD analysis project Ga0179593, IMG submission 185931) | Vadose zone soil fungal communities from Angelo Coast Range Reserve, California, USA - CZODoug2_1_08_16fungal (PacBio error correction) | ecosystem: Environmental > Terrestrial > Soil >... | reverse complement strand
TTCACCTTGAACGGCTGAGTTCCCTTCCCTTCTGTTATAGTCTTTTTTTTCCCCCTTTTTCCACCCCCCCCCTTGATGCTTCTTAATATGTAAAGAATTGCCCATGCCCCTGCATTCTGTCTTTTTATTTCGGTTTCGTTTTTCTTAGCTAGATCCCTGCTCCAGCTATACTCCCTTCGTCTGTTTTTGTTAGCTGTCTTTTTTTGGTTTTCCCCGTTCCGACCTTATGCCCTCTCTTCCCCCCTCTTTCCTTTTCATTTTTGCTAAGTAACTCTCTTTCTTAATGAACGAAAGACGTCGAGTCTGTCCAATTTATTTCGAGTTTTTGTCTAGACGTCCTTTTCCCCTTGACCAAAGCTCTTCTTTCGCTCACCCCTCCCTTCCTTCCTTTCCTTTTTCCCCCGGAAATCTCCCGGAAGAGCATGTTTACGATTTCCCCCGAGGTCCCCTCCCTCAACCTGTCCAGCGCGCTTACCACGCGCGAGGAGAATTATGCTCACCTGGCCTAGAATTCCATCCCACGAAGCCTCCCCCTTCCCCCCCTTGCTCAAAGTTTCAAGTTCTTTCCTTTTGACACACACCCCAAATTCACCCTCCTGGTTCCCCCCCTTTTGCCTTCCCCCACCCCCCCCTCCCTTCCGACCTCGCGCACTCCCCCCACGACCCCCTGTCAAGTGAATATTTTCCTGAGGATTCCTTTCCCCCCTCCCGATTATGAGACTCCCAGCCTCTTTCCTTACCCAAGAGTCTTTTCCCCCCCCTCTAATCCCCCCCTTCCTCCCTTCCAATTATACCATGCCTACGATGAGTTGTTCTTCTCTCCTCCTCTCGCGACGTCCTACCCGGTGTTGACCCCCTATCTAGTCCCTTCTCCCTCTCCCTCACCTTTAGCACCAATCATATTGGGGATTTTCCCCCCTCCGAAGACACCTCTTTTTATGAACCAATTTGACTTCACTTCTCTCCTCTTCCTTTTCCACTTCTTCTGAATTTCTAGGCTAATGCGCCGTCTTCCGCCCACAAACTGACCTTCGGGTAAGCCTCAATTCTTTATGTTTTCGGTCGTTCTCATGTTTTTTAGGTTTCCTCCCCTTCCCCTTTTTCTTCACACAAGAAGCCCACAAGTCGAGGCCCTTTGTAGTGCCATGGAGAGATGAAGCCTTTCATGAGCTGTGCTCTCTTTTGCCCCCCCACGCTCTTATACCCCCCTTCCTTTTTTCCTGCTTACCTCCCTTCTATTGTCCAATGAGCAACACCCTGATCTAGCATTGTACCCCATAGAAGCCGTACTTGGTTCCTTTGTGGACTGATTGTCCCCCTTTTCCCCACTTCGAGTTTTCCCTCCTCCCCACTTGCCCCTTCCCCCCTCCCTAGCGCATTTTACATACAGGTTTCCCTTCTCCCATCTCGTTCCCCTTCTGTGTTTTGCGCCATTCACGCCAAGGGGCGCTAAGAATCTGATCTTCTTCGAGTGTTTCTTCATAGTGAACGGCAGGTTAGTTGGGTCTTTTTCCTTTTCGTCGATAGTTGAAGTGGGTTCCCCCTGTTAATGACCTTGAGGGTTCCCCGGACTTGCGACTTTTACAGGTTCTTTTATAGATGCTGTTTTCATCCTTTTCCTCCTGCTCTTCACCCCTCTTGGTTTAGTCCTGAGATTGCCCTGCTGCCCCCTTTTTCCCACCCCTCCCTTTTCTCTATAAGGCTCCCCGGAGACGACTGTTTTTTTTTACCAATCTTTGGACTCTTGCCCATCCCTCTACTGCCCGAAATTGTTCCCCTTTCACCTCTAAAGGTTGCGCTATACTTAGTTACCTTTCGTCTTCTCTAGACAGCCCTATTACTCATCTGTGTTTCTAGGATTAGGTCTCGGAGTCCACGAAGGAAAGTCCTTTCCGTTTGGTCTTTGGTTCTTCGGAATAGAAGCAAGGAAGATCCCGTCGTCCAACGTTGAAAGCTTCCCGTATTAAAGGAAGCAGGATTTTCCGCACTTGACGAACCCCCCCTATGGATCAGACCCCCAGCTTTATACAGTTCTTCTGCTAGCTTCATAGGGAAGACGTTTTGTAAGTGGTTGAGTAGCTTCTCGCCTCCTAAATTTCTATTCCACATTTCTTTATCTTTCTAGTGGATGAGTGCCCTCCTCCAACCTTACCTTTTCGACATTTTAGTGAATCTCCTGTTCCTCCTTTTGAGTTATCCTTTTCTTTCCTATTATCTCAACAACAATGAACAGGCCTGCTCAGAGCTTCTGCTGAGTTCCGCGATTTCTTTTCTGGAGGCTCTTTCTTCTGAAGTAGTTGACACTTCCTCTCAACCTTTGTACTTTCTCCCCCCGGAAAGGGAACAAGTTTTGTTTGTGAGAGTCGCAGACCCCCCGGCTTCGGCAATAGTATATACCTCAATCCCAATCTCATTCCTCTCCCCCTCAACGTCCCCATTCCCCCCGGTCTCCCCCCCACTATACGCATGCTATGGGACCACAAGAACAACAATCAAAGTGAGCGCCCTCATCCTATATTTCTCTGCCTCCTTACGATTTTGTGAAGCATCCAACCAAGAACCCTGTGAGGCGAATCACAACGGAACTAACTAGTCCCCTCATCCAGTCGTCTGCACTGAATTCCGCTCTCACCGTAAAATCCGATATCGTGAAGACCTCTCACCACTGTTACCCCCCCGCCATCACTTCGCATGCTTACAATGTCTCAGCGCCGGCTCCACTATCTACTTCGACAACCAGCAAATTCAGGTTCAGACTTTCCCTGAAGCACCCTATATAACTTGGATCGGTACATCTTCCTCCTTCCTAATCGGGTCCTTACCAATTTACATCAACGTCTCCGGAACAAGTTTGCGATACCGGACCCATCTCTAAACGGTAACAACCCCGGGGTTTAAGAGTTCCCTTTATCCAACTCCCAGTTCCATTTTTTTGTTTTTTTTTTTTTTTTTTTTTTTTTTTTTTTTTTTTTTTTTTTTTTTTTTTTTTTTTTTTTTTTTTTTTTTTTTTTTTGTTTTTTTTTTTTTTTTTTTTTTTTTTGCCCACTGCCTTTAGGACCCCCCTTTCACTTACCGTGCTTTTGGAAGAATACCCACCCCGCCCCTCCCCCGAATTCCCTCCTCTCTTTCGCACCAATAATTCGATATTCCATGGAAGTAGAAGGGACCCAGTGAATTGGACTGATTTTTCAAGTTTCACCTCTTGTCCCTGTTTCTGTTCTGGATTCCCCCCCCCCCCCTTCCTTTCTGTCCCCTTTTTTGTCACCGAAAAGGTTATTATTTTCCTCCTCTAACTCGTGTTACCTTTCCCCCCTTCCCCTTCTCTTGTCCAGCTTTCCCCTCGCAATTAGCGAGAGAGAGTCTTTCCCCCCCACCCGTTTCCTGTTTCATGCACTCGTTGCCGTAATGCACTTACAGATCTTCCCCTTGTTCCTTTTTTCCCTCCCCTCGATTCCTTCTCACCACCAAGGACAAGTACCTGCTCACCCCCCCAAAAGCCAATACTTTGCCCTAAAGCAGTGAGGCTTTTTTTCCCTACCTTGTTCTTCCCGCTTCTTCTATGTTCTTACTGACAGAAACTTTCCTTTCCTTATCCTTCTCTCTTGATTTTTTCTTCTCTCTAGATACTGAGGTAGCTCCCTTTTTTGAGCCCCTCCTGCTTTCTTGTTTCCCCCGGTTTCTGGCGAGCTTCGTATGACTACAATTATATACTGACTTTTACCCTTTTGGTTTTCTGCTGAGCGAGTCTCTCCCCCCTTCCCCCCTCCCACTACCTCTCGCATTCCCATGGTTGCAAAAGTTTCTCGGTTTATTATCGTTGGTCACCTCGGGCTCTTTTCCCTTCATGCGTATCGTCTGATTCCCATTGTTCCACCAATTATCTTCCCTAACCTTGACGGTAGTCTTTTTCCTTCCTCCCTTATCATTTCCTGTTTGTGCCCTTATCGGTTTCCCAATTTCTGACTTTCCCCCTCTAATTTCAAGAAAGTCTTAAGGGGGCACTGAACCTTCTTAGTGATTCGTTTTGATGCTTGGTCCTGTACCCTCTTTTCCTGCCCTCTTTTCCATCCCGATGAGGTTACATAGATTGATGTATGTTCATTTTTTCCCCCCTTCTGACCTTAGGCACGAAGATCTCCCTTCCCCGCCCCTTTCATTTTCTTTTCCCCAGTTGCTTCTTGGTTCATTTTAATATCTGTCCTTTTTTTTTTTTGATATCTCTTCCCCTTTCCCTTAAGCCCCGGATTTCACCAGACAAGAAGGGCCTTTCTTTCTTTCCCGTGAAACCGATGCTTCTTTTGACGTTCTTCCCCCCCTCCTTCCCGAGTTCACCACTGCGACCTCCACAAGCAGTGGATTCACCCTTTTCTGAGCCATTTTTCGGAACTTTTTTTCTTTTCCCTCCCCCCTTCCGCCCCCCCCTGACTTCCTTTTCACATTCGCAACAGCGCACCTTCTTTTCTGCTTCCCCCACAATGAAATCATCCGGTAACTTCCCCCAAAAAATGACCAGTTACCTAAGTTATGCTCAGACGCCTTTCTGGCCTTGTATGAACTACTTTAGTTCAGACCGCGAAGCTTATCCTTAAGAAAGCGCCCCCCCCTGAGGAGGTGAACATAATAAAACCTAACTCCCTTTTTCCCACCCCTGACTTAGATCCATACGAGAGTGGATTCTCTTTTAATAGTTGATTCCCCTCATGGTTGTCCCCCTTCCAGGTAGTTCTCCTCAAGAACTATCCCAGACCCTTTTTGCCCTCCACTTTTGCGTTTCTTCCCCCCCCCCCCCACCCTTTTTTGCAACTCCTACATCTTGTCTTTTCCCCTATCTTAAGAAGCACTGCCTCTGTGAATTAGAATTTGGTTCTTTTTGTAAACGTTTCCCTCCGTGAAGTCGACTTGATCCTTTACCTAACCCCAATGAATACACATTTTTCAGCGAAAAATTTATTGTCTTGTTAGAGAGGGTCATGGTCTTTTTGTTAAGAGACGGTATTTTGCGAGCCCCCCCCCCTCTTTTCCTCTTGTCTCCCCCGTAATTTCCCGTTCCGCCTGAAAAACGAGCTGTTTTTTTCTACGCCGCGTCTCTAATGTCCTCTCTTTTTCTGAGGCCAATTTCATCTGGCAAATTTACCCCACGAGTTTTTTAGATCCACATCGTCCCTTCCTTCTCGGAACCCGAAAGTTTTCACTTCCTTTTGTTCGAAGTCCCCCACTTGCCAAAGAAAGCCTTTAAAGTTTTTTCCTCTCTCCAACGCATTTTCTTTCCCCTTTTCTTCTGTCTTCTCTACGTAGTTTTAGAAGAATAGCTCTTAGTGAAGTTCCCTGTTTTCTCCAAGAAGATACCCCGTTACGTTGAGCTTTCCAGGTACGTAGAGAGGGTTTTTACAAAAAACTTTCTAATTGCTCTGGCCCTTGGATCGGAACAGTTAATAGGGATGAAAATAGGTGACAGGGAGAACCCCCGTGTGGAATCTGTCCGGCAGAGGTAGACGGGAACCATGTTGCCATCATTTAGAGGGTATATCCCCACCAACCGGGGTGAGCGACGCCCCGTTAATGTGCTGAGGACTATCCGGGAGCTCCACCCCCCTCCACAGGACCCTTTTCCCCTCTTTCCCACCTATGACTCCTTTTTACATTGGGTTAACCAAGAGTTCATTCTCTTTTGTTTCGAGTTCCCCCGCGCCTTTTCTCTCTCCTTCTTCTTTCTCTCCTTTCACTGTGTTCTAGACTCGCGCAAGCCCTTCTGCTCCGCTCTCTACTTCTTCAGTCCCCTTTACCCGAAGTTATGGGTGCTGGTGGTGTCGGATCTGATCCAGTCCAGGGACCTCTCCTTTCCCGCGGAATCTTGTGGGACGGCCCCTCTCCTCCTTTCGCACTTTTACCATAAACGAATTTTATATTCTCCCCATTTTGCATTTACAGAGTTCTCGCTTTCTATCTCTCTTTTCCCTTCTCCCGTTTTTTTTTTACTTTTTGCGAGACATCGAATCACTGTACACACCCCGTGTTATTTCTAACTTCTTCCCTCTTCCCATTATCTTCCTTTTTTCTCGTTTCCTTTTTGTACGCTGGTTTGTCCCGGTGCGTCCTCTTCATTAGGACACACACCAGCAACTCGGCCCTCCTCGAGCTATGATACCTCATATTGGCGGCTGGCGGCGGATCGCTCGGCGAAAATCTTTTTCCCCTTTCCCCCCCTATTTCACCTTTTTTCGTTTTCCGTATCTGGACACAGTCACCTCCTCGCACCGCGTTTACCCCCCCCCAAAAATCGTCTGCTTTTTTCCTCTAAGCCGTGTTCCTTCTTGGCTGTGAGTCTTTCTCTTTTCCCGCCCGCCCCTCCTTACCCACTCTGTGTTCCCGAGCAGGATGAGACTTTAAATAGGCAACAATGCTTACCTCCTTTTTTGAAGCGTCGCATACCAAGCACCCCATTCCTTTTTTCCCCCTCTCTTCTACCCTTGCCCCTTTCCCCCCACCCAAGTGCGCATGATTTGTATTTACCCTTTTCCCCAATTTCGACTCACTGCCTCCTTTGATTATAGCGGCCCCCCTCCCTTCTCCCCCTCTTCTTTCCTTTACTTCCTTTTTCCCTTATCTTTATTTTGACAACGTTCCCTTTGAACTTCTCTTCTCTGCCGGTTTTTTCTGAAAAACTGAGGCTCTTAGTCTGTCCTCCACTACTGTTCCTTTTTCTTTACCCTCGATACCACGGTGGCATCAACTCCCCTTCTTCGCTCCCCAAAAATCCTCTCTCGCCGAGAGCGCGCCGGGATGACACGCTCGTTTCTTTTCTCTGCCAGTAATGTTTGCCACAGCACGAATTGTTTTTCCTTTGTCTTTTCTGCAACGACCGTCTCTTTGTGTAACACAAATCCCCCGTACGCGCTCACCCCCCTACCATCCTTGTCGTAGAACTAGCTCAGTGCTTGCTTTTTTTTTTTTGTTTTGGTCCCATCGGCGAAGTTTTTCGCCGTTGATCTTCCAACTTTTTTAATTCTTCTCCTTCGAATTCCCTCTTCCTTTCGTTCTCTTTAGAAGACTTAAAAAGAGGTATCTTTTTTTGCTCGGCGAGTTTATCCCCTCACTCTGTGATTGTTCCCCATGTTTCTGGTAGATCATTAGCCTTTGGTGCGCCCTCACATCCCGATCCTTTTTCCCCCCCTTTTGTAGTACTTCGCTCGCTTTTAGCCACAACTCTGCGTTCTACTACCTTTTTTTGCAACCATTTTTTCTCTGTTGGATTCTCGTGTTTATGTAGTTCCCAACCACCTTTTCACAATCCTTTGAGGTCTCTCCGACCGGCCCCTTTCTTCCTTTCCCCCCTTCTGCCTCTTTTCCCCCCCCCGCCGTCTTAGGGAGCCCTCTGTATCAGTCGGGTGTTGCACTTCTCTTTAAAAGTTTTTATGATGTTGTTCTCAATCCGCTTCGCTTTTTTTGCCACTTTTTTTCTTTTTTTTTCTGTTATTGTAGATTCAATAAATTTTTCATCCTCCTCGAGTGGACTCTCTTTTTGTGTGTTGCAATCAGTTCTTCATTTTCGCACCGAAGATCTTTTTCCTTGTCCCCATACATTCTTTCTTTTTCTCTCCCCTCCCTTTGCTCCCTCCTGCGTCCCCTATCTACCATCCCTGGTTTGTTTTAGAGAGATAACCCCTGGACCCAATCGCAGGAAAAAAAAACGGCTGCTTTTTTAACGACCTCTAGTGAGGTTCACCCTTAAATTGTTCCCCCCCCCCTTGCAGTGTCCTGACAAGATCGAGTCAACTTGTCCTCCAGACACCCCGCGCCCTAGTCCCTCTTTCATTCGAAGGCAGAATCTGGAGGCCTGCCCTTCATCAAACGCAGGCCCAATCTAAGTCCTCAACATTTACCTGCTCTTTCCCCCCCCCCCCTTACAATACTTTGTTTTCCAGAAGAAACACCCTTAATGATACCGTTTTGAATATGCTCCCCACGTGCCCTCCTTTCCGTTTCCGTGAGTGGAAGAGCGGCTTGTACCCTGACCAACCTGATTTGATAGAGCCTCCCTTCCTCCCTCCCCCCCCTACACGAGCATTGGTGTTCCAAATGAGAAAACTCCTCAATGTTCCCCCTTAATTCTCCCGCGCGCCTGAGTGCTTTTCAGTCTTGACCTCCCTTCCTCCCTACGTCTACATAACGTTTCCCATAAAGGTTCAGCCTGCCGTTTCGCGAACAGCTGCCAGAAACTTCTCCCCAAACCCCCCCCCCGTGCGGGATCCAACACCTGTCCATTCACCGCTAATCTTGTCCTTTTTCACCCAGCTGTTTAGCACCGAATCTCCTTTCCGACAGGATCTGCTATTTAAAATCGTGTCCTCGAAGACACTTTCGTCTTGATGTTCACCCCCCCTGCCACCTCTTTCTCTCTCCTTGATTGTTGTTTTACATGACTTCTTTGTTCCTGAGCAGATTGACGTTTCCGTTTAATACAAAGACCAAATTCTCCCCCTCTATGGGACTGTCCCCCTTAATTTTTTTTTGACTCCTGCCCCTCGGTTTTCCCCTTTCTCTGCTCTTCTCGTCTCCCACAGGTTTGTAGCGGAAACTTCCTCATTGATTTTCCAATGGCCCCCCTTCTCTCGATACAAATTTCAAGAAAATGGAATTGCTGACCTCTTTGCCAACGCTTCAGCTCACCCCGCACCTTCCCTTTTCTCTCTACTCTTTTCCCGTTTTCGAGACCTATTCCTTCCTTTACAGGCCTTGCTGAATCGAAGGAGTGTGGTCCCCTTTTTTGCTCAGAATCGTTAGAGGTTCAGTAGGTAGTCCTTCACTGAAGCCTGCCCCGGCAATGTCTCGTTCCTTTTTTAGTAGTTTTTCCACCCTTTTCTTCTTTTTTTTTTTCCTGCCCTCAGTCTTAGCATTTTTCCCCGTTTGTGCGGTGTACGGGAAACTTCCCGTCATACTGATCTTCACTTTTTCTTCGCGAATTTCTTTCTTCTGGCCTCTCAACAAATCCTTCCTCATTTTTCCCATGCTTCACCCTTGACTATAAATTTTTTTTAAACCCCGCTTCGTGCGTGAGATTCCTTGCTGAATATACTCACGTTTGGAAAGGACTGTCGATCCTTTATCTTCTCAGTTCGCGACTTGTCTCTCCCCCTCCCTCACCCCCTCCCCCTTACTCGATAGATATACGGAGCACTGTCTGACTGATGGTGTTTGGTTTTTTTTCTTCTGAATAGAACATTTCCGGGTCCCTGCAGAGTATACAACGAGGGAATCCTCCCCGCCTGAAAGTAGGTTCCTCCTTTTTTCCCCCCATTCTACCACCCTCATTTCTCCCCCTTTTTTACAGGATTCACTTATTTTTCCTCTATATTCTCGCCTAATCCCTTGTTTTGTTGCGCGTTTTTCCCGCCTTCCCCCTGTTAAATACGGGTTTGGATCGTAAAGGTCTTTTATTTTTATCTGGAAAATACCTTATCTTCGTGTCAAGATTATATTTGTGGGCTGGTCCCTTTCCTTCCTCCCCCTCCCCTTTGCTCCTGGGTGAATTTTAAGTCTATTGGATGGTCGGGGCGGCGAGTTCCGGATCAAGGAGTAATCTCCTCCCCCCTTCAGTTCAATTACGGAATTTTCCCTTTTTTTTGTGCAGAATCTGGCGGATAAGAAAATTTTCCCCCCCCCCCCCCCTTGTAATCCGCTTTGCGCTTGGTGAGATTTCTTTTGTATCGGGCAAGAAGTAAGAATTTCGGTATCAAAAGGTTTTTTTCCTTGCGGTTTCCGTTAACATTTCCTTTCCCAGCACTCTAGTAACTTTTCCTCGGTTTGTACATCTGTTCAACCTAATTTTTCTTACTCGCCCCTTACTCCTGCCACACCCTCCTGCCCTTAGGCCACATTTTTCACACAGTCACCCACGGAATCAAACGATCCTATTCACTCGTGGTACACCTACTGCTCGGAGATTGCGTGACACAATTACATTTGATTAGATGTCTTACTGGCTTTCACACACCTTCCCCCCAACACCTTCCTCTTACCGACCGAAGTGGCCCCCTTCCCGCGGCACGCGCAACACACACAATTACACCTTCCTCATTCCACGACACTCCCCCCTTTCCCCGCACACAGCTTCCACCACACATCCCCCCCTCCCTCCCCCCGATATATGACGAGGACACGCCACACATATCCACCAGCCATTTTGACAACACCACCCGAACAAGATCGCCCCTTTTTGTGAGTGAGCGGGGCCCCCTTCCTCCGTTCTTTTTGCCGATTTCCTGGCCCTCCCCTCTGCATCGATTGTTCTCGGGGATCGAAACTTAAAGTCTCTATTACGGAACACCAGTCCCTCCCACACCCCAAAAACCCCCGACTTATTTCTTCGCCCCAAACTCCCGGGTTTGGACCCCTTTTGCAGCTGCCGATTTGTCTGGACCTACGATTTCGGCGGTGCACTGATCGTGTCTTTATCTAGTTCTCATCCCTGTCTTTCCTATCCTTCGTTTTATCCGAAAAAAGTTTTTCCAGACCCCACACATGCTATCCTTTCACACTCCCCGTCGACCCTGATGATCCCACAGATTTTTTCCACCAAAAGCTCATATCGGCGGCAGTCGAAAGCCTCTGTGTCCTCGTTCCCTAGTTTAGTCCGATGGTTATCCTTTCCCCATTTGCCTGTCCTTCGTTCAACCTTTTCTTCATTTGCTGCTCCGGATACTATTTTGCTGTTCGCCCCCCCTTTCCCCCCCCCCCCCTTCATTTTGTTTTGTTTTTATGCGCTGTATCATGCATTTCGCTCCGGCGGTTTCTTTTCTGACTCGCCCCCTTCCCCCCCCCCACTTTTATCTTTCACCATTTCTTCTCCACCCCAATACTCTTTGTTGCCGATGGATCCCACCCACCGTTCTGTTTTTCGGACTTTCGTTAGAGCGTTAACTCAGTGAGGTCTTCAATTGTGTGCACAATGCATCAAAGGACCGCACTGTCCTATATTGTCACGGCAATTCTGGGTGATTCGTTTTGTTCTTCGTTATTTTACCCCGGTTCGGATCACCGTTCTCCTATACTCATTTCGACATTGTCCCGTTACTGTTTTCTGTGGTCTCCCCCCTCTTATCCCGGCTCGTGATGTCTCCTGTTTTGCTGATTGTAATCGTTCACGCACAAGGCACCGTCGCGTTGCAAAAATTTCCCCCTCTTCCGGCGTACTTGTTATTTGCACTTTGGCACCCCCTTCTCAGCTCACTCACCTTCTTTTGCCGTTTGGCAATGCCACGCCCCTGTGCACGAGCACACACGACACGCCCCCATTCGTCCCGTGCGGTACATGGTCCACTACTTAACTTTTCAATCTTCCTTTTTTGTATTTGATCTCAGCTCCGCGACACGCTCCTCAGACCTGCATTTTTCCTCTGCATTCCCCAGACATCAGTTCTTTTTTTCTAGTGGTCCAAAGGACCTCACAACAGCAGAGATACCACAAGTATTGGCCCTCCGTGGAGGGCTGATTTGCTAACCCTCATGTGCGTCCTAGCCCTCCCGCTCCCTCTCAAGACATTGTTTCACACACTTCTTTAACACACACACTGTGGCGCCCCTGGAACCGCGATTTACTGCCTCGACTTCGACTTTTCCTCGGGGTTGGCCGTTTCCCTTCTTGTCTCATTCCCTCAATTAGCAGCCTCCCCTTTTTCCCTCTGCCACAAATCCTTTCGCAACCCTCGATCCCCTGCCTGTTACTGTTGTTGTACCGCGCCCTCCCACCCCACGAATGTCCCAATCCCAACCTGTTTACTCTGTCCAAAAACGTCCCCCCCCGCTTCCCGGCGTCCCCCTTTACGGCACGTTTCTCCCTACCCTTTCGATCGGTTTCGGATTCCTTCCTATATTCATCCTTGGATCAGGTACATGACACCGATCTCGACGCACTGCAGATGTAGCCGAACTTGGGCTGTCAGGAAACTCTCGCCTTCCCCCCGACTTCTCTGTTGTACCCCCCCCCCCTCTTTCCCCCCATTATGCCCCCACACATGGAAAATGTCCCACACGCCAGGTCTCTTAGTTTTCCACCACCGCGTCTCTTGAGCACGTCGTTTTCGTCTCTGTCCCTCTAGGCCACACTTCACATGACCTAGGTGTTTCCCCCGTTACGTTTATGGCATGACCATCCAGTGTACCCCCACGTCTTTAATCCCCCCTGCGCCACCACCTACCCCCCCGAAAGTAGCCTAACACACACTCCCTATACTTGCCGCGTCTACTCAATCTCAGAGGCAGTACTGAGCACCTTTTTTTTAGCTTGACGTAACAGGCAGATTGCAGTCCCTTCCCCCTAATCTCATCTGCTTGACATTTTTTTTTTTCTTTCGGTTTTAAACGTTTTCCATCGTCCGAATCGGCTGCTGCATCCCTCTTTATCCCCTCTCCAACCTCGCACTCTGCCTGCAAACAAGCTTACATTGTACGTTCTTTCCCCCCTTGATGTTTTTTATTCCCACTCATGGCCCGTCTTTGGGAGCCGATCCTCTTCCCGTATTCGATGACTGATCACCGGAATGGGAACTTTCCATTTCTGCCACAGTGTTCTCAGCTGCCTATTCATAAAGATACGCGTTCTTTTTCTTGCGATTTCCCCCGCTCTCTTTTTAGTCCGCCATACGTTTTCCTTCGCGATCTTTTCGCTTCCACACTAGCTCAATTTCTTTCTTTTTGCCCAAATTGCCCCCACCGAGTTGCAGCACTTCTACCTTCCCCTCCCCCTTTTTTTTCTTACCTCGCCCTCCACTGATCAACTGCCGCCCCTGCTTTCTCATCACCCGCACCTGTGACACAGCGAAAGCGCCTTCTTCCCGGTTTGAACCCCCCTTTTTGAATAGTGT
>Ga0179593_1427830_pt1 | contig 12860 bp, 12 predicted proteins | sample CZODoug2_1_08_16_FD_185931 | JGI IMG/M metagenome (GOLD analysis project Ga0179593, IMG submission 185931) | Vadose zone soil fungal communities from Angelo Coast Range Reserve, California, USA - CZODoug2_1_08_16fungal (PacBio error correction) | ecosystem: Environmental > Terrestrial > Soil >... | reverse complement strand
CTCCTTTTCTCTTCCTTCCATCACTCTTCTACTAACCATGGTTCCGAGCTTCCCCCTCCTCCGGTTCCCATCCCCTCCCGTCTCCTAGTATTCATTTAGACTGAGGTCTGGTTTGTGAGGAGTCCCCTCCGACTTTCAGAGATTTCGTCGTTGAATTACCGAATAAAGGCGAGTTGATTTTTATCTTTTCTCCCCGTAGATCGTCGTTTTACTCGCAATAGCCGGCCTGTCCCCCTTCTTTCTTTCTGCACCCTTTCGATCACGATCCCCATCTTTCTTCGAGCAGACGCCTTCTTGTGAGAATCTAGAGCTGACAGCGAGAAGTGTGATTTTTATTTTCTTCTTCTCAGTTTCACCGGCTCCTTCGAGAGAAGTAGTCGAATATTAATTTTATAACTTCCTTTTTCCCTCTCCTCTTGATTTTCACCCGCTCACTCCTCCTCACCTGTACACTCTCAGACGCCCTCTCTGTTCTTCTCGTTATTTGTTTAGGGAATTAGTATCTTTCAAACTTTACGGATTGTAGGAGACGTATCGCGTGAGGGATGTTTTCAAGGAGACAAAGCGCGCCGGGTTTGTCATCTTCATGACTTTCCCTCCTTTGCCCGTATTGACCTCTCCCCTTTTCCTGTCGGTTCCCAACCTACGCGCACCCAAGCCCGCCTGTCCCCTGAGTATCGTTCTTTCCTGCAAAACTGATATATAGCCCTTTGTCCCTTTATTAGAGGGTTTTCAGGCGTTTACTAGTTCGTGAGGGTCCGCTCCTCAACCGACCCGGACCATCCTCGACCTTTCTGCCTTTCTGCTCTGTTTTGCATGTACCTGCTTAGCTCCCCCTTTCTAGTGGCGACATCTATCTCAGAAGTGAACTCCTCAGGATTCTGATCATGAGATGAATTTAGTGGACTCGCCCATAGAGTCATAATGGTTCATTATAGATGTGACGATTTGAATCGTAGAAGCCACTGATATTCAGATCATCGGAGTACCTTCCCCATTTTTCCGATCTTCTGTTCAGTCCCTCTTGCGCCATCTGGGTTGCTCCCTACCCCCCGCACCCCACTCCTGACTCGCTTCTTTCCTTCAGTCCAATGTGGTTGCAACAATAAGCAACAATCCATTCTTTTCGGATGTTATTTACTTCTTTGATGGATGTCCCCCCCTCCTTCCCCTGCTTGTTCCCCGCCCCACCTATTCTTCCGACCTCAGGCTCTCTCCCCCAACCCCTGACGGTTAAAGCATTCTGCAATAGCCCACTCCTCTCTCCTGGACGAAACATATCAGGGGGCAGGGCAGACCTACAAGTTACTCCGTCTCTACGAACCATTATTTTATCTCTCAAGACAGACCTTTCATTTGTCTTATTCTTCTTTTCCCCTCGGCTGGCGTCTCGAGCGTTTTCAGCCCTTTCCCCCTTGAAAGTCTCTGAAGAGAGTAAACAGAATCAATACTCCACGCGGCGAAGGTGAGTTCCGTCAGATGGCTTTCAACCTCGTTATGCACTGTCTCAGACTAGGGAAGTGCTGATCATATATGTCATTCTGTCCTTTTCTAAGCGATTTTATACTGTGGTTTTTCCTAGGTTTCATCTTCGCTGCAGGACCATATACTCACCTCTCCTTCCCCCCCCGAAATCTCACCCCCTCACCCCGGCACTTCCCCCCAGACAAAGCTAAATCATTACTCTACCAGAACATTACCCTTTACATTTTTACTCCCCCCCTGTTACCCCTAACAGCTAACAACCACCCCACCCCCCCCCCCCCAACCCCCCCCCCCTCTTCCCTTCACACAACCCCCCCTTTTCCTTACATTCTTGCTCTATGGTTGTTTGTCGTAATTCAGCGCAAATTTCTCCAATTATTATTGACTTCACCTATCTACGAAACATTTAGGACAGGGGAGGTGAGACCAAATCCGAGAAAGACACGTCAGACCCGGTAGGAGGTAGGCTCATTTAGTTTGCTTCTATGGACGCACTTAGTCCGTTATCCTGCTCATCTTGTCTGACCCCTTCTTCTCCCGGTGCTATATAAGTTTTTCCACAAGCACCGATCTCGACTCCTTTCTGTCGTATCTAGAGTACCACTTTTTCTTTTTCGATGTCATTGAGACCCACGAGCCGAACCCGACTTTTCCATAAGCCCTTTTCACCTCCCTCCACAAATCCGGAGTTCCGTGCTTCCTGTTCCTTTCTTCCTCTTCCAATATTTCTTTTAATTCCTGACCCTCTCTTTCGGACACAGTTGTTCAATTCCTGTCGAATCGCTTGCAATGATCATATTGAATTTGATCCCCCCCTGCAGATCTTCACTTATCCACATCGACATGGTTAATCTCTGAAGTCTTCCACTTCGTAGCAGAACCTTCCCTTACGTTCCTATGTCCCACTCCCTTGCATATTATGCCGCAACGCATTCCCAGGAGGCTGAATCTTTTGCTAGAAGCCCCTCGGTCACTCTTTTCGCATTCGTTCAGATTCTGACCAGCCAGTCACCTCGATTTCCTTGGTGCCGAAAATAAACCTGCTCAACGTCATCCCGTCTGTACATTCCCCCCCCCATCCCCCTTTTTCCCTCCTCTTCGCTCTGTTTTCCTTGGTAAATTCCTTTTCTCCCTACCCGGTCACCCCACTCTTCCTTCCTCTGCAAGGCCCCTAATAAATCTTACTTCCATTAAGTCGACTTGTGTGGCCGTTTTAGCGGATGGCTGACGACCCAGTTCGCATCTTGTTCCGGCAGACTTCCCACCCCAGTTTCCCTGTTTACGACCTTTTTATGTTGACAGCCCACAAATCCTTTTCCCCGTGGACCCCGAGAGTCACTTCCTTCCATCTTACCAGCTCGCTTTTGATGAACTCGACCCGTTCTTTTCAAACTCTTTACTGTCCAGTTACGGCTACCTTTTACCCCCTTCGTCTCATCTGTCCCCCCCTCGTGGTTTCCCCGTCGCGACCTGATTTTTCTCGCCCCCACCCCTCATTCTGGAATTCAATCCCAGTTTACGATGCCCCTCTCCACGAAAATTGCACTCTACTATCTCTTGATTAATGTCAAGTTCTCATACCGTTCATACGGCCCCCCACCTTTTGTTTTTTTCTTTCCCCTTTTCGCCGGTTGATTTTTTTCCTTCTTTTGCTGTTCCATTTCCCAAAAGACCCGGTTGCGCGGTTCATCCTCGCAATATCCACATTGCAGAGGGATTGTTTCAGCGCGTTTTTTACAACACTTCCACACTTTTCTATCCCTTTGCAACACATCGTCTAGTCCGATAATTTTCTTGTTATCCCTCAGTTCTTAGCATCCCTTCCCCCTTCGCGTCATTTTTCGTTCCCTCATAACGCGGTCTCCCTTGGTATACCCACGCGTCCACATTCGACTTGTAAAGAGCGAGTGACTAACCGGCAATGGTCTAGTCGCCCCCTCTTTCCCTCTCTCTTCCCCTTTCCCTCCCTCTGGCCCTACGGCTCCCTCATCCTGTTGGCGGATGCCAACGTTTTCGCTTCTTTGGGTCACATCTCAGCAATTTTTCTAGAGCCGATCAAGAGTCGTTACACAGTTTTAACAGCTTCTCTCGGAAAGCTTTCCAACCATCGTCTCCTCCCTCCCTTCCTGTCCTATATTTCAGCTTGGGTGTCCCTGGACTCACCGTCGAGCGCGCACGTTGAACACCCTGTTCTAGGTTGAGTTTCCTTCCTTATCTTCCTTGGTGACAAACAAAGGGATACCTCCTTTTCTCAGCCTGAGATCATTCTCGATCTGATATTTCGCACTTCCCTACTTCGCTCTGTTACCTATATCTCCCCATTTTAAACTCTTGATGGGTCAGGCGTGTCACGTACTCTACCTTCGATTCTGAAGCCGTGCCTGTTTCTCTTGCGGCCGGAGACGTAGTGGAGGCCGTGCACTTGAAAGTAGACGGTTGATGACGAGTGGCTAGGCATTGCTCCAAACAAAGTTTCCCTCCCATGACGACCCTTCCCCTTTTCCCAATCCTTTTTAGATCCCTCGTGTTTTTATTTTTCTACTTAAGTCTAAACCCGGGTGGAATTGCAGTGAGCCAGCCATACGAGTTGGTCGCAGCGTTTCTATATTTTACTACTACACCTCCTTTTGTGGTGAGTTTCCGACATACCGTATGTCCCCCTTCCTCCTCCCTTGCTTCCTCTAACTGAAGAACTCCACACCTCCTTGAACTGTCGGGGCGCTCTCTCTGAGGAGAGTTTCCGTACTAGTCTAGGTCTTATGGTCAACTTTTTTTGATTTTGCTAGATGTGTTTGCTGATACGAATTGCTTTCCCGCACACACCATCGTTACCAGTCTCAAGTGCGCCACTCAGTCTACTTTTCTCTCCTCTTCCTATAAGTTCCTTCTCATGAGCATCCCCCGAACTCCTTTTTTCCTTAATGAAATAGGTATCCCTCTTTCGTCTATGACCCAGCCCTCTAGTCATAGTGAGATCGGCTAGTGTCCCCGTTCCAGTTCCTCTCTTTGAGAATGTCAGGATATATCTCTCCCCCTCCTTTTCTCTTGAACGAGTATTGAGCGTTCATGGTTTTCCTGCGTGTGGTTTCATAGAAGGCCTTGCAGTCTGTTTTCGTAGACAAAAAAACACTTCCTCCGTTCTTAGCCAGACTATTGAAATCATAGATACGCCCTCTCCCCTTTCTTTTAGTCACTCATAGCTGCCTGATCAGGTTCCCTCCCGGTGTTAGACGAGGTCTAGCTATCCCTTAATGACATTCGATCTTAAAATAGAGGACACCTCCCCCGTTTTCGAATTCTAACGGCCGCTGCCCGAGTTCTCTTTTAACGGCTGAAATCGGTGACCTTATCAGGCAACAATCCGACTAGTAATACATAATGTTTATTAATAGGTCCTTAATCTCGTGTCGTTGCTTGTATCACGGCGACAGATGACTTGTTACGAAAGAGACCGCATCTCCCATTTGCGATCTTCACACATTTTTTCCCATTCACTGACCCCATTCCCTGGTATCTCTCATATCTGGCTCTCCTTCCTTTCATTGCTTCTTTGATATTCGAGGCTGATCTGAATGGTATAGTTAGTCTTTCGCTGCCGATTCTATATGTTGCTTTGGTCAATGATCACACCCCCTCTGTCTTTTTTTTTTCCCTTTTTTATCTTCTGCCCTAGCGAAGTTATCCTGTGTTTCTTCGCTCGTTTTCAGGCTCCAACAGGTCTCCTCCTTACCCTTTAATTTCATTTCAAGGATAACGTTAATTATTGAAGGTAGATATATCTTCACCTTTTCTCTTGTCTCGACCCGTTCAGCCGGCTCAGAGTACCCCCCAACTTTTTTATATGTGTGTGCTCTTAAATGTAAGATTGGGTCTGCGGTCGATTCCCATTTTGCCCAGCCCCTTTCTTTTGATTAGATGTATCGAGCGTTCTTTCTGGTTGGTCCGTCAGAGGGAGAATAACTAGCGTTTTTTTTCCTTACCTCCTTCTTTCCGGTTCCATTTTCTTTTACGTGGCAGGTTAGATTTTTTTCTGATCTTGCCTCTCGTATCCAATCTGACGACTGATTTTGGCCTCGACGCCTAGTGAGAAGCCGTTGCACTCCCAAGCAGCATCTCAACAAAAGACTTTCTGTTCCTTATGTACCTGTCTCTTTCGTCTTTCGCAATTTTGTTTAGACCTTTTTATTTTTCGTGTAATCCGCCGCTTCGACTTATTTATTAACAGTTTGCAGGTCTGAGTCTTTGGTACACGCAGTTTTCTGTTTTTTAGGCCAGTCTTCAAAGTCCATATTTCCCCTCTTTTTTAGCTTCTTTTTGTATATTCTGGATCCTGTCTTCCCTCTTATTTCTCGGGAAAATTCTTTTGAATACAAGAGCACCAGCAGAATTGACTTAGCGGGCTTGAGCCTTCAAAAAGGTGAAAGGATCTTCTTAGCGAAAAGACCTCCTTCCTCCAACAACTCCCCTTCTTTATGACCTCACGCGCTTCCCTCAGTCTTTCTCTAGCCGGACAGAGACACAGTACAGTCTCACCTCCTTTCTTTGATAAACCCTCACCCTTCCCGAGAATTTTATCTGGCAGTGAGATGATAAGGCAATACTCGGGAAATGAGGATCCATTAACTCTCCCTCTCTTCTCTTCTCCGTCGTCTCTGTCTTCGTGTGACCTAATCTCTGTCTGTCTCCCACCTCGCCACGCCGTTTTTAAGGATTCCAGCCAGCTCAGGTGAAGAGCCCGGACCTATATTGTCGCCAGTCATCAAGTTGATGGAGACCCCCCTTCTCCAGGCTTAGTTCGGAACTCTCTGTATCCCCCCCTACATTCCGCCCTCCTACCTTCTTGGTGATGAGTTCTTACAACTGTGGCACAACTTGAATCTAACCTTTTTGTACAGTTGCGGTCATTTGAGGATTGTTTTAAGACCTTTCATCCGGGAATAGGCGTCTGCCCGAAAATGCTCGATACCCCCTTTCTTCCCGCCTATCTCATTTGTTGTATTTTATTTCGATTGTAGACACCACCGCCCTCTTTTCTAGATCCAGAGTATGCGAAGTCTAGAACACCCTAGGAAGCCTTTTATCGCATTTTGATAGCTACCTTCCTGAAAGACGCGCTTCTCATGCCTAACGAGTTACCCATAATGTGATGCAGTCCTTTTCGCGCCCCACATCTCCTTTCCTCTCTCTTATAACGTACAGCATCCAATAATTTCTATTTCCAAGCTTATGCAACCCTAACTCCCCTCGGACCCCCGTATGTGATCTTATCATTAAGTTGATATGAAGGTAGGGCATTACTCAATGATCAATCCCCCTTCTCTTTGTAGTCGATCTTACCCTCCATCCTTTTCTTTCGCTCTATATACTCCACGTATTGATTGTCTCTCGAGAACGTCTTGCTACTATTATGTTATGTACCCTTTGGTGTTGTTTATCGAGCCGTCCCTTTAACACTTAGTGCTCTGGTTCACGGACTCGCCTCCCCCCTCCACTCCTTCTTCCCTTACTACGTAATTCCATGTTTTCTTTTTTTTTGGGGCCGCAACCTAATTCCTTATCCGCTAAGAATCTAGAGCGCTTATTGGTAGATCTGACTTTTCCAGTTCTATTATCTAGTTTAGCTATCCGTCATCAACCTGAGTTTTTCTACCCCTTCATATCCCTCTCCCCGTTCGAAATCTTCTCCATGGCTGATCCCACTCTAGCAGATTCGGCATATTTGGACTGCGTAGATACCACCCTCTTTTCGTGATTAGCCTCAGTGAAGATTCCTCAGGCGTGCAGTCTTGGTAAGCTAGCCCCTCTTTTTCCCCACCTTGTTGAGGGCTTTTAGTCCGCGCGAGCGGTCAGAGCTCGTTCTTACCTCTGTTTTTTTGGTCTCTTCCCTAATAAAGAAGAGCCCCTTCGTTGAACTCTAATGTATAGTAACTTTCTGCTGGGATTGTTCTTGAGAGACTGGTTATTATGATTGTGACTCTAGCATCTTTTCCTTCTCTCCTCTTTGTCCCTTGAAATTAGCTTCGATGTCTTCTCTTTTCCGGACGCGCTCCTCCCTTGAACGCGCAGCGCGCCGCCGCCTTCTGTTTATGACGAAGTCCCCGAAGAGAAGAACGAGTGCGTTTACGGCGACGTCCTAGTGATTGTTTCTTCTTTTTTTCTTCCCTTACCCTTCTCGATCCCCCGGCTGCTCGCGTCAGTCCGTGCGGCGTCTCTCTCCCCCTTCTTAGATGTAGGCAATTTTCCCCCCAGTCCCCTAGTCGTCGCGGCGGCGTTGTGACTGTTCGCCATTTGTGAAACAGGATTTCTCATCTTTTCCCTCTACCCTCTTTCTTTTCCGCGCAAGCCGGCTCCGCCTCTTTTTTAAAGAACTGACGTTTTCACCAACCGTCGAGATGGGACGGGTCGCGTCGTTTTGGCATCGTGTGGGCGCGACCAAGACCTCATCTCTCCCCTTTTCTTCGTCCCTCTCTTTGACCCCCCGTGGCTCCTAACCGGTGCGCCGGATCTCTCTTTTCCTTGTTACTTGGCGGCATCGTCCCCTTGATACTGATGATCCGGAGGTCTTAGACAGGATTCGGCAGGTTTTTCTCCCCTTCTCTCCCTCAGTTTGTGCCGCTCTTGGGCCGTTTTCCCTTTCATCGACCAGTGCCGTTGCGACTTTGAACGGGTGGTTTTTCCTTCCAAACTCAACATCTGACGAGGACGAGCGATGGCTTCTCTTTTCGATCCTGAGTTCCGCTCCGTTGGTTCCTTCCTCTCTTCCCCCATACTCGCCCCGTTTCTCCTGTCGCTGCCCTATATTGTTTCAGTCCGCCCACATTGCTCATGCGACCATTTTTCTTCCAATCCTGAGCCTATACCCGTGATCCCGCCGGGCTTTTGCTATGCGTCAAACGTCTCGGCCTCTGGTAACCCGGACTTTACACTCCCGCTTCGCGCATCGAGCGCAGCATGGCCGTTCGGCATGTCGAGGTCGGGGCTTTTTTCCGAGTCTATGACGTTCCTTTCTTTTTTTGTGTTCCTGCCCTCTGCCTTCTCGGGGAGAGGGAAGCTCAACCTTGATCGACAACGTCTGTCGACTGGTCTTGTTCGGCACGCCGGCGGGCGGAGAGCCGCGCAATGGCCCCTGTTCTTCTTTTTTTCGTTCCCTGTCTCTGCACTCTCTCTTTTTCGCTCTTTACGCTTTTGATCGGACGGTGACGAGACTACGCCTCTTAGTGCTGACTTCGCCGTCCTTCCTCCTCTATCCTCTTTTCCCTCAACACCTCGCCTTCTCTCCTCGGAGAGTTTTCAGGCTCAGTCTTGAGCGAGTCGCCTAGCTTGCCCTCCCTGCCAGCTTTTTTCCCTATTCTCTCCCGCTCCTTTTTCTTAACTTCTCCCCGCGATCGCCGTCCCCCCCCTTTCCTACCACGCGACGGATTCCTTTGCGATTGTCGGCTCACCCCCCCCTTTCTTCGTCATCCCCCGATCTGTAACTTTTTCTCCACGGGTTGCCGTACAAGGCCCGAGCCGACGGTACTTCCCCCGCCCAACAACTTAACGGCAGCTTTGCTTTTACGTCTCCCTTTCCCTTTCCCTAATTCAGGCCGTGCACAGCCACCACTCTTATCCGGGCGTTTGGACGAAGGCTTGTTCTGACTCCCACGCATGCGCAGCTGCTCGGCGTCCCCCTTTTATTCGACTCCTCCCCATCCCAGCTGTAAGACCCGATCCCCCTTTGGACCCCTTGCCGATGAGAATTTTCAAGAGGAGCTTCTCCTATTTTCTCACTCCCCCTCCTCCGGCGAGTAAATAATCGATCTGGGAAGTCTTTAACGTCACGTTAATTTTGAAGCCACCCCCCCTTTCTCTTCTCCGCTTCCTGTCACTCCTGAAGTTCCCGTTCTACATACCCTGCAACAAAGTGTGGTTCGCTTTTTTAGTCCCTTTCTTTATCCAACTCTAACTTCAGCTTAGATTAACACCAGCCTTTTTCTTTGAACCAAGCCAACTTCCTTTTATTGCAGAGGAGAGGCGATCCCCCCTTTCCCCTTCCCTCCCCCCCGCCCCCCCTCGATCGCTTACGCATTTCTGGTAGCTAGACTGAGAAGCTTTCTCTAATCTTGTCAGACGGAGGATCCTTCTCCCCCCCCTCTCCCGACGCCTTGCCTCATCTGGACATCCCAAACGATTAGGGTGCGTCGCGATTGCTTCACAGGATTCGTCTACCTTCCCGAGGTTTTCCTGATCTATCCCTTTTTCTGTCTCCGTTCACCTTTCCCCCCCGGCTGATCGCGCCAGCTACCGTTCGACAAAAAGCAATTCGCAGTTGATGGGTCGATTTCCTCTTATTCCTGTCTTTTGTTTTCGCTTTTTTTCCACCATCTGATCGAAAAGGCAACGTAGCGTTTGCTTGCTCGGGACCCGTTCCCCCTTGCTTTTCTGCCCCCCTCGTATCCTTCTTGATCTGAACATCAAACTTTCCTGGGCAACGATCCCTATCAAATTCTCTGAGTCATTGGTTAGTTACCGAGTTCTGACTCATCTACCAGGACTGTTCCGCTGTCCCGTTATACCGTCGTGGTCTTTTGACGTGCTTCCCCTTTCGCTCCCTTTCCTGGGACTAGATGTTCTTGAATTTTTTTCGCGAAACAGCCTGACTCTTTCTCCGCCGAAGGCCGGCCTTCGAAATCCGTCTCCTACTTCCCCACGTTTTTCGGAACCTTGACAAGTCTTAATGAGTGCGTTGTTTCTTTTCTTTCCCTTTTTTAATACCAATTTTTTTGTTCGCTATTTTCCTGAGCAAAGCTTAGACGTTTGTTTTTGCCAGCCAGAACCCGTTTCCTTTTTCTACTTTCGTGCCTGTTTAGTTTTTTTTCAGGCTTTTTTTTCCCCGTTTAGGCATGCCCCAAATCACTTTAGAAGTGACGAAGGGTGCAGAGTATCTCCTTTTCCCCTCCTTCCGAAGTGCCCCTTTGTTCTTTTTTATCGAATGTATTTCTTCAGGTTGAAGGAAAGTCGTGCATCTGAGATAGGTGTCCGTGACATCCGTTCATTTCTGCCTACTTCTTCTTTTTTTTTGACCCGTCGGACTTCTCCCCTATTTTCTAGTTGCCCCCCTCTCTAGATATCAGAGGTGTTAGTTTCGCTCTGAGAACGGGTCCATCTCCCCTCTCTTCCTCTCCCCGTTTTTGGCCTATGTTTGTCCCTTTACTGCCTAAGGGCTGTTTCGGTTGCGACGGATCGTCGCGATGCCCCACTCTTTCGATATGTACCTTCTTGAAAACATTTGCCGCTATTCCCCTGACCGCTTGACAGACGAGGCCGAGGCGTACCTCGGCATCTCGGACGCCTTTCTCAAGTTTTCCTCGTCTTCCTTCCTCCCGTCCCTCTCCCGTGCCGCTTTTGGACTCACCAGGCGCACGAAGCTTACCCCTGTAGTCGATTCCCCCGCCAAAGGGAGAAATCCATTTTCCGCTCTATGGTTTCTGTAGGTAGGAGGAAGTTCCGTTCCGGCTTTTTGTCTAAACTTCCAGATTAAGGGCGTTGGCTTAATCGACAGGGTTTTGTTTACTCTTTCCCCCTTTCTTCCTTTCCTGGCTGACGACCTTCCCCAGAACGTCCGAAACCAATTTGGTTTCCCTTTCTTCGAAGGTCCCATTATTAATTACGATTTCGCAGGGCTTTCACTGTTTTGCCTCCCCTGAGCTTTTTGAATTTTTGTCGATCCTCTCACTCCCCCGTATCTCTATGTGCTTTAAGGGAGCCCCCGGGTTTAGAGTAGAGGATCGCGTGGGCAGAGAGGGTTCAAGGGCTCGTTTCCCTTCCTCTTTCGTGTGGTTTTCGTCCTCCAGCTTCCCCTTCTTCTGTCCGAGCACTTAGACTACTCAACTTAGGAAAAAAAAGCCCCATTGCCTCTGAAGATGTCGTGTATTCGAGGACTGTCGTTATTAAGTTTTCTTTCCTCCTTTTCTTCACCCAGCTTTGGCTGCTTTTCGTCTTTTCCGGTACTTGATTTTTCTGAAGTTTGCCCCCGGGTCGGCGCCGACCGGTTATGCCCTCTGCCTTTAAACCTTTCCCTTGCTTCTTCCATCCCTCGGCTCCCGTGCGCTTCCTTTGCTTGCCTTGCACGGTCCATTGCTGACGAACGGCCGTCGCAGCGTCGGCTTTTTTCGTGGAGTTAACAATCTCCTCCTTTCCTCCCTCGAGGTCCCTGGCCTTCCGGCTTTTGAGGAAAAGTATGCGATCACGGAGCGTTTTTTTCTTAGGGGAGCTTAATAGATTCGCTTCTCCCTCTTCTTCCGTTTTAGTCCCCTAGGTAAGTTATAGAGGACGGCGAAGTCCTTGTCGAGTCGCGACCGGAGAGTGCTTGCAGTTGCCTGCTCCTTTCTCCCCCCCTTTTCTACAGCTTTTCTTCGAGGTATTTGCCCAGGTCGCCCGACGCTCTACTAGTTTTCGATAAATTTGAGCGTGTTCGCCGACAAGAGAATCAGTTTAAGAGTATTCGCTCTTCCCCCCTTCCCGCTCTCCTCTAGTCCCCCTCCCCTCCTTCACGTCTCAAGAGGTGAAAATGTGCTGTTTTCCCCTGGTCCCGCGTGTAGCCGAGTGTAGGTCTTTTTACGATTTTAGAGTGTCGCTCCTTCCTCTTCCCAGATTCGCAGACATTTGACCTGTTTTCCAAAGACAGCTTTTATATTCTTGGTGAGAATGATAAATGTAGACGACGTTTCTCTTGTTCCTTCTCCTGCCCCTCGTAGCTCCGATCGAAAGACCTAGGGTGGTGTTTTTAAGTAGAGCTTCAAAACGGCGTTCGCTTCCTTCATGATCGCTTCAGCCCATCCCCCTCCTTTCCTTCACGTCAGGTGTGGCGGGGGTTCGGGAAAACCCAGTCGATTCGCCCAGGGTTCTTTTTCTCCTTTCTCTCCCGCTTCTTGAAGCTCCGCCTTTGATCACGTTCTTCTGAGATCCGCCTCCCCGTTTTTGGTCTGATAAATAATGGAGCGGCTCGTCATTTTTTTTTTTTCCATTCTGCTTCCTTCTCGATCCCTTGCCCCTTTTGCACGTTGTGTACAGTCCGATATGCCTTTTTCCCAAGCGCCCGACGCAGCAGAGCCTGTAGATTGTCCCTTTTTCAGTTTTGGTGACAATCACGACGAGCCGCTAGCCCAGAGCCGCCATAGAATTCTTATCTTTCTTTCTGCTCTCGCATTAGTCGTTTCCCGTCCTCATTCATTTGACGTTTGTCCCTTCTCGTCGAGTTGTGAGTAAGAGATGAGGAGCGGATTTGCCATTGAGTCCCCCAGGTACACGCCACGCTCGCCCCCGGATGGTACGAGTGGATGACGAGTATTCCTACTCTCTTGACCGCCGTTCTTTTTACGGCATTCTTCTGTCTT
>Ga0179593_1386905_pt1 | contig 12860 bp, 17 predicted proteins | sample CZODoug2_1_08_16_FD_185931 | JGI IMG/M metagenome (GOLD analysis project Ga0179593, IMG submission 185931) | Vadose zone soil fungal communities from Angelo Coast Range Reserve, California, USA - CZODoug2_1_08_16fungal (PacBio error correction) | ecosystem: Environmental > Terrestrial > Soil >... | reverse complement strand
CTGAACCAATCAATGCGGTGTTGCACCTTCGATGTTTAGGCGTCTTCTGTCGCTCGATTTCCGGGCGAATCGGTTGTCTTTATGCTCCCTCCAGAATCTTCTTACTCCCTCTCCTCCCCTTTCTGGTTCTCCCCCCAAAAGAAGAAACATTGGAAGGTGATGTTTACGAGTTCGTTTTAATCGTTTTAACGCACCTTGAATTCCTCTTGGCCTTCCCGCCGCCGGTTCCCGGCCATATTTCAAGTGTAGAAGCTCATGGCTTCGATTTTCCCCTATGGAGCTTGACAGGCCAGTTGCCCCAAAATCTCTGAGAGGCTTCTCCCTGACATTCCCCTTGTTTTTTCCTTTTCTGGTTGGTCGAAATTGCGCCCTCTCCCCCCCTGCGGGTCAATTCTATTCCGCGGTTTGATGTTTATATTATTTTTCCCTATCGACATTGATTGCAGCGCGGATCGGAGCTGCATGTTTTGACGTTTTTAGGATCGCACTGCCCTTGCTACCTTACTCTTTCAGTTTTCCCCAACAAAATCTGCGGTAACAGGTCAGATTGCTTTCCCAAGTACTCTTTTTCCTTCGTAATTTTTCCTCAAGCATGGATAGACAGTGCCCCTCCCACTCTGGCCTTCCAGAAACCCACCAATTTATTCCTTAGGTTAGAGAATCCCCCTTCCATCCTCCGTTGAATAAAACTAAGTTTCCTCGTTCCCTCCCTTCTAAAGTTTCTACAATCCTTTTTTCTCCCCCCACTTCAGGACTTTTCCCCCTCGAATCCTTGACATGACAACGATGTCATTACAAGTTGGGGTTGCATAGGATCAGTGTCCGTTTTCAGCTCGGTCCTTCCCTTCTGACTCCTCCCCCCCCCCTCGCATTTCGTCACTTCCCCCCTTGTTTTCTCAGCCCCACATAATTCAAATCCATCTTTCCTCTCGTGAGATTTGTCCCAGCACCTTTTTCGCGAAATTCGCGCGCTACTTTCTCCGAGTGGCAGGACCGTTTCCATTTAACTTCCTCCCCGCAAACCTCAATCGGTTTTTTATTTTTGTTTTTGCCTTTCCCGCCATCCCACTTATTATCTTCTCACATTTTCCCTTCTGGTTCCCTTGCAGCTTTCCCTTTTCCTTTTTCTCGTCCTTTTAGTCTCCCGACACCCTTACTCGGAGACTCTTGGGTTGCTGCTGTCCACAACTCCACTCTTTTCTTGGCCTCTTTCACCCTTCTTCCTTTTTTCCGCGGATCCCTTGGGGTTTCTTTCTCCCGCCTCCTGGCTCACTTAGTCTTCTGCAAGCCCTTTTTAATTTGCGAATGAATCTTGATGTTCAATGTGTCGCCCCCATCTTTTCTTTCTTCCCGCGGTTGCCTTTTCTCTCTCCTTTTCCACTCATCAGTTGTTGTGGTGGCTTCCCACGGCAACTCTTCTTCTTGAAGGACTCTGGCACTCCCAGCTATGCTTCTCTATCCATTTGCCTGGGCGTGCAGTCTCCTCAATTCGCCCCTATTTTCGTCTCCTCCCCCCTTTGATCTTCTGCAGATGACCCTGCTCCGTGTTTGCTCCGCGCAACGTTCCGCTGCCTTTTGCCCTGCCTCCTCCCCCGTCGTTTGCGGCGTTTCGCCGCTTGTTGGTTTTTCCCCCGGTTTTAAGTTCCCTTTCGGAATGCAGCCCAGGATTCTCCGGTACGTGGTTTTCCCCCCCCCCTTGAAGGGTGATTCTTCCCCCAACCAAACATTTTCCCCCCCTTCTCACCTTTTGGTTGACGTTTCTTATAAGCGGCCTGCCCCTGCCCTTTGCCCCTGTGAAAATGCCCGATTTTTAGCGAGACTTTGAGATTCTTTGTTTTTTTGCGTCTATTTATCTTTCGGTTGATTCTTGACTTTTGCTGTCGTCTCGCACTTACTGCGTTGATTTAGCCCTTTGCGACTCGATTCGGGTTCGGGCGGTTCCACTTCTCCTTGATCGTTACTTTGATTCCTTTCTTCAAGGTCTTCGCATGCAGCTCCCTTCATCATTCTCTTATGTGCGATTCGGGGATGTTTCGGCGATTCCTCAGCGCGAGGTGTATGTTACGGCGAGGGTGGTTTCAGTCTTGGCGAACTGGCTTTCGCCAATTGTTGCCTTTTTTGCCATTTCCTGTCCCCCGCGTTTTTTTTTCCTGCAACCGTCTTACAGTTTTTCGCCCTGAGTTTCTTTTCTGCGATCGGGTTCGCGGCCCCTTTCCCCTTGCCTTTCCTTCTTTCTGTTTAACTCCCCTGATTTTTGACATAGAACCATGGTCATTCCTCAATTCCACCCCCGCCCCCTCTCCGGATGGCATCGCTCTCCCCTATACCCCTCAGGTTTTCCCTCCCTCTACGCCCAACGAGCGGTTTAGCCAGTCCCTTAGTTCTCTTTTCTCGTTCCGCAAGGTTCCGGACCAACTCTCGCTTCCCTCTTCGAAGAAATTCCGTCCTCGTCCGTTCGTCTTCCCCTACGCTCGGTCTATTTTTACGCACTGTTTCTCCCTTACTCTTTTCCTACCCCTCATGAGCGGCGCCCTTTTCTTTTCCGGCTGTATTGGCAGCGTCCTTTTTGAATTCTCTCTGGTTCGGTTCACGATGATCTGGAGGATACCTCCCTGGTCCTCTTTCTGGTGTCTTTTTGGATCCCAAATGTTTCCTTTTCGTTTGCCTTTTCGTCCCGACTTTCGATCATTTCGAGGCTTTTTTCGCCCAAGACAGTGTCCTCGACGTCCTTGCCATCTTCTGGGCCTTACCGCATCTGCTCAGAAAGGTCGGTCATGAGCCTTGTTTTTCTTTCTCTTATTTTCCTCTTTTCTAAGTTCCCCCCCCCCCAACCCCACTTTTTTTTTTTTATCTCTGGCCGTTACCCCCCTTGCACTTGTGGCACCTATTGACGCAGGCTTTCATGAGACAGGGAAAGCCCTATGGCATTTAAGTTCTTTTTCCGCCGCCCCCAGCCCCGACGCGGCTGCCTCGCTCCCTTCGTCGTCCTCCCCCCAAAAAGGGGATTTCGAAGGTGCTGCCCCTCCTGCCCAGATTTGCTCCGTCGGGCTGCCCTAACGATCCCTTTTTAAGACCGCTTTTCATTTTCCCCACCGCCGGCGGCCAATCGTTCCTGTCTACTCTGTCTTTGTTACTCTTCTGTCCTTCTGAATGCTGGTGCAGGCGCCGGCACCCCATTTCCAAAATAGCGCGCTGGTTTTAAGAAGAAGACTCCTCAGGTCTCCATGATGTTAGGACAGGACTTCATCGGACCTGGTTTCAGTGAGTTTTTTTGGCCTCCTCCTTAGGATTGTACCCACTTGTCACGCAAGATTCCCAAACTCTTATTCCGGCATGGAACGCTAGGGAATTGGCCGTGATCGTGGCTATATTTTTGCGTAGTCTTAACAAGTTTAAGGAAGAGCAGTCAGGGAGACTCCCATGCCGCCGCTTTCTTCTCTTTCCCTTGTCCCCTATCCTTTCCACCAAATGCCAAGCGGTTTACCGGCCGCCTCAGATCGAAATTCCCCTGTATTGCCCTTCCCCTTCCTTCCTTTTTGCCTGTCCTTTTTTTTTCCCTTTTGAAAGAAACTAGTTCCCCAGCACCATTCTTCTTCGGATCCTTTCACCCTCTTTCCCCAGTTTTCACATCATCCTTTCAACACCTTCCCAGCGCTGCGATTTAGACAGAACCCCTCCCTCCTTCCTGACTTCAATCTCACTGCTGACTTCCGGTCCCCAGGCGCCCTTCCTTGCGGACCCCGTTTGTAATGTTGCGGGTGATTCTTCCGGCGCTAGCCGAATCGTTCCTGCGTCCCCCCGCTGCCGGTTTACCCTTGCCCTCTTCCGGCAAATTCCTGTCCCTCTCGGAATATAAACTGTCGACGTCTTTTCCCCCCCCTCCCCTCTTTTCCTCCCAGGCTGCTCGATATTACCTCCTCGGGCATCACGGCCATAGGTGCTGTTTTATTATTGTCCACTGCAAGAATCAATAGTTTTTTTCCAGTCCCTTTTGCAAGTACTTAAGACCATTATTTTCTTTCTCCCCCTCACTTACGATTCTTTCCTGGCCCCGCTTCTTTTGTCCTTCCTGATCGCACTGGTCCTCCCAGTACAAGAAGAGGTTTTCGTATTTCTAACCGGTTTTTTCCCTTTCCCCCCCCTTCCAGTGTGGTTCGTTCATCACCCTTGGGACTAGTCGCTTCCAATTTCTTTTCGTATTTTTACTCCTTTCCACGTTAACTCTTTCGGCCCTTCCCCCTTCCGGCTTCGTTCCCCTCGTCATTGGGCCAGCTCTTGTGTTGCTTGGGATTTATCCTCTTTTTTTTTTGTGTCTATCTCCCCCGGCAACCAGTTTACGAACGACCTTTCTGGGCATAACCCCATAGAAATGCTCTATTCTCCTAATGCCGGGCTGTTTTTTTTGTCTCAATGCAAAAGTTTGAGGTCGTCTCCCCCGTCACCCATTCTGACCTGCAGCTTCCCTGACTCAGGGTTTGCTTAGAACTTTGGCCCCTTTCCAGCCAACACGGTTCTGTTGTCGGTAGTTTTAGTTCACGTTGAGACCGTACACTTGAAAGGTCCGGCCTTTGCCATCGTTACCGTCGTAATTGGTCGCCCTTCAAACTACGTGAAGGCTGTCTTAATGTTCACCCCACAACCCCCAGTGCGCTGATTTGTACCGGTTTGGGATACTATTTAACTTCCCCTTTTCCCCAGGCTCGACCTTTCGCTTAGCGAGCGCCTGTTTGAGCGAACCTTTTTTTGGAGCTCCTCTCTCGGTTTTAGATGAATGCCTTGGATTGATGTGGTCTTCTGCAAGGTTCCGTGAGCTTTTTTTCTCTTTCGTCATTTATCCAAGTCTTTTGGCCGCGTTTCCTTTCCGGGTCGTCGCGATCGAGTAACCCTTCCCCTTTTTTGCCCTCCGGTGTCCAAGTTGCCGTTCATTTGCGTCTGCTCTTTTTTAATTTTCGACTTCGGTTTTATGGGTCATCCTGCATTTTTTTTCTGCTTGTTTGAGTTTTTTGGGTGAGTTTCGCCGCCCCCTGGAACTGAAGATCTTGTTTCTGCCTTGCCCGGTTGCATGCCGCGTCTTCCTTTCAGCCACCGATTCCTTTTCCCTCCCGAGGATTTGGGGGCCTTGTCTTTATAAGTTTCGTTTCCCTCTTGGCTTCACACAGTACCCTTGATCGGACCTTCTCCCTCCATGGCCGTCCCACTCCTCCCCCCACAACTTACCCCCCCTTGAGCAGTTCATCTTCCTCACTCCGTCCTCTACCCTTTTTTCCTTTGTTTTTTTTTTTTGAGAAACGCAATGCGTCCTCATTTCCCTCGAGGGTTTATCTCCGGCGCAATTTTTAAGCCCCCCCACAAGCCGCCCTATGACATCTTGTTCGACTAGACGTATGCGTCTGTCGAAACTCCTCTTCTGGGATCTTTGTCACTGGCTCTTTCTTTTCATTTATGCGTTTTTCCAAGGGCTTATGTATGTCGGCCGCCCCTGAAGGCCTCTACGTGATCATCTCTGTCCTTTTCACGCTCTGATTCCAGCTCAAGATGGCTGGGCCGGTTTTCCCCATACCAATTGTTCCTGATGTTCCGCCCTGATTCGTTCATCCCTCCTATGCTTTGAGAGCCCAATGTGAAGTCATTTTTTCCCTTTTCCCAGCGATATCTTTTTTTATGCCTGTTTTGTTTTGGTCCACTTCCTTGTTTTCGTCTTTCGTGCCCTTTGCCTTGCTTTCTCCGTCCCCCTCTTTTATCCTTCTCGTTTGTTTTCTGATCCGGCTGGCTTCCCCACCATGCTAGGGTTGCCAGCGTATATCTTTTCCGGTTCACAAGTTTCTTTCGCTCGATTTCTTTTTCTTTTGCTCCATTTCTCGTCTTTATGATAGTCTAACTTCTGCTTCTCCCCTCTTCAGACAGAGTTCACCCCCCTGGAACTTTTGATGCGCTGTAGTATTGCGTCCTCCAGCCGCCTCTTTCTACTCTTCATTCACTTTCGTGGCTTCACTTCTCAGATTCCCTTTTTCGCCCCCTCCATGTTCTCTTGTCCCCCCTTTTGAGCAGGTACCGTTTCCAACTAGCCAGGAGAGCGGGCATCTCCCCCCCTCCGATATACGTATAGTCCTGTCCCTGATGAATTTCTGCCCTTTGGTCTAGAATTGGCGGCCGCTCAAACCCCCTCTCTTGTCACTCGATGACGCTTTTCTCTTTTCGCGAAACGGGTATTAGTCATCTCGGAATGCAGCGATGCCTTACGTTTCTTGGACGGTGGTTTTTTCCTGCTTTCGGATCCATGGAGTGTCTTTTATCATTTATTAAAACTTGTCAAATCCCTCCTAGAGTCTCGCCGACACGTCCTGACTCTCCTCCCCTCGTACTTTCGGTGTTATGACGCTTTTTCAATGAAGTTTTTTTTTCCGTTCCCGCCCTTCGTATTCGGAAAGTCGTCCATCTCCCTCTAGTTTACACCCTCCCCCCCCCCCACCCCCCCCCCCCCCCCCCCCCCCCCCCCCCCCCCCCTTTGCGCTGCGATTCGCCGAGTTCCAATCTCGAAATACCACTTTTCGGCGGCGGGAACTCCTTTCTAACGATGGCCTAACTTGGTTCTCTCTTCGGCCCTTTCTTTCTTCCCTTTTGCGCCTTCGCCCTTCGACGCGCCGTGACCCTTTCTGCCTCCCGCATCACCTCCCTGCAATTGAGTTGCCTCTCACCTGAGTTTTCCTTAACGTCCGTTCCAGGTTCTCCGCTCTCGCGCTTTTTTTTTTAGGCCTTGCAGTTTCCATGGGCCGTTTATACTGGCGGTCCCAACCCTTTCCAAATCAATCGTGTTCCCGTATTTTTGCCCATTCTCCCCCTATATCGTTCCCTCCTTTTTTTGAACTCCTTTCCGGCTGAATTTTGCATTCGCCCCGTCTCCACCACGTCGCCAGGCGCCCGGAAGAAAACCTTTGCGGTGCTGGCTGTCACAGGGAATCCCTCCTGCCGTTTTTTTGTCTCTTCATCACCTGATCTGTTATGTAACCTTCTGGTTCGGTAGAGCCCCTGGTTTTGCCAGCCCTGCATTTCTGACTTCCGCCTCTCTTCTTGGGGTTTCTTGTCCTATCCTGTCTTTTCCCCCTCTGTTGCTGTTTGTATCCTCTCTACCTGTTGTTTTGCTTTTGAGGTACCACGCCCCGTTTTGTGAGAACGCCCAGGATATGTCCCCCCATTGCCCCTGAATCCTCCCCCCCCCCACCCCTGCATGCAGTCGCATTTTCCGTTTTGATTGCGATTTTCATCACCTAGTCCCCCTTGTGAGTCCCCGCCCTATCTTTGGATGACCCACTTTGCCTCCGGGTGTCTCTCCACGGCAGGGCTTTTTCCCTTCCTGCACTCCCCAGGCGTGCGGCCCTTCTCCGCTGCTTTTGTTTCGTCGACTCCCGGTCGATACCAGTCTTTTTCACCCCCCTTTCTGGTTTCCCTCCGGTCCTTTTTTTGTCCGTGGACGCTTCTCCCTACCTTAAGGCGGTAGTCACGCACACCCACTATTGCACCCTTATTTCTTTTTTTGGAAGGTTTGGACCGGCCCTAAACGTTGACCATGCGCCCGGCCTTTCCTGACCCTCTTCGATCTCGCGCGCCGGCGGCGACGGGGATGGAAACGCGTCTATTCTCGGTGAGCTTCTCCTCTTTGCAGATTGGTTAGGCGCAAGGTTTACGTTTCTTTTTTTGTTCGACTTGGGCGCCGCGCGTTTTCTCGAGTCCTTACCACCGCAACTTTGTTTGCCCTGCGTCGTTTCTTCAAGGCGCATTTGCTGACGTCCCTTTCGAGCGTGTTCCCTTCAAACGTTTGGTCTCGTCCAGAGTTTGTCTGATCCTTATGAGGGTTTTTTTTTTGGAGACCTGTGCCGAAGAATACGTTGAGGGTTCCTTTCCCTCGTGGCGTTTCTAAACTTTTTCTTTCCGCTTTCCAGGTTTTCCCAAGAATTACGTAGGGTTGCAGGTCGAGACTTCGGAATTGGACTGTAGAGGTTTTCCCCTCTTTTTCGCCTTAAATACCTTGCTTCCCCTCAATTTGCCAGTTTCCTTCCCCAAGAATCCCCCCCCCCTTCAACCCCCGCGCGGCCTTGGACTCTCCTCTCACTCCGCTGCTGCCTCCCCCCCCGAGGGTTTGTTCGACCCTAAACGAGGGAGACACTCCACTCTTTCCTCTAATTAACGTGATGGGTTTTTCGTCCGGGTGCCAAGTGCCTCCCTGCCCCAAATCTCCGTTTAGAGGGCCCCTCGGAGTTTTACGTGTTTGGCTATTCTGCTCCGTATTGCCCTAATGGAAGCACTGGTAGATGCTCCCTCCCAGCCGATTATTCCCCTGACTTTTAAAAGTGGGTAATAGAGGGAGCATTCCTGCATGTTCATTCAGCTAGTCTGGTACCGTGATCGGTCGGCACCGTCCCTTTTGGAGAGGTTTTTAGCGCATTCCCTTTCCCCTTTTCTGCCCCCGGTTCGTGTCTCGATGAGCTCTACTATCTCTCCGTATTTTGCGCGAAGAACCTCTCCCTCCCTGATGTCTCGTGCCCCTCCCTTTTTGTGTTTCAAGCCCCTCAGATTTTGAGCGCACGTCTCCCGTTTGAGTGCATTTCAGTTCCTCTCTCTCTCTTTTCCTACCCTTTAATTTGTTTTCTTGCGCATGGCCGTCGCCATTTCCCCCCGCGCCCGTGCCCGCGTTTTTCGGCGTCTTATGCTAGTCACCCCCTCCCTTTGCACGGGCATAGTCTTCTTTTTTTTCATGCCTCACATTTTCTGTTGATCTCCTCCTCTTCCTGAGAGGCGCCTCCACAACGGAGGCAATTGGTTTTTTCTTCTCTTCCCAGTTTCGTTGTAGGCTGCCCCGATCCTTGCCACGCACATCCGTCATCGCTGCCCCCTTAACGGACATCAGTTTTTGTCTTTCTACTGGAGGACTGATGGAACCTGTATCAGCGCAGGCACATGTCGTCAACTAGCCCGAGCTGCTGGCAGATCTCCCTTATAGTCTCTCTACCGCTCTTTTCTGATTTGGTCTGGATCCCTTTGCGGCAGGATAAAACCACCTCTGGCAATTCCCCATGTACGCGCTGTCGTTAGCTGTTGCGTCTTGTCTCGACACAGTAGAGGCACTTCTTTTTCGTGATTATCTGATGACGCCGCGCTTGGAGTTGTTTTTTTTTATTTCGCACTTAAATTTCTTTTAGGTCTTTTCTCATTTTTCGGTCCCCATCTCCACCGTTCCCCGGGCGAACATTCCCGACAAGTCTGTTCTCTCCTCCTTTTCTGTATTTCTTGTCTGACTGCGGTCTCGGTTCCCCTTCCGAACTTCCCGGCCCGCAACCAATTCTCTTGCGCAATGCTTTCCTAATGCGTTTTAAAACTCGGCTTCGCCCCTTCCCTCGTTATTACATCAATCTCACTGTTGGCTTGCGATTGCAACTGCTAACCTGACAACCTCTTTCATCCCATTTCTTTTTTTCTTTTAGTCCCCGCGAAGAGCCTTTCGAGCTGCCCGCCTACTTTCGAAAATGCTAACTGCGCCCGGCTTTTTTCGCCAGCACATCTTCCCCTCGATCTTTTTCACCCTCTCTTTAGACGCCAGCCCCTTTCTCTCTTCCATCGATCTCGACTCGCGTCAGGCCCTGTTTCACTGGGCCAGGGTTTATCCGGGCCTGTTAACAACTGTACCTTCAGGGGGGGGGGGGTTGTCTTGTTTTCCTTACCCGACACCTTATTTTTCGCGACCTCAAAATCGGAACTCTGACCATTCTCTTTGCCCTTTTCATGACTTTTTTTTAGACTGAATTACGACTCCAAGTTCTTTTGATTGGCGAAGGACGCAAAATTGGCTGTTTCCCTCCGCACGTGGATGCAGAACCCAATTTATGAATGGGCATCTGCTCCGATCAGTTGTGCGGGTACTCCCGACCTGCTTGGCCGAATTTATTATAGACGCCCTTCCCTTTTATCGAATTGCCCCTTTCGAAATTGGGGCTTTTTGGCCAGATCCATGGTCTTCACCCGCCGGTTGCATTTTTTTTCCTTATCCCAACTTTTTGTTTTTTTCGTCGTCCCACCTCGGTGCAGAACGGCAATTCTGTGCAATTCCCCCCCGCCCCGCCATTTCTCGATGCAATTCCGCCTTCGTGCCTTGCTTGCCGAGCCAATTTCGCCTTTTTTCTTCTGTTGCCCCCTCATTAGCCGCTACCCCAAGTCAATCAGGCTTTTCTTGACGGCCACGGCGCTGGATTGGCCTGGCCAGGCCCCCGCACCTCCAACTTTAGTGCCCCGTTCGAGAGTTAGGGTTCTGTCCCGTTGCCTCCCACGTGAACTTGGCCCCAAAGCACATGGAAGGTAGTCCCCTCTTTACCTTGAGTCTCCCGAAAAAAGTCTCTCTCATGTAAAAATCCTTGCATCATTTATGTTTGACTGGGGAATTTCCCCTAGTATACGAGGCCCTGGCACCGGCCTTTTGACCTCATCATTTTCGAGCTAGCTTTCCTTCTAGCTTTGGACGTTGTGATGCCCTTTTCAGGTTTTTTTAGGCTTATCCCCCTGTTACGCCGCGATCTTTCGCCTTTTCGAAAGTCGATTCGTTACGCGCTGGCTGATCCAAAGTCGCGATCGATTCCTTCCCTCCACTTTTGCCAGCTTGTTCCAGGCTTATTTTCGAAGGCCTTTTTCTTTTCCCCTTTCGAACTCTTTTTTTTTTTTGGACTCGGCGACCGCCTGAAGTTTCTGTCGCGTCTGGATGGTTGCTTTGAGAGACATTCTCCCAGACCTGACTTGCTGGCCTTGCCAATAGTTTGTCCGCTCCTTCATCCCCCAGATTACGTTTTTTTCTTCTTCTTAGGTCCTTGTAGGTGATCCCCGGCGCGGCCGTTCTGCTTGCATCATTTGTTAACCTGACCCCTTTAGGCCCCCATCATTTCATTTTGTTTTTCCCCTCCATGTTTCTTTAACCCATTCATACCATGCATCGCCCTAGAGCTGCCTATACAGCTTTTTTTTCTCTCCTACTCCCGAGCTTTTTTCCTGAAGTCCACCTGCCCTCGCGTATCTCCATTTCGCTGTTTTCCGCGCCTTTTGCTCCAGACCCCTCAGCGTAGGTGCTGAAGAATAAGGCTTCTCTAGGCGGATTGCTTTCTTGCACTCAGATCGTTTTTTTCGCTGTTTTTCCTCTTTCTTCGCCATTGAGTCCTGTTTACCATGTACCTTGTCCCGTTTTTCTTATTGGCCGCCGCGCGTGTCTTTCCCCTTCGATTGTGTCCGCATTTTTTCTTCCTCCGACCGGAGTCGCGCGGTTTTCTTCTGCACACTTCCCTCCCTTTTGTTGAGGACGACGTCGTCGTATCTCTGATATTCCCCTTTGGCTTTGCTTTTTAAGTTGTTTACCGACTTCCTGATGGCCGTGACCCGATCGCGTGAAGCGAATGCTTCCGTCTCGTCATCTCTAACCCAGGGGCGAATGATGGTCTTCCTCTCTCTCTATTCCTCAGTTGTTTGTGATCTCCTGGCCTTCGATTGTCGCGTGTGCCCTCTTGACGCCCCTGCTTTTTGCGCCCCTAGTAGCTTCGAGGGGTCCGGCGAATAGAGGACTTCGCCTCGCGGATGATCTTCATATTGACGTCCGTCGGTCCCTTTTTTCCACAAGGTCGGTCCACATTGGAAGGTAAGCTCCCCTCTTCTGCCGTCTCCATTTCGGTGTTCCTCATCCATTGTGTCATCCTTTGTCCCACGCTCGTCTAATTGTCCGGTCCTTTTTCCGTTTTCGCCTTCTGGTCTTCCTTTTGAATATTGGGAGTCGGAAAGTGCGTTCCAAATATTCACGAGGTCGTTTGCCCTTCCTAGCTTTTGCCGCCTCAAGCTTACCTCCCGCTGCGTGTTTGTCTTCTCCCTTTCTTTCCTCTCTTTCACCAAACCTTCGGGAAACGATTTTCATCCTCTTTTGTTTTCCGCCTGGGTCGAGCTGCACCGAGGGGAGAATCGTTTAGTTTGAGCTTTAAAGAGACCTTTTTTTTTCTTTTTTTCTGCCCCACTTCATTCGTTATGTCCTATCAAGTTTATTCCCCACTCCTGCAAGTTTGTAACCCCTTTTTTTAGTCACCCTTTTGTCCCGCACTTTTGAAATCAGTGAAAAATCGTCAGTCTCCTGTCCCAGCCGAATGACAACGCAATCTTCCCCCTGGCCCTCCCTATTGTTCCCTTTTCGAGCCCTCCTAACCTCCTTCCCGTCGCATACATCGCTTCAGACTCTGCGCGATTTTTCCCCATCCCCGCTGAAATTCAATCATCTAGCTGGCCTTTCCTTCCGCCCAAGCCTTCGACAATGCTGAGTTTGTTCTGCCTCTCTCTCTCCTTTTCTCTCCGAACCGACTTTTTCCCTCAAACTCTCTTTTGCAAGGCCCTTGAGTTTTTTATCAAATCCTGCAATTGAACCCGATCGCTGACTTTCCGTTTTGCACCGTTTCTTTTCAGGCGCGCTCTCCTGACTCGGTAAGGCAAGCCGGTTCATCGGGCGTGTTTTCCACCCTGTCACCCATCGGTTTCAGTAGTTGTTTTTTGACCTTCTCCTCTTTCACTTTTATTTGACCTTTCCCCCTGTCTTTCCTCCTTTCCGGTGTCCCTGCCCCTGCTTTTTCCTCTTTAGTGCAGAACACACGCGCTCTATCCGCACGCCCCTTTTTTGCCCCCTTTGCAGGTCACAGCTTTTTGCGCGTGGGCTGCACGACACTGATTCTGTTCCGGCTCCGACACTTTGTTTCGTTGACGCATACCTTTCGAATTCAAGTCAGGAGCCCCCTCCCCTTATCAGAGAATGTGGGTCTGGGCTGTCTTGTCCAGATCGTTTTAGCAAGACGTTTCGTTTT
>Ga0179593_1376591_pt1 | contig 12860 bp, 8 predicted proteins | sample CZODoug2_1_08_16_FD_185931 | JGI IMG/M metagenome (GOLD analysis project Ga0179593, IMG submission 185931) | Vadose zone soil fungal communities from Angelo Coast Range Reserve, California, USA - CZODoug2_1_08_16fungal (PacBio error correction) | ecosystem: Environmental > Terrestrial > Soil >... | reverse complement strand
CATCTTCTCCGGATTTTGCCCAGCGGTTAATAACCGCCCACCTGAGCCTTTCGTTTTCCTCCTCCTCGTATTCCCCTGGTCTCGCTCTCGAATTCCACTTTTCGGGGGCATCGCGCGCCCCCCTCTTTTTTAGGAAGGCGAGATTATCTTCCTCCCCCACGCACTGACCCCCGGGGGGACTTTTTCCTGTCCCCCCCCTCGGTTCCCGCTCCACTCCTAGACCATTCATTCTCCCTCCCACCCCTTGCCGTTGATGGGGGTCTTTTTCTCGCTGCTGCCGTTGCACAGCGTGCTGTTTTTGTTTTATTTTGTGGTTTTTTTTTTTTTTTTTTTTTTTTTTTGTTTGGTTTTGGGTGCTTCGTCTCTCGGGAACCTCCCCAGCCCTTGCTTTCGATAACTTTCCCTTGTCCGCCTATACGTGAAACGAGGGATTTTCACTTTTTCCGGCTTTTTTCATTTTGTGCTCGAAGGCTAAACCGTCTCCTTAAATCGGCGTCCTGGCCTTCTCCGTGAGTCGCTTCCTTCTTCTTCCCGATCATCTTTGGACGGAGACCTTTTGCCCTCACTTTCTTTCATTTTGAGGTCTCCTGCTGGGGACTCAGTGGTCACCCCATTTTCCCCCGACCCTCTTCCCGTTTCAGTTCCTTTTTGATGCTCCTGCTGCCGCAACTTTTTTTCAGCCCCGTTTTTTTTTGGGAAGCACTTTGTCGTCTGACTCCGACCCGCACAAGGGACCCCCCTTTCTCCGACCTTTCTTCTTCCTCTGGCCTCACCTATGCAGTCGACGGCGTCTTTGGCCCAGCCGATGACTGGTTGAATTCTTTGTCTCTTTTTTTTTTTTTTCCAGTTCGTGGAATACCTTGTTTTCGTTTCTTCGGCACATTCCACCCCCAAACCCTCGTGAGATCTGCCCCCGGCCTTTCTACCCGCCACCATCTTTTTTGGCCGGTCCCGCCTTCCTTTTTTAACCCCCTTTTTCCGGGTTTCAGAAGAGTTAGATCTTCCCATAGTGGCTTGCCCAGAGGTTGCTTGAAGGACGCTTTTTTGCCCCCTAGGCGTTTCCTTTTTTACCTTTTTCTTGCTTTTAGGATGCAGACTCGCTTCTTGCGGCGTTTTACAGAATGATTCCGACCCTCGGAAATAGTCCCGGTCACTAGAGGTCGGACTTCCCCTAAGTGCCTCCTCTTTTCAGGATCAGTGCTTCCCATGCTACTCTCTTCTCCCTCTATTCCCCCATTTATTTCGCGTGAGCACGTCGACCTATTCTATGTGTTTGCGGAACGTGTGCGATATAAAGGTCCTATTCTGCGACGGCCTGCCGTGTCCCCCACAGTGATTTTTTTCACAAGCCTCGTCAGCATTTCCTAGCGTTGACGTCTTTGAGCGTGCTTGCGCGCTTTAAACAGCCTGTATCATTTCCTCTCCCCTAGGGCTTTGTTTTGGCCTTAGTGAGATGGCGAGTAAAGCCTTCAATTCCGATCCAGCTTCACCTTTCTGCCCCGCTAGCGTTTGGCCCCCATCTTTTTTGCGGATTCGGACCCCCTCTCGTTGCCAGCTTCGTCGTCCCCCCCTCCTTTGTGATTCCCCCTTACACTCGCATGTTTTTTCGTGGTTACAGGGATCGCGTGGTTTTCTGCGATGCAGGCGCGTCATGTCTTTTCAGGAACTAGTTTGGCGAACATGTTTGAGTCACCTTGTTAAGACGTGCTTCAACCGACTTCCCGTTTAGGTCAGGGAAACCAAGAATTCGGCCTCCCTTTTTTCTATAGGACTGTCTCCGCTCACACAAACGCCTTTCATTGTTACACTGTTTTTTTACCCCAGACCCTACCCTTATCCGCCGCGCCGGAAGAAAGAGCGAAACTAGTCCTTCTCCCCTTTTTTCTTTTTGGTTTGCCCGGGCCAATCCCCAATCTTTTTCGGCTGAAGAACTTGTCCAAGGTCCTTTTTTCGCGGCCCCCCTGACCTTATACTACGTGTTTTTTTTTTGAGATAGCGCGGCAAAAACAACCCTCCAATTGGACACCTGTACCGGTGAAGAGAGACCCCCCTCCTTTTTTGTGTGGTCTCCTCATGCTTCTCCCCTCATCGAAAACAAATGAGACGGGGAGAGATCGCTCCGTATTCACGTGACATAGGTTTTGTTCTCCCTTTTTTTACCAACTCCTTCCCCCGACGTCGATGGGTTTTTCTCTGGAGAAGTATGATGCTACCAGTCGTCCTCCACTTGGTCTACGGTTTTTTTCCCTCAGTTATCTTAACCCACGTCTGTGATCCCGGCTCCACGCAAGGCTGCAAGTCGCGCTGACATGGGACTTCCCCCCCTCCTAGTTACCTTCCCTGTCTGCCCCACTTGCTGTTGTGTGCAGTTTCATCACGTTTCGTTCTCCCTTGGCCTGTTCGGCGAGCCATTCCTCCCGCTCTCCCTTTCCCCCCAACAGAAAGAGCTCTTCGCCCTTTTGCTTTTTCTATTTTTTTTCCCCCCCTTTCCGGCACCAGATCCCTCTTTCCCCCCCTCCCTTCCCCCCCACCCACACGAAAGCGTTCTCTTGCCTGCCTTCAAGGGTGTTGGACCGACCAAGGCCCTGGACGCCACGATAGCCCAGTCGAGATCTCGCTTTTCTCTGGTTTTCCCTGCCTCTTTTTTTTTGCCTTAGACGAGCGAGCGAGCTGCCGTAGGGTGCTCCCCCTTCTTATGTCCCCCCTTTTCCCCACCATCCATTCCCGGAGATCGACGTGCTCCCACCTCTCCTTTTAAAGTAATTCGATCGCGCCAGATCGAGCCCGACCTTCTCAACATCCAGAGGGATTGCGGCGGCTTACTATTGACTTTTTTCCTATCGTGGCTGGTTCGGCTCCGGAGGGTGAACCTCTTCTCCTCGGAGGTCCTCCTTTTAGCTTGAAACCAGTCTCGAGGACGCGACCCTAATTCCCTCCCTCTGTTTACTCCAGCTTTCAGCGTGAATCAGGGTCCCAGATTAGCTGAACTAAACTTTTCCCGTCTTCCAAAGATCCTCTTCCTTCTCGAGTATCCCTATATGATGGGCGTTTTTAGAGCGAAGGCAGATAGACACTCAGAAATGGCTCTCAACCCTTTCACAAGTGAAAAGAGAGACGTCTGCGCATCATCTTCGAGGTTCCTGTTTGCCCTTGTTCGAATATCGGCGCGTCGGAGAGCGTGAGAGCCCTTCCTTCGCTGGCCTGTTCCCCGATGTTCTGCCTTTCTCGCCCCGTTTCTGACCCTCGTTTGTCGTTGGTAGCGTATTAAAAGAAGTTGTTCATTCCCAGCCTTCCCCTTCCCCCCCTTGGGTTTTTCAAAGGGGTGACCCCCTTGTCTTCGTCCCCCCCCAAGGGTTTTCTACCGTGACCCCCTCGCCCCCCCCCCTTTTTGACGTTGATGGCCAGGTTTCTAGCGTCCAAGGCTGTCTCTCGATTCATCTTCTTCCTCCAGGAGGCGACCGTTTCTCAGCCTTGGATAACTCCTCTTTTCTTCCCTCCTTCATCCGCTTCGTCCTTCTCAATCCCTTCGTACGGGATCCCGATAGGAGGAGAAGATTTATGCGGAATACCCCGCCTTTTTGTCTTTCCCAACTAACCGCACGCTGTGCTTCTCCTCAAGGCTCGCACGTTCGTATCCCCTTTCCCCCCCCACTCACTTTCGGGTCTTTTTTTTGAGCGGCTGACCTGAGGGTCGACGAAACAGGCTCCATCGCTTTTTCCCCGTCGGGGTCCGTGCGTGGTGGATAGTTTTCTTTTTTCCTCCGCGGAAATTCCTTCCCCTTCACTTTTACAGAGTCTCTCTGCCCTAAGTGATTTGAGCAGGCGGTAATACGGGGAGCACTCCTCTCTTGCTGGTTTGCCTGAGTTTTGATGATTTTTTTTCAAAAGGGTGACGAGATCTCTCTCTTTTTCCTTTCCCCCCCTTCTTTGTGGCTTTCTTTCTCCTTTTTTTGCCGACTTTTCCCCCCTAGACGAGCCGTCGCGGGATTTTTTCCCGCGAATACCTATGACAGAGATACGCCTCTAATTCCCACGATGTCTTTTTTCGCTACTTTTCCACAGTGAAGTTTCTGCCTTCCTCTTACGGCCGGCGCGATTTCTCCTTTCCTAACCCACTCCAGGGTGAATCGCCGATGCCTTGGTTCTCCGGTGTAGGACGACCGCCTCCATTTGTCCCTTCCTGCGAAAGAAACCCCTCCCCTTTTCCTCTGTGGGAGTTTTACTTCTTCCTGGTCACGTAAGAGTTTTGTTCGTCTATTGCTTTGGTTCCCCTGAGCCGGGTGGTAGCCTTTTCCTACTGGCTGCGTCCTCCTGATACTGTTCTCCTCTGGGATTTTCTGCCGGCTGCTCTTTCTGTCTCTAAGACAATTCTTCCCCTTTTATCCATGTCCGCGGCCCGGCGGAGCTCTTCGCTTTTTTTTCTTTTTTCTAGCCGGTGACGCGCTTTTGACCCGTTGCAGATTTCCTTTGCCTGTCTTCCGGTGCTGGGGTTGCCGAATAAGTGTTCCCCCTGGTCACATTTCACAGCCGCCTTTCCTTCACTCTTTTGATGAGTGCCCTTCGCTCCCCTCTCTTCTAACGGAAAAAATGGGTACACCCTTGGAGCGACCCTTCCACCCCCTAAACCAGTTCGTTGTACCCCCTGCCCTCTCTTGCCAGACCTTCCCCCTCCCCTCTCTGCGTTCTGCCCTCACAGTGCCGGCGAGGTCGAACAGCGAAAGTTGTACACTTTCTGGAGCACTTTTCGGCCTGTTGTCCGACCGGGGTGCTTTTTCCCTTCCGGTCAAGTGAAGCTTCCCCTTTGGGGTTGTTTTTGCCCTACGCCGAAACTAGTAGGGAGATCTCGACGACGCAGGGTGCTTTTTTCGTTGTGATTGTTCGGGACTTTCGAAGAGTAAGTTTCTTCTCCCCTCCTTTGGAAACGAGGTTTCGTGCGGAAGTTGTGATCTCCCTTCGAGACGGGTTACTTTCCGATCGGATGCCCTCTCTTCTTCGAGGTCCCCCTCCCCTTTCTTCGCCATTTTCTCCATCGCACGGCTTCATCCTGAGGAGAGGACCACCCTCCTCGGGTACCCAACTGGGATCTTCGTGTGAGAGATTCTCTCCCCCCTTTACTCCTCTGATACGTGATGAACGTCTTCCTCAGGACTTGGAGTGGGGTCTTTCCCAGGTGCTGTCCCTTGTCTAATCTTCGCGCGTAAGTCCTGACGTTCCCCCCCCTTCCCCTGTTAAAGTCCTCCCCAGGCAGACCCCTGAGCCTAAGAGAGGGCCGGCTCCGTTTAGTAGAGGTTCCCTCCGGACATTTCTTTCCCGGGCCCTCGACCCGCCTGGGTGGGGCCTGTACGGCTGGCGTTACCCACTCGGAAGGTACCGAGCACCTCTTGTCAACTGTTTTGGGCTGCTGGGCAGATGGTCCCTCTCGGAGGACAGGGCCCTCCCTTTGTCGACCCTCTGGATGAACCCCTACATGACCTTTGGCGGCTTTTTTTTTATCCACTGATCGCTTTCCTGCTCGTTTACTCGCGATTAGTACGGTTGCGAATCGGTCGTCCCCTGTTCCCCTCAGGCATCCCTCCTCTGAGGTCTGGTCTGCCCCCCGTTTAAATCTGGAGTACCCTCGGACTGGATACGTTTTCCCACCAATAAAGTAAACTTTTTCCTTTTGTCCCCCCCCAATGTGATTCAAAGCCCCCTTTTAATCCTTCGCCGCCCTCAGAGAGTCTAAGGATCTCCATGTTCGCGGGCGGACCGAGATTCTGCGCCTAGCAGCCCCAACGTTATCGGCCTGGCTTTCCCCGGTCCCCCTTGTTGGGATGGGGCGCGGACTTCTTTCTTTTTTTTTTTTCCCGACTCTCACGTTGTTGTTGAGTCCTACCCTTGAGGCCCCCCCCTCTCACCGTCACGGAATTCGGAATTCGAGCCCCCCACGATGTTCGGCTCATTTTTGGCGCCCGCATCTTTCTCCCCAGTATCCCCCACCCAGTGGAGCTTGCCTGGAGTAGAATCCCTTGAGCATTCGCCGCGTGAATCAGGGTTATGTGTCTCATTGTGGTGGTCCCCCCCGCCTGGACACCCCAGGCCGGCTGGGGGTGTGGCCGGAGCCCAGGGCCCATTAAAACGGATGTCCTCTTCCCGTTTTCCCTCCAGGAGTCCATTTTCCCCTTTCTCCCGATTTTTATTTTTTTACGAAGGTTTCCCCGTCAAGAGGAGACCCCGACCTGTCCTGACCCAGGACGTTCCGGATTTCTTAACCCGCGATCAGTGTCCATTCCCCGAGATCCCCCCCCCCGGTCGTGTTTAATCCAAAGGATGGGGGGTTTAAAGATTTCTTTGCCCCTCCTCCGGTACGCGCGCTCATCTGGCCCATCAGTTTAGGAATTCAACTTTTCCTCGTGCCATCGATTTGAGTGTACACGCGCACCAGTGGACAGGCCCCCCCAAAGCTCCGGTCGAGTCCCTTTTCTGGCTGGACGTCCCAAGAGAAGGCCTCCGTCCGCTAGGCTCCTCCCGTCTCGTTGACAAAGCGCGCTGTTGCACTTTTAGCCTTCAGTCCGACCTTTCGGCGCCCTCACCTTTTCTGTAAAGAACAGTCCCAAAGGAAGGAGAGGCTTATAATCGGTTCAACTGGCTCCTCTCTGTTAGAGCCGATCCAGAGCAAGTTGTCTTTCTCTTTGCCTTGGCTCTTCCGAGGGATCCGTTTTTTCTTTCTTTTCCGTGGCGACACTGGTCACCGCCCCTATCGATTCGTTCTGCCTCCTCGGGCAAAGATGGACACCCGTCCTCAGTAGATCCTCGTCCCCGGCAGCCACCACGAGCACGATGGGAAGCCCCGTTTCCCTAGTTAACGATTAGTTTTTCCGACCTCCCCAATCCAGCCTTTTTCGGGCGGGCGCCGACTTTTTTGACGGCGTTTTTCTCTCTCCTTCAGAGAGTCCTTACTTCTGACCAAGCAACCGGTCTTCCCCGACATCTCACGCTGCGCCGCAGCTGCCGGTTCTTGGCTCGCTTATTTCCCTGGGGCGTACTTTTCTCGCTCTGGACCCAACGTTTTACCAACGAACTTGTGCTTTTTTCGAGTCCCTCCTCCCCGATGAGCCCCCAGCGGTCCCGGGCGTTTCCTGCTTTTTTTCTTCGCGGACCGCGCCCCCCTGGTCAACCTAAGCGGCTTTTTTGGGGTTTGGGGAACGTTTTGCTCTGTCCACCCCATCCGGTCTCCCGACTCACTTCAAGGACCGTGAGGTCCAGGTTTTTCAACGGTTTTGTACTTTATATTCGCGCGGCGGCATTTTGCGCCTCTTTTTTTGTGTGAACGGTGCCATAGCTGCTTCAGCAGCGTCCTCCGCCGTACAGGCCATCCTTTTTTGTCCCGCGGCCGCGCCATGTATGACGGCCCCCGATTGATGTCCCCGTCAATAGACGAATGTGCCGGCGCTCAGTTAGAGCCGCCTCTACCCTAACCCCTCCTCACAGGGTGATTTTTTTTTTCCCCTCCATTGCGGGACATGAGGCGGTCGCTCCCCGGAGACCTGGAATCGTTGAGGTCTTCCCGAGTGGTCGTACTACCATCGCTTCGGAAATAGGAACTTTCCCCACTGTGGCAGTCGTCGCGCCCCATGGGGCTCGGGAGCAGGATGGTCCATACCTTTTTAGAAGTAACCTCTCCGGGTCCTCTTTTGGCGGACTTTTACGCTGCGGCAAACAGCGATATGCTTTCCTTTCCCTCCCCCTTTTTTTTTGTGCTTTTTTCTTCCCAGAATGACTCCGCTTCCCGCACACCCGAGCACGTCGTCGGTCTCAGTGCTGAATCCGTATGGAAATCCTTACTCTCGTCTCGCCTTCCCCGAGCCTTCAGGCGATTCACACATTGAAGTGGCTTTTCATTTTAGCACTGTCGGAGCTCGTCCCCCCACCACGACTGTGCTTACGGAGAGGCCTGTCCGGTGTCTTCTCCCCCGCCTCCCCCTTCATGCGCAGACCCTACCCTTTGTTGCCTGTGGTTTGGCGCGGCCGTCTGCGCGCGGACAATCTGCTTGTCTGATTGTTTTTGACCTCAAGCCCCCTCGTGTCCTGATACGTTCAGCCGCGATACGGGATCATATTCCCTGTCCGGCTGGACTTTTGCACTTAAAGTAAGACCCTTTTAACGGCTCCCCCCTGCGCCTTCGCGGTGGATCAGACTGGAACCGTCCCCCCTCAACTGGAGGTATCTACCCTGACTTGGTGACTACAGTTGTCCCCAGTGTCAAGTAACAGATTAGTTCGTTCAAGCTCTGGTCCGGAGTTCACTCCAATCTTTCCCCAGCCCTTTTCCCGCCAGTTTCACGATGTCTCATCCGCTCGACTCGACCTAAAAGGGAGTGCCCCTTTTTTCAGCGAAGTGAATTTTATAATATCCCTCTGATGAAGACTCTCTGCGTCCCTAGGCACCGACCGCGCCCGTTTTTTCACGCTGCTTCCGGCGGCTTTCATCACTGGTGAGTAGGTTTGCCCTTTACCGTTACTAGTCCTGGCTTCACCCCTGCCTCCACGTCGGCATCGCCGACGCAGGGAATTGGGTTGGAGGGTTGGGCGTTAGTCAGCCGACCAGCGTTTCTTCTTCCCGGGGCCATTTGGAGTTTTTTGCATTGGTGGTGCAGGACGCGGTGGCTACGTCTCGACGAGGTTTCATCTTTTTACTAATATCTGCCGCCCTTGAGGTGTCGCCATTTCCAGGAACATTCCCCGATCGGCTGAGAAGGCCCCACGGGCTCGGAGAATAAAAATTTTTATCTCTTTTTCTTCTCTTCACGCTGCCTATTCTCTTTCCCTCTGTTGCAGTACCCCCTTCGGGAGGCCTAATCTTGCTCACTGGAGATCCTGAGAGAAGAAGACTTGCCCATCTAATTTCCCTCCAGGATGCAGAGATCTTTTTCGAATGATTTTTACCTGACGAGTATGGAGTACGACGTTAGACCCTAATGAGGAGGACCCACTACCCCTAGGGCGTTTTTTTGGGGTTTTGTGCTGTGCGACGACCTTTCCGCGCCCCCCCCCTTGATGTCAGCTCTAGCTTTCCACCTTCTTGAGGGAGGAGGAAAGAGAGGGACAGCGATGGTGCAATTTTTTGATGTCCCGACCCACTCGCCCCTTTTCGGTCTTTTTCCCCTGGTGACACCTCGACCCTAATCGTTCCTTTCACTTAGTGGAGAGTGGACGTCACCGTCTTCACGTCTAACCCTGTGTCGGAGGCCAAACCCTCCGGTACATCTGTCCCATCCTCTTTTTTCTCGAAGCACCACCCTACCGAGTACAAATGGCGGTTTACCAACTGAATAACTACCGCTTCACAGAAGTCATAAGACGTCTCCTTCCAGCTAGCCAATTGTTTTCGACTGAGGGCTCTCACCTCCGCCCACGAGGGAGAGGCTATGACGTTTCCAATTTTTCTGGGGGAAGAGCGACTTCTATCCTTTTCCCTTGTTGTTTGCTCCCCCCCCCCCAACTACTTTCCCCCCCTCCTTTGGCCCAAAGGTAGTCCAGAAGAGCCCCCACGATGCGGTTGCGCCCCTTCCTCTAGCCGTCTCCCGACCCCCCCCCAAGTGTTAGATACGTTATATCGAGCGTGGTATGCTGCTTGCAGAGGCTTTTCCCTTGTGGGCCAAATCTGGCCACATTGGACGCCGCAGTTTTTTTTTTCTCGGAGACCGTCGAGGCTTCTCCTTTGTCGGACGTTCCTCTCCTGACCTGCGAACCCCGGTTATTGCCGTCGTACTACCACCCTCAGGTGACTCCCTCTTGCGCAACGCTCCCCCTGACTATAGTCGTGACATCCCCTTGACCCGCCCCCGGTGCGAGCTTGGAAACCACACGGAGGGTGGCGCGCGTTTTCTCCCTCGGTCCCTCGGGCAATTTCATACGCGAGCCCTCCCTTTTCCCCCTCTTGCGCTTTTTATTTTTTTTACCTCCGCCCCTCTTCCCCGGTAAAGGCCCAACCCTCCGCGGTCGAGGTACCGGGGTGGTGTCTCCCGAAGAACGACTCGCCGGACCCTCGTGAGCCCCGCTGCCGCTGGTGAACAGGCGATGTTGACTTCGTTTGCGTCTGCTGCGCGCTCTTTTTGGATTGAGGCCGACCCCTTGATTTTTGTCCGCCCCGGCCTGGAGTGGAGAACGTCCTCCAAGACGCTCCTTTCGGTCAGAAGCATGTAGCTGACGACGCTATTCCCAGTTCATGTTGGAGTGAGGCGGCTCCGGCCCGATGCGGTGCCCTAGTCGTATCTCCTAGAAGGAGGTTCCTTTTAGTCTCCCCCGGCCTTCTCCTGGGAGGACCTTGAAACCCCTTTGGACCTTCTCACGCCCGACGGTTTTACTTTTTCCCAAGGCTGTCGGTCGTTTTCCCGTCCCACCTCCATGCGTCCCTGATCTAGGGATTTGGTTTCGGGTCGTTCAGATCTCCGCCTCTCCTGACGCGAAAACTCACCCTTCTCCCGCTGATCGCAAGTTTGAAACCTGCGCTTCTTGCCTCTCCCGTGCCTCGCCCTCTCTTTTCCTTCCGGCGGTGAGATGGCAAGGCGCTTCTGTTTACGCCAATTGTTGAGCGGCGAGTTCCTCTCCCCTTTTGAGGATAAATGTAACTCTTCTTGTCGTTGTGCCGCGCAGTTAGAACTCCTTTTCCGGCCCCTTTCGCACGGGGACAATTGACTTTTTCTGTTCACCCCCCATTAATGTTTCCTACCGATCCCTTTTCTGTCCATGTTCTCGAGTAAACACTTTCTCGCTAACGGCACGGCAGCGCCTCCAGGTGTTCCCCTTCCTGGTTTATCTTTTCACGGTCGTCTTGCTTGCTTTTGGTTCCTCTCGCCTCCTACCTACCTCACGGGATCCCTAGGGCGGTCCTAAGCAAAGAGCTCCCCCCCCGCTTTTTCGGTTCAATGATCCACCAGTCCCCCCCCCTCTTGTTAGTCGCGACAGTGCGCTCGACCCGGACTCCCTCTGGGTCTTGTTTTCGCTCCTTTTCGTTTCACACTGTGCTTTCGCCGCTGAAACGTGCCGGTTTTCTGCGGGTTTTTTTGGACTCTTCTCCTCTAGTGCCTCAAACCGGCTCCTTCTTTTTTTCCTCGCTAGATGAAGCAATTTCGTTTTTCCCAGTCGAGCGCGAGGCAGGGCGGGATTCGAATCCCCCCCCCTCTCCTTTTTTTGGGAATTTGATCCCTTAGGTTTCGACTATCTCTTCCTTTTCTACTCAGTGTGTGGCGATTCCTATCCCGACTTTTCCTTTCTTCATTGAATCCTTAGTTTATCCCTCTAATAAGTAGGACTCGCTTTTCCTTTTTTTTTACCCTGTTTTTCCCTCCGTCTCCTTTTTCCCTCCTTAATTGATGGACGTCGAGATGATTCCCCCTTCTGAGTTTTAAGCTTCCAGTTTTTTATTCCTGTGTCGTCGACCGTCTTTCAGCCGACCTCTTTCCTCCAAAACCACTTCGCGTGGTTGTTTGTTTAGCTTCTCGCCTTTTGCTCGTCCGGCACCTGTTTAGGTGCGTTCCCAGGTTTGAACCTCAGACTTGTATTCGGAACCTGGTTCTCTCAGGACTGCCCTACGTTCTTTCTACGGCGTCGATGCTTTTCTTCTTAGAGTTTCACTTAATGACCGTTCTCCTAATCCTGGCCCGTTCTTCATTTTCCGTCGGCTCTATCGCGATATTCCGGGTTACCTCCCCTGGCCTTTTTCCTTGTCCTTCGTTCCGTCGGACTGGGGTTAATAAACGTGGTAACCCTGGTCCTTCCCCTCGTCGTCCCGGCTTGTATGAGCGGTGTCCAAGCCCGTACCCCCTCACCTGGACGCGGTCCTACCCGTTCTAATCGACCCCTCACCCTGGTGTTAAACCTGTCCTCGTGCTTTGACGGTCCTCTCCCTCTGAATTAAGACCTCTGCCGTAGAAGGCGAGGGCAAAGTCACTCCCTCTGGTCTATCCTTTCCGCGGCTCGTCCTTGTTCTCCTTTGTTTTTCTTTTGGTAATGATTCGACTGACGGGTCCCTTCACAAATCCGCACCTAAGTACGGATCCTAGAAGCAGGGCAGGAGTGGGAGTTTTTTTTATTACGTTCTATAATCTTTTTTGGGTGCCTATTGGGAGAAGTTGGCTTGGACTCGCGGAGACGTACCTTTCAGGGTTTCTAGCTTCCCGGAGTTTTTGAAGACCGGCTGCATGGGTCTTTTGCCATGATCCGCATCCGTAACTCACATTTCTATCCTTCGTAGCCTCCCTCCGCAGAGAGACTGGGTGATTATTTGGTGCCCCAATCTTTTCTCTCGAAGCCTTAGTTTGATCTGAGTGTGACGTTTCCTACCGTTACTAGTGGCCTTGGTTTTTGGGGGGTGGTGTGGAGTTACCGCATCATTTCGGTCTCTGATAGCTTTGTCCTCCAAGTCACTACGCGTTAAACTCCTCCGGTTGAGCTCATCTTGGAGTCTATTTTTGAGTACCTAGAGGCCCCAGCCCTGGCTCCCTCACATCCCGCTTTTGTTTGTGTTCAGGGATCTTCCAAGCCGGTCACCTAGTACACTTTTAAGTATGATTTTGAGTTAGGGACAACGCTGGCTCTTCGAGGAGCGCGGTTTCTGCGTTTCGCCTGCGGGTGGCCACCTTGAACCAACAGTGTGTCCCCTGCTTTTACGCCTTTTTTTCTTGAGAAGTCCAGAGAGTACTTGTTTCTGTTGGCTTAGACGTTTACTCACCGACCACTTCTCCCTATATTTTTTTGCCGCGTTCTCTCGCCGGCTTGACCTTTTTTCTCTCCTCGTTTGAGGCTCCGCGGACCCCCCCCTCTCTGTGGCCGCGTTTTTACCACCACACGGTTAGACCTTGATTCCACGCTGTCGCACG
>Ga0179593_1259063_pt1 | contig 12860 bp, 12 predicted proteins | sample CZODoug2_1_08_16_FD_185931 | JGI IMG/M metagenome (GOLD analysis project Ga0179593, IMG submission 185931) | Vadose zone soil fungal communities from Angelo Coast Range Reserve, California, USA - CZODoug2_1_08_16fungal (PacBio error correction) | ecosystem: Environmental > Terrestrial > Soil >... | reverse complement strand
CCACTTTCCTTGTATTCCCCTGTGAAGTGCTAGCACCATCGTTATGACCCCCTTTAAGTCATGCCTTCACCTCCTGTCAAGTGCTGTGATTTACCCGCATCAGAAGACAGGCCCTTTCCCCCGCCTCATTGTTTTCTTGATTTCCAAGGCTCTCCTCTTCCCGGATTTCTTGAGGACCCTTATTCTAATCCTCTTGTTCAGTCCCGACAGATAACTACTGCAGATTGTTTTGAGCCTGAGCTGGCCCTACAGACTGGATCCCTTTCTCTTTAGTCCCCATGATTTTTTCAAAAGGATATCCTTGAGCTCTTCCCCCCCTTTAACCCTTCTCCCCAGAATGAGAAGAGCGTTGTTATTCCCCCTGGTTTGCCGCTTGCCCTTGTGCCCCTTCATCGTTTCAACATTTTGCGACTTTGAGCCTCAAGTAGCCCCTTTCATTTCTTCTGTTTTTCCTTCCCCGGTGAACAATTTCCTTGCTCCAACGCCCCTTCATGCCTAGCAAGACCCACCCAACCAGTGTCCCCCCTCCCGACCTCGACGATCCCCTTACGACTTCGGTCATCGGGAGTGGCCATCCTACGGGCTGACCCCGCTAAGGGCGATGCGAACTTTCTTCCCCCCGTGATTCGATCCTGCGTCCCCCACTGGCACCCCAGACATTTTTTGGCCAAAGCCCAAAATTTTTGTTAGTTTCGTTTTCCTTTTCTGGGGGGGGAGTATTTTTGTCCTGATCCCCCTTCAACGTTTTTTTCGAGGGGCTAGGTGTTTTTGAACCCCCCACAGCTGTCCCCCCACTCGCATCGACTTGTATTTACCCTGTGTTACCAACAATGGCGCGTTTCACCTTTTTCTTTAGGAGATTGAGCCTCTTTCCCAAAATCCACTCGTTGGGCTTGTTCTTGCTGGAGATTTCAGAGGCTTTCTCCTCTTCCTCTCTCCCGTTCATGTCGAGCTGGAGGGCGGTGCTCAGTCCTTTCGCCCCACCTTGATGGGTAAGTGGTGTTCTTTTTCCTCGTGATCCCTTAGTTTTGAGGCCATAGGCAAATGTTGCAGGATGACCCTTCCCTTTCTTAGACCCTGCAGCATCCCTTTTACCCCCAACATTGCTCCCCGGCGCGTAATGTCATTGTTTTTGCCCCCTCCCCCCTTTTGGTGGGCGCTTCGGGGCCTATCGTAAACTGCTTTTTTGACTTCCCTTTCTAGAACGGTCATAAAGGCAACCCCGCGTCTGTGGATCTCCAGCCATGGGCCTGGCACGTGGGTGTCATTCGTTTGCTTTGTTTCCCCTTTGTTCCGGTTTCCCCAAAGCAGCGGAGCCCTGTTTGGTCCCCAAACTTTTTTAGGTTTTCCCCCTTAGCCCATAAGGCGCCGTTTCCGACCAACGCTTTTGCCCCATTTTTTTCCCCCCCAAATTTTGCCTAGCCTTGTTTTGAAGTTTGGTTGTGCTTCCCCTCCTTTCATTCCGGTCGGCATAATCGGGTTGTCCCTTCTTGAAACATTCCTCTCCATTGGAATCCTGCCCTGTCTCCGTTCAACACAGCTTGTGCTTCTGCGGTTCCCCAGCAATTTTTCCCAGCGTTCTAACTGAAGTCTGAGGAGTCCTCACCGTTTCAGCGTATCGACATCGTCCCCCGAACCGCGTTTCGAGGTTTTAACCCCAGCGAAATATGTTTCATATCTCCCCTTTCATTGGTCTTTTCCTCTGGTTATTGAATCTTAATAGATTCATACCTCTTATATGGAGAGTACTATTCCTCCATTGCTAGATTCCTCGTTCGATCCTTCTTTATTCTATCTACTAAATCGGCTTTCGCCCGCCCTATTCTTATTTTCATCTAAGATTTTGTTTTTTTTGAGATGATCTGCGTTCCGTGATTTTCTGGACCGCTCGATTTACGTATCTCTTTTCCTCGATCCCTGCGACGTCATCTCAGCCGATCCCTTGATGCCTCATCGACTCGCCTGGCTGCGCTCTTTTTCTCCCCTTAGTAGTCCTCCAATCCTCTTTATCCTTCTACACCGTCGTAGGTTCCAGTCCTCTCTTTGTAACTTTCCCCCCGGGTCTCGGTCTGCATTGATTCCTCTCACGTTATTCTTCCTCCGTCGCTTGTTCGAGATTTCCTTGAATCTTCGTCCCCCCCACGTGATTCAGAGAGCGCAATCTGGTTTTTCACCTTTTCCCCCCCTCCCGTGCTACCAATGGAGACTTACTTCCAGTTGTTTTTTCCCCTTATGGGAGCTAGCTTTTCTACTTATGTCTCCCCCTTCTCCCCCTGCTCTTTCTTCCCCCCTTTTTCACCAATTGGGCCCCCTTTCTTTCCCCTGACTTTATAAAGCTTAAGGGAAGGAAATTTCCCGGATTGCCAAACTTCCTTTCAGCTTGTTTCCCCTTTCTTGATTTCTTGAAGCCGACGCTATATTTCACCCCCCGCCAGGTGCACACCACGTTGTCTTTTTTCCCTCGTGTACCCTCCTCCCTTGCAGTTCTTGGACCTGTTCTATCGACCTGATCCTCCTTCCAACCTTTGGGGAGCGGAGTTGCGCTTCTAAAGCCCTCCCCCTCTCTCTTCCCGATGAAAAGGGAGGCCGCGCCGGGGAGCCCAATTTTCCTTTTTTCCATGCTCATTAGTGCGATGTCTTTCCCTCAAGTCAGTGTTCCAGTCGAGCATGTCCTCTTGCGGTTCTTCACTCCCCCCTTTCCTCCTTTTCTCGAACTGCTTTTCTCCTCACAGCGTATCCCCCTTCGGAATCGGTTAATCTTCATTTTCCACCCACATGCCTCCCATATCCCTCCCCCCCAACCATTTCTTTCCTTTTTCCACCCATTGATCGACGCCTGGACCTGGTCAAGCATTTACTTTGCTTTGGTTTTTGCGCTGAACCACGGGCGTTGCCGACAGAATTTGTGGACGGCGGGTCCTCATTTTTCCCCCCCACACCTATCCCCTCTCCAGTTTTCCGGTTTTTCCAGGAAGTTCCCCTCCTCCCTCCCCAAACGAGAAATAACCCCTATCTTTTTGGATTTTTTTCCCTTCTTTCCTCTATGCCCTGGAAGCAGGATCCTTCCTTATATTTCACTTCTCCTTTTCCATTACATTTTTTGGTCGCCTTGCTCACACGCGGGAGAAGGAGTATCCCCCTTCCCTTTATCTCCTTTTACCCTTTTTTGTGAGTCCCCCTTTGTTCATTTTCTTTTAGCAGACTGTGTTCTACCCCATTCTTTCCTGAAGCCCCCCCCCGATGTCTGATTAGTTGAGTTCCAACCTTTTTAACGTTATCGTTGCGAAGCCCTTTGAGCCCTTTGCAGTATATAAACGAGTCTCCTTTTTCGACTCGTTCCAGGCTCGAAGTGCATTAATTTTCCTAGTCCGCTCAAAGGAAACAGCTTTTTTCCAGCTCATTCTGCCCCAAGCCAACCTCTGCAGTACATTCTATCCTTCTCTTTAGACTCCCGTACTAGTAGGTTTGGAATTAGATAGAGCGTTGTGAATAGTCGAATCGTTGTCAGCATTCTTCTTGCTTTTCTTTCCGTTGCCTTCTTCCCCTGATTTACTTAGCCTTTTTTTCTTTTTCCCTAGTACAACTCCTTGGACCCATAGTGAAATCACCGGTATTATCGAGAATCCTCCTCCGTTTGTTGTGTTGATCTACACTGGTTTTTTCCCCTCGTTTTTTTACTTTTTTCCCACTTCCTTTTGGCCCTCCCAATTTGGAAAGGAACAATGGCCTCCGTATGCAGTCCCCCTCCCAGTAAAGGACGTCCCTCCCCCATTCCGACCGTTCCCTTTCCGTGACTATCTTTTTCCGACTTGCCGGCCTCGATGTTTCCTAGAAGAGTTCCCCTTCTTCAGATCTGGAGAAGAGTCCTCCTACTCTTTTGCAGATATTGGTTGCTGGTCAGCTGGACCGCACACCGATTCCTGAGATAGACCTTTCTTGCGGACCAGATTTATCTCTTCGATCATTGAACCCCTCTCCCCTCGACGAGGACCTATTTTTTTAATACCGGCCCCCGGCTGTCCGCTTTTTTCCGAAACTCTCCAGCGCGTGACATTTTGGAATCTCTTTCCCCCGCCGCGGTTGATAGTATTCTTTTTTTTAGTGCGAAGTGTTAACCAGTCTGCGACCCTGCCTCCCCCTTTTTCAAGACCCCCTCTAACCAGTGTCCACAGCCATCTCCCGTCAGTAGCCATTGACCTGCGCCTCCGTTTTTTGGACATCTTCCCGTTTTGAATTCAGTAAGGGCTTCTTCTTTTTTCCTCGAAGGTAGTATTTTTACATTCCTTATCAGAGCCGCCTTTTTTGATCCGTTCAAAGCCCCCCTTGAGTTTTCCTGTCTCGTGTAGGTGGGGTTCTCCCTTTGCCTCTATACCCCAAACGAAAAGGGGAGCTTTCTTCTTGATGTGGTGTTCCCGATGCTACAACAGCGTCCCCCCCTTTGCAGCCCTTTTTTACCCGCTACCCAACTCTTGCTGCTTTTCCCCGGTCATCGAATGGCTCCCTCTTTCCAATGCAATAGATTTCTTCTATTCTCTGGCTAGTCCTTTTTTTGCCCAATGATCTTTTTTTTTTTTTTCCCAGTTTCTTCCCGAACCTTGTATGGTATTGTGCGTGACCTTCAAGCTGCTGCATCTGGTGTTTTCTTGCGAGAGACCCGCCCAGATGGACATTTACCCCTTTTCTATTGAGGCTTACTTGAGTCAAAGAACGAAAAGCTCTCCTCCATCTTTCTGTCCAGGATGATTTTTGGTCTTCCCCGTTCTTTTTGTTTCATGAACCGCGATCTGTGGAGGTTCTTCCTTCTCCTTTCTCTCATAATTTGAACTTGGTCTCCTCAATGTTTGGTCATACTGTCCCCTCGTAGGGATATCCCCCCCCAACCCTGACGCTCCTTTTCCTGGCTGTGCTTTTTTTGAATCCTTTGCTCAGTCCTGGATCAGATTCTAATTAGTTTCCCCCCAAACGATGAGACAGTGCTTTTCCCCATTCTTTCGTGTTCCCTCAGCAGGCGGCCGTTCCAATCCCCCAAGAATTTTCCCCCGTCACCCAATTTCCTCTTAGCCGTGTTATCGTTTTTGGATTACGACAGAAGTCCTCCTCCTAGGTCGGCCATACGGTCACCCTTCTTTGTCCACCTTCCATGTTTCAACCTCAAGTTTTTTTTTTAATTCCCACACTCTTCTGATTGGTGGCAAAGAACTTGTGGGATCCCTCTGTCTCCAGTTTTTATTACATTTTTCCCCATGCTGCGGAGTCGTCTCAGAGTTTTTTCGGAATCAGAAATCGAATTCCCGAAGTGGAAAAACCGCTACGCCAACATGCAAACACCTCCCCTTTGCCTCCTTTTGTTTCGCTTCTTTTTGAATCGAAGCAGGATCCCTTACTTTTCAGTCCAGGAGCGTTCTCTTTCGATCGTTGTCGTCTTTATTTTTTGATGCGGCACGAGCTCTTTCCCCCCCTTTTCCCCGTCACATAGATCATTTACCTCGATTCCATCCCACTTCCCGCATTTCTCTATTCTCCCCCTCCGTACCGAGAATCGATTTTGAGGATGCGTTAGACTTTCGTCGAGCCGATTTATTGTTCTCTCTTGATCTCCGGGGCTACTGACTCTAGTTGCCTCTTGATCTTGCTGACGCCATCTGACTCTGCCCTTGCTCTTTTTTCTTCGGGAGTTCAGGCCGCGTCTGATTTCCTCGAAAAAATGAGGTTCACCGTCGTGAGGTGGGCTCTGTTTCCTTTTCTTGTTTGGAGTCCCCCCGGTTTTCTCTTCTTTCCTTGAACGGTAGCACGAGAATTGAATTTCGATACTTGTTATCTCCCCCCAGTTGAGCCCTCCTCTTCATCTGTGGTAAAGCTACAACATGTTCCCTTCCCAATGGATAACCTTCCCGCTCATCTCGCTACCCCCCTGACTAGTATTGACGATGTCCACGCGCCTTACCCCCCTGCTCAAGGGCCTCATTTTTAGTTTTTAAATATTTTTTTCTTCCCTTCATTCAAATGGATTCCAGGGCCCCGGACCCTGTCCTGTTTCTCACCCTCTACCTTTTCTTTCAGATCTTTTCCAGTGATCCTAGTTTTTTCGAGAGCCACTACTCACCACCCCCACCTCCCGTCCACCCTTTCTTTTTTGCTTTGGATCTCCCTCACTAGTTGTTCTTTACCCCCTCTCTTTCTGGACCTTCAAAGTCGGGTATGCCGTCGTTTGCCTCTATTACCCTACGCCCATCAAGAGCGATCTCCCGCTAATTTCCGGGAGGCGCTGCAGGTTAGCACCACTCATACCTTTTTTGTCCCGAACCCCTTTTCTTTTCTCTCCCGCTTTCAACTTGTAAAGTGAGTCTGGTATGTCTGTTTAGTTTTGTGTCGGTTAGTGTAAACGCACACCCAGGAATCCTGGCGCAGCCTCGCGGTCTTCACGGCCAACCTTGCTTTTCTGACCCCTGGTCTCTTCAGTGGCCACCACCTCCCCTTTCCCTACCCACCCCATGATATTTTCTCTCCCTCTACTCCCAACTAAACGGTGTCAACGCATCCCTTTGTTGGTTAGTTTTGCGATTGAGTGGGGGATAAGGTGTGGTGCCCTCGTTCCCTCCCCACACACACCCCCCCCCTCGATTTGACGGGTGGTGTATCAATCGGACAACTCCCTCCCCCCTTTCCCAGGAGACCTGAAAACTCCTCTTTTTTTGCCCCCTATCCAGTGTTTTGTTTTTCGATATTATGACCAGCAGTTTTAATGACTCTTTCAGCAAGTCCTTAGCCCTTTTCCTTTCTCAAATGGCGTTTTTTGAGGTCAGGTCGCTTTTTTGATACATCCTTTGGGGCCCAACACCTTTTTTCGTTTTTAAGGCGTCGTTTCAAGTGCGTGAGACTTTGTACCCCCTTTCCTCGATACCCCCGATTTCGTTTCCTCCTATTATCTTTTCTAGCCCATATCCTTTCACGCGCTTTCTGTTTCCGCGCGCGAAGTTTTTGTTTAATCACCCCTTTTATTCTATGTCTTTTGGTGTCTAGAGAAGCGCTATCCTTCTCCTTCAATTTTTTTTCTCTTCAATGACCCTGGTCGTCCCAGCTCTGTTCCCTCAATTCTTTAAGTATTTAGTACTCTTCTGTATCCAGATTTAAGCCGAGTCTCTACGCTTCCTTCTGCTCTCGCCCTTTGTCCGACCCCCTGTAGTTTGTCAACTTTCTTTTCTTTTTGCCAGCCTTCCAATTTTATGAGCCTTGGCACTCCTGGTATGAACTGTCTGGTGCTAGTCCATTCCGTGTCCCCCCTACTGGAGGAATCCCTTTCTTCCCTCCTCTTTTCCGCTCCGTTTGTTTGTTTGAGATCTACCACATGGATCATCCTTCTTTTTTCCCCATTTCAGTTTTTTTTCCATCTATCCATCTTTAACCTCCCCCAGGGTACGAATCATGTCAGGTCCCCTTCGCAAGTCTTCTTTTCCACGTCCACGCGGAATTGACGCCTACTTTTTTGTTCCGCCCCCGACTGCCCCCTTGCTTTCTCTTCGATCGCACTCTGCCATAAGGTCAATTCTTGTGGCATCCGTCAGGCTTCCTCATCTATTTCTTGTTTTTTCTTTTACGCCTTGGATTCCTTTTTTCCGCGCATTCTTACGGTATAGTCCCCTCTTCTCCCCCTCCCCTCCCCATTGACAATTGAACACCATGTCAAGAGACCTAAGCGTTTATATTTTAGGCCACCCTTTTCCGCTTTTTTTTTTCCCCTCCGCGCGTGACCTTTGCGATGAAGCGCCTGAGAGTCCTTTGTCATGTTTAGTGACTGTATTCCCCCCACAGTTTTTCGCGACCGACATTTATTCACCTCCTTTCTCAAGCAAACTCCACCCCATGTGCCGCTATCATAGGACGACGTAGCCTAACGACTTTCGTTTGTTGTGGTCCTCACACCTTTTTTAACATTCTTTTTGCGTCCGGATATCAAAGTCCTTGCTGCTCAGGATGGTAATATCTTTCAAGACCTTTTCCCGGTTTCAACCCGCCCACCTCGGCTTTTTCCCAGGGTTCTAGTTATGTGGGCGGGAGTCTTGTGCCCTTCCTTGACCTTCCCCAACGTGGAGAGTTTTGGTTTTTCTTTTTATTTACCACACCTTCCCCCACTTTCATCCCAGTGGTTATACAGTTAAAGCCCTTGTCCTGCTTTACGTGTCATTTTCTTCTCTGAGAGAAAACCTGCATTGCTTGTTTGGGGGGTTATGGCTCTTTTAGCGGCTTGCCCCTTTTAGAAAGGGCCTATTCCTAAGGTCTCCGTTGTTTCCTTGGTTTTTCGTGGGCTTCGGTATCTTTTGTGACTTTCCTTGTAACGCAATAGTTACATAACCGGAATCGACTTTCACGATTGCCCTTTTTAACTTCGGCAGCCCCAGCCCTTAGGAATTCTCTTTTCCCCCAAGGTCGTATTGGCGGCTCTCCCCCCTTGTTCATTCTGGAACGCCGCTTTTTCTGGGCGATTCCCTGCGGCTCACCCTCCTTGTGACCCCATTCCCTTGTCATTTTCCTCGACAGTGTTCAGTCACTGCAACGCGTCCTTTCTCCACACCCGAAGAATTTGACTGTCCCCTTTGGTGGTGAATAACTTCCTTCTCGGTCTTTCTGATTACTTTGCTTTTCCCACTTTTACCCCTAGTTGGTCCCACTTTTCCCCCCCATTTACCCCCTTCCTCACCCCTTCGGTTCCTTCCCTCCCCAGCATGGACACTGTGACCCCCAACTTGCATGCCTTGTTGAGCATGTTCCGGCGCGTGTCCAGAATTGACCATTTTCTAGGTCGCGCATCCGGGTTGTCTCCTTCTTGTGACCCCCACCCATTGTGGACATCCGCAATGTATTGTTCTTTTTTTTTGTTTTTTTTACCACCCAGGCGGGCCAGCCCTTGTGGTCTTTTTTTTTCACTGCTATAGAAATTCCCTTTTTTGTCCCTCCGTTTTCTCGAACTTCTTTTCCACGTTGTTTTTTGAAACAAGGCAATCGGACCAAATACGGCCTTTGTCCCTCGTTTTTTCGATTCTGTCGTTATTGAATATTACTCGCTTTTTCCCAGAGCTCCCCTTTTCCCCCGCTTCTTCTGTTTGGAGCCCCAATTGAAGGTCTGTCTCTTCGTCTACGTAGTTCTTTCTCCTCTCTATTAAATCTTCTCCCTAATCTCACCGAATTTGTCCCCCTTTTTTTGTTGTTTTTTTTTTCGATGCGTTTTTGATTTTCTTCCCAGCCGCTTATGTATTGAATCCTGGATCCGGCAGCTCTTTCTCTGTTTCTTTAATTGCTCTCCCCCTGCTCCTCACGCTCTCCTATTTATTCGATATTAGCGTCTCACTTCCGCCAAAGATGCCCTCTCTTCACACTGCTTGTTAAAATGTCTTCCCCCGCCAGATTCTGTCCTTCGTACCTTTGCTGTGCGATGTCGCGTGCCCTTTTGAAAGGTGAGCTCGCAGTTTTTTCGCATTGGCCTTTCCCCCCCCGAGCTTGAACCTCTGCAGTAACGCAGCCTTCGCTCTGTTGGTAAAGAGCCAGTTTTGCTTTTCATTCAATTCTGAACGGAGTTGTGTCATAATTGTCTCCACGGTGTCTTGCTAGACTAGATGAGTCCGTCTTTAATTCCCACCTCGCCTCTTACCGTCTCTTCACGTTCACACGTGCGTTCCCCCCCCTCTGGTCGGAACGGCCCTCCCTCACCTTGCTTTGAACAACGTCAACGAATTTGCCAATACTCGTTCTCTTTTTTTTTCAACGTGCCTTAGACGACTCGCGCATCGCCACTGATGCCATTCAGGCCCATTCTTAGTGTCACCAATCGCGTGCCCTTTCTGTCCGTTATAGTTGCTTTATTCAAAAAGTTTGCGGGGAGCCGTAGTCCCGTCCTCCGTAATCGCCCCATCCATTTCTTGCATGGTCAAGAATTGAACCTTTTTTTCTTTGCGCTTTTAGCTAATGGGTTGGCCCAGTATCTTTTGAAAGTTGTTTTCACTTACACAAGTGCATCCTTCTTGTTTTTTGCCCCCCCCCTCCACCCCCCCCCCCCCCCCTTTCCTTTTCTTCTTTATTACAAACATGCCAACCCACAATAATCCCTTGCTCCGAGGATCTTCGGCCCCGACCCATCGCTTTACCTTATTAAATCTCTTTTCGTTTTCTCTTTCTCCTTAATTTGCCCACACAACTGCCTCTCCCCCCTGCCCCCCCCCACATCAATAGAGGCATTTTGAACATTTCCTTCCCCACTGAAAAGGGTTCCCCTCTCTGCAGTTTTCGCTTCTATTGCAATTGAGATTGCAGTCCCTGTCCGCGGGGGTTTGGAAACGTGACACTCACCCCCCCAAACCCCCTTTCCCCACTTTGAGGGTTTTTGTTCTCCTTGACGGCCCCCCCCCCACTACTCTGTTCTTTCCCAAATCCCTCTTTTTTGGCACGTGTGGGAGGTGCTACTTCCCCTTCAGCAGGACCTAATTTTTTGCAGCACTTCTCCCCTGCCTTACTTTCAGCGTCGTTTTCATTGGGACAACGCCGAGTCATGTCCTCTTATTCTTATAGTCCCCTATGATTCTTCTGGGACAAATTTTGTTTCTCGGGCGGTTTTTTCCCAGGCGTTTTCTCCCCCAGGGGACTTTAACCCCTTAGAATTACCTCTTGACGATAAGCCTCTTTCTGATTCCCCCTCCCCCAACCTTCACGCTCTTTCTCGTTGGACTCCTCCCAAGCTGGACTTTTTTTTTTTTTAACCCCGATATTTTGGTTCTCTTCTTCTTCCCCCTAAGCAATTTCGTGTCGCAGCCATAAGTCCTCCCATTTTCTAGGACTCCCCAGATTTTTTCAAGATACTTTTTTCTTCCCCCCTCCCCCCCATTGCCGCCTATTCTCTCAAGTTAGTTTCCTTGACTCTCTTCTTGAATTCGATAGAGAGGCCTTTGGCCGTGTTTTTTTCCCCAAGGTTCCGCCACCTCCCTCCAAGTAGCGTCCCTGTCTGGCGGTTCCAGCAATGGCATCGTTTTTTCTCTGGACTTCTCCCCTTTTTTTCTCCTATCTGGTGCTAGTCCAACTTCCGTGCGAATACCGTTCTGACGCTCTCTCTCCTTTTCCTCATCACCCTTGTGGTGTTGTTTCATCTCATACAATGTTGTTCAACTTTATGTTGCAAAGTCCGTGATCTCCCCTCGGTGAGACAAGTTACCCCGACTTACTGACTTTTTATTTTTTTTTTGCGCCTCCCCCCTTCAATGACGATCCCGTTTTTTTCTTATTCCCCTGGTTGGTCGGTCTGAAGCTATTCCGGCTAACTCCTATGAGATCCTCCATCGCGTCCATCCTCCTTCTTGGCAGCTGCTGATGTTTTTTGATCGCTAGTTTTTCCACCGGAATATTTCCTCTCCTTCAACCCCTACCTAGAAGCTAGAGAGGTGATATCTCATTCGGCAGGTTTGCGTTCGCCACTAGCCTCCGGACCATTTTTTGCTTCTCTAGTCTCTCCTAAATAGTCTCTTCGTTCTGCGCTACTCAAGTCTGCCTCACAACGCCTTGCTAACACGCCTTCGCCAGCCACTAACCCCGGTTGACCAGCATTTCCCTCTGACGAGTAGTGCCTTCCCCTCGTTTTCGGCGTTCCTCCGTTTTGTCCAGTAAGGGCGACGGCTACTTTCCCCTTCAGAGCATGAGGAATGGCTCAATGGCATTCCCTACGATTGCGTTGCAGACCTTTCCCCACGCCACCCATCCTTTTTCCAGGGTCTTTTAGGGTGGGAGGTGAGTACTTGCTCTTTCCTTATAACCCCGTCAACCGTGTCTTTTGGATCGTTGTTTTGATGTACATCCTTACACCCCCTCCCACGTCTCATCTTTTTTCCCTACCCCTCCCTCCTTGTCCGTCCCCACACGGTTCATTTTTCTGCTGACTCTTCCATGCAATTGCTTTCAGTTGGTTGGATGAGTTTCTCTTTGTTTGCCCTATTTTATTTGACCCACGTCTGCAATGCTTCATTAGTTTCGAAGTTTTCTTGTTTTTCCCGTTCGTCCCTTCTGGCGGTCTAAGTTTGTGTGCCGGGAGCTCGAACTAAGCTGATGCAAATAGTCACGAAGGTTTTGCAACTTTAACTTCCCGGTCTCCCCCGTTAGCACTTTTACTCTTTCCAAAACCCCGTTTTGATTGGGTCCCCGCGCGCTCCCTGTATTTTCTATTCTTTGTGTTTCTCAGCTATCCCCCCTCCCCCAACCCCCTCCTTGGCTCCACCTTGCAATTACTCCCTCCTTTCCCCCCCTCAGACCCCTTGCCATCTGTCCCCAAATTTATAGTTCCCGTCGGTTGGTGGATCACTTTTGCTCCTTCGCTCTTATCTTTCACATTGAGCTGAGACAGATTTCCCCCCCCTTTCCGTTTTTTGCCTCCCATGTCCTCTTCAGTTCAGCAATAATTTTTCACATGTTTTTTTTAACCCCTACTTTGAGGGGTTCTTTTGCGCGTGGGATTAATCACTCTATTTTCGCGCCATCCCCCTTGGTTGTTTAATCTGCCACAATTCTATCCAGTGTGCCTTTACTGTTTTTCTAGTGACTTCTTTTTCTTGGCACCCTTTTTTGATGCCATTACTCTCGACAGTAAACTTGCTGCGTTTTTCTCAGGCATTCTTTTCTCGGCTTCCGCAAGACCTCTTCCCCTTTCGAATGTACCCCGTTTGTCAACTACGAAGTGCTGACTGTTTTCTTTTGAGAATCTTTTGTGTTTGAATCTCTACCTCCTTCAGCCATTTGAGGCGCCTTGGCTCTTAGGTCGTCAGCCCTTTGATCTCCGACCTACTTCGTCGTCACATGTTCCCTTCCACAACATTTCGGCCAGAAATCGCCGC
>Ga0179593_1676971_pt1 | contig 12861 bp, 18 predicted proteins | sample CZODoug2_1_08_16_FD_185931 | JGI IMG/M metagenome (GOLD analysis project Ga0179593, IMG submission 185931) | Vadose zone soil fungal communities from Angelo Coast Range Reserve, California, USA - CZODoug2_1_08_16fungal (PacBio error correction) | ecosystem: Environmental > Terrestrial > Soil >... | reverse complement strand
CCAAGGATTCGGGTGTTTTCTCCGAGGGCCGATGCGGCCCTTTTCCCATGTGAGTTTAAGAAGGACGGGTTCCCCTCTTCTTTTTCTATTCAGGTCCTTTTCCGCGGAGGGAGTTAGGCTTCGAGGGAATCGCGTCTTTTTTTTTTCTGGACTTTGCCCGTAGATCGACGAACTTTTTCTTTTTCCCCCCTGCCGAAATTGCCTCCCGTCCCCTTTTTTTTTCCTCAGAAAGGGGTTGTCCCTCTCAATTTGACTTAGAATCTCTTTTTTCCCGTGCCTTGATGGGGTCTTTCTTTTTTCCTTTTCAGTTTGACTGCACCTGCCCCCTTTCCAAAACGTCCCCGTGCATGGCTCGGCCCCGTCACTCCCAGAACAAAAAACCCCCAGACGAACTCCCGGTGGACGGTTTCTTTTTCCCCCCCTTGTGACCCACCACCGAATTGGCCATCTTCTCCCCCCAGGAAGTGCTCGCTCCAAAGATGTTTTTCCCTTTTCCTTCCTTGCCCGGTACGCACCCCTTGCTCAGGGAATGCCTCCCTTTTTCGTTTGCTGGCCTCGATTGGCCCTTTTCTTTCCCACGCTCTAGGCCTCTTTTTTTTTTTTCCAAGACCCAATTCGTCCCCTCCCCGTGTCCAAACTTTTTTTCCTCGCTTGACCTCCAATTTTTTTCCTAGACCCCTTTTTTTTGCTTGGAGAAAAAACGTTTCCCACTTTATCTCAAGGACGTTTTTGGTTTTTTCCCCCCAGGTGAGAATTGGGTAAGAGCCAACCACTTTTTCAAGTGAGGAGAACGACTCTCCAGTTTCTTTTTTTTTAGCACCCTGCAAACGTTTTCTTTCCCCCCCCTGAAAACAAAAAACCCACCCCCCCCCCCTTCTGTGGAAATGGGGGGCGCTTTTACCCCCAGGATGAGGCTCGAGGATTCCTTCCCCCCCCAAGGGGGACCGTCTTTAAACCCCTCCCTCCTTCTCCTTCCGAAAGAAAGGCTCTTTTAGGTTGTTTGGCAAAGGCCTCCCTTCCCCCCGTTCTTCCGAGGAGAACCCCGTCTTCTTCTTTTTTTCCCGCCCAGAGCCTTTTTCTTTTTTTCCCTCAAGAAACCCCTTTTTCTTCCCCAAGGGGCCCTCCTTTTTTTGGACCTCGAAGTCAGGGATGAACCCTAGTTGACGGCGTCCTCCAAAACACCTTTTTTTTTCCACTTTACAACCTTTTTTCCCCCACCCCTTGCCGACGCTCCTCGGAGTGTCCTTTTTCCCGCTGAAAAAAACCCCTTCTTTCCTCCCCTCTTAAGAGATGATTTCTTTTCTCCTCTTCACAGAAAAACCTTCACTGTCTTTTTCCCTATCAGACGAGCCGGCCCCCCCTCCGTCGGAAAAGGCTTTCTCCTCGTCGAGAAACACTTCCTTTCCCATCAAAAAGGTTCGCTTCCCCCTGCATTTGGAAATGCTCCTTTTTTTTCCCTCCCCCCCAGCTGGTCCCGGTTTTTCTCGTTTAAGCCCTCCTTCAACCTCCCCTCCTCCCTTCCCCCCAAAGACAAACGGACGCACATCCCTTCTTTCGCCATAAGAGAAAGAACCCCCCCTTCTTGCACGTCAAAACCCCCTCTTTTTCTCCTCCCTATTTAGAAATTTCCCGTTCCCCCTCCCTTCTTTTTCCGGCCAGTCCTGACGACCAGCTTCCGTCTCGACTGCAACCTTTCCCACAACCTGGCGCACGGCGCTCTAATAATTCCCCCATGTTTTACAAGTTGTCCCCCCCCTTTCTTGTTTTCGGGGAGTTTGCTCCCTTGCCGTTCCGGCATAACCCTGACCATCTAAGCGAAACGAATCGTCCCTTTCTCGCGATGAAGATCTTTTTTTTCTCCGGAACGGGGCCGGGGGCCCATTTGTCAGCAAAGACCTTTTCCCCCCCAAGTCCCAACGGGGAAAGGTCCCCAACTTTGGAGGGGCACCTTTTTCTTATGGAGTTTCTCCTCCTTTATTTGGTAAGGGTTTTTGTTTGGCGTTCTTTTCCTTTATTCTTCTTCCCGTACGGAAGGGAAGGCTCTCTTTGGGATTGGAGGGGCCCCTTTCTTTTTTGCATGCAGAGGTTCCCCCTTTTCCCTACCGTTGGGAGTGATGTCGGCCGATGGACGATTCTAGTCAGGGGGCTTTTGCGTTTTCTCCTTTATGTATGGGTGTGTTTTTTTTCTTTCTTTCCCCCTAGAAAATCTGGACTTTCGGAAAGGAGAATTCCTCCCCACACCCAAGGATGGATGGAAGCCCTTTCTCACTGAATTTTGGACAGGGCTTCGACCCAGACTTTGAGGTTTTTTTTTTTTCTCCCCCTGTGTTGATTTCTTTCTTCTCTATATCAAGATGCCCTCCCCCGCCTTTACTAGCTCAGGCTTTCCTTTTTTTTTCTCGGATCTCCGGGAATCTTCCCCCCGCCAAGTGAAGGTTTTCTTTTCTTTTTCCTCTAATTTATGGGAGGTTCCCCCTCAATTCCCTTGAGAGGGAATAGTTTATCCTATTTTTGTTCCTTCCTCTTTTTTTTCTTCAGATCTAGAAGGATTTTTTTTCGATTTAGGGAAGTTCTTTTTTTTTGTCAGGTAATTTTCTCCCGTCCTTGTCGCTCCCCCTAAAACTCTCCTATCTTAAAATCTACAAAGTAGGTACCACTGTACTTTTTATTGAACCAATTCAGTGATTTCCCTCCCCACACCATTTTTGAGTATATTTTCCCTTTTCCCCCCCCACAAGTAGCTTGGTCCTTCCCCCCTTGGTTTCCCTTTTTTTTTCTCCCCCCCGATTGTTTCTGTCTTGTTTTTCTTCCCACGGCTGTAGACTCTTCTTCCAAGTTCCCTGTTGTTCTCCTCTTCTTTTTCCCTGATAGTAAATGTTCGATGTTCTTTTCCTCTAGTGCGAGATTTGATTCGAGATTTCTTCCTCCTTTTTTATAGGTGTGTTTCCCCCTTTTTATGTTTGGTCCCCCCTTTCCACCAGCAAAGCCGAGAGAGCATAGGTTTTTTTTTCGCAGCCCGCCCGCCTTTTCCCCTTTTTTCTAGTGGTTTTTTGTTAATTGGATCTATTTTCTCTTTTTCCCCTGGTGAGCCCTTTACCCTTCCCAGTTTTCTCTACGATACTTTTTTTTCTTTTTGGTCGCTACCTAGGCGCACCTTTTGCCTTTACTTCGTGCGCTCGTTTTTCTTTGGCCATTCCCCGCAACAACTTTTTTTTTCATGTCTTGATCCTTTTTCCGGAACATGCTTTTTTTCACAAGGTGAACCTCTTAGTTTTTTTCTTTGCTGACGGCTTAACTAGATCTCTCCCTCTGGGGGCCAGCAAGTCTTTTCCTGCCTTTGTGCTCCTTCCCCGGAATGAAGTACTTTTCCCTGGCTCGAAAACTCTTTTCCCCTTTCCCTGGGGGTTACCTTCAAAATTCCCTAACAAAAATACTCTTTTCTTGAAATTCGGTTCTTTTTCATCGGATTGCTCCCTCATATCCCTGCCATAAGGCCTTTGTCTTCTCCCCCCCCCTTGTGCCAGAGCATTCCCTCTTTTTTGGTGTGAGTTTTTGCTGTCGGTGTTAAGGTTCCCTCCCCCCTTTCCCAGACGTTATACAAAAAATTTTCTCCTTGCAAATGACAATTCAGACCCCCCCCCTTCCTTCCCATTGAAATGTAAGACGATTGCACCCTTTTTCTTGGTGGTGTGGGCCGTTATGGAATTTCGTCTTTTTTTTTCTCTTTTTTTTCGTCTTTCGAAGGGCCATTTTTTGGCCATTCAATGGAGTATGTTCGCCCCCTCTGTTCGAAAAAAGACGCCTTTTTTTCGCCTTTTGAAGGAACAGGGAATCCGCCCCCCCCCCCTTTTTCGCCGTGTCGTCGCGGGGGAAAAACCCAATGGACCCCTCCCCCGAAAGGCGCCCCAGTTTCCCTCTCTCTCCCTCTTTCTCTGCGAGGCCGATTCCTTGTAGGAAATGGATAGGTTAACCCCCCCTCCCCCCACCCGTTGGGCGGCGGCTCTTCTTCTTTTCTTTAGAATATAGGCTCCCTTTTTCCTTTCCCGTGGGTTTCTTACTTTCCCTTTTTGGTTGCCTTTTTTCTTAGTTTTTGCCGTTTCGTCAGGTTCTAATTTGTTTTTCGCAAAGCAGAACATGGCGTCTGCTAGATCTGCCCGTGTTTTCTCCTTTTTTTTTCTTTTCCTTCCAAACAAAAGTTTGTGTTTCTGCCCTCCCCCCTCCTGGAAAAAGGTAGGAAAACCCCTGTCCTTGCATTAAGTAGAACCCTTACTTTTTTTCTTTTTTCCCAATGAGTTCGCCCCTTTCTGAGGCTTTCTCCCACCCCCCCCCTGGAGACAAATGGTTTCTTTTCTCCCTTTTTCCGGATTTTAGGCTAGTTCTCCCCTCTTCCTGTGGGATGTTACTTCACTCTCCCTTTTCTTAGAGTTTGAGGAATTCCTTTTTGTTACCTTCTTCTCCAAAAAGGCCTTCTTGAGATAAATACCCCCTGCGTAGGAGAATGTCTCTTTCCTTTTTTTTTTTCCCCCCTTGTGCTGGGCTCGCGATCGGTTTTCCTTTTTTTTAAGTGGGAGACTCTCTTTCCCCTTTTTTCTCTTTCTTAATAATAATACGTTTTTTCCTTTTTCATTCCAGATTACAAACCCTTCTCTCTTCCCCACAAGGAAAAGGCTGGCGCCTTTTTTCTCGATCCCAAGTTTGAAAATGACGGACTTTCCCCCCCTTCTTTTTCTTGAGATCGCGGGAACTACATTGGTCCTCCTTTTTTCCCAAGCCTTCTAAGCCGTTTTTCCCCTGTTTTTCGTGAAGTAGCCATTTCTTTCAAGAAAAGAGACGAACCTTCTTTTCTTTTTTCTGCCCCGACCACATGTCAGCTTGGTTTAGCGTTTTCTTTCCCCCCCGACCCTCAACGAATTTCCAAAGTAAATCCTTTTTCGGGAAGATGTCCGCCCTTTTTTCCAAATTTTTAACCAGTCTTCCCCCACAACAACTTCCCCCCTAAAGGAAGAAGAATTTTCCCCCTCTTCAATTTGGGGGGGGGTTTTCCATTTTACTGAACGTGGTCCTTTTTGGTGCTTTTTTTTGGTCCTGTGACAAACAAAAACCTTTTCCAAAACCTCTTTTTTTTTCCGGAAACCCTTTTCTTTCCCCTCTGGAAAGTACAGCCCTGAGCATTCACCCCTGCGATCTCTCCCCTTGGCCGTCTTTTTTCCCTCCAACAGGGGGCTTTTTTTTTTTTTTGTGAAAGCGACCAGGGTCTCTTTTAGAGGACCCCCTCGGACCCTTTCAGGTAGGGTTCCCCCCTGGGTCCTTCTCAAAGCAGGCGCTGTTTTTTTTTTTTTTCCCCGGTACGTTCCATCGTCGCCGCTCTTTTCTGGTATTTAGGCAGTTTTTTTTTTCTGTCTCTCGACGAAACCTTCCCCCCCAAGGCCTGGCCCCCCCCTCCAGAACGGGCCCCCTTTCCTCCCAGAAAAGGGTGCCCCTCTCCCCTGGGCAAGGGGCACTCGATTTTTTTTTTTTTTTTTTTTTTGGCATTCTTTTCGATTGTGAGTCCTTTTTTTCCTTTGAATGCACTGACCCCCCCCCCTAAACAAAACGGCCTCTCTCCCTTTTCTTTTTTTTGCGTTTTCATCCATGTCCCTTCGTTTCCGAAATTATGGCCACTTTCCCCCTTTTTTTCCATAAGGACCCCCCCCCCCTTCCCCCTTGCTCTAGTATGGTTTCGATTTTTTCCCCCTTGAGAAGAGTTCTCTCTCACCGATGGGGGAAACGTTAACTTTCCCCCCTTTTTTTTCCTCCCAACACTGCTCATGCCCCTCCCTTCCAAAGGGGCGCTCTCTTGACAGGGGATTGACCCCCTTTTCTTCTTGAATTAGCCGGTCCCCCCCCCTCGACTATAGGTAATCACCCCCCGGGATTAATTTCAGCTCCCCCCCCCCCCGAAACACATTGCGCTGCATTTTGTTTCCAAGTTTTTCCTTTCGCTCAACCTCCGTGAGAGCCCCCTTTTTAGAGAAAAAGGGTTGGCGAATCCGGTTTGGTGTATCTGCAACCCACTCTCGAGGCAATTTATTTTCTTTTTTCCGACGTGGGCGCGTCTTTCGGTTTTTCTGCCCCGTCAACCAGGTGCTTTTCTTTTCCCCATGAACACCCCCCCCTTCCACCTTGAAGCGTGGGAGGCGTCGGGGCTCGCCGACCCCCTCTTTTCGTCTTGGATAAGGATTTGTTTTTTTTTTTTTTTTTTTTTTTTTCGCTTTCCACACTTTTTTCCTGAAACCAGGATAAAAACCCTCCTTCTCCGATAGAAGATGACGATGTTTTTTCTTTCCCCCTCCCTCCCTTAAGAGAGGACCCCCGGTTTCTTTTTTTTGGGATTTTCCGCAGGGGAAGGTCGTCCCCCCTTTCCCCCCCCCCTCTTCCCACCTTCCCCCCTCAAAAATTTTTCCCAAAGGGACCTCCCCCCCCCCTTCCTCGACCAAAGAATCCCCTTTCCTAGCAAACCAAGCGTTCTTGAAAAAAGGGATTTTTCTCCTCTTTGGACCCCCAAAAACATTTTCCTGTTCCTTCTTCTGCGAACCCCCCCTCCTTTCACAAAAAAAAACGGCCCCTCTATTTCCCCTAGAGTGGGCCTCTGAATTGTTGAAAAACTTTCCCGTCCCCGGCAGAGAGAGGCTAACCCCTCTTCGCATGAGGGTTGAACCTTTTTCTCTGCTCACAGAACCCTTTCCTTTTGTGGCAGACACCTTTCCCCTGAGACGAAAAAACCCTTTCCCTTTCGTCAGAGGGAGGCCCCCTTTTTTTTCGGCGAGATTTTTCCCCCCCCCCCCGACATGATCTCCCCTCCCCCCCCCTATCAATCTGGCCATCGTTTTTCTCCAAAACAATTCGACCCCTTTTTTTTTTTGCCCCATAAAGATTTTTCCCGCGCTTTCCCCTCCCCCTTTATTTCTACTTCACTAAAACCGGCAGAGACCCCAGTAGAGAAAAACAAACTTTGTTTAAATCCACTCAAGACCCTCGCAGAACCTAACGCCCCCCCCTTAAAAAACGAGGGCATTCCCCCCCCCTTTCCGTCATTAAAGGGAACCCCCCCCTTTTCCTGCCTTGCAAGTCCTTGTCCCCCCCTTTTTTTTCGTGAAAAAGATAGATCTTCCCTTTTCAACCACAAGGAGGGCACCTCTGGCAATATAACGCCCCCTTCTTTGGAAACTCCCTCCCCGTGCTTCTTCGTTTTAGGAGGAGTTTGCTCCCCCTTTTTTTTCTGGTGGACGGGTGGAGGCATTTACCTTTTTTTCAACTCCTTTCCCCCCCCCCCCAAAGATAGGATCATTTTTTCCCCTCCTTTCCCCCTCCGTTTGTTTTTTGTTGAGATTCTCCCCTCGTTTTCGCTTATAATTCCTCTTTTCGTGGTCGGCCGGCCGGTCGTCCTCCACACCGAAAAGGAACTCCCCCCCCCTGGAAACAACCTTCCCCCCCCAGAAATACCCCTTCAACTACAAAAAGGGGAACTCTCCAAATTTGGAGGGAAACCCCTTTGGGTTTTTTTTTTTTTCTACCCGAACGTTGGTCCTCTTAGGGGGAAGAAGGTTATTTTGTTTTCCCTTCTTTCGATTAGAGGAGGCTTCCCCCCGAATGTAGTTAAATTTCCTTTCCCTCCGGACGGCTGGGCACCTTTATCGTGATGATTTTAGATTTTCCTCCCGTGGAAATGGGCCCTCTTCTTTTGTTTTTCTTTTTTCCCCCTCCCCCTGAATTTTTCGTTGAGGGTTTCCCCCCTTCTTCCCGGATGGAGATTAGCTCCTTTTTCTCCTCCTTCTTATGAGGTGAGGAATTGGAAGTAGAAATCTTTTTTCCCGGCTAATTTATTTTCCCCTTCCCCCCCTTTCATGTTTTCCCAGGAAGATAAACGTTTTTTTTTTCACCGGGAGATTCCCCTCTTTTTCGCGGTTTTTTTTTTACGTCCTTCTCTTTAGATAAGGGCTTTTTCTCCAGAGGATCGCTTGGTTGTGAAGGCACGCGACCTCTTTTTTTTTCCCATTTTTTCAGTGGGGATTTTCGAAGGTTTTTCAACAGCCAACGGTGAAGGTTATGTGAGTCTCCCCCTTTTCTGGAGGCCTTTTTTTCTCCTTTTGATCTCCCCGTTTAGCTCTGCCGACTCCTACAGGTCTTAGCGCCACTTCTTCGCGTTCTGGCCGGTTTTTTTTTTTTTTTTTTTCTTTTTGCAGGGTCATGTTTTCCTTCTGAAACGACAAGAAAGCGGCCACGGGAATTAGGGAGCTCCCCCCCTGTTTGATCCGTTCCTGGTTTGCCGCCCAAAAGGTCTGAGTTTTTTGTCTGGATTCCTTGTTTCTGAGCCTTTTTCTTTCGTGCGACATTGATTTTTTTTTCTTTTTTTCTTCACCGTTTTTTCCCTCCCCCCCTCCGGGTAGCTCGTACTTTTTTTTTTTTTTGCGTCGAATTGAAACCCTCCTCCCCTTTTTTTTTTTTTTTTGCATGTGCCTTCTTCTCTCATGAATCGGGTTCCTTTTTTTTTTCTGGTTTCTTGGACCCCCTTTCCCAGAATCAAAATCCTCCTTACGGTTTTTTTTTTTCTGGTAGGCGGGACAGCCGCGCTGGGGATAGGTACCTTGTCTCTTTTTTGTAACCTGTGGTCTCCCCTTTTTCTTTCCCCCCCGTAGTGGATACCCTTTGGCGATACATTCTTTTCCCCTTTTTTTAACCCCCGCGGCCACTTTTTTTTTCCTTGCAAGGTTTTTTCCCACAAAAGAAGGTCTTCGTTAAGAGAACCTTTTCAACCCCTTGAGGAAAAAGTTCTTCCCCTTGGTGAAATTCCGGTCTTTAGAAAGGGTCCTCCCCTCTCCCCCTTTCCAATTCCTTCAATCTTTCTCCCCTGCAGAGACCTATCGGATCTTTCCTTTCTCTTTTTGTGGAGTACACGGCCCCTTTACGGAAAAATTTCTTTTCCGTCGTAGGCAATTAGGTGTTTCCTTAAGCGTTTCCATACGAGAGGCCTTGCCCTTTTTTTCATCTTGGATTGCAGAACCCCTTCCTTTTCTTCTTTCCCCCCCCTTACTTTCGGCTACAGACTTGTTCTTTTCCCGATGGCCTTTTTCTCTCCCTTCTTTTTTTTGGCTAGCTGGCGGTTTTTCCCCTTTTCTGTCAAAAAATTCAGCTTTCCCCTTCCTTCTCCAGCAATGCACCCCCTTTTTTTCCCCCCCCCCCCCCACATCGGACTCTAATTTTCTTTCTGACGTCAACCCTTTCCGGTAAGGCCTGGTGGTTTTTTCCTTCTTCATTTTCGTTCTGTTTTTAGGGCTTCGCCTTTCCGACTCTAACGGGGCCCCCTTCCTTTTCCCCCCTGTCGCTGCGGGTTCCTTTTTCCGGCCGACGATGGCCCCCCTTTTCCCTTTTCTCGCATTCTTATCTTTAAACCCCCCCTCCCAACCCTAACTGCGCCCTTCCCTCGTTTTTGGTCTGGGCGGAGCCGATTCCTTGTCGTCCCCCTGTTGGTCGGCGTTCTCCCCCAGCAAACCCACTTTGGTCGGGAGATCTTCCCCCTTTTTTTTTTCCCTTTTTTTCCCTCTTTCGGGCGAAAGCTGGGCCGATTGGACTTCGTTATTTCCATCGCAGGTGACTTCTTTTTTTTCCCTCTCCCGGCAGGTTTTTTTTGCCGTCCCTGTTCTATTGGCTTTTCTTTTTTTTTTTCCGTCCACCATTGCGGCAACGTTTCTGCCCCATGAAGGGATCTGCCGGGTGTGGAGAGTAGTAACGTTCTTCTTCCCCCCCCCTCTTTTCGGGAAAAAAATACCTTTCCCTCTTTTTGTTTCCGTAGGGAAATCCGTCCGTCCCTTCTTTGGTATACACCCCCCCTTTTTTTTTTTTCTTTTCTGGGTTCCAGGCGCCCTCCTCACAATGTGAGGCAAGGACGTTTCCTTTTTTTCCCCTTTTCGGTCATTTATTAAATGGGCTTTTTCCCCCTTCCTTTTCAGTTTGATTAGATTTGCAAGGTTGCCCTTTGTTTAAAAGCTACTCTCCCTGTTTAAAAGATTTTGTAAACTTTATTTGATGTCGGATGTCTTTTTTTCCCTTTTTGCTGGATTTTTTTCTTTTGTGGGGACGCTCCCCTTAGGATAAGTTTTTGGAACTGATCTTTCTTTTGTTGTTGTTGAGAGAAGATCAGATTCCCCCTTTTTTTCTTTCCAAAGTCCAGCTGGCGCACCTCCTTCTCCTTTTTCCTTCGCGATCCCAGGACATTTCTTTTCTTTTAGGGAAGCTTCGCGGACTACATTTTTTTTGACCAGCTTCTTAAGGCCGTTTCCGCAACTTTTTTTTCCTTTTTTTTCTTCTTTTTAAGTAGGGAACAGCCCCTTCCCGAGCCCCCCCCCCCGACCCCCCCCAGAGTCGTTCTCTTTCCTTTTTTTCCCTCCCGCCCATAGATGAATAGACATTGACTCATAAGCCCCCCTCCTCCAAGGAAAAGACCGAACTCCTCCCCCCCTCTTTAATTCTTCCAGGATGTCCGGGAACGGAAACTATTTTTTCTTTTTTCCCCCCCCCCCGTATTTTCTTCATTCCCCCCCTTTTTTGTCAGACAGGACTCCCCCCCCCCCCCTGCCGATACACTTCGCATTCCCTCAATGTTTTCCCCCAATATTCCCCCCCCCCCCCTGCCAAACCCTCGTTTGCAAAGAAAAAGCTTTTGTCAAAGGTTTTTCCTCAAAACGGGCGCCCTTTTTTCTTCCCCCCGAGGAGCTCCCCTTAAAGGGAATCTTTTTCCCCTCCCAAAGTGGCGTTTTTTAGGTCTGACCCCACAAGGTAGGCCCTTTCGGCTTCTGCCCCCTTTAGACGAGGTCCCATTTTCTTTAGGGTTGGATCCATGTTTTTTTTTTTCTCTTACAGTCTGCCGCGGGCGGTATTTTCCCTCGTAGGCCCGGAGAATTCTCCCCCGACGGTTTCGCCTAAAATGATGGAAGCGATTCTCCCCCCCTTGTAGAAAAAGGCCTGCGCCCCTTCAGAACGGCCCACCCCCGTAAGTTTCCCCTGGACAAGGGCACCTTTTCCGATTTTTTTTTTTTAAAAGTGCATTTCTGTCCTTTTTTTACTGGAAACGCTCCCATACTTTCCTCCCCCCCCCCCGGCAAAACCCCCTTTTCCGTCTCGGGCAGCTTCCCTCCAGGAAAAAACCCTTCCTTTTTGCCCAACTAAAGGTTCTTTTTCCCCCCCCCTATTCAGGACCCCACACCGAATTTTCGTTATGGTTTAGCATTTCCCCTCCCTTGCTCTGACCGAGTTTAGGTCTCCCCCCCCTGATGGGCCCCTTTGAAGTGTAAGGCCCCCCCCCCTTTGTAATGAAAGATTTTCCCACCTTTTTCCCCCTTTTTTTTGATTTCCTTTTCTTGGAAGGATTTTCCCCCCCCCCCCCTATAGGACTTCCTCCCTCTCCAAGGAAAACTTCTCCTGAAAAACCTTCCCCCCCTGGGACCCCCTTTAAAGCTGGAATTCCCTTCCGCTCCCCCCCCCCCAGCGACCTTGTGATGGAAAACCCCTTCCAAAATTTCTCCTCACAGTGCTTCCGCCCTAGAGAAAACCCCCAGGTGCGAGTTTTTTTTTCCCAAAACTTTCGCGGCAAAGCTTTCTTTTCAAGTGCGCCACTCTATTATCAACCCGCTCTTTCCCTCCTTATCTCCTTCCCCGTCGGTGCCCCCTCATTTCCTCCATCTCCCTCTTTTGCGGTAGCGCTTCGACAAGACCTCTCTCATGAACAAACCCCCCCCAGGGCCTCCCCCAATGGATTTTGTGTTTCTTCTGGGGCCTTCGTCCTTCCCCAAACCGGATGAGTCCTCTTTTATGATTCTTTGATTTACAAACCTCCCTTCTCTTCCCCCCCCCTTCTTCCCCCTGCTTTTTCAGGCTCTAGAAGGTTTTTTTTGAGGCTGCCGAATGAGGTTTTTCCCCCCTCATCGCCTGTACGTTCTCTCTCCCTTTTTGTCCGACGCCAGACCTTTTCCAGCTTGGGCCAAGTCCTTTCTTTTTGGCTTTGCCCCAAAAGGGGAACGCTCCTCTCCTTCCCCCCACCAAAAAGCGACTTGGGATGCCCCCCCCCCTGGATCGTCCACACGGGAAAAAAATGGTGTGTTTCTTTTTTTGTCTCCAAATCTCCACACTTCCAAAAAACCTTTTTCGCGTGGGCGCCGAACTCCTTTCCCCCTTCAAGTAGGCAGAGGCTACCCCCTCTCAGCAGGATTTTCTTTTTTCCGACGAATATCGATAAAACTCCCCCTCCTTTTTTTCTGGTTGGCGACCCCCCCGAGCAGCAAAAAACTTTTCCCCCTTTAGCTAGTGCGGCTTCCCCCCCCCCAAAGCGCGCTCCCAAAAGGGAATGATTTCCCCCCCCCCTCCAACAAGGGTCGCTTCCCCCCTTCTGAAATCTGGCATTTCGTCCTTTCTTTGAAAGGTTCCCCCCCGAATGGGACCTTTCCCTTTTTCCGTTCCGACCTCTCTTTTTCACACCGCAAGAGAACCCCACCCCCCACGGAACGCAAAAAGCCCCCTTCACCTTTCCCCCTTTTCTTCCGAAACTCACGGCCCATCCCAAAAAGCGCTTCCCCCCCCCCCTTTTTTTCTAAGGCATCCCCGTGACCCATCTGGCGGCCTCCCCCTTTTTTCCCCTCCTTGACGAAAAAACCGGCTAGATAGACTCCCCCCAACCAAAACCCGGAGGCACGTGCGCTCTTCCCCCCCTCCCCCCCCTGTGGACAGAACAAAGTCTTCCCCGTGTTCTTTGTTTTCTTTATTTTTTTTTCTGGGCCCCGTTCTTTGGCCGTAAGGAATACCCTTTGTCTCTCAGGAAGCGTCCCTTCTTTC
>Ga0179593_1484697_pt1 | contig 12861 bp, 20 predicted proteins | sample CZODoug2_1_08_16_FD_185931 | JGI IMG/M metagenome (GOLD analysis project Ga0179593, IMG submission 185931) | Vadose zone soil fungal communities from Angelo Coast Range Reserve, California, USA - CZODoug2_1_08_16fungal (PacBio error correction) | ecosystem: Environmental > Terrestrial > Soil >... | reverse complement strand
TCCCACTCGTCTCCTCCCCCCCATTGTGATATGACCGCAACACTTTCTTTTTTCCTGTCCAGATAGTGCCAGATACACTTTTTTAGCTAGTTTCAGTCTGATCCTCTTCAACTTACAGTGAGTCTACGTCCGTTTCATTAGTGTCACTCCTTCGTTTGATTGCTCGCCGGAGAGTTTCCCCCTCCCCCCCCATGATATTTCCCCCCTGAGAATCTCACTTGGTGAGTCATTATCTAAGCCCTCCTTCCCCGGTGTGATTTTCTCGCGAATGTGCTCCTTCGCTCCTCTTTAGTTCGGGTGGATCCCTGTGTTTTTTTGGGGTGGTTTGCCTCGGAACCCTTATTTACAAGAGAACACATGGTTTGGCCTTCCGTGTGGTGGGGGGGATTTTTTTTCCCGGGAGTCTTCACGGGACAAATTTTGGTTAACCGGTGCCAAGCCAGTGAAAGGGCATGTGGGTCGGCCCGGGGTCGCTTTGTGTCCCGTCTTACGGGCTGGTCCCCGCCTTGTTTAACCAAATTTCTAATCCTGTCGCTTCCTTTCCCCTCCTTTTCCTCGTGTTGTACCTCTCTCCTGTCCGTGTGAGTATTGTATGACCCGAATGCAGTACGTTCTCCTTGCCCACTGCTGACTATTATCCCATTGTCTCGCCCCTGTTTCCTTTGGTGCAGACACCCCTTGCACCGCCCCCTCTATGCCTTTCACACCATACCTAACATACCCCAATTCCCCCTCTTCCTCAATCTCCTTTTCCCCTTACGTTGTATTGATTTCGTTTCTTCTCTCCTTCCTTCTAGAGCTTTTTTTGCCGCCTCCTTCGCGCCCCCCCCTGGGGTGTCTGGGGCTTTGCCCCCCCCCTCTTAACTTCTACAATTTCCATGCCCGTTTCTTTTCGGCCTGGTACACAATCCGCATTTTTTAACCATGTGATCTGTCCACTGAAATTCTCCCATCCCCTTCACGTTTCCGAGCTTTTGCGAGATCCCCCCCCTTGCAATATGTTTCCTCGGTAAGAGATCAATTTGTTCGACCCCCCCGTTTTCTGCCTCCTCCCGGCTTGTTTTTTTTTTCTCCCTCCCCTGTAACCAAACGGTCATCCTTCTTTCATAAGTTCGGCTCTGAAGATTTTCAATCCCCTACCTGCCCCCTGCCTAACATCTTCCGGTTTTTCAACTGCCTCTTTTCTTTGTTTGTCGGGCTCATATCAACACCTCTACACTTGCCCCGCCTGTACCTATTGTTGCCGCTATCTCATCCACCCTGGTTCCCACCCAATTCAGAATTTCTGACCTTCCCCTTCCGCTTCTGTCCCTTAAGCGCCGACCACACCGTTTTCTCCCCTCTCCTCACTTTTTTTTTCCCGTACCCTTAGTCCACCTATATTTTACTCTATTTTGATTTGTGCTTTACGTCGTCACACAGGATCAACAGTCCACGGGACACCATTGAACCCATTTATTCACCCACCCTTCCTTCCATTTTTCTTTCACTGTTTTCTATTCGATAATTCTTGCCTCCCTGCTGTGATTTCTGACCCTTCTAACAACGTTCATTCTGACCCCCTTCGTTCTTTTTCTCCACCTCAAGTTTCTTCCATTCGGTCACAATCAATGGAAAAGGTTGATATTTGGTCCCCTCCTCCGTCCAACTCATATGTCCCCATTTCGTTTTCTCCCCTTCACGGCATAACCTTCCTTCGTTCGTTCGTCCTTTATCGCCAGTCTGTCTCTTAATGCCTACACCAATGTGACCAGGTGTCTTTCTCTTCCCCCCCCCTAACCCTCTGCCACCTCGCGCCCCTAACGTCCCCCCCTCGGTCCAAGCATTAGTTTTTTTCCCCAATTCTGCCCCTTTCCACATTGCGGGGCCGACTTTTAACCATTGGCGGCCTCCCCATTTTTTCTCCTGTATGTCCTCCCTGATTCCCAGATAGAGCTTTTCTCCATTTCCCCAGGGTTACCTTTTGATACAACCGCAGTTTTCCCCCCCCCCTAGGACCGGTTCCTTTTCTCCGAGCAGTTCGAGCTTTTTTTTATTCCGATGTTGAGTTTGTAGGGGTCGGACCTCCCTTTCAATACGACTTTTGGTCCTCGTCCCAAAGTTCTCTCCCTGGCCCCCCCCTCCCCTTATACCTGCCATCTAAACTGTGTTTTTCCCTCAGATTTCCGGCCTCGTTAAGTTTCCTTCATCAATATTAGAGACCTTATGCACAGCGTCAGTGACTTTTCCTCAAACCCGTGATTTTTCGATGGAGTGTCGCTAGCCCTCCATCTATTACAGATCCTCACAGCACTGTTTTTTGCCATTCAGGACAACTTCCTAGTGTCTTCACGCACTTACCTGTGTTCTCTTTCCCCCCTTTTCCGCCCTGCCTGAAACTTTTCCCCGTATTTTTTTTGGGAATCTCACAACAAATTACGTTCCTTCTGCCTTTTCTTTTCTTTCTGACTTGATCTGATTTGCAAATTACATTTCCTATCCACGACCTTGTGCACATCATGTTCTTTTTTTTGTTTTTATCCCTCCAGTAACCAACGCCTTTATCGATCTCCCCGCTTTCTTTCCCCTCTCGTGCAAGAACAATTGCGCCTTAGTACCTCCCTCGCTTTCTCATCTGCCCCCTCCCTTCAACCCATTAATTCTTTGTTTGCTAGTTGTTAATGGTTTTTTTTTTTGTTCGATTGGCGGCCCCCCTTTCTATTGGCCTGATAAGATGCTTTAGGCGCCTTTCATTTCATCTTCCCGCCTGGACAATTTTGAGGGTGTCCATTGGTCGGACCCCCCTCGTTGCCCTGACCTCACTCGGCGCACACCAGGTTTGTTATCTCTTCTCTACCCCCGTTGGTGTTATCCCCCCCCTGTTTCGAACAACAAAAAAAAACCCCACCTTTCTTTTTTTTTTCGCTTTTTCAGGCCTGATCTTGGTTTCACCAAATCCCCCCTCTCCTATCGTTTTTGCTAGCCTAACAACCTTTCCTCAGTGACTTTTGTGTTCTTGAGATTTCTTCTACTTTCCGATTTTCTTTTTTTTTTCGTCAAAGCCCCTGGCGACTGCCTGTCTTTCTTGCTTTTCCCACTGGCCAGCTTTTTCTTTAGCTTTAGCTCTCCTCTGTTTTGCCTCTCTCGATTGCAAGACCGTTGACTGTTTTTTTTCCTCCTTTCCAACCCCCCCCCAGCTCGTTCTTCTCTTCTTCTCCTCATTTTTTTTGTTTGCAGACTCTCTCGCAAAGCTTTTTTAGATCCCATTAGACAAGACCCGCGTGCCCGCGTCGAGCTGGAATGTTCGCACCATTCTCTCTTTTGGACCCCATTTTTTGCACCGACTATGTCGCCCTTGAAGTTTTTTTGTCTCCCTCCCTCCACATCGGCATCGCCCCTTCCTTTTCCCTCCACCAACCTTTTTATTGTGATTCGGGAGAAACACTCGTTCCCTTTCCCCCCCTCCTCTCAGCAGTCCTTCAACTACGGAAAACTGACTTTTTTTCCTACCACCCTTTTACAAAGGTGTCGGACCCTCTTAACACTGTGCGCAGTGCACTGGCAAGTTGACAGCGTTTTTTTTCCCCTTTTCCGCTTCCCAATCCTCCCTCAACGTTTCGCCCTTCCCTTCCGCCGCAGGACTTTTTAGTCCCCACCTCAAGAACCAAGGGTATGAGAGTATCCTACTCTCTCTTTTCTGCCCGACATCGGGCTCTCCGGTGGCCCCCTCCGCCTCTAACCACCAGTTGCAAATTCGTTTTATTTTTCTCCCTGATGATAATCAAATCCAGAGGCCAGATACTACTTCCCTTTCCCCTTTTCAGTCTTTTTACCAACCACGGTGTCGAGCGCCAAACTCCATGTCAACTTCATGTCGAGACACCCGTTATTTCCACCTTTGATTTTTGTTTGAAATGGAAAGGCTGAACGATTACTTTTCTTCCTTTCCCCACTCCCACCCCCCCCCCCCCCCCCCCCCTCCCCCACCACCCCCCCAAACATCTACTGTTCTTTTCCTATCTATGTTAACATTTCTTGATGCAGGATCGCAGCCCCCTTTTCCCCAACTTTTGTGCAGGTTCCAGGCGTCTTCGCTCCAATTTTCCCTTATTCCCGCCCTATTCCTTTAGAGTCTTTCCCTTTTCTCCCATGAAAAATTTCTTCCGCTTTCCATATATCTAAACATGAAACTCCTTTCCTTTTTTGGGTTCTTTTTTTTTCTGTATCAAACATCTAAACCCGTGCGACCCCTTTTTCATCGGTTATTTAGTGTACCCCAAGTCCCTTCTGTTTCAGACGAATTCCCTTTCCTTACTTCTGCTCGACGCTAACTTTGTTATACTATGTACATTTTTTTCCCTAATCGCTCAGCGGTCCCTCCTCCTTTTCGAGGATTGCTTCCCTCTGGCCAACCTTTGGGGGCCCGCTACCGCTTTATCACTTTCTTCCCTTCGAATGGGTGTGTTTTCTGGTCTCCCGAGTGAAGTCCCCCTCTCCCAATTTTCTTTCTCCCCTTACCTATTCTTCACGATCGTGTCTTATTCTGTATTCCATTTTCAGGCTTCGCCCCGTGATTGCTTACCGATTCCTCCCTTCGTCTCCACCACCGACGAAGTGAATTCCGATTCTCCCTTTTCTACCCCCTTTTGGGCTGAGAAAAGGAGAGAAGGGTTTTCTCCATTTTTTCCCAACTGCTAGCCAGCGAAGACCCCTTCCCTCGACCAACGGCTGCCTTCAGACTTCCTGTCACCCTTCCTCTTGTCACCCCTCGGCATCCCCTACCACAGATTTCTTTCTTTCGAAGTCCCAGTAACCCCCCTTCCAAGGGATGTAGTTGACCAGTCTAGATCCCCTCCCCCAATTACACGTTTTCCTGACTTTTTAGCCTCCGTTGATACTTCTTCCTATGTCTGCTTCCTCTTACTCGAAGATCCAATAAGTCAGTTATGGATCGTCCTCTTTCCTCTCTCCTTGAGCGTCCGAAGCGACCCACTTTTGTAAGTGTTTCACCCTATCGTTGCCTTTAAGCTTTTGGTTTTTTTTTAGTTCCCATCTCCATGATGGAAACGTCCTAGACCCTCCCCTCAGCACCTTTCAAGCTTGACTCCGTTCGCAGCGTTTCCTCTTGCTTACACTAAGTTCCCCCCTTTTGAACTATCAGCTAAGTCCCCTCGATCTCCTCCTACTTTTCTTTTTTTTTTTTCTTGTTGAGATTTCTTAATATGAGATCCTTGCCTCCCTCTCCTTTTTTTTTGGTGTTGTTTCTTTTTTTCCTTGCATGCACACAGAATGACCCTTTTCTTTCCCCCGTTCTTTTTCCTTTTTCGTGATTTTCAGTTCCACCGCTGCTCTTTCCATTCTTCACAAGTCTCTTGATTCCCCCCTCTCCCTCAACGTAATTCTTGCTTTTTTTTTCTCACCTTTGTATAAATCGCTTGTCCCCTGTACTCTCCCCTTTTTGCCGCCCCTCCAGTCTATTAAAAATTGACGCTCTTTCCTCCCTCATGTCATCACTTCTCCGAGGGGTCCCCTCTTCTCCTCTTTTTTTGGTAGGTTCTTCTTCTCCTATCCACTTGTTCAACGAATCACTGGAAATATTCTTTCACTCAGCCTTGATCTATACAACTTTATCTTGCTTCTCCTCGATCCCCAAGAAGTGTTTTCTGGTTTTTTCCCCTTATTCCAAAGTTTGACGTGTTTTTTGGTCGTCCTCGATTTTTTCGTTTCGCCCAGTCTTGTTCCCCGGGTCTTGTCTCAAAAAAGTTCTTTCACAGTATCCCGTTCCTCTTCCTCTCTTTGTTTCCGTGCCATGATCTTCATCAAATGCAAAGTCTGTACCCCTTTTCTTCGTGCTACCCGTGATTTTCCCCCAGAGGAAGTAATACGTGTCACTTTTTTTCCTTCCTTGTTCGGTTTGATCGAAAAGCCGCACGATTCTTGACCTTTCATTTTTGTTCAGTCAAATCCCGACATTGGTCCCGACTTCGTACCCGTCGGGATAAGTTTCCTATCCTCCCCTTATCAAAATTGTCTCCGATGTAGCGTTTCATCCTTTCTTTACTCCCCTTTCGCCAGTTTCCCTCTTTTTTTCCCCAGTCTCCCAGAGTCATTCGCTTCTCTTTTATTTTTTTCTACACACTTTTATCTCTCTAATTTCAATCCTTGCGTAACTTTTATCTATACATCCTCTACCAACCTGTTTTCACAGTTTTTCGCCCTTCCTCTCCTTTTCTACCCTTTGCCCCCCCTGTCATTTTTCTTTGATTTATTCTTTGCTTTCGCCGTTCTTCGCTCCCCACCGTTTCCCCCCCCCCCCAATCCCTTATCCCCCCACTTTGTGTCCCGCCTCACCATCTTGCCCCCCTCCAATCTAACATTTTTTACCAGTTTCTCAATTTAGCCCCTCTAACAGATTGCCAACACCTCCCCTACGAAATTTTTCCCCAATTATCCTTCCCACGCTCTGCAGTTTTTTTCCCCTTTTCTGATTTCGGTTTCCTCACTTGATTGATAGTGGCAGAGCCCCCACTTTTTCCTCCCACCGGCCCCCTTTTTTTTTGGTATGGGTCCCATGTATCACCCTACCAGTATTCTACACCAATCTTTTCGACCTAGATTTCCTGTCTCCATTTCCCATTTTCTCTTTCCTTTCATCACCCCCTTCCGCCTTTTTGTAGTTGTGTTCATTGCTTGTGCCTTCCTCTCTTTATTCCCTGCTTTTTGCACGTGACTTCTTTTGTTTTTAATTCCCCCCTTTGCCCTCACTTTGAAAGATGGATGTCTTTCTGCCCCTTTCCCTCTTTCAGTTTTCCTTTTTCCATCCCTACACTTTCGTATCCGGACACCGTAGTCCCTCCCTACCCGCTTGCTTCAGTCGCTTTTCCTATTTAACCTGCACTCTTGTCCGTGCCCGTAACCCCGGCGCCCTTCTTCCTCCCTTAAAAAACGTACCCCCCCTTTCAATTCACTTACATTAATTCCACAACCTTTTCCCCCAACTCTTCCTCTCTTTATTGACAATCCTCTCCCCCTACTCTCGACCCCAACCATTGCGCTACGACACACCCTTTTTAACAATTATCCCCTTGTTCACTTTCTTTTTTTCTATTGCTTACCCACGTCTCCCGTCTTTTCCCCGCAGCACCCCACACCCCGGACCCTTTATATTTTCCTTGGTTATGGTTTGTGTTTACGTACTCCGTTTATCCATCCCTCTCCCTATCACTGATTCCCCCCCCTTCTCATGCTTGCTCACTCCCACACCCCATTCCCTGTCTTTTGCCCTTCCCTCCTTTGTCCCCTTTTTCGTCCCGCCTATGCCCCCTGTCCCCCACCCCTTTGTGATTTCTAGCCCCCTTCCGGTTCTACCAAAAATTCGTTTTGTTCCTTGCTTTCCTCCAGTTTTCGGCCCTCGGTTTTCTTCTTGTTTTGTTCTCATATTTTTATAAGTCTTCTATTAGTCGTTTGGTTTGTTGTTCCCCTCCACCCAGCGTCAGTTTTTTCTGTGCAACTTCCCCAGGGCATCCCGATTCGCCTGTTCTCCCTTGGTCTTCGATTTTCTGCCCGTGACCTTTTTTTTGATATCAAATTCGACCCTCATCTCCACACCCCCCGCCCTCGGTTCCCCCTTCCTTTTCTCTTTCCCCCTCGTTTTGTGGGGGGCTGTTCTTTTCTTTTTAGCGCATATTTGTCGTCCCCCCTTTTGTCTTTTTTCTTGGCTTTGGACTCTTACCTCTCACCCCGTACAGGTTGTCTTTTTTTCCTTCTTTCGTCTGGTGGCTAGAGTTTTGTCCTTTCTTTCGAGCACGCAGCCGCGACCCTCCCAGCCCTGCACCAAGACCCTCCACCCCGGGACTTTTTTTCTTTCTCCCTGGTCCCGCCAACTCGTCCTCTTTTTCACTCACTTTACTCTTTGTTTACCCCAGGCCGCATTGCTCTTTTTTTTTTGCGACCCTGACATCTCGAGTGTTAACCATCACCCTCCCCCCCACACTTCCTTCCCTGTGTGATTCTTTTCCCCCCATTTGCTCTCCCCCTCCTCTATTCTGAGCCCGCAGACCGGAACCTTCTTGGCACAACACCTTTGTTTCAACCCTTACAGGTCTTCCCAAGAGCAGCCTTTCCCTGACCCGACTTGGAGTACCTTCTTTCCTCCGCTTTGCCCCAGTCTTTGTCTGACCGTTCTCGCTTCAACTCCTCCCCTTTTCAAGCTTGCTTTCGCTGAAGAGTAAGTGGCGAAACCCTCCTTCCTCGATTGTGAAACTGTGTCATAGAAAGCCCTTTTCTGGTGCAGCCCGTCTGCCTTTCCATGTATGTCGTAATGTTACGTTTTTCCGCATGTCACATACCTTGCTCCTTGGGTAGAACTTGGTTCCCTTTTTCTGATTCGTCCCTGCCCCGATATGAAAGTTGTCCCCCCTTTCCCCTTTTCCCCCCCAATCCGACTTGAAAACATCCCTTCGTTTTTCCCTTTTTCTCCTTAACTAGTCGCACCCACCTGGACGTCTCCTCCTCGGGTAACCTCCGCCCTTTCCCTGCTTCGCCTGCACCTGCAACCTTTCCATCCCCTTGCCTTTTTGTTTTCATCTTTGCCTTCCTGGATTTTTCTTATCTATCTAGTAGTCATGTGTACCTGCCCCCACATCCACCCCTATCCCTATGATTCTCCCAACTTGTTCCACTGCCCGGTGTGTTTGCCGTAGTGCTCCCGAACATCGATTTCCCGCCCCCAAGTTTCCAACATTTGTGACCTTTAAAGTTTCTTTCCGGTCTTCTTCCCCCCTTTTTGTTTTTTCTGGTCCAAGCATATGACCTGCCGACACCCAGATTCTTCTTCACTTGTACCGTCTTCCTGGCCGCGAATTTATACCCTCTTTCTTATTTTTGCTATAGCTTTTTGGGAGTTAGGTCATATTTTAGCCCCCTCCCTTTTTGCTCCCCTTTTTTTTTGTCAGGTGGGGGCTATACTTCTTTTTTGACAACCGCGTATGTTTTTCTTCCTTTCCCGAATACCCCTACTACGTTTCTCCTTTTTCCTTCCCCTAACTTCTTAGTGTCCTCATTGTCCGTCGCTTTTCCTTTTTCGGTTTTTTGCAAGGAGCACGCGCTGCGTGGACGCCCATCTTTTTCAGGTCTTTTTTTTCGTTTTTTCTATGCGGGGTGTCCTTTATCCCTTTCCCTCCCTTTTCTCACGCACTTCCCCCCGGACTTCTCTTCCGTGATTCCACCCTTTTCAGAACGCTTAGAATTACTCTCCTCTTCAAATATGGCGCCCGTGCCCTTTGTTCAACGTAACCGTGTGACCCCCCCCCTTCTTACCTCAGTGCCTGCCTTTTTCTTCTTTCCGTCTATTTTAACCCTGATTGCCCTTTACCCCTCCTCCTTGGCTTTCTTTTCTGAAGTTGTTTTTCTTCTCCCTTTCAATGTGTCCTTCTGATGCCAATGTTTGGACCGTTTTTATTTCCGGGTTTTCCCCAGCGTTCCCCCTCCGGGAGGGGGGGTAAAGCCAGCGCCGTCTGTTTTTTGCTATTTCTCCCTGTGTTAGTTTCTGTCAGTCTTTGTATTTCCCCCCCATTCAACCTTCCCCCTTTCAACTGTAGACGCGTCCCCTTCACCAAATGCTGCCTCTTCACGCATTTGTAATCTTTCTTTTTTTTCTAGCTGTCCCCTACCACACACTACCTATTTTTTTTCCTTATGAGCGTATTTTTACTTCTGCTCCCCGCGTCCCCCTATATGCAGTGGTGACTCTTTCCCTTTTTTTTTTGTGCGCACCCCCTCTCCTCCCTGGTCTTTTTTCCTAGTTAACTTTTTTGGGTCGTGTTTTTTTGGGCTGACGAAGTGTTTGTGCCTATCTTGGGTTTTTTTTCCTCGCTTTCCACCTTTTTTTTTTTTTCCATCTACACCTTTACTCAAGCTTGCCACCCATTGTCACTCTACCTCCCCCCCTGCCCTTCCACAACGTCCCCCCCCCCCTGACGTCAGCCCCTTTAATTCTTGGACCGTCCCGCCTCTGCAGGTAAGAGTTATGTTTTCCCTCCCTCTCAGCCCCCACCTCTTTCATCGCCGGTCCCTCCTTTTCTTTTCTCTCTTCTTTCTTATCTTTTGTCTCCATCTGTCGCGCCCTTGAGCAGTTCCGTGCTGCGTCTTGGTAACTTTTTCTTCCCCACTCTTCGTCAGCGGCCCTCCGTCAATTCTTGCGCGGGGCCTGCTCTATTTTTTATTCCCTTTTTATCTGTCGCATTTTCCCCTCAAGATGGTGGCCAATTAGTGACCACCCCCTTATCCCTGTGGGTTCCCACTATTTCCTTTCCCCTTCCTCACCGTCCTTGGCCCTTCTCTTCCCCCACCGATTCCCTTTCCTCAGGTGTTTTCCCCTTCGTGGTGATTCCATTTCCTTTGCCATCTCTTTGCCCCTGGTTGTGCCATGGACTCTACGTACTACTCTTACATCCGCATCCAGCCTCCATTCCCCCTTCTGAGCTTCGCCCCCCCTCCCCTCCGCCGACGTGGCCTGATCGTGTTCCCTTGCGCAAACGCACTTCTTTGTCCTTTGCCCCTTGGCTCATATTTCGCACCACCTATCTATTGTGGGGTGTTTTTTTTGCCCGGTATGTCTTTTACCTCTTTTCCCAACTTAATACCTTTGTAGTTGCTGCCTTTGAGTTGTAAGTTGATTATGTCGCAACGCGCGACCACGAACTTTCTTTTTTTTTGAGATCGAGCGTCGGGTGGGTGGTTTTTTGTTTCATACCTTTTGATGTGTTAAAGTAAAAAGTCTTCCCCGGTCATTTTTTCTGCGCGGCGTCTCGAATTTTTCCCCCCCCACTCCCTGGCCCTCACAAGTTTTTTTACTTCATCGGTACCCACCCCCCTTTTCATTTCTTTTCAGTATACCCTTTTAATTTCCCTTATGTTCACGATTTCTCTCCCTTTTTCCCCCATTTTCCTTCGGAACTTTTGTATTAAATCATGTAAACTTTTCCTTTTTCGTTCTCCCTCCAACTTCTTTTTTGGGTTGAATCTCCAGTTCTCCATACACTCTTGACACCTGTCCTGGGTTGAATTCCTCCTTCCCCCTCCCTTTTTCCCCTGATTCACTACTCCTCTCCCTCTCTTGCTTGCGTCTTGCCGTGCTGATTTTTTCCCCCCCTAGATACCCGTTTTTCTGGCTTTGCGTGGCATTGGCCGTCGTTTTCCGCTCAACATTTCCCACCAGTTCGTCTCACCTTCGGTCTTTTCCTCCCCCTTGCGACGGTCTTTTCCCCCTGTTTAAATTCGCCAACCATTCGTCGTGTGGGACTGTCGAATTAGGTCATGGTCCCATCGCGCCTTGTTTCTCCCGCCTGGTCTTTGTTTTTGTCGCCTGTCGATGGAATCTCCCCATTTCCCCCCCCCCACCTTTTTCGTGGTATTATCTTTTTTTTCTACACCTTTTCGGTGTGAATCATCTTTTCCCCCCCCCCCTTTCTTTTTTTTTTTTAGAAGCATTCCCTTAGCGGTGTCACCTTTCCTCCCCCCCGGGCTATAGAGGGCACACTTTTGTACGCCCCTAGTCCTCCCTCCCCATTTTATAGTTTTTGGTCCCGCAACACCTGGTATAAATTGTTACCCGTTCTCCCTTTCCTTGGGTGCCTATCACCCTTTTTCAACCTTCCTTCTCGTGATACTTTACATTTGTTTTTTGCATTCAGGTTTTTGCGCCCTAGGCCCCTTTTTTCCCCCTCCTTTTTTTCTTATCAGGCGCCTTCTTGAGTGATGGCTGATAGACCCCCCTCCGATTCCCGATATCCTCTCCCGAGGTGCACCCATAAGTTACCCCAAACCCCCCTTTCACTGATGGTTTTCCCCCCTAACCCGTTGTCGATTCCCCCTTTTTCGTTTTTCGGTAGTCGTTGTGTTAATTTCCCGCCCCCTGTTTCCCAAAGGACCTCATCCTTTGCTTTTCTTTCCTTTCTTTTCTTCTTCTTGTTTGCAAGGTTTACCCCCTCCTGATGAATACCCCCACACCCGTCCCCTAATTAACCAACCCACAAGTGACTTTCTTCTTCACTTTCGTGCCACGTGCTTTTTTCTCCCTCTCCCTTTCCTCCCTGTGCCTTTTAAGCAATACCTTTCCCCAATTTCCCAAGCACTTTCCCAACTTTCCCGCTCTTAATACCTCTTCAATTCCCGTTCAGCTCCACCCCCCTGTTCCTTTTCCTTCCCCTTTGTTCCATTCGTTTTTTGGGAGTTCTTCAACGTCGACTTTCTCTTTTTTTCTCCCCTCAATGAAAGACAGAAAGACACTCCCTTTCCTGCACGACAGCACTCCCCCGGATGGATTCTCCATAATTGGATTAGCCCCTTTTTTCACTCCACAATCATTTTTTCCTTTGCTAAAACCACGCGTTTCACTGTAATCCCTTTTTCCCCCCCCCCCCCAGATTTTGATTTCCCAGGCATTTTCTATATAATGTTTTTGAGTTTTCCCCCCAGTCTTTCTTTTTTAGTCTTTCTTCGGATCTGGTTTATTTCCTCCTTTTTTCCCTTTATCGGTTTCGCGTCTGCGTGCAACACTGCCCTTCGCCTCTTGGCATTTTTCTTTTTTTTTGTTTTCCCTTGTTCGTAGCACTCGACACATGATTTTTGATTCCGTCTTTTGTTCACTTCGGTTTTTGGGATTTCTGCCCAAGAATGCCTTCTGTTATCAGAGATGCCAGTCTATGATTCCCTTGATGTCGGCCACACACTAGTAACTCCATCAGCAGATGTTATGATATATTCCTCCCTCTTTGGAGCTGCATGTCTTTTCCCCCCTTTTCGCATTTTGATTGGTTGTTGATCTTTTCAAACCCCCCCTTTTTTTTCTTTTCCTCCTTTCTCCTTCCCGTTTTTTTGTGT
>Ga0179593_1365765_pt1 | contig 12861 bp, 15 predicted proteins | sample CZODoug2_1_08_16_FD_185931 | JGI IMG/M metagenome (GOLD analysis project Ga0179593, IMG submission 185931) | Vadose zone soil fungal communities from Angelo Coast Range Reserve, California, USA - CZODoug2_1_08_16fungal (PacBio error correction) | ecosystem: Environmental > Terrestrial > Soil >... | reverse complement strand
CAGATGTTCTTACTTCGGTAAAGTTTTTTTTACTTCCTTCCCCATATGATCCACCACGCGTTATCTCTTGCACTAGAAAGTACCCTGTTGGATTTTTTTTTCTTCGTGTCCCCTAACTGGTGATACCCTGATCCTTTTCTTCCATGGATCGACAGCAGTGTGTTTGGCCATGATTGTTCTGTCGAGCGCGTTACACCACTCTTCCCCTTTTCAGTCAAGCCCCCCCCTCATTCTGTCCCTTTCCCCTCGTTCTTCATACCTGGGCCCCACTCTGGTTTTTTTCTCAATCTGGAGGTTCTTTCACTCACTACTTCCTGGTTCATTAGTCCTTTCCCTATCCCCAACGCGGCCGGGCAGGTTGGGAATAAAGGCCTGCAGATTGTTTTGGCAGCCTTCGGTCATCTCCCTCTCCAGGTACGTATCACTCCTTGAGTGCGGCCACCCCTTTTTTCTTTTTCCCCTGCCAACCCTTTTCTTCTCTATTCCATCGTCGGTTTAACGTGTTTACTTCATATAGATGCCGTTAATACCTGATGCCTTCTTTGGCCTGTTTGAGCCTGACTTTGTCCTCCTGCGGTTTTATATACCAGGCGCCTTTTGCAGGAATGTTTAAGTGTATTGCTTTCTTCTGTTTACTGTCTTTTACACCTTCTGGTACAGTAATGTTGATCCCAGAGCATTTCAAGTCTTTAGAAAAACGTCCATTGTGAATTGCTTCGGAAGCCTCCATCGTGCCCCACCACCCTGCGTTACACTCGGGCTATTTCTTACCCTTTTGGCTTGGCTGTGACCTGATCCTTGTGTCAATACTTCTGTTCGATGACCAGGTGCTATTCCTTCTACCCTTCTTTCTTTCCCCCAAACCTTGTTCCCCGCGCTCCCGGGCCTTCCCCGCCTCCTTCCTGCTCTGGACACGGCGATCATCACGGTCACGCTTCCGTACCTCTCTTTTCCCCTTCCCTTCTCCTTTTTAGACTGTTTTCGATTTGTATTTTCTTCAATACCGACAAAAGTCCCTATCCCCTTTTTAGAGTGCCTTTTCGCCTTTCTACGCTCGTGTGTCAATTCTCTGTCCAATAGGGTTCGCCTTTTTCAGTTTCTTTTCTGGGGTCCCTGGAAAGATCTTTGCCTTTTGTGCTTTTCTTATAGGCTTCTCCGATTTCATCCCCGAACCTCCTTCCATTCCCTACATGCTTCACTGCCATTCGTTCCTCCTTTCCCCCCGTGTGCTTGCCGCCCCAGCCAATTTAATGATGTTTTCCTTTTTTTTAATTCGTGCTTAGACAGTTATACTAGTCCCTCATTCCTTCTACCTTGAGTTTTTTCACCGTACCAGTTCTCAAGCCTTCCGGTCTGTTCCCCACAGTACTACTCTTGCGTTCCTGCCCTGTCCCTGCGTCCAAGTGATAGACTTTGGTTTACTTTTGATTCTTTCCCCTTCTCCTAGCGCACCCCCTTGCGTGTCACGTCTGAAGTTTTGCCCGTTTCCCGTCTGCCCAGATTGTCACTGCCAGCGTCGTTCATCGTTTTGCTAGTGGATGAGTTGCCGTCAAGCCTCGAGCTGCTTCTGTGACGAGAAACCCTCTAGGCCTGATCGAGCGTCCTCCGTGGCCGTTCATCCCTGTTGGTAAGTCTCCTTTGCTCGATCCTCCCGTCTCCTTGTTCCGTTGTTGTTTTTGTGTACTAGTTTCTCTTCTGTATGTTAGTCTTCGCTTTATATCCCTTTGTGATGTGTAAGCCCGTTGCTGTCCCTACCAGGCCTCCTTCTTTTCTCTTTTGAGGTGTGTCATCTTTTTCCTTTTACTTTCCGTGTTTGCGTCGGTGACACGCCATGTCATGTTAAGAATCGGAATCATTTTAGAATTTTCCTCCTCCTTCTTCTTCCGGGCCGTGTTCATTCCATTGTTTCATTGTTCGCGCCTATTTTTCGGCTTAGAGGGGGTGGGATCCTTAGACAGCCGTCGCGGCCTATTCCGGTCTTTCTTTTTGTTTTTTACTTGTCTCCGGCCAATGAATCTGCCATACTCGTCTCCTCCCTCCTATGACGTCAGCCAGTCCTTTTTTTTCTGGGCCTGCCTGACGCGCTTATCCTTGTTCGATCATCCTTGCACTCCCCATCGTTTGACCCCGGCGCTTGCGGATCCGGCGGATTCGGCGTGTTTTTTTGTTATTTGTTTTTTTTCTTTTGCTTCCTCCCCCTCAAATACGCATGCGCACGTCCGTATCGCATTGACCTCTTTTCCTTCTTCTTTCTAATGAAGTGAGTCCTGTTTCTAATCAGATTGTCTATTTCTTCTCTCTTCTTTTACAATCTGATCCATCGAGTCTTTGATCTTGATATTTTGCAGTAGGTTTTCTTTTCCCCTTCTGTGTCAGGCAGCGTCCTTTTTTTCTTGATGCAGTGACCGTCGACCAGCGCCCTTTTCTTGGAGGGCTTCCCCGCACTCCCCCTTCCGTAGTTTGTACGATAAACCCCGCTCCCGAACTTTTTTTCCTCCGTGGCAGTCGTTCGAGTTTTCCCCGGATGTCTGCCCCCCCCCCTCTTTCTCTTCCCCACCCTTCGTGGTTCAATGTGACCCTTCGGCACGTACAGAAATATAGGGTTACCGAGGATGATTTTTCCTGTACGGATTCCTTCGTCACAGAGGTCCTCCTCCCTTCGACCACCTTGACATTCCAGCGTCTTTCCTGCGCCGTCCGTAAGATTGCTTGCGTGCTTTTCACTTGAACTGTCCGTTAACCATTTTGGCCTACTTCCACCTGTCGTTTTTCCCCCCCCTATGTGTTCCCTTTTTGTTGATTAACTATCTCCCGCCTATATTTGTTTTTGCGATTTCCGTAAGACTCTTTTTTTTATAACTTTTTCTTTCACACCCCCGACTCTCTCCGTACGTTTTGTGACTTTCAGTAGAGTTGATCTATCACATGAAATTTCTTCTTTCCCCCCCCTTCCTCAGAGTCGGCTCCCATTTTGCAGCCGGCAGCTTTCTGAGCTATCTATCTCGCGCTTTTCCCCTCTTGGGTACCTATGAGCCTGACGCGTCACGTAGTTCTCAGCCCCGAAGCCGATGGGAGCATTTCCCTTTGTGAATTCTGCCGCCACCCCCACACTTTGCCTCGCGATTTTCACCCTCTTCGCAATGGAAGCCGCGGCAGGTCTTTTTCTAACAGTGGGTGTTTCAGCTTCCGTCCCTGGGTGGTTAGGCGTTTTCCTGCGCAGAGCGAATTTATCGATGACACCCCCCTTTGTGGATCTCCTCTTGCTCACCGTGACGTTTGCCGCACGCTGAGTTTTTTCTTTTTTTTATCGATTTTTTGTTTCGTGATGATTCTTGCTGTTCAGCACCACATACGGATTTTCCGCCGAACACGCTGACCTCCTTTCCTCCGTTTCCTTTCCGCCCCCGTAACACGCGCCAGCTGTCCCATTCAGAAAGTGACTCCTTCAATTTCCCCCCCGAGTGAAGTCTCCGCACTTATTCAGCGGATCCCGGGCGGAGATGACCCCCCCTTGTTTTTACGACGCATCCGCATCGAGTATTCTATTAGTCACGCGGATTTCCTTTTCCCTCCATCGGTTTTCCCAATCAGACGCATTTTTTGAGACCATTCTCCTTCTGTTGTTTCTAGAGCCACTCCTGGACCTCCGCCGAAGAATGCTTTTTTCTTGGAGCACTACCTTGAATCCCTTCTTCGGCCTTGCTTTGCAAAACATTGGTTTTTTGAATGCTGCTCCCCCTGACTTCTTATGATTTCCGCTGTCTGTCGTTCTCATAACTGCGTCGGAGATTCCTTTGGAATGTTGTTGAACTGATCTTCGCCCTTTGTGTTCCAAGTTCGGCGAACCAGGCATGGGTCCATGTTCCCCCTCTTTTTTCTTTTCGAAGTAACGTATGCAACTGTTTTCCAAGATTACTCCCCTTTTTCCCTTAAGCCTCACGGTTTCTTTTTTGTGGTCATCAGGTTCTTGTCACTTGCTGTTCGCGCCGCGGCCCTTGCGTGCGTGCCCTTCTTTAAGATCCTTTTGAATTCGGAACCCGGGTAGACCGTCATAGGGTCGGTTGACTCTCCACATCCTCCCTAGTCTTTTGCGGCGGCCTCGTATGAGAGCTGTCGTTCTCTCCATTGCACCATTCCCTTAACCCTCCCCCTTTTCACCTGTCATGTATCGTTCCTTTGTTTTTCGAGTAAAGCTAACCCTGACCCTTCTCTTTTTTTGGCGGCCCTCCCTTTTCCTCCTCCTCCGTTCCTTTTTTTTTTTTTTTTAGCGATCTGTCCCCTCACTTAAGAGAAAAATTGGGTGACGCTCACTCCCGGCGATCATGATTTTTTTTTTTCGTTTTCAGGTGAACATGTCCGCGTGACCGCAAGCCGCTAACCCCGCCGTGCATTCCCTCCGAGTTCCAACTCCCCTCGTAATGGCACTCCGTCTCTGTCAGTTCAGATTTCCGTGAAGCCTCGCTGCTCCTTTCTCGTCTCTAGAGTGAGATTTGCTCGTTTCCACTTCCGCCTCCTACACCTCACAGTCAAGACCAACTTGACACGGGTTTGTCTGCTTGGCCTTAGTTCCCGTCTGCTTTGAAAGGGATCTTGTAACCCCTTCGAGAGCTGGTATCTTTACTCCAAGAGTTCTTTCTGCTCTAGGGCCCATCGTTCGTTCTCCCCCCCACCCAGGCCCATTTTCGGGTCCTCAATTCCTTTTTCGCACGTGTATCGTTCCCCTACTTTCCCCCAAATTCTGAGTCCTTTTCTGCTTCAATAATACGAAACGGCCTCGCTGCATTTATTACTTAATGTGGTCCGCACTCCCCCCTTCTGCACCTTACGTTCCTTGTCCAGAATCAGTCTGAGACTCGATTTGCAGTGCATGATGACCCTCCTCTCTTGTAGGCATCCCCCCTTTATTCCGACAAATAGGATCAGTGGTGTCTAACCCCTCGCTGTTGCTGTATGGAGTCACCACCCCCGCTTCCGGGACAATACCTTACGGTGGCCATGACTGATCTGTCCCCCCCCATTTGCTTGCGTTTTGGTGTAACCTTGTCATCGGCCGTCCTCATAAGGGAGACGATCACTCGTTTGTATTTCATCGATTCCGTCTCATCGCCATGGTGGACCGCTTGCGTTTCTACGGGTTTTATCTTAATCTCCCCTTCTACGCTGCCTGTTCAGCGTCTCCCTATGAGCGTAAGACGAAGGCGAAGTTTTTCATCATTTCAAGCCAAGTATCCTATCCCCCCCCCTTTCGTTTCCTTCCGTTCTTTATCGTCCTGTTTTTCCCCCCTTTGCTGTTTCGCTGAACATGGGTGCGATAAAGTCTGTCCCGGCCCGCGGCGCATTCCCACTCCGGACGGCATTCCCCCCCGACCAAGGACGGAATAGCTTCTTCCCTGCGCCCTCCGCTTGGTAACAAATCCGTTCGAATCCGAGTGGTGCGGTGGAGGACACCCTAAATTGTTTTTCCCCCCTCTGGCCTTCGGTCTTTTGAAGAACCTCTCTGGCCAGGCGCCTGGCTACCCCCGTCTTGCCCTTCCTATAGTCGTAGATCTCCCTGCCCGACTTGGTCGGCGGTCTTTGTGATTTGCTTGCAGCAGATTTTGTAAAGCCGAGGTCTTTTCGAATCGGCAAGCCCTGTGTTCGTACCCCCGCTTCCGAAGTTCATCGTCCTCCGGTCGTGTTGTGTAGACCGGGTTCGGACAAATCTGTCGTCGATCAGATCGCCCCGATATCTGCGGGCGTCTAGTTAACCCTTTTCGTGCTCTTTTGAACCAGATTTTTACATTTTCCTCTGTTTTGACCCTTTACGATCGTGGTTAAAGGATTTTATTATGTGGTCCCCTTCAGCTGCACGATTCTTTGCTGCGCGGTCTTGGCACGTATTCTGGCGCTTCCGTTTCTCCCCGAGCTGATGCTGTCGGTTCTCATCAGGCCTGCTCGGCCTCGAACTTCCCGCCCGGTAAATTTCCTTTTTTGCATTTTGTACGTGCGCATGGACCATTGTCATGGAAGAACTTTGCCGCCTTCTTTCTCCCTGCGGTTCCCAATCCTTTTTTTCCTGCCACTGGATTACCATTGGTCTTTCGGCCGTTTTTCCGTCCGATCCCTAGCTGTGGCTTCCCTCCCATTTTTTTTGTGGGCGAGGGTGACGGGAGATCACGGTGACAGATCTTCTTGGCACCTCTTCCCGGTTTGTTCACCTTTCAAAGATCCAACCTAGCAAAGATATCACTATTTTTGCCTCTCGTATTGATTTCTATTGCGTCGTCTCTCTAAGCCCAGTCATCTTTCCCCCGGTTCCCCTCCGAATTATGGCGAACCCTGACGACGTCATCCAGGCGTCAATTGCCCGTGATACGTCTTCTTCGCTTTTCTACGCCCCTGTTTTTGTGTTCGTAATACTCAACCACAGAAGGACTCATACTGTGACACCTCGGACCGTCGCCGTTTTTCGAACGTTTTGTTTTGTTTTTCTGAGTTGCCGATGTCGTTTAGAGCAGGCTGCCTCTATTCCTTTTTCCCGTATCGCATGCTGGCCTGACGCTCGGCGCATGCGCATCTGAATAAGTACTTTTAAGTTCGGACGGAGACCGGCACCCTGTCCCCCTCCCTACCTGAAGTCGATACGAGAGTTCTCTCCGTCTTCATTCCAAACTTTTTTGGCAATAGCAAAACCCCCAAACTCTCTCCTGTCACGCAAGTCTTGTATGCTTCTTCGCGAGCTCCCCCTGATTCTTTAGCCGCAGAATTCTCCCCCTTATCCTCGCCCCTCCTCGGTTTTCACCCCGACTAAATGTCTTGTGCTACCCCGTTGTTTGGTATCGAGCAGAGCCCGATTAACGCATACCCTTCCTTTGTCGACTTACAGCTGGGTCCCGCACTTTAACGCACACCCGGGCGTACCCTCTCTCTCTCGACAAAAGTACCAATCAGGATTAACGATTAACCCTTCCCCCCTTGTGATGCTTCTTTTTTAACGCGATTCCCGCTGGGACTTACGTTTTGCTCGATCATTCCATGATTTTCCCCCCCCAGTTCCGCCCTTTCTTTTACGCATCAGCTAACATCTGAGTCCTTTTCTGGTTTTTGCTTTTTTGGCCCACTTCAGCCTTTTCCGCCAAGTGTCGTCTCTGCGTTTTCGCGCGAGACTAAAATCCATCCCCCCATCTTCTTTTTCGATGTCGAACGGTCTTTTTTTCTCCTTTCGAGTGGCGACAGTACCGGTCCCTGTGAAGGGTTTTCTTGAATGCTTCCCCTCTGTTTCTCTTCTTTGGTGATGCTCGTTGCCTTTCGCCAGCACTCTTCGTCGTTAATCTCCCCCTGCTGCTTGGTTCACTTTTCCCCCCTTTTAAAGGATTGGCCCTTCCCCCGTTGCCTGTTTCCCTGCGTGAGTGGATGAGCTATCGGAGTGTCTCTCCATCCCTTTTTAACCGGGCCTTCTCCCATCAAGGCATGCCCGCCCCCCCGCACCCTTTTCTTACTGACGGCCCCGCAGTTCTTTTTTTTTCTACTGCTTTTGCGCAGTTCCCCCCCCCCCCCCCCTTTTTGCACTGAGCGCCCTTCCTCGTTTTTCATTATGGAGCAATCGCCCCCAAACGTATCCTGCACCCTTCTTGGGCCATCCTCGACCTTGCTTATTAGACTCGTGTGCCCTTTTTACCTGAGCTTTGACAGCATGGCAGGCGTTGCAGGACTAAGTTCCAGTCTGAGCGTGGTTTTTTTTCCTCCCGAGGTCTTGTGAGAGCTACCCTTTTGGTAGTACTCACACCCCAGGGCTTGTCCCCGCGTCGCCCGAAGTCCACCCCCTTCCTGTTCGTCCCCTCATCAGACGATGGTTCGTTCGCCCAGCTTTTGGCAGTTGGAGCTCCTCCCTTCTGCAGAATTCACCCTTTTTTTTTACCCTCCTCTCCCATTGTACCTGGCGCTTTCCCGCGACTCCGGCCACTCGCCTCAGTGCCCTCGACCCTCCCCACCAGATCCCTCTCTCGCGCGTTTTTTTTTTACTATACGCGACATTGATTCCCCGTTCGCTCCAAGGCCCAACTACGTCCTTCGTGTATTTCCGTAGAGCCTGTGTTCCCTGGTTTTTTCACACCGGCTTCCTGCACTGCCAATCCTCTGATCACATTGGGCTTCTTGGCGAATACCACCATGTTGGCAGGCGACTCGGAGGCTCAGATCTTTGCTCGTAAAGTCATATTCTGTTTCCCTGTGCTCTTTTTCCCCACCGATCCATTTTGCCGTGTGCCACCTCCCTTTCGTACCTGCCTCTGGTGTTCTGTTTGTCCTTTCAGAGTTCTCAGCCTTCTTCCGTGTTCAGTCGGCGAGCAACTCCTATTTCGAACACCAAAAAGAGTTTTGATCTTTTCGGATGCCCCGTTCTGGAGTAATGGCTTTCTGGTTGGCGTCTGAAGACTGTAGTTTTTTTTCGCTGTCTCTACCTCAGTTCCCACCCACCCACTGCTGTCTCTCCCTTCGTCCTTCTGATCGGTTCCCCTTCTTTGGATTTCTCATACACCACGGATGGTCCTGGCTGGCGGCGTCGTTGTCCTCCCGTTGTTTTTGGCTCCTATGGTTCAACAGGACCCCTCTAATTTCGCCCCCTTTCCTGTTCCTGTTTTAGGTTATCTCTCTCTTTTCCTCTTCCTCGTTGGTTTTTTTTCTTGCTCGTCTCGTTACCATTTTGCACTCCCTTTGGGTGCCGAGAAGTGGATCGTGACCCCCTATGACTCCACAACGCGGACTGCATCCCTCTTCCTTCCCTTTGGTTGGCGCTCCCCTTCAGCCCGAGCCGCTGTCGACATGGATCCGTCTAGTGTGTTGGACAGGATGGTATGTCTCCGATCCCCTTCCCATCTCCCCTTTTCAGCACTCCATTCCTTACATTTCAACTGGTCGTATCTCCCCACCTGGCCAAAGCTGGTGGTGCCTGATTACCTTGGGGTGCTTCGTGACTTACTCTGGCTTCCCCCGTAACCCGCCACAGGCCATCACAACCGCGTTCTTTGCTCTTTTTTTTTGCTTTAATCACATTCCAGTTTACAGTTTGGACCGGCGCTTTTTGCATTAGTACATTATGCGGCAGTTCCTTACCACTACTTCGTAAGTGAGTTTCTCCCCCCCCATTTTCATCCAGCACCCCTTTCTGCAGCTATTTCTTCATTTCGTCCGGGGTTGAAACCGGTTCCTTTCTCTTGACTCCGGTGATCAGGCTTGTACCTTTTTTTTCTTGGCACTATTCTTGGGTCCTCAATGTCGATGCAATTCCCAGGTGCCGATCCTCTTTCGGTGAGTGCCTTTTTTTAACTTCTTTTGTAGCTTCTCCCGCGCCGTTACAGCTCGGTTTTACTTTTCGCTTTCACTCCCCGGAGACCCTTTATTCTTAGTGAGCTCGTGGAGCTTTGCCCCACCTATCGTGGCGCAGCACCATTTCCTTCGATTACTTCCTGTTTCCTGTCTGTGACTAGGTGGACATCTTAATGTTCTTCCCCAATTTTGTATCCTCTCCACAGTATCGTATTACCAACCCTTTGATGCCCGCTCTCCTTTCTTCTCCCCCCTCGAATATGCTGCACAGCCTGCGATCATCAAGGGCCCACCCTCTTCTTTTCAGTCAGTATTGTCTTCTTCGGAATTGTGTCTATACTTTGGTGCCAATCCTGACCCCACGATGAGTGCGGGAATTTCTCCTTTTTCTGATCAGGATTTTACCGCACCTTCCTCCAATCAACGGGCGTTTTAGTGGCGCCTGGAGATCTCGCCGGTCGTTATTTCATCAGTCCCCTCCCCTCCCCTCCTTCTTAGGCAAGCAGTCTGACCGTGTTTTCCGCAGCATGGTTTAGGAGGTCCCCCCTCCTATTCTCTTACATCCAGATCATGAAGAGCTCTCCAGAGAAGGGTAACCAGAATTTCCATTCCACACCATCCCTTAAGGCCTTCCGGTACTGGCTATGCCCCTCTTTGATTTACGACAATCTCCCCGTCCTATAGAGGTTTTGATTGGTTCCTGACGCCTCGTGAATGTTGTCCTTCCCTTACATTGTATTGTTCCTTCCCCTCCTTCCTAGCCCATGTCCACGTATTTGAAGATTTCCTTCCCTTCTAATGTTTTCTCTTTTGCTTTAGTCCTATTCAACTCTACTGAATGATTCGAGCAAAGTCTCCCTTCCCCATCTTTACTAGTTTCTTTTTTTCCCCTCTGGGAAGACAGGCGAATGTTTAATTGGTGGTCTGTTTTGGTCTTCCTCGATTTCGTTCCTTCTCCCTTTTTTGTGCTTTTTTCAGCCAGTGATTCCCTTCTTAATGCCAATTTCCGGATATTTGTCCTTTTTTATCTACTAAAATCCTCTGGGTTAAATACGTTTGGCGTCGTTTTTTTTGGGTGGTCTTTTCAACGCCAGCGTTCATGAAATCTTGGATCAGGGTGAGAATTACGCAGCTCGTAACTTCCCACTCTTTCTTGGCGCGGAAGGCGCCTCCAGGAGTCTTCCCTTAGCAGATATTGTTGTTCCTTTTGACTTTTTCTTCTTCCGTTCGCGTATTAGCGCAGGATTCTGTCGTATTTTGTCCGGTCGTTTCATTGACTTCTTAAGTTTCAAGTGCGTATTTGTTTTTCAGGTGTCCTCCGGCCCCCCCTATACTGGTCTGCGTGCCTTGCAGGATCTTTCTCCTCATCCGGCACCTCCGACCCCAAGCGTCGACAAAAGGCTGTCTTCTTTCCCGGATTTCAGAGGCGTTCTCATTGTCTCGCTTCTTCCGTACTTCCGGAAATACTGTTGTCTCGTCTCCTTGCTAATCCGTTATCTACCCTAGAAGCCTTGCTCTTTCCTGCAGCCGAGTCGAGGGTAGAAGAAGAGTCTTGGATTGAGTGTCCTCTTCCTTCTCTTTCCCCCTGAGTTCGGTTGACTCTTTGCGTTACGGTTTTCCTTCTTTTCCCTTAGCTGATATGCAATCTGTTATTTTCCTTTTTCTATAGGAACTTACGCCCAGCGCCCGTTTCCCCCCACTTTTCTTGTGCCGACCTAAGATTTCTGTTTACGAACATTTTTCCCTCTCCCCGGTCCTCTTTTAGATAGCGAGTTTGGCTTGAATTATGGCGCACGCCGGCTCCTTTTTTCCCGATGCCCCCCCTCTGTCCTTCCCCGAAATGCCATGCGGTTTACTCGAGGACGTTCTGAATGGATTCCCCGATGCGAAAGCTTTTTTCGAAATTCCTCTCTTAACTTCCTGCCGAGCGGGTCGTTCAATGACCGCGCGGAATCTTCCTTCTTGTCTAGTTTTTTCCATTAATCCCTCCCGTTCCCTTGTGTTTGTCATGTTAACGGTCGGCTGTTCACCACTTTTTTTCAGTCTTTTCACCCCCGCTTTCCCTCCTACTTTGTTAGTCTGGGCGATCTGATTTCCGACAGCTTGCCGAACGTTACCCCCCGCCTCTCGGATAGAGTATATCTTTTTTTCCCCCTCCCTTAGTGTTCTCCGATAACAGACCGTCGTGGTCTTTTCAAATGTTGATTCAGCCATTGGCTACCCAACAACCAGACCTTCCCTTCCGTTCGCTTTTGGAGATATCGATACGTTGAAGTTTCCATTCTTTGGTCCCGCCTTTCTCGCTAGTACTTCCGTTCCCCTTCCCTTTTTTTCACTCCGAGGGAATCATGGAATTTGTGGAATGAGACCACTATTGGACTGAGCGTCTTTCCTTTTCTTGTCGTAATGTCAAGCCGCTGTTCCTTTTCTTTTTCCCGATTTTTGTTAATTGCCGTCGAGGTGGAGGAATTTTGTCCTGATCCGTTCTTGTAGCCCGTTTCTTCTGACCCCTTTGCTTTCAACCGGCGTCGCTTGCTCTCTGCCAGAGTATACTATACCGTGTATCGATGATTGCTTTTCTGCCCTTGTCTCCCTCCCTCTTTTTGACCCCCCCCCTCTTTGCGACACGTTGTACCCTTGACTCGCCGTCAATTAAGCTCCCACTGTTACATGAAAGCGACCTCTTCCCTTTGCTCAATGACGCCCTGCCATTCATGAAGATGCCAGTCCAGCTTGGATTCTCAATTCGTTCTTACGTCTCCTCTTCCCCCACAACGTGGTTTCCGCGCTATCGCATCTGAGCAGACTCATAGTACCCCCTCTTGTCTATTCCGTCGCCCCTAGCGTGTTGGTTCGCCACCCCTACAGACGCAGGTGGGAGCCAAACCTTTCTCTCCTCTTCTCATGCTAGCCCGACGATTGCACCACTGGATATGCGATGGAATTTGCTCCTCAATTCATCCTTATTGCTGTGAGGCTTTTCCTTTCCGACAGAGCGAACACGCACAGTTGGGCTTATGGTGCAGGATGCTCCCTCCCCTTTGAGTAGGTCTTTTCTTCCCTTTGTATTCGTTTCGTCAGGAAACTGCAGTTCGGGAGTGATTTTGCCTTCTTGTTTCCCGCTCCGCTTTTTCCTCACCCGGGTGTTTCTCGGCGACATACAGATGGCTCGGTTACCACGGATGCCCTCTTTTCTTCCCCTCCTTCGCTTGCACCTGGTGCCCGATCCCATCATTTTGGAATCTCCTCATCTTCCTTTCCCTCCTTTACGTGCCAGTGTCCCAGGTTCGTTTTCGATATGCTTCGCGCATCGTCAGTTATCGTTCCGTGGCATAGACATCGATGTCTTATTAAGCCGGCAGGCCGCCCCCCTCGGCTCCCCTTCCTCTTTCGGCTCCGTCACTACTCGACATAAGAGTGTTGCCTTCTTTGTCTGATTGAGTCTCTTTTCCTTCTTTCTAAATTGGCCCCCTCTAGTTCCGGACAACGACAACCTTCTAAATGATGATGGTAGTGTGAATCTTCGCCCTCCTCCCGCGCCCCCCCCTCGCCTCTGCT
>Ga0179593_1318323_pt1 | contig 12861 bp, 16 predicted proteins | sample CZODoug2_1_08_16_FD_185931 | JGI IMG/M metagenome (GOLD analysis project Ga0179593, IMG submission 185931) | Vadose zone soil fungal communities from Angelo Coast Range Reserve, California, USA - CZODoug2_1_08_16fungal (PacBio error correction) | ecosystem: Environmental > Terrestrial > Soil >... | reverse complement strand
GGCTGCGCTTCATTTCCAACTCCCTTTTAATCTTTGTCCTCGGTTGGCGACCGTGACCTTGAAGTGCGCCCGCCCCTTTCGGTCTCTCCCCATTACGCTGTCTGGGGTCTTCCTTTTTTACTTCAATCGAACTTCCCGCGAGCCCCTGTTATCGTTTCTTTCCACATATTCTCTTCTCGGAGTTGCTGAGGTATCGTTCAATTTTTTCACCCTTGGTTAGGTGGATGAGTGCGTTTACGGCCTCCTTCCTCCATTTCTCTCCTTCTTTTCTTGGGAGGTGCACCCCCCCCCCCTCCTCTTTTTTTTTGTTTTCTTTTTTTTGATTCCTGTTTTTTCTGATGCAGCTGTGGCCGCTTACTGTGGTTTCCATTCTTGCTTCCCACAACCTCAGGGTCCCCTTTTTTCTTTTTTCCTTTCTTGCTTCTTTTCCCAGCCCAAAGCACTTCAGCTTCCTTCTCGCCGTCAAATCCCCGCACCCGCCGGGGTCGAACGTGTTGGCGCAAATTTTCTTGATTTTCACCTTTCGTGCCCCTTGTTCCCCCCTGGCGCCTGGTTTTTTCTTTTTTTCTCTTCTGTGCTGTCACCTCCCCTTCACCTCCCCCGAGCAACCTTTTTCCTTCCTCGCCTTCACAGCGCTGGGCGCTTTGCTTTTCTTTTCCTTCAGCTCATTTTCTTCGACCTTTTCTCCGTACACATATTTATGTACCTAATTTTTCCCCCCCCCCCCTTCTGGATTCCATCCCTCCTCTCCAACCTGCGACCCCACAGCGAATCATAATCCTTTACCCACTTGGTTGACTTTTTTTTTTTCCTTTTTTGCCCCACTTGCTTACTCTGTTCCGCACTTTTTTGCCGTTTTCTGCCGGGGCAAGGAGTACCCGATTTTTTCCCCCACATCCTTGTTTTCGTCCCCTGTTTCGCTTATTTCCTAGACATGTAAGTATTTTTTTCCTTTTGCTGGCCTCCCGAGAGCGAATGTCCCCTGCACGCTCTTCCCCATTTCTTTTTACCCAACCCGGTTATTATTCACATACATGCCTCCATATATTATTTGTTAAATATTGCGCATTTTTCCCAGTTTCCATCCAAGAGGATGATTGACCTCCTTCCCCATTTTTCTGACGCTTCTGTTCTTTTCGCAGACATTTTGGTCGGGCGGCGTTTTTTCCCTTTTCGCGTCGGGGGATGTTCAGTGGCAAGGTAAACTTCATCTCCTTTTTGCTTCATTTTCCACCCCCCCCTTTTCCTCCCATGCTCACTTTAACTAGAAGGCGCACAGTTTGACTGACTCGACAGCCCCCTAGGCCAAGTCATCCGTTTCTTCTGCCACGGCTATTAGGCAATATATGCCAGATTTGAGTTGTTTGTCCCGTGGGCCCACTTCCGATGTGCTTTTTTGTGAATTCGGAAATTGACCGCGAGTCTTTTCCTTCTGTGACGCTTCCCCGGCAGTCTGGTTTTCTCTTGCAGCCCCTTGCCCCTTTCTTTTTTTTTGTTTTCGCCTCGCCTTTTATCTCTTCGGGCTCGTTTTTTCCCTTTCGTTCAACACCCGTTCGCTATTCGATTTGCCCTAGAAGGTTGGCGTGTTTCTTTCTTGGCCGCCCTCGCTTCCAATTAAAGATTTTTTATCTCGACCCTCGTCTTGTCCAATTAAGATTTTTCAAATGACGGTATCTGGGTGCGCCTCTTTCATTACCAAGCGTTTAATTCCGCAACGTAATTCATCCTCCTGTCGATTCCGCTTTTTGGCTATTACTCCATGAGACCTGCGTTCTTGAGGTGAAACCCTCACCTGCCTTTTTCTCTTTTTATACTTGTGGTTTCTGGCTTCCCAAGAGAAGCTCGCCTTTTTCTTGATCTATTCATACATTCCCCCAGGTCGCTTTTGGCTACTCTCGTTTTTTACACCGGCGTTGTTTCGCTTCCACCGCATTTCCCCCCCAGCCGACCCTTTTCGATTTAATTCGCAACCACACGCCTCTAATTTCCAGAACTCTTCTAAAGATCCAGGAAGGTCTCTCCTTTTTCCCTAGCTGAAGTCTCTGCCAGGACGTTTTTTCCCCCCCCCCCCACCTGACTTTTTTTTTCCGGTCCCTTCGACAAGATGGTTCATGAGTTCGCCTTTTTTGCGAAGTTTCTTCTGAAACAGGTTACCAAGCCTCATACTTCATCATTCCTGCCTCTTTCCTTTCAAACTTTTCCCGCAGCTCTCCATCGTGGTGAATCCTGGGCGTCCACTACATTGTTATTTTCGCTTACTTAGTCCATTTCCTCTATTCGTGACAAGTCTGATCGTTCCTCTTTCGACTCCTTTAATCGAGTTCTTTTTACAAAATTCTTTGGCGGATATTTTTTTCTATTCTTCCCCCAGACCACCTTTGCCCTCACTGTTCTTAGGGGGAAAGACAATTGTTGCTTTTCCGTCGACAATCCTTATATCTTTCCGCCCTTTTCGGGATGCCCTTCTATCTTTTTTCTTCTTCGCGTTTTAATAGCCGTGAGTTTCTCTTCTTATTCTCCTCTTTCCTCCCTTTCGGTTTTTTGAGAAAGCCCCGGTCCTCATACCCTTTTTTATTTCGCTCAATGTGGTTGTTGAGAGATGGAGAGACGCTTTTATTAGCGCTTCCATTTTTTTACATATGGGAGCCATCGCCACACTGCGTACTTTGATGGCTCCGCTTTCCTTCCTTTTCGCTCTCTACGCTCTCTTTTAACATCGCTTTTTTTCCAGATATCCGTTCGGTTTTGTCGCGGTTCTCGACCCCAATGTTCCCTTTTTTCTTGTCCCATTAAAGGTTTTCTCTCCTTGGGTTTTTGTGTTCCTCACCGCAAATACATCACATCTCGGCCACTAGTTCAGGATTGATCCTAGCCTTCTTGGTGTTCCTTTTATGCAAGTTTTCTTGGCAAACGTTTGTCTCGATTCTTTTTCTTGGTGCCTCTTTTCATCTCTCCTCCCACTGTAGGACCTTTATTCTTCCGCTTTGGAGTTCCTTCACTTGTCGTTTTCATCGTCATCTTGAATTTTCTTAGATATTTTGTGATGTTTCTATCATAACTTGCTTTCCTTAATCTCTGTCTTGGTAACACCTCTGGCTCCTTTCACCCTCTCTTTCCCCCCATTTCGTTTGACCCTCTCATACGTCCCCGGCGTCGTCCCAATTTTCTCCTTTTCCCCTTTCGCTTTACGCGGTTTTGAACGAATATTCGGTGGTTGTTTTGATTGACCTCTCCCATACTAGTTGTTCCTTTACTGGGCATCTTGCCCCCTTGTTGTAGACGCGCCTTCGTGTTCCAAGGCGAGTCTCTCTTGTGAATTGTCCTTTGATATTCCCATCTCGTCAGCGTGCTTCGCTTGCCTCCCCCGCCATTCTCTCCCGAACCGTCCTCAAATTTTTCAGTTTTCATTCGGTCCCGCTTCTCCCTTTTCTCATTGGCCAGGACAATCGGCGCCAATAGCTTGCTGCTCCTTTTGGGTGTTCGTTTGCTTCCCCCCAATTTTCCACCATTTTTTCTGGGTCGCCGTCCCTCTTTTCCCCCTTTTTTTCGAAACCGTTCTTTACGACGCGTATTCGTTAGATAGTTTCCCTCTTTTTCCATCACGCTCTTTTTTCTAGTTCTTAAAACAGAGACTAACTTGTCACCCCTTAGCGGTTTAGCCCTCCCTAATGTTTCTGGCATTTTCTCTTTCTCCGATCAGGAATCAGAGAGTCTTTGCCCCACCACTTCTCTTCATTTTTGTTTTTCCCCCGCCTATGATACCCCACTTGTGCTTTTGGACTTTTCTGCCCGAAAGCGGATACCCAATTCTGAGTCAGTAGGCCGCCGTTCACGCCCATTGCACCCTCTTCATTCTTAACTCTCCAAAACGAGTTTGCTTCACTTTTCGTTCCGTTCTTGAATCGCCCCAAAATTGGTGAGAGTTTATTTTACCCATGGTCTACGTAGTCGGCAACACGTTTGAGAGTTTTTTTACCCTTGATCTGTATTCCAGTTTTTGTTGGGGGCTCATTTTTCGCTCAAACTATGCCTGTGCTTTGACCGTTTTTTTCATCCCCTACTTCATTATTGGTCCCCTCCTATGCCCCCCCTTTCCTTACTCCAGCGTATAACGAAGAATGCCGCTTTTTCCCATAGACGCATTTTTATCCCTGGTCTGTCACATGCGCCTTCCCAAATATTTCCGTTTTTGTGCAATATTCGTTTCTTTTCTGTTCCACCTTTGTACCCTCCCTTTTTCTTTCTGTTACACGCTCTCGTCCAGCGGGTTTTCTCTCCAAACATTTATTCACAGTGTCTTCCGGAATCCCTTTTTGGGGTCCTCCTCCCCTTCTTTTGCCCCAAGCTGGTCGGCTCTGGGGTCAAGACCGTCCGTGGCGTACCGCGGGCCGTTTCGTGGTGGTTCACCTTCTTCCTGTCCTTTTTCAACCCATTTGACCTGATTTATGGACGTTATTTGGTTCGTTTTTGCGGCGGGTGCTTTGAATTTTCCCGGTTCCAGACTAGTTTTTTTCTAGAGTAGTCTCCGCCGCATCTTTTGAAGCCGCTGAGTTAATTAAGAAGCGCGGGCCCCAGCGTCTTTTCAGGCGTTTTGGATCTTTTTTTTTTCCGATTATCTGGAAGAGGTGATTTGTTTTTTTTTCTTCCCGCACGCCCTCCCCCATGATCCCCCGTGCATCCTGGTTTTACCGGGGCGCATCATGTGGGCCGGCTCTTTGCCGTTGTTGAGCGCACAACTTTTTTTCCCGGCGGTTTGGTCCTTTAGGCCTTGACTTTTTTGACGGCGCTATTGACGCCCAGTTTGATTCTGTGTTTCCAAGCCTCACTTTTTTTTGCTTTCTCCTCCTGTTACCTTCTTTTTGTGGCCCTAAATTAGTTTTCGCCCTCTTTTCCAGTCCTCAATGCCCCTCTTCTGAGTTACCAACAAATTTCCCACAGCCCCATCTTCGGCATTTTGTTACCGCCCACAAGGACAATAGCGTTTCGTATTTTCCCGTAGATTGGGACGTGATTTTTGTTTAACGCCTTCACTCGCGGTTTTTTTTCTTTTTGCCTACGCTCCCTCAGGGCAACCTTCTCGCCGAGAAGGTTCCTTCCCGATCAAAACGTGAGCGCGCTGCACGTTGCGAGTACTCTCGCCACTTTCCATCACCCTTTTTCTTCTGTCTCTCCTCTTCTGCGTCAACCCACGTCAAGGTCACCGATGTCCCTCTTTGATTATTTGCTACGTCTTGCGTAGTTCCGATATCACTCGCGAAACACTTTCTCTTTTCTCCGCCGTTGTGTGTTGTATCTATCTTCCGTTTTCGCTCAGTATCTTACCACCAAGACGTGGGTCACCATACGCGGTGTGGCGATTGCATGACGTTGGCGCCCTCCCTGGTTCTGCATCGAGATTTTTCCGTTTTCGTCTCTTTCTCAGATCCCGCGACCTTTCATGGTGGATGTTCTTCTTTCGGCGATGAGTTTTGGCCTTGAGGTTTCTCCGGAACGGCTGTCAGGATCGCTGTGTCCGTTTTTCCGCCAGCACGTCTTTTTTCGAACGGTATTTATTTTTGAGCTTTGTACCCCCTCTTCCGGCGATTTTTCTGGAGTTTTTTTTTCTACGTTAGTCCTCCTTCGTGCGTCTCTGCGCTCTCTTTTGAGTTCCCGACTTTGCCCTTCCCCCCCCCCTAGGGCCCTAGGCGCGGCCTTTTGCCTTGTGACAATCCAAACTTCACTCCGCTTTGCCTTCCCTTGCGTCCCCCCTCCGCCGCCACCGTAGTGTTCGTGTTACTGGCCCCCAAGTTCCTACGAAGCTTCTCACCAGTGCTTTTTCGGTTTCCCCTGTATCAATTGTTTTCTCTGGGCCCCCTTCTGTGCGGCTGTACACCCCTCCCGCTTCGTCTCCATCGCCTACAGTATCGCGCCCTTTCCTCAGACTTTGGCGGCTCTTTCTTCTCCTCCGCTTTCGCCGTTCGTCATCGACGATTTAACCCAACTTTTCTTTTTTTTGAAATCTCCCTTCGCAGCCTGATCCCTCCGTTCATTCCCCTCGAAACAATCACTAACCTTTCAATTTTTGTGTTCGGCGACTTTTGACCCCTTTCTTCGTCGGTAACCCTTCCTCTATGTTGCCTCGTCATAGATGTTTGCAAAAACCGACGTCGCCCCGTCCGCCCTGTGCCTTTTTGGACCCTCTGTAAGTTTCATTAGCTTTGATCGCCAGTATCGAATGTCGGCCGTGCCCCCCCAATCTTCCCCCCCCACCCGGTACACTCTAAACTCACACCTTGTTCATGCAATATATTCTTTTCCTTTGCGCTCCCTGCCCTTTTCGAACCCAGTTTAATTGAGCTCATTTTGACGGCCCCTCTGCGATCTGGCGGATTTCCGACTTTGAGTTAGCCCACGCTGTTTCTGCGTCGGGGATCGACCCTTTACCTTCAAGGCCCCCAATTTTTTGGGCAAATATTTTTCTCGTTTTTTTGCCCCACTCCACCCTCTTTTCATAGACCACTTTACAGTTGACGCTTTGCATTCTACTTCTGACCCCAGCGCATGTGCCGTATCCTGTTTCCCTGTTGCTCTTCGCAAACAACTGCGCGCTTTTTGGCAGATGTGTCTCCGGCATATTTGCTTCGTCCGGTGCTACTGAACCCTCTCTTTTGTTCTATTTTTTTGTTTTTGCCTCTTACTTGCAGACTGTTGGCGCCATTGCAGCACAACTTTTTCCTTTCCCGCATTTTGTGCTCGTATCTCTCTTATCTATTTTTTTGTTTGTACTGCGAAACAAATTCGCAGCATTTTTCGTTTTTTCTTTTTGCTTTTCTCTTGTTTTTTTTGAATGATGTTTTATCTTTCGATGCGTTTTCCTATGGACCCACTTGTTGCTTAACGTGTCCGGTTACTTGCTCGACTTTACCAGCTGACCCCGCCGTTGTAATTTCGCAACTTTTGCATCCTCCGCCAACCCTGCTCCCCGACTTGCATTTCCGCCGATTCCTTACCCATTCATGCCTCGTCCCCCCTGCAGTTCAAAAAAGACCACTTCACTTTCGCCTTTTATTTTCGGGATGTTCCCATCGGAAGCCGTCCCGCCATTTTTTACTCTTTACAGAATTCCTTTTCTCTTTACATTGCTTTTCCAATTTTTTTTTGAGCCTTGGGTTCAAACATTTTCAATTCTTTTCCCCTTCACTCCTTATTTTTCTTTTTTCACCGTCGCACCACCCTCCCCTCCCAGAACTTCCTCTAAATCCTTAAACTGCTTTAGAATTGGTCGTCTTTACGTATGTTAGTTACGTTTCAACCCCTGCCAATGAGTTCAGATGTTTTGCATTCCCTTTCCAGCTGTTTCTATCTAGGCGACCTCGTTTTATGAGTTTCCACCCAATGTTCTCACCGCTCTACTTCATCCTTCCTGCTTTTTGCGTCAAATGCCGTACGCTCCAAATCTTCTTTTTTTATGATGAGTAAGACTCTTCGTACCAGAGGCAGCGCCCCGCCCACCCTTCGAGTCTGTTTCGCGTCTGACTTCCAATGCGACTTTCTTTTTAATTGCTGTTGCTTTATGTTTTTTTCCCCTTCGCATTCTCGACACCCCGCACGCCTTTGTGATATGTCTGTTGAAGATTTTTAGCTCTAAACCTCTTGAAATTGTCCTAACCTATGTTCTCTTTCGATCGTCTCCCGCGACTTGATTACGAAGATGCTTTCCCCGACTCGTTGCGATAGCTAAGAGTTCGACCATCTTCTCGGAACCAGCGAATTATTCTGATTCTTCCCTAATCTTCGTTGTTTTTTTTTGACTCTCGATTTATTCGATAGATTTATCCTTGCGAACTGGTACTCTGGGAATGTACCCTCTTGGAACTGTGCTTCTGTCCTCCGCTTAGACGACCCGTCAACATCGCACTTTCTTACCCGTACCCCCTTTCTTTGTTTTTCTTTTTGAGGTCCTTCAAATTTTCCCTAGCCGCCAGTCGTTCGGTTTGTCATGGAGACTTGACGCTCCCCTCTAGGACCCTCGCCTTTTTGCATCTCGCTCGTCCCCCATTTTTCGCTGAGCCCGGACTTTATCCTCTTCTCTCTTTTTCGCGTGCCCTAAGCTTCCCCCCCATGTCGGACCCCTTACTCCGCTTTTAGCTTCTTCACTTTGCAGTCGCACGATTCAGTCGTGCTTCACGTTCGGTTGGTGTTCCCATGAGTTCAATATACGGCGTCCATTCGAATTCGCGTCCCCACGCGTTTCTCCCTGCAACCACATCGCCAAGTTTTCAGTTTTTTTGACCATTTTCCTCCAGACTTGCGCGTACATCTTCCCTTTCGCTTAGCGGTGGTTGTTTTTGTAATTTTAATTCAAATATGATTGTGGTTTGCCCATCTTTAAATCTCCTCCAAGCTTGGCGTTTGCAGATTCTTTTTTTACAGCGCCCTAGCCGTGTCTCCAAGTTTTCCTGATCTCCAATGTTCAGGGAAACGGTCAATGACCCTGTCTTTCATTTTCTGCCTAACCCCCTCCCGGTTGTTCATTTTTGCGCTTTCCGCCTCCTCAAATGAGCCAGCCATTTTAGTTCTTTGTCAACCGGGCGTGCGCTGTCGACTCTCCTGGACCATCTGGATCCCCCCATATGGAATGCCCAATTGCGGAGATCGTGAGGTACAATACCCACTTCTTGTTATCGCTTCTTGTTTTTTTTCGATGCCGAGCCCCTGGCTCCCTTTTCTTTAGCCGTTTTGCCGTTGTGTAGATCCTCAGTCCTCTTTTTGCATCCGAGTCTCTTTTTTTTTCCGGCACCTTCGCGTTTGGCGCAAAATCATCTCTGCCGAAGTTTTTTAGCCCGTTTCCCCGAGCGCATTTCGAGTGTCTATGCTCTGCACCCCCCCATTGCCCTTTGAATTTTGTTCCTTGTTTGACAGCACCCGGACTGGCCCGCCCCCGTGAATTCTGTCTCAACCTCGGTGTCGCCGCAGTTCACGTCCCCTCCCATCTGCATTTTTCGCCCCTTCTCCCCCCCGTTTTACCAGTTTTATTTCTCGTTCACAAGACAGGCCGTATGGCCATTGCGCTCTGCTTTGCTTTTGCTCGGACACACGGTTATCGTAGTCTACCCCGGTAAGTGTCGATTTCTTTTTTTCGTTTTTGCGTTGCGCTTCCAATTTTGCCATTGTCTTGCCGTCTTCTCCCCGACTTGCGAAAACCCCCCCCATTTTTAACTCGCTGTTTTATGTATCCCGGCAGTAAATGGCCGCTTACTTCTTTCTTAGCACGACTCTCGGGTGTTGTCCCTCTATTCTCACCTACCTTGACTTTCCCATCGTGCAATTTATGACTTAACATTTTTTTCCGTTTTCATCTTGATCCTGGAAAATTCGCTGGCTACCAGCGGGGTGCTTTTTTTTCACCCCACATATTCAGATTGTTCGCGCGGCGGCACTTCCCTTTGTCTACGTCGTTTTTTTTTTTTCAACGGGAGGCCTTTTGCCCGGCTCAAGAAAGCGGGGCTTTACCCGGCCGAAAGCGGCTGGTTCACAACTACGCCCGATTTCACCAATTTGCCCCGCTTATGCGTCGCTTTGGTTTCGCCTTTGAGTGACCTTGGCTCGAGGCGCTTCGTCCTTACCCGAACATGTTCGGGTTTCGGTTAAGCTGAACGGTGCAATTCTCCGGCTCCCCTTTTCCGCGCGCTGCCAGCGGCTGGAACTTGTGCTCCTTTTTTGAAGGCCTATTAAGGTTTGAGTTTTTGGAGTGTCTTCTATCCAAGGACCTCTTTTCCCCCAGTCTTCCCATCCATTTTTCAGGGTGTCGTTCCAAGACACTGTTGATTCTGATTCCTTGTTTGACCGCAAACTTTTTTTTTCCCCCCCCCCCGGCGTTTTTGCGATGTTTTCCGGCCTCTTTTTTTCTGAAGTTGAACCAAGTAGAGTTTTGGCTTGTTCCATGACTAACCTGCCGACCGGCTTTTTTTTTACCATGCGTTCTGTTTTTTTCGCACCATCGTGGAACTACCTTGGCCGCGCCGAAAGCCCCTGATAGGCTACTCACCCCCCCCCAGACCCCCCCTCACTTGGGTCTCTCCTCTCGCCCACATAGCTAGTTTCGAGTCCCGCCTGGCTTTGATTGCCCGCTTCCCACTCGTCTTCCTCCCTTTTTTTGCCTGGCGAGACCCCTTTTTTTACCTCGCTTCGACGCGGGGGCCTGACCGCGGTTCTTCTCGTGCCGTTTCGATCCCCTAGTATGCTCTCCACTGACCCCGTCTCTCGTTTCTTTTCTCGATCGCTTTGTTTCCTGTTCCCCGCTCGCCACCCAGCGGTTTTTTAAGTTTTCTTTCTAGTTGTTTCGCCTCCGACTCCACTCTCTCTCTCCTCCGTTGTTTTGGTTGAGTTCTTGGTTTCTCGTGGACCTCGTACACTCCAAGCGTTTTTTCCCCCGCCGGTTGTTTTTGCGATCTTTTTCCCTTGCCTCTTCATTGTTCGTTGGGCGCATTTTTTCAGGTTGGAGGTTCCTGCGCTCTTTACTACATCGCCAAAGTTTCTCGCCGTTCATTCGGTTCTCGCACCCTTCCTTCGTCTGATTCCTGAGGTCTAGTCCTTGTCACCAGCGGTTTTAGTTGTTGGCGGTGTAAAACGGCCAGCGTCCCCCCATGGCGGTTGTCGACCACCTTGCTATTGGCTTTGCAACCACACTTTGATGGGCTGTTTTTTTTTTCTGTACGTCCAGAACTTTCTTCCTGTGCTGATCGACCCTGTTTCCACGACGTTTGCTCAACGCAGGGTCCATCCTCTAGTCCTTTGGAGGCTTGACCCATTAATCAGCTTTGCCCTTATGCAGTTTCAAACACTCTCCTCCCTCCCGGGTCGCCGTTTGTTTGTTCCCCGGTCTCCACTTTGTTGCCGCACCCCCCCCCGTACATTGGCTAGGTCTTTGATGATGCGGTTCACCCCTACCTTTTAGACCTCTGCTTCAACAGTCTTTTTTAAGTCTCCGCTTGTTCCCGTATCAGCTTTGTTCGTCGTTCATCTCCTCTCAGTCGCCCACAATATTTCTTCCTAAATCTCTGCAGCCATTACCCTCTTTTAACCTTCGAACACCCATCGCCCCCCTACCTTCACATTGGTGCCTTGCTGTTCCTAGTTTTTCAACCGTCCCTCTTAGGGACGCGGTACTTGCGCTTTTGAGCGGGCCCAGAGCCTCCCGATTTTTTTTCCTCCGATTCTTTATGTGCTTCCTCTTTCTAAGCCCCCTTTTTTGCTGAGGACACACCGTGCTGTATATCCAGGGCGACTGGGCTCCCCTCGCTTCAATTTATTAAAGGTACTTTGTTCCCATATTATTGCCCATATTTTTTGCATGAACCAATTTCAATTCACATGAGAAACTTTTCTTCCTTCCTCGGACGCGGTCCAGCTTCTGCGATTTGCCCGGGATTTCTGAATTGGAGCGAGTTCTCCCCAAGCAGTCTCTTCGGTGGATTCCCGGCCAAAGGCCCTGCCCATTCTTTTTTTTTTTGCCAAGGGTGCCCAAACGGGCCCAGAGTTATTACTTGCGCTATTTTGCTTCCTCGTGACTTCATGCCCATTCCATCCTTCTTTTTTTGCTTTCGGCCCCCTGTTTCCTCCATTCCTTTGACTGTTTTTTTTCGCAATTGCGATTGTTCCTTAGGTCCTTAGTTCCTCCACGCCCGATTTTTCTCCGGTGTTCCGCCATTACCTTTTTTTGCAAGTTCGGGGTTTGTTTCCACTGCATTTTGCCACCTGTCAGTCCCGTTTTTTTTGCCTCCTCTGATCTCTCTCGCGTTCTTTTGACCATTCCGTTCCCCCCCAAACATCGCCGCATTTATGCTCCTTCGCTTGTTTTTCCGTGCTGCTCTTGGACTGCCCCGGCAAATATCACAATTTTGTCTGTCTTCCCCGATGTTGCGAATTCATTTTTGGTCGTACCCTGATGGTTATACAGGGGCTATCCTCTTTCCGCGACCACCAGTTTTTCCTCTTCCAGCCAACTGACTCAATTTCTCACCTTTTTTCTCATTGGCGCCGTTTCTTATCTTAGTCGGACGCCGCCCTCCCCCCCCCCCCCCACCCCCACCCCCCCCGTGCAACAAGATTGTTGGCATTTTATATGTGGGTTCCCTTTGTCCAAGTGAAGCCCTCTTTTTTTCCCCGAGATTGGAGTATTCCTCCCATTTCCCGGTCTGATTCCTCCCTTTTCCTTGCTAGAACGCGCTTTCGCTTCCACACAGCTTCTTCCTCACCATTATTTCGATTCCACCCAGTTCCCCGAATATTCCATTTCCAGACATTCCCCCCGCTGCCGACCAGGAACGCGCTCATTGGTCCTGCCGCTGTTTGTGTAAGGCTTCCCACCCCCTGACTTTCGAAGATTGTGCGCAAGTTTTTGATGTTTCTGATCCATTCGAATTTCCCGACAGTTATGATTTGAACACTTTTCATGTTTTTTCCTCACGCTCTATCCGTCTATTGCTTTAAAACGCGTTGTGAGAGCCTCAAGCGGAGGGAATAGTCGTCCGTCACCGTTTTTCGCGCTCATCTTCTTGCAGTTTCACTGCCCCTCTAGTCCCGTCTTTAAGCTTCGCCCGCTTCTCAGCCTGGCCTTCGTTCTATCTCCTGCGTGGCAGAGCTTTTTTGTTGATTTCTTTTTAATTTCAAGCCCCCCGCGACTGTTTCATTTTTGCCCTCCATGTTCCACATTGTTGGGTTCCCTCCCGTCCCCCGAACGGAGATGGTTTTTTAAAATAGCTTTTGACGGTTGCTTTCGTCTCGCTAATGATTAGACTTCTGGCCCGTTCCTCTTTCCTCCCGTCGATATTCTCCATCCTGACCGACCCCCCCCCTTTTTTTCGACTCCGTTTCGTTCCG
>Ga0179593_1252014_pt1 | contig 12861 bp, 20 predicted proteins | sample CZODoug2_1_08_16_FD_185931 | JGI IMG/M metagenome (GOLD analysis project Ga0179593, IMG submission 185931) | Vadose zone soil fungal communities from Angelo Coast Range Reserve, California, USA - CZODoug2_1_08_16fungal (PacBio error correction) | ecosystem: Environmental > Terrestrial > Soil >... | reverse complement strand
GTTGAAAATTCCTACCCTCAGCTTGGATAAAAATTTTCCCGTATTTCATCCCCTGATCTTCCAAATTGAAATTTCATCCCCCTTGACATATGGAAATTTTGTTCAAATAATCCACATGACTCCTCTCCAATGCTTAAATACCATTTCTTTCGACAAATTTCCCAAATCATCTAATCACAATTCCTTACATTTTTCAGTTCAAATCCCATTAAACACGTCGATTCTCTTAAAATCACTACCATTTCCTGTCCAGTGCGTAGAAGGGACCCCTCGAAGGGCATGTTCCACCACTTTCTTTCATTTCAAGTGGAGCAAACATCTGGTTTAGTTCCACATACTTTGAGTCCCTTATGCTGTCTAACCCCATTTCCCAACTCAGTCTTTGCCTAGCCATAAGAGTATACAAACTGAAGGAGTTCATTTTCTTCTCTTTTGTCTGTTTCTGGGTTTTGAAGCAGTGTATGTATTCCTATTTTTTTAATCTGAGATTGATCCAGTGGTGAGGATATTATTGTTAGGATCCCAAACCATGGTCGCCTAGTCTTTGGCCCATCTTGGTAGCCCCCCTTAACCAAATGTATTTGTAGCTAAGGTCAAACCCTCCTGGCCCATCTATCTTTGGCCATACACCATCTTTAGATGAGCACTCACTAATGGCTGGCTCCTCAGTTTTCTCCCATTTCCAAAGTTAGGCATTTACTGCCTTTCATATTAGGCGTTCACATAAGGGTTTCGGCATTTTCACTCATTTTCAGTTTAATTTTTTTTTCCATTTCAAAAATGACCCCCTCAGAATGAGCCAGTGATGTTCCCACTTTTTGTTTTTTGTTGCAAACCCTGGCTGGGGGGGGCCCCATTTGCCAAAGATGGTCCCCTTTTTTTTTTCTTGCATTTCTCTTTTCCCACATTTTTGTTCTATTTCAAAACTGCTATGACACCTAACTCACGTGCATAATGTTCCACTCATGATGGCTTTCCCCTCCTCGAACCCCCCTTTCCACACTGCTCTTTGCAACCATAGTAACCCCCATCACTCCAAGTCCAACACTATACTATTATGCTGCCCTTTTGCGTTTTTCGTGGACACAAAAAAACAATTTAGCCCCTGGAACGAAGCCCCCCCCCCACAACCAGTGTATTTGTGCTCCGATAGGTTTCTTCATTTTCATTTTTGTTTTTATAAGTTTGCTAACTGTTTAATTTTTATTTTCTCTATTATACCCGTAACAATTGGCAATGCGTGTGCACCCACCACACCCCTTGCTCCACTACCCCTTTCTCCCCATCCCTGGTCTTTCTGAGGGGTCTTTGTTAGCTGCCGGGAATCGGTAGGGCACCCCCCGGAGACTGAGGTGGGACACCCCCTTCCCCTTTTCCACAGCAACCCCTCTTGGTTTCCGTACCCTAACAGTGCACCCCCAAATGAAAACATTCCCCTGTCCCCCCTGATTTCCCATGCCTCCTAACAATGTGCTCTTTTTTGTGGGTGCACCAGCCTATGCTTGACCAGAACACCCACCACCCCCCGACCAGCCCTTTCGAAATGCTCCTTTGTAAATCTCTGTGGTTTTTCAAACGGACATTACAGCACCGATGAGTTTAGGGAGAGGGACCGCCCAGCCCCCAGCCCCCATCAAACCAAATGTGAGCACTCTCGTTGGTGGCACTTTTTCTAACAGGCATGCCCTCCTCCCCCATGCCCTGCCAAGTGGACAGCACTAGACCCCCTCCACTCCCTGCTTGTTGGTCAAGTTTTTTGCAGATATAATGATGCAGAGGGACTGAGGAGGGGGGAGGGCATTTCTGATCTCCATTCCTGACTGGGACAGACACCCTGTTCCAATGATGACCAACAGCACCCACACCCCTTTGAGTTTCACGGGTGGACCGGGTTTGCTGCGGATGGCAACTATGTGGACCCACTGCGATGATTGGATGGTGTGTCATGAGGGGTTACCAAACGTGATGAAGGGTTTACCACAGCAAGAAAAGGTCTGGGGGTTCAAGGTCCACCTATGAGCAAGCACAATGCTCAGATTCTTTTCCCTGGCGGACCAAAGTAATAGATAAATACAAAAAAGCGAGGGATTGCCCCCTTGAAATGGGTCCCCCCCCCCAAGATTCCCCCGTGCTTAACCCTGCGAAGGTTTCTTCCCGTACATCATTTTAACAGATTGCAGCCAAACAGCAGCCTTTTATCCATGACGAGCGATACGGTAGAAATCCCCCCTCTAAAGTATCTGAAGAATATGTGACCCTGTCTTTTTCTGGTCGGTGGAATTCTTCTTAGGATGGCACACAAGGCCAACAGAAATAGTAAAGGGAATGGCATGGTATTTAGTTCACCAGGCGCCCCATCCGTTTGGTCCCCTATTTTGTTGCGTCCCTCGGTGAGACATTTTTCCTATGATTGAAACCCCAGTGTCGCAGAATCTCAAGGTGCGCATGCGTCGAAGAGCTGAGAATATGGTCCTTTTTTGGGTCCCTTGGAATTGAGTACCTTACAGTGGGCTACAGTCCAGGGCATCGCCTTTCTTGCATATACTTTCATACTCCTCCCCTGTTTTTGTGTTTTGCGTTTTTTCCTGTATTCTCTTGCAGGGAAATGGACTATTTGGCCATTCTGGTAGGCCCCCCTTTCTATGGGAACTGCCAAATTTCCAATATCCATACCACCATCCCTCCATTCTTTTTCCGACCTCAGCGATCATGCCTACTGCGATTCCTGCGACTCGTGTGATCATCAATCCTACCCAAGGAACAGATTTCGCAACCACCCCTTTTCCACCACCCTCTTCTTATATTGTCTACCAGTACCCTGACCTTTATAGTTCTGTGCCTTTTTATGCTCATATTCACACATCCCACTTTCACTATTATTTCCCAATACTTTATAACTTTCCCCCCCTATCTCTTCTTTTATCCGACGCTGCTTTGTTTCTATGCACGCTTGTTCATTATGTAGTCCCCCCGCGTGGGAGTCCTTAGATTTTTGTTCTATTTGTTGGAGAACCCCTTGCACCCCTTCTGAATCCCCCTCCGCTGTGTTATTTATCAATTCTTACGTTTTTTTTTCCACCCTTGCCGAAGCTGAGCATTGGCTTGTTGAGGTTGACCCCCTACACACCCCTCCTTGTCGCTGTTCTTGGTCCACCCCCCTCACGTTGTCCCCCTTAATGCCTCCACAATCCTAATCAGTGGTCACCCTTCATGTTCCCCATCCAGACCCTCCCCACCCTGAGAAGTTCTCTAACAGTGGTGTGTGGGGTCTTGTCATCCCCTTTTTTCCCCCCTGGTTGCTGTACCCTTCATCGTTGTCAAGCAGATCCTGCCCCCCCCCTCATAGGGCCATTCCCATCCCCGTGACACCACCCGACTTTTTTCTTCGTGGCTTGTGAGGATGGGCGCTGCTGTAACAATTGTCGTAGTATGGGTGAGGAGAGGTATGTCTTCTGCACCCAGCCCCCATCGATCAATGGTTGCTCCCGTGTCTTCTTTTGGATTGGAATGGGGTTTCTGTGGGGCTGTTTCCCCTCCAATCTATTTTTCCAGTAGTTGTTGCCCCTCCAATGCGATTTACACCATGAAGCATTTTCGGGAGGCTTGGTCAGGTTATGTTGTGTTGGGTTTTCGGGCTTATCTAGCCAGCACCCACAATCCACCCCGAGCAGTTGTTTAGTCTTCTGGCGGTTTCCTGGTTGCCTTTTTCTCTGTTTATGCCTTGTATTGGGTTCCCTGTAGTGACGTGGCCAACAAGAGTGGTTTTGACTAGGGCTTACTGTGTTGTTCCAATACGGTTCTCTACCCCCTTTTCCCTCCTTATGTAACCTAGCTAACCCCGTCCCTCACATCCGTTGTCTTGAGGAGGGGTAGTGCAGGCTGGCTTTGGGTTGATGTTGGGTTGTCTCCCCCAGTACTTTTTTTTTTTCCCGGAGCCTTCTCCCTTACCACCTTCAAATCACCCGTTTTATTCTTTCCATAATGAATGAAGGAAAAAAATATCTTAGAGCCCACATGACCTTGTGTGGTTTGGGCTTGCGTTACTTTTTTCCCATTGGGTTGTTTTTTTCCTTTCTTCTCCCTGCCTGGTCCATAATAGTCTCTTTGGCCTTGGAGTTAAGTGATGATGGTGGGTAGGTGGTTTGCATCCGTTGAAGTTGTGTTTAAGTGGGGAGTGAGCGAGGGCTTTTGCATCCTCCCTTCTGGCCCTCTTTTTTCGGGAGTAGGTGTCAGTCGTTTCCCTAAGAACAAAATGGCATTTTCAAAATGCATCACATGACCCCTCTTTTCCTCACCCTGGATCCACCCCCCCCCCCCCCCCCCAGTTTGCAAATGTGATCATTTTTTTACCTTTTGAATCCATTCTGAAGTTTATTGAAAACATTTTTCCCCCCCCCTTTTGCACTTTCCCCTTCATTGCAAACTCCTTGACCCCCTGGCTGTTCACCTAATACCACTGCATTATATGCCTCATTCTTTGAAACCCGCCAAAAGGCCTCTGAGCACCCCCTCCATTTGTGATTTTTTTTCATCTAGCCTCGCTTTATGTTACACATCAAGATAGATGGGCCAGGACTTGTTGTGACCGTTTCTCAATCCTTTTTTTTTCCGCCCTTGTTATGGTTCCCCCACGACTTTTCCATGGTTTGGGGATCCCACAATCATATCCCAAACAACAACTAGGATCAAGAGTGAGGACCGAGTACCATATTTCCCCCTCACCCACCAATTTCTTTCCAAGCCCAATCCCCATACATAAGCCTGGAAACCCTAATCCTTCAGTTTTATCCTCTTGCTCTGGCCTCATCGAGTCCCCCCTTTTTGCAATTTTTGTTAGAAGCCTATTATGGCCCCAAAGTATGTGGATCTCTCAAAAACCAGCTGTTTTTCACTCCCTTGCCTAAATGCGGTTAACCTCTTAATGGTTTTTCCCCTATAATCACTTTTTCCCTCCGACTCATCTTCCTTGACTTTTAACAATTTAAGTGTTGAATGTGAATGTCTAATTTCGATGAACTTTCTTAGCTACGATGAACTTTTTTGGGGATGCATTTTGTCCCCTGTCTTTAATCCATTTAAGCTATCGGAATTCATTGTTGTATACCCCCTTTTCATTATGTCAAATTGATGCAATTTCTTTTTATAAGGGGATGAACCCCCTGGGGATGATTTTATCCCCCTTATTTTATCCTGATTTAACACATCCTCTCTCTTCCTTTTTTCCCTACCGTTGTTTTTTGTTTCCCGCCTTTCGTTGAAACTACCCTATCTGGATTAAAATCAGCCCCTTCCTTAGAAAATTATTAAAATGACCTTTCCTCCCCTGTCCATATTTCCCCCTTTTCCCCATATACCCCTTTCCTTCCTTCTTACTGCCTTAAATACCTGGGTGATGTATTCCCCCCCCCACTATACTACCCCCAAATCATCCATTACTAGGTTTTGACTTCAACATTACACACTAGATGGTTACCAAGCCCCTACATTTTCCCCACTTGTCCACCTTTTTAGCTAATGTGACACCCCTCTTCAGTTTCCAGATGTCCCTTCTGCAAGTGGAGTACAACATTTGGTTTTGAGATCCACTCCTGGTCCACATATGAGTCTACACCCCCCCTCCCCCCCAACCTTTCCCATCCCCCTCTCCTCTTCTCCCTTGCTTTGTATCTTTTCAAGTGGACTTTATGTTTTTTTTTCCTTGGGCTTGGAAAGCCCCCAGTGGTATGTCTTAAAATATGTTCATTCCCTTTTTCCTTCTTGATATTTCGCTTCCCAGTTTGGGGTGGATATTATTGTGGAGGACCCCAAACCCAGCTCATTCTTTTGACCCCTCAATCTTCTTATCGTCCCCCCCCCCCACCCCCCCTTTTTCCTTGTAGCTACCTGTACCAACCCATTACGGCCCATCTTACTGTTCTAGGTAACACCCCAATTCAATGTTTTAGATGACCACCCTTTCCCCCCTGTGAGATCTTCCTCAACTTTCTTTTATGTCAAAACCAGTGTCAGTATCCTGCATCTTGAGGAGTGGTGTTCCCAGTAGCCATTGCCGTTCCCCCTTTGTCACTTCTTTTTCCCCCTTTTTCATTTCTGCCATGTTTCCCCCCCTCCCCCCTTCCGAATGATTAAATGACTGAAAACTGATAATATTTTCAAATGGGGGTTGGTGTTCTCAATTTTTCCACTATGGTCCTTTTGCTTTCTTTTTCAACTTCCTTTTTCTTATTTTAAAACTCCTCTGGGACACCTAACTCACGTAAAGTTCCATGATGCTGCCAATCTCCCCTGCCTTTCTCTTTCCCCATTCCAACAACATGTAAAATTCGTCACCCCCTCCCAGTCCCCCCCATTTACTTATATGCCTGCCGGATTTCCCCTTTCAACCAAACAAACACAAGTTCGGATGAACTCCCGCCAAACCCACACCCCTTCTTTGGTTTCTACGATATGCTTTCCTTTCCCTCCTTTTTTTCCAAGTGCCTAACTGTCCTTTTTTCTTTTTAGGAATCTTCTCTCCCCTTAACACACGGCCCCAACCTCCCTCTCCACCCCCACCCCTCACACCCCTCCATGCACTACCCCTCCCCCCCTCACACACGTCCTGTGAGTTTTCCTTTCTTTTCGCTTCGTTTCACCTTGACCTTGCACCAGCGGCCCCGTTTGTGGGACCAACATTTAGTTTCACTATCACCCCCCCCCCTGTGGTGCCAATCTTCCCCCTTTCCCCCCCCCCCCCCATGCAAAACCTCTACCCTCCCTTCAGCCCTACTAAACACCTTGATCCGTAGGGTTGATTGGGGTTCACAGCCATTATTCCTGCACCCCCCCCCCCCTTCACCCAGCCTCACGATCACCTGTCTCTTGGTGTACACCCCTATGTGGATTGGCAACAACTCCGAAACCCTGACACGCTTAGGTTTGAGTTATTATGGAGCCCCCACCCCCTCCCCCCCCCCCACCCCCACTGTGATTCAACCTTTGCTCGCAGGGTTTTTCTTTTGTGCTAAACAACGTGCATTCCTCTCCCCCCCTGCCGACTACCAGTGGTAAAGCCACCTCTCTCCCCCCTTCCTCCCCCCCCTTCTCTTTAGGGTTTGGTCCAGGGTATCAGGAACCCTCTGAGATTCCGGGAGGGGGGAGGTTGAGGCTTACCCCCGATGTCCTTGGGGACCGCCCCCCCATTTCCCCCTTGCCCCATCACCCCACCCACCATGTTTTGTGTATCCATGTCACCCAGGGGGGGATTAAAACCTTTTCTTTTTCTGCTGAGTCCCAATGATGGGTTCTCCCCACTGGATCTCGATGTTGGATCCCCCCACTGAAGGGCGTTAACCAAATTAATTCCTTTCCCAACCATCGCTCACCACTTCTTTGGTTGTCCCGTGCAACCCATGACCCAAGCCCAACCAATTCCTCAGAGCGTGCGCTTCGTTTCTCACCCCCCTTTCTTTAGTAAACCCTTTTTTTGAGCATCCTATTTCAAGGGTTCTCCCCTTACGACGATAACCCGAGAAGGCCTCCCCCCAGCTCCCGGGGCAAAAAATAAAACCCAAAAAAAAATGCCAGCTAAACCCCCACCCTGGGTACCCATAAGATCCCCACAGTTTTCTCGTCAACCCTCCCGCTGATCACGGTCCCTCGATTAGACTTTGGAGACCGAACTCGAATCTTTTGCCCAATCCCTATTTTTTTCCATGTCTTCGGTGGGACCGGATTTCCATTACCCATTAACCCTCTTTTGTGACCTACCCCTTTTTAGCCGTTTATTAGGGTTTGTTTCCCCCCTTTATGGGTTTTGTTCTGCCTGTTTATTCAGTCCTCCCGATCACTTCATTTCTCCGCGTACCCATTAAGACTGGTGTGTTGTCTCCTCCTTTCGATGCCTCTGGCTTATCTCCCCGCATAACTGTGGTTCTTCCCGACTCCTGCACCCTTCTTTTTTTTTACTGTTGACCCCTTCCAGTGCATTTTTTTTTTTTTAGTTATCCCTGGTATCGTAGTTATTACAGCATCACCACTTTTCGAGTCGCTTTTTTTCATACCTCGTCGCCGGAATACTCCCGTCGCGCTCGTCCCCCCATAGTTTTAATGTCTCACCTTTGAGCGCGCGTAATTTAGGCTTCTTTCTTCTTTTTCTGCCCTGTCGAGTTTGCCGTCAGCGATGTTTGCGTCCTCTTTTGTTCGCTCTTATCCCTGGTACGCCGTGATACAATTCGTTGTCCTTGCCAATAAGCTTACGTCTGGAACTTGGACAGGATCCATTGGGCCCCTTTACTCGCTTTTTTAATATCACTCTTTTCCTACCCTCCCAAGTGGTGTTTTTTTTTTCTCTTCGTCTCTATGCGCGGAGGTGGCCCCTTTAATGGTTAAATTAAGGGTTTTTCACCTCCCCCCCTCCCCAATTTCAGAACCCCCCCCCCCACAATCCACTGAAGACTCGCGACTAAGGACGACCCAAGGAGATTTTCTGTCGGCTCTTTTCTTCCTCCTCCATAGAACCTGCTAACCTCGTCGTGCGAAAAAAATCTTTACCATTCAAGGAGGGGTTCGCGAGGGTCTTCCTTTCCCATGGCAACTTCCCCCCCCTCCCCTTGCCTAGTGCCCCGCTGTTCCTGGGGGTGGCACCCAAAGATTCCTCCCACCCCTCCCTCGTTCCCCCCGAGTCGGAAAAATTGCTAGATCTCCCGTTCCCCCTTGAGTCTGCGTCCCGTTTCTTCGCTGGGTTAGGGTTGAGATTGCCAACTTGTTCCTTATCTTTCTTACACCTTTTCCTTTGTTTGATTACCTTCTAGGTTTCTCGTGATCCCCTTGTCACTTAGGAATAACCTCATGGGGGTTGGGGGGTATAGTCTCATTCCCCTTTTCTCCCCTGAATATCACTTGGAGCATTTGAGGGAGAATGAGGTGGGCCTTACACCCCCGACCGGGGAGAGCGGGGTTTTGTGAAAATTCATCCTTCGGTGGTAACCCTTCCTTGATTCCCCACACCCAGACCTCAGACGTGGTTTCCACCCACTTCCTGATGAATAACTCAGTCCACAAATTGTCAACACCTGTTGACGTTGATCATTGTGTGTGATTGGGTTTCTGTTTTCCGTCTCTTGCTTTTTTCTTTCCTTATTGTTGAACTCGAGTTTTTCCCACATCCCCTCAGATTGCCTTCTTTTTTCATAATCTCATATGCACCCTCTCCCCCCCCCCCCTCCCCCCTGCCTTTTTTAGGAATTGCTTTGAGCTTCTTCAAAATTTTCTCTTTCCCTTGTTCTTCTCTTCATGAATTTCTCAAACAGTACCCACCTGCCTTCCGTGTTCCACCTTTCTTTTTTGCTTGTGCTTTGGTATTACCCTCCTCCTTCCCCTCCCTAATTATGTATGCCAAAATTTCTTGTTTCCCCCCCCCGGCCATCTAAAAAATAGACGTCCCCTTTTCTTTGTAGGATTTTTCCTGTTGTGTTTTTTTGTCTTGTTCCTCTCCCTCATAGGATTCCTCCCCCCAAAACCCCTTCCGAGTAAGGTTTTTCTCTGAGATGGTCCTCTTTTGCCTGGTTTTCTCCCCTCCTCTTTTTGTACTGTTTTTGTTCACTCCTTTCCTTGGAACCACCACTCTTTGTTTTCCGGGTTCTTTAGTAAATTGGGTCTTCTTCCCCTCCATGTTCCTTTTTTCCCTCCCTGATGTTCTCCCGTCCCCCCACCCTCCCCCATAACATCACGTTTTGGCGACTTTGGCTTCTTTTAGTGTACTTTTTTGTGAGGGGGGTTTTTGTGCCCTTCCGTGCCTTTGTACTGGTTAGAATAGTTTTTTACACTTCCCCCTCCCCCTCCCTTACCTTTCTGTTTCCACACCTCTTTTTTCAAAACCACTCCATTACTTGCTCCCAAAACAATCTTCTCGATTCCCCCCCTGCCCCTTGTTGTCCTGGTTTTTCCTTTCACTCGAAAATGTTTTTTGTTTTTTCCCCCCCCCCCTCTTTTCCCTTCCTTCACCATAGTAGCTTTTTTTCCTTGGTCGAGTTCATGATTGTTCTTTACTACTTTGCCCGTGGTTCTTTTTCCTCTTTTCTCTTCTCCTTGTGCCCTCAATTTCGGTGGTACCTTTTCGTTCGTTGAGTTTTCTTTTCCTTCTTCTGTTTTTTGAACTCCTACCCAACCCTGAACTTCCCCCGCCACCCCACCATGACCCTCTCTTTAAACCTGTCCTTCCCCCCCCCCCACACCTCTTTTTTTCCCCAAACTCGATCTTTTTTTCCAGGTATTCGTGGCTAATTTTCTTCGTTCCTTTTTTGTCAACCTCTTCCTCCCACTTAACCACATCCCTCCTTTCCCCGGTCCCTTGAAATTTTCCCTTCACCCCCCTTCCTTCCAATGGCAGTAGAAGGTACTAATTTTTTTGCAAAGAACATCGACCAACCCTTCTTCTCCCACTCCCCGTGCTTTCTCTCCCTTTCTTTGTTTTTTTACCCCCCCCCTTCCCTAATCTGGAAAGTATCTTTTTTGTTGACTTCTCTGCCTTCCCTTTAAATTTGTTTAGGGACTCCCAGTTATTCTTTTTCACACGCCTTCGTCCTTTTTTTTTTGCCTCCCACCAATAATTATTCCTCCCCCCCCTGGGCTCAATATCCTCCCCAGCTACATCGTTGCTCCATACCCATTGCGTCAAAGACCCACTTTTTCCCCCTACCCAAGCCTTGCACCCCTTCCCACATCCTTCAGTGTTCAGTCTTCTTCTTCTTCCATCTCTCTCCCCCATTTCGTCTACCTTTTTTGTTGTATAGCCGTCATATTTTTTGAAAAACTGTATCTTGATATAAACACACCCCTCTTTTTTCCTCCCTGCCTCATGGTTGCCCCTTCCCCCTTCCCCGTTGGGGCCCCCCCTCTCCTAAATTGTTCCCTGACATGGTAGTTTGATTCCCCCCCTTCTCGTGTTTGCCTTTGCTTCCTCAATACTTTCTGACCGTGTAGTATCTTTCCTTTTTATTGAATTTGCATCCCCTTCTTTTCCTCCCTTAATCTATGGCTCCCTGTTTTTCTTTCTCCCAAAATTTCCCTATTTTTCCAATGGATGAACTTTTTCTTTATTCAGTATACTAATTGAATGTTCTTTAACCTTTTCTTGATTTTTCAATTCCAATATCTTTGTATAGGAGAGAGGTTCCCAACAACCCCCCATCGCTCTAGGGCTCTCCCCGGCTTACGCCCGAAGGGGTGTGTGTTGAGCTGAGAGGTTTGACTCGTTCCTTGACCTCTCGTGGATTGGTTTCCCCCTAGTGGCCGTCCGCAATGGAGTGAGCACCGGATTGATGCAAATCCCCCCACCCGGCCCCCCCGGGTTCAATCATAGTTCGACCATTTAGGGGACCAGGGTAGGTGGCCACCCCCCACAGGTAAGAATCCATCCGCCTTCCTGTACAAGGGCCTCTCCAAGAAATGGGGCAACCCTGAACAAAGTTCAGCCACAACATGTTCCTCCGCCCCCCGAAGATAACAATATTGGCTCCATAAATGGAAGGGAGGCCAAACACCCGATCCACGGTAAAAGAGTCCACAATCTAGATCTTGGGTGTAAATACAGCTACCCACTTCATGGCCACCTTTCGTTTTTTTTTTTTTTTTTTTCTTTTGTGTGAGTCGTCGACTATCTCTTCTACGCATAGGACCCCCTGCCTTCTGGAGATTTTCCCCCTGGCTTTCCTTGGAGCCCACCATCTTTCTATCCCATCCTTTTTCCCCTTTTACTATTGCTGTCTACCCAATTCTAAACTCCAGTTTTTGTCTCAGCCCTATCCTAGTATACACTTTCATTCTTTCCCCCCTGTTGACCATTCCTGTTCTTTTCATTTTGTTGGAAGCATCTGTTCTGACCTATGGTCTCTTTCCTTTTATTTAGCCAAAGGGGGGTTAGTATGACTCTCTGGTTCGGATCCTCCAAACACCATGGCTCAGTCCTCTTGTGCCCCCTAATCTTGCACCTCCCCCCAACCCTGTATGTGCGAAAGTTCCCAACCAGTTGGCCCCCCATCTATTTTCTCTTGAGTAAACAACACACTAATGTAGCTTCTCCCATTCACAATTGTTTGTCTGCCACCCAGTTTCGGTGCCTTTTCACCACAAGTAGTTCTCTTCGTGTCTTATCTGGGGGTTCAGCAGTTGCAGGCCATTGCACCCCTTTTAAGTTTCATTGTTCTCCGCTGTGTCCCCCCGCCATGCCTTACCCGGAGTTCCCCCCTCATTTCCTGACAAATTCTTTTTTTTCCTTTTTGCAACTGTGTGGGGGGGTTTGCTCCCCCTGTTTTCCCCGATTCCCTTTTTGCGGAATTTGTTTCACCAGGCCAGGGTGGTTGATTGGCAAAACTAAGACTATGAGAAAAATAAATAACTCCACGACTGTACCCCAAAAGACTGACGCGAAACCATCAATATATAACGACACACTCACCACAACTGCAATTCGTCCCCCAACTCCATTTCCCCAAGTCCACATCATAATAGTGAATGAAGGAGAAAAGATGCCACCAAACAACATTCGGGATGTCCCTCCCAGTTACCAAAACCCACAACAATATTTGTGCTTTCCTCAAGATCTTTTTTCTCATTCATTTCCTGTATAGTTGATATGTTAATTTTTTTTCAGGGAGGAGCCAAAGTCGTACCACGTACAAAAACATTAACCGGTCCAGGGGCAACAAATCCTCAAATAACCACACCATCCAACTGGTCTACATTGAAATAACACCTCAGAAAAAACCACCACACAGTCCTGATTGCTTTGGTACTCTCGTGCTTAATGAACACCCAGCTAGGTTTGGCACCCCAGTTTTTTTCCCCCGATGTCCTTTTTGGGGGACCACCCCAAAAGTTCTT
>Ga0179593_1735666_pt1 | contig 12862 bp, 13 predicted proteins | sample CZODoug2_1_08_16_FD_185931 | JGI IMG/M metagenome (GOLD analysis project Ga0179593, IMG submission 185931) | Vadose zone soil fungal communities from Angelo Coast Range Reserve, California, USA - CZODoug2_1_08_16fungal (PacBio error correction) | ecosystem: Environmental > Terrestrial > Soil >... | reverse complement strand
TGTAAAGACCTCTTTTTTGTTCCCCCAACCGCAGAGTCTTCCCGCAACATATGGTTTGCCACGAAGGGAGGCCCCTTCCCTCCCTCCGGCAGAGAGGACAAATTCTTCTCCCCTTTCTTCGGAAAAAGCTTTTTGCACGCACGGCGATTCGAAGGGTCTGCTTTCGATGGAATTCTTCCCCCCTCGTCGAAAAATCTTCCCTTTTCTCCTGCGAGGATCTTTAGTGGTCGGCCCTCGGGAAAGTCTCTCCTCTTCCGTCTATAAGATTCCTCTTTTTTCGTCCGGGCAGTTTTTTTTTCCTACAGTCTGCAAAAAGACCCTCGACGATGATTTCCCCCGAAGACCCCCCCCTCTTCCTTCCAACTTTTCGCCTATTCCTATATAGCCCCTTTGTTTTGAAAACTGGACCTGGCCAAACTCCCTCCCCTGTTTCGTCCTTTCCCGCTGGTCACGCGACCTCACTCGCTGGGAAGAAGCTTCCTTCTGCTCGGCCGGCAAGGGCCCCCTTTTTACAAGCCCCTTTTTTTCGCGCTTTGCTTCCTTCTACGGACAAGAGTGATTTCCAGTACCTGGGATTTGTGTCCCCCCTTCCCTTCCTCTTTTTCCTACCTTGCGATCACCCACGAGCGGGTTTAGACCCCTCTCCCGCCTGAAGGCAAGTTTCTTTTCACGCGCATGGCACTTTCCGGGACCGCTGGCGAGGTTATGCTTTACGACCCCAATTTAAATAAGATCTCCTTACCTTTTTTACCCGCAGCCGGAGGAAATGGTGGTAGGCGGACAGGCAAGCTTCCCGGCGGCTGAAAGCCCCCCTTTTCTGTGTATGACCCGGCCCGCTTTGGCGCGGGGCGAAGAACCCTTTCCTCCCTCCCCACTAAACCTCTCCTCAGTGATTCCAGACGCTGGTTTTTGAACTTTCCGGATGGACAATCCCTCCCCCCTCCTCCGGACTCAAGCTTTTTCCAACGTTCGGCAAAGGACTCCCCCCCTTTTTTTCGTCAGTAGACATGATTGAACTGGCCGGAGACATTTTCGACTGGTGAAGAGAACTCCTCTCTGGCGATGTTGATCAGGAAGCCTCCCGACGCCACGACCAAATTATAACTTGCTTTTATTCACGGAGGGCCTTTCCTTAGATTCTTTCCTGGGGGTAAAACCTTGTCACTCTTCGTTTTTCCTCTTCTTTTGGTGTGGTAAGTGACGATACGGATCAACCTTCCTCCTCGAAGTTTCTCCTACATTTCAACGGATTCCCCCCGAATGATGGGGCGGAAACCGACGACGTTCCGTGAGGAAGGAGGGGACTGAAAAAAGATTCCCCTTTCTTTCCCTCCTTGGCGCGCATGGCCTTCTGCTCTTCGGCGGTAAAGGGTCTCCCTTTTTTCTCGAACCCCCCCCCTTTTCTTCAAGGACATTTCTCGAGCTGTACTAAGGGCGATGTTAAGCGACTCTTTGGGGTTTTTTTGGCCCTTTTCTGACAGCCCTGCAAGACGTTGGTCGAAATCCAGTCCTTTTCTCAGAACTTTTTTTCCGTAATCTTTGGAACCTTGGCCTCCTCCAAATTGGTCTCTTCTTTTTTAAAGAGTGATTACCCCGTTCCTACACGCCAGCTGGAAAGTGCTCAGCGGAGGGGTATTGTTTCTCACTTTTCGTATTTCCACGACGATGGGCTGGATAATGCCCCTCAGAAAGCTCCTTTCCCCCACTCCTTTTTTGGATTTGGATGTCCCCTTTCCATAGTGGATAATTGTCACCGCCGGGCGAAGAGGTTCCCCTCCAAAGATTGACAAGAAGCCTAAATTTTCTCCCCGCGCGGAGAGAGCTCCCCTTTTCTCTGGGATTTTTTTTTTTTCGAATTTTCCCGCGCGAGGAAGAGCTTTTTCCCTTCGTGGTTAATGGTAGACGGGAGATTTTTTCTCCACGTGAGCCCCCCCTTCCTTACATCCTAAACCCCCAATTTCTGAACGGGCATTTAGGGCGTTATTCGAGAGGATCCCCCACCCCCCCCCCCCCCCCCACTGGCTTTTGTGAATTTTCCCCCCCCAGTTGTTCTTTTCTTACGCCTGAGGAGTAAGGCGGCTCTTTTTCTCCCATTCCTGAAGAAGAGCTTTTTTTTTTTCCTCCGTTGTTGTGGGGGGTGCAGAGGATTCTTCTCCTGGTTTGGCCCTCTCCTTTGGTTTTTTTTTTTTTCCCTAGAAGCGTGAAATTTCCCTCCTCACCGAGAACGGCCACCAAACCTCCCCCCTCTCACGAGACAGGCCGTGAACCTCCCCCGTCCCGAGCATGAAGCCTTAGTGAGTTTTGGAGAAGAGTTCATGGAAGTGTTCTTTTCCCTTTCCCTACAAAAGAATCCCTCCCCACAAGATCCTCCCTCCCTCCCGCGCTACTCGAGAGTAAGAAGGAGTAATATTCCAGAGGGCCGTCTCCGCCGCCGTGCGATTTTTCCCCTCTTGGCGCGGCGGGAAGAGGGGGCGTGTCCCTCTCCTGCGCCCCGAGGGTTTTTGCTCCCAAGATTTTCCTTTCCGCCGCCAGCCAATCCAAAAACGTCTGTACAGAATGCGCTTTCTTGGTTTCAGGATTCCCCCTCTTCGTCGTGGAACTAAGACCCTTCGACCGGACCCTCAATGACGTGCATTCTCTGAAAAATTCCACTCCTTTTTTCCCCCCTTTCCTCCCTTTCGCAGCAGAAAACAATGTTGGAGTGATGACCTTTCCCCCCCCCCTGTTCTGCCCTTCTTTCACTTGGAGAAAATGATTATAGCTTTCAGGTTTTCGGAAAACGGCTTTCTCATGTGAGGTGCTCTTCAAACACCCACCCTTCTTCATCGCCGTAAATAGCCACGTTACACGATCGAGTGACCGATTGGCATTGAATCTCCCCTCTTGGTTAGCTATACATTCTCATGTATTCCCCCCTCCCCCCCCCTAGCCGCCACAGACTTTCGAGGGAAGTAGTCCTCTCAATATTTTTCAAATGTCCCCTCCCCGCCGTCCTAACTGGACGTAGGCGTTTGACGCCCCCCCGTCCCTTCGTGATGTAATACTTTCCTTTGCCCGTAGGCCTTTCGCGAAGGTTGTTCTTTAGGTAAACCCCCCGCGTCCCCTTTTCCCCCGGGACCCCCTTCCTTTTCGTCTGGGCCCGCCTTGCCCTCAGCACCAGCAAGGGCTCTTTTTTTTTTTCGGAAAAATTTCGTCCCCCCGGCACCTTCTCCCTCGCCTGCAACTTTCAGTGCTTCGACAAAGTAGCCCCCTCCTAGGCATTCCTTAACTATACTTTCCCTCACCGAATCATTCTGATGAGTCAGTTCCTCCCCCCCCGTCCATCGCTTGGGAGGGAAACTTCCTTCCTTCTTTCTTTCCGTTCAAAAACCATCCTTCTTTCACTGACGGATTTGAGGGAAATGGCGGTATTGTAAGTGGAGGCCTCTCCTTCCCCTCTCCCAAAGGGGAAGACCCTCTTTTTTCTGCTGTCGTCTACGCAAGTGTTGAATAAAGAGTCTTCTGTCCCCTACCCGAAAGTTCCCTCCCCCCTCTTTCTGCTGTTCCCCCGTTTTCGGTGAAGATTATCCCTTTTCTGCCCGCCGAGCTTTCCCTCCTCCCTGAGAAAGCTTTTCCGCTCGTTACCTGAGTGAGAGCGCGTGTTTAGGGAGATTTTTTCCCCCCCTTCCTCGAGAATACCTTCTCGAAACCAGGAGCTTTTTTTTCTCACCGGTAGTACAGCCTTGTAAACAGGAACGGTTCCCCCCTGGTAATGTCTCCCCTTTTCCTTGACGGCAGTAAATCACTCTCCTTTCCCCGGAGAAAAATTTAATTTTTAAACTTTCACGAAGAGAAATTTTCTTTCCACCTTTTTAGGGAGTCCCCTCTGTTGTCGAGGTGGCCCCCTCCCCCCCCTGCTGGGCTTCCTCCCCTCTGTTTTTCTTTCGTTAAATTTTTAGTTGGCGATAGAGAAGATGAATGTCAAAGTGGGTCTTTCAATTTGCTTTCCTTTCGTTCTTGTTGCCTCCCCTCTTGCCCACTTCTCACGGGCCTGACGCACTCCTGCTTAGACTGAAGATTTCCCCTCCAATCATGTTTCCTCTTTTTCCCACTTAAAAACTTCCTCGTTCGAAGCTTTGTTCGAGTGCGATTTCTCCGAATTAAATCGGCCTTACACCTGAGATCTCCCCCTCTTTGTGAAGAGATTCCCCTCCCCCCTTTTCCGTCCGGCCGCAACAAACCCTTCAGATCTTGTTCAAGATAGGAGGAAATTGCCTCGCCTTCCCTTCTTTGAAACACCAGATGTTGATTCAGGCCGTTTTCCCTAACATGTAAGGAGTCCCCCCTTTTCTTCCCTTCTCCTCCTTTTTTGTGGTTGAGATCTCGCGGACTCGAAAGTGTCTTCCCCCCCCCCCCCCCTTTAACATCTGGGTAGTGGCCAAGAAGGGCGTCGCTGTCAATTGAAGAAGATCTTACCCCTCTTCCCTTTGTGGTAGCAGGCCCCTCCCTCTGTCTTCCTCTAGGAACTCCTCTTCTCTGGTGTCACTGCTTCGATGGAAGGCGGCTCATCCTGCCACCCGCGGCTGACCCCTCTTTTTTCAGAGGATATTTTCCTTTTTACTGACAAGATGAGGGCTTTCCCCATCTATTCCGGTATGGCGTAAGCCTTTTTTGCCTTTCCTTGGGCGACGACCTCTTTCCTCCCCAGCGCGATGAAGGACCACTCCTCACCCCTGAAAGAACCCCCTTTTTTTTCTCTATCGTCCCCAATGGACGCCCCCTGGAAAGAAGGCACCCCGAAGCCACCTTTCCCCGACGAGTTCTCTCCACGCGGCCTCACTCGCTTTGCTACGGGTACTTCCCCTTAGCGAGGCCTCCCTTTTCCACTTAATTTTTTAGACTTCCTGCCGCGGAGATTTTTCTTCTTTTCACTGAACGAGGTCTCCCCCCCCTCTTTCCGTACCAATTTTCTTTTCTTTTCCCCTGTTACAGGAGTGCCCCAATACCCCTTTTTTGGAATAAACACGCCTCTCGGCAATCAGGGGTATTAGCAGTCCAGTTTATAGCCCTCCCTCTTTCACGTCCGGAACGCAGGACCGCTGGAGCTTCTCCCCGCGCGGGGGCCTCCTCCCTCTGAAGACCCTTTTTCTCAGCGCTGCGCGGAAAAGGGTGGTCGGCGGCCAGCCTTCTTTCTGGAACGGAGTCGACGACCCGAGCGCCCGGGGACGATGTCCCCGAGGGGTCTCCCCCCTTCGCCGAGAACCTCTCCCCGAAACTTCCCATACCCGCCCTTCTCTTTGGAAGGCCCGCTGTTTGGAAAGGCCGATTTTTTCCCCCTCCCGGCGAAAATGTCATGCCCATCAATCTATGGCCAAAAGGCGCCCCCCATCATCTCTTGAGGGGTTCTTCCTTCTCAGGCGCTTTCTGTTTCCCGACGGTGCGGAAAGAAGGAAAGTTGAGTCGCTTTTCGAGGAAGGGCCTCCCTTCAATTGAAGCCACCTCCCAAAAGATCCCCTTGCGTTGTGCGAGGAAAGGAGGGCCGCCCTTTTTTTCGAAGGACGGGGGTTCCCTTTGAACGAGGATGTTTTTGTCCTATCAACCCCCCGACCGTTGGAGTTGCCAAATAATTCAACCCCATCCACTTCCACCCACGCGGGGTACCACGATACTTCTCAACCTTCCTCTTCCTTCTACCGGGATAAGGGCCCAACCTTATGAAATCCCCCGACGACTTTTTCGTCCCTCCCCTTCTCCTGTGATGAACTTCTCTTTCACATTGACAAAAATATTCTTTCGTTCGACTCTGCTTTTTTCCTTCCGGATTTGCGGATATTCTCCTTTTGTATCCCTTCTTTATAGCTGGCCCCATAAAGGCTCTTTCTGATGACTCTTCTTGTACCTCCCAACGTGTGGCGATGTAATACAGAAGGTTTTTGTATAGCACGCCCCTTGCCCCTCCTTTTGCGTAGAACCTACGATATAATCCCTGGGTCTCCCTTTCCACGCGCGTCTCTTTTTTCCGTTTTCAAATCTCCCCCCCCCCATTGGGAATCTGTATAAAGTGAGTACTCTTTCACCCCCCCCCTCCCTAAGTGGGACTCTCGCGAGGCCATTTCTTATTTGCCGTTCGAAACTGGTCCTTTCCCCCTCGAAGGGCACTGATCCACCGCATAAAGAGCAATTTTTTTTTCCCTATTTTTTGGATTGTCTTTCTTTCCCTTCCCTAGTGATAATTGTGAAAAGAGGGGCTCCCCCCTCCCTGTGCGCAAATACCCAATCTTCTTTTCCCCTTCCCTGAAACTTTTTTCCTTCGCGGAGAGAGAAGCCGAAAGAGATTTATAGCAATCAGGTCTTAAAAGCGCAGGAGAGAGGCAGACCTCTGATCTTGGTGGAGAAGGGATTGTTGTTCTAAATAAAAGTTAGCCCCCCAGGAAATATTCCCCCCCCATTCCAATTGCTTCTTTCTGTGATGACTGGCGTAAACTTAGGCGAGAGAGCTGGCTTTTTCGCTAGGTGAGGTCCATTAAAGAATTCTCCCTCTGCCTTCGCAACAAGAGAAATCCGGTAGACAACTTTTTTTTCCCTCAATAATAGTTTGTTGTTATATTATATGAGCCTTTCTTTTTCTTTTCTTTGGGGAGCAGCTTAAGAGTCCGATCTTCCCCCCTAAAAGCTCACTTCCCCCCAAAGAAAGCTCTTTCTCCCCCGTAAAGAACTTCCATATAAATTAAGCCTGGGAATTGAGTTTAGTGGGGATGGATCCTTACTGCTGGGATCCCCCTTTTCTCCCGACAAAGATCCTCGCCCCCAACCAACGATTTCTCCCTAGAGACTAGCTCTTTCCGCAAACCTTTCTCCCCCCCAATTCGAGTTCCTCTCCCTCGGCAGAAGAATTTCTTTTCCCCCTTTCGAGGCGTGTCAACCTATTTTTGTCGTCCCCGATTGCGAACCCCTTCCCCCAATGGACCCCTATTTGAATTCCCTTCTCATACAAATAAAAACCTTTCTCCTTCATGGAGACGTTTTTTCTTTCCCTTCCATTACCAGGAAATTTACTGTCCTACAGAAAACTTCCTTCACCCCCCTTGAAGATGAAGCGCGCTCACCCCTTCATTGAAGTTTACCCCTCGGTAATAATCTCCTCCATATCACAAATGTTTTTTCCTCTTGAACCGTACCCAGTTCGCCCGAGCCTTCCCCCTTTTTTTTCTATAGCGTTCCCTTCCCCCCCCTCTGCCTTGAAGGTAGTTCCATTTCCCACCAAAAACTCTTCTTTTTCCCGTACATAGAAACTTTTTTTCCCCGACGCTTTCCCCTCTGGATGATCAACGTTTATGGGTTAGCGACCCCCCCATGTATCCCCCTTTAAGACCCCGCACCCAGCAAAAATCTCGCTCTTCGAAGAAAGAATCTTTCTTGAAATCCACCTCCCCACTCGGAAGTAGGCTTTCCCGGCACCCATAATTAGATGATTTTCCCCCTCTTGAATTTATGCCACGTATCCCTTCCCCCGAGAAGGTTATCCTATCTTAACGATTACCCAGACTCCGTTCAAACACATAAGAGTTCCACCGTCCCCCCCGGAATGACGAGTTCTAAAGAGAACATCGTTCTGCTTCCCTCCCCCTTTGCAGCTCCCAGCGAAAAAGGATATTTTTCTTGCTTTCAATTTAACCTACCCCCTGATTTCACCTCGAAGGAAATTCTTGCTTCCCTTCCCCTTTTTCTAACCTCTTTTCCCTGCGAATTAAGTCTTCCTGAACGCAACAATAGAATCATTATGAGCCTTCCTTTCTCTTGGAGCCATCCTCTTTAGTTCCTCTAATTCTTCCGGGAGGGTAAAAGTCTTAGTTTCCCACACAAGAGTCTTGCCGTCTTTGCCACTGGAAGTGAAATGGTCTTTTCAGTGCGTCTCTTTTTTCTTCGGCGAAGCCCCCACAACATCTGGAAGCCTGACATACACCTTTTCTGAGTTTCTTCTCGCCTTTTCCTGAAAGAAAAGGTCTCGGTCCGCCTCCCCACGACCAGTTTACCTCCTCTTTCTTCAAACTTTTTAATGAGTATAGACGGCTTAAAGAAGTCCTTTCGCCGATTTTTTCTCCAGCACCTCCCCATCGGTCCTTGTATTATTAAGGATTTTTGCGCGGGTAGGAGATCCTTCCCTCCAGTACAGGCGAATACATCTTTCCGCGAAAAAATGTTCTTTTGTGATCGCAAAGGGTAGTAGCTTTCTTGTAACCGGCCTTCCCCACTTCCCCCGTTGGGAATGATAGCCTCCCCATATTTTCCAGTGAAGGACAGTAAATCTTCTATATTCGGGTAAGGCGACCCCTGTCGCCCTTTCCTTCCCCCCCTTCAGTAGGGAAAGCTTCCTTCTTCGTCCAAGAAGAGAGTATTTCGAAGTGGCCTCCTCCCTTCTGATGGGGATTTTTTTCTTTGACAGTTGGCCTGCGTTTGCCTTCTTCCCAGTGCGTTCGACGAGAAGAGCTCTTCCCCCAGTGGGCTTCACTTTCTTTCCTTTTCTTCATCGGCTTCTGTGCAGCCATTCCTTTCCACGGAAATGACGCCCTTCTGACGCAATCCGGCTCTCTTCTGCGGTAAACGATGACGCCCTTTCGTTCGGGCGACCAATTCACAATATCCGGGTAGAAAAGCTTTGTCAGCGTTTCTTCGAAGAATTCCATCTCCCCTCACCTGCAGAATCTTTATGAGTTTTCCTAGAGGACGACATCTTTCAGAGAAAACACCGTTCTTTTCCTCTTGTAAGATCTTTTCCCCCCCCCCCTCCAATTGCATCGCCCTCCGCCCTTCTTTTCCCTACAAGATGTTTTCTGACTTTGCCTAATGTACGGAGTAGTTACCCCTCTTCCCCCCCGACTCCGTTGTTGTTTTTTCCTCCTTCAACCCCAACTAGGAAATGGTTTACACCACCCCGCTGAGGAAGAAAAAATATGTGTTTTTTTCTCTTAGGGAGATGCCCTAAGAAGAGCGTGACTCCCTCTTGTGGTAGCAGTTGGACACTCCTTTGCTTGGGTAATATCTGACGTTTTTTTTTTTCGCATTGGAATTGGCTGGCGATGTCCTTTCTCTTCGAACGCGGACCCTTTTCTCCCTGGAGGCGGCCTGGGTAAGTGGTCGAAAGACTGCCCCTTTTCCTTTACCTAGAGTATATCCGGATTTTCCTCCCCCGTTAGGAGGTGCCTTTTTTTCCTTTCTCTTTCGCAAAAGAAGCGTTGACGTCGAAAAAGAGAAAACAAATTTTCTCCCCCGTTGACGAGCATCTTCCTCTTTTCGCACTGAGAACGAAGTCCTTCCCCCTCCCCCCCTTTTTAGTAAATCTGAGATTTTCCTTTGGACACGCGCCCTCCCTTTGACTAAGAAGTTTCCTAGTGAGCGCTTCCTTGCGACTGAATCTCGGACAGCAGCTTTTTGCTTACTGAATCCTTCCAAAGATGGAGGCGTCTCCCTCTCTTGTTACCATGCTTTCCCCTAGTGATAATACCTTTGCTTCCCCCCCCTAAGAGGGTTTTCGCCCTTTCCCCTGTATTTAGAGGACTTTTCCCTTTTTTATCGAATAAAACTTGATACTCACGACCGGAAAATTTCTCCTCTTAAAGATGGCTCCTTCTATTGACGACGCTGTCTCCCCTTCCTCTCCTCTTAAAGAAACTCCCCAGAGAGAGTGGGAAACTGGTTTTAGGAAGCCCTACGATTTATTTCACTTTTCTCCCGAAAACGCTCTTTTATGGCGATGGCGGCCCTTTTTTCCTTTTTTAAGTTCTAGAAATCACCCCCCAAGTACCTCTTTTCCCCCCTTTCAGTGCGGACGGGCAATGCCTTTTTTTCCTTACGGGGCAACTTCCCCTGAATTTTAGCTTTTCCCCTCTTTCTTCCAAATGAGAAAAACTGACGCCTTCTTCTATTGTTTCGTCAGTATTTTTCTCAAAATTCTTTTCTCCAGTTTCCTCAAGAAAGTGCATTTTATTAAGGCCGCTCCCCTTCCTTCCACGAAATCTCAAGGCCTGGTTTCTGTGAACGGCGGGAAGAAGCATGTTTCCCCTCCGGGGAACATCTTTTTTCTTTTTTTTTCCTTCGGGGGACGTCCCCCTTTTATGTCTCCCCTTTTTTTGGTCGACGGGCTCCCGGATGTCCCTCCTCCTGGGCGGCTCCTACGTTTTTTTCCCGGCGTGGCCTGACCCCTTTTTCGTCGACTCTTTTTTTTTTTTCCTGGCGGCGGCTTTTTTCCGGGCGGATATTTCTGGATCCGACATTGGCTGATTCAAAGCCTTTTTTTGAGCCCCTTTCCGTGTACGACACAGTGGCGGGTTCACGTTGTGGTGGTTTGCCCCCCTTAAATGACACTTCCCGGTCGATCGGAAGCTTACTACCCCAGGGGAGCCAGTGACCTTCCTTTTTCGAACTGTTTCCTTCCATACGAAAACATCCTTTCCTGGCCCCTCCCGTTCCCTTTGCAGTCCCGAAATAGATGTTTTAGGAGAGAATCTCGTCTTCCCGTAGAAATTTTCTTTAACTACCTTTCTCCCTGAAACTCCTCACTTCTGGCCCCAGACGTTTTTTTGGCTGGAGGAGTCCAAATAGTGGATCAATTTTCTTTCGCCTCCAGCCCAAGAGTAACGCCTCCTCTTTTCAAAGGAGAGGAGCCACCTCTCCAGAGCGAATTCCTCGATGTCCCCCCCACAAATCTTCCCTTTCGGTGAAAGCGCCCCGGAGAGAGGCTCCCCTGAGAGGTCCGAGACCCTTGGAGGAGGGGCGCCGGGCTGGAAAGGACAATTTCTCCCCAAATCCAATCCTTTTCCATTTGCTGAAGGGATAGGTACCCCCCCCCTGGTAGAGAGCCTGATGGATCTTTCCCCTACTCCTTGGGAAATTCCCTTTAGAGTATTGTCAAATTTCCCGTGAGACCTCTTAAGTTTTGTTCTGAGAAGGAAGGGAGCTGCCGACTCAAGCAAATAGAAGGTTTCCAAGCAAAGTGGAACCCCCAGAAAGCCCTCTCCGGTCCCAGCCCTCTTCAGCCCCATATTGAGTTGTGGGACTTCCGTGGATGGAGAACACCCCGTCGAAAAAAAGATCGCCGATCGAGTTCTATAAATATATTCCTTTTTTTTCCTCCCGTTGGAAAGAGTGTTCGCCCCTCCTATTCGGGGGAGAACCCCTCTTGGCAAAATTGGTCCCCCCCGCCCTTCCATCCCTCTTGTACCTTTCCTTTTTTCTCGGTTTCAGGGCCTCCATCCCTAGGCTTTTTGCAGCGCGGTGACCTTCGGGAAAGGAACGCCCTCCCCAATGTTGGCGTCTTTCCGCTCCTTGGCGCCCTTCTTCGACACGGCTTCCCCAACAAAACTCTCTCCGCACACTTTGTCGTACCTCTCGTTCTGTTTCTGTTCCCCCCCAGTCCGCCAGTATCTCCCCAGCAGCAAGACATGCGCCTCCAAGAAATTTTCCCCCTTTAATTAAGTAGGAGTGAAACTCTGAGGGGAGGGAAGAAGGTCTTCCTCGTAGAAAGTTAGACCCCCTCCCTTTTCCCTCCCAGAAAGAGGCCTTTTCCGTTACACCGGTCCATTCTGAGAGCCTTTTAGCCGCATCCCTTTTAGTGGCGTTAAGGATCACTTTCGTGCTTTCCGCACCGTCGATTCCGCCTCGACTGACGTTTCCCCTATAGGAAGGTATGATGGGAAGAAAAGGGTGGAGCCCTCTTGTTTTTCCGAAGTGAGGCCCTTTTGGGTCTTTAAAAAAACTTCTCCCGACACGACTCTTTATTGTAAGTTTTTCTCGGCGCCGCGCCCCCCTTCCCTACCTTTCTCCAGCCGTGTCCCCCCCCCCCCTCCGACCCACGCCAGTTCCCTTCTGCGGTTCCACCTTTCTATCTTTGTCGTTTAAAGCATCCACGCGTCCCCCTCGGTTCCGCTCCGTGAGCTGCGTTCTACTTCTGAATACACCTCTTTTTGAAAAAAGGTTTTTTTTTGGTAGTTCACGCCTTTCCCATCCCTGGCCCCCTCCTCTTGTCAGTGACTTCCCCCCCTGCAAATCTCTCTTGATGTCCCCCTTCTCCCCATGTCCGCCCGGGTTCCCTCTTTCATTTTTTCCCCTCCGCGAGTTAGGTGTGGACCAGCGCTAAAATCGGTTTCAATGGTGGCTGGCGTTTGACTTCCCTCCCCCCGTAACTTTTTCCCAGAGAAGATGATCAGAAAACTCTTTCTAGCGCCCTTCTTTTCCATAGTAGTAGAACCACAGGAAAATTCCTTTCCCTAAAGAAATAAGGATAGACTCTCTTCTTCATATTTCCTTAGGGGCGCCCCGGTACAGCTTTCCCTTTTTGCGATTAGAAGCCTTCCATCGTCCCTGAGAATCAGCCGATGAGGTTCCTCTATTTCCCCCTCTTTCCGAACGGCGAAAAACACCTTTCTTCTTGTCGTTTTTTTTTCCCCCCCGCATCGCCCGCAGAAGAAATTAGTGGCCACTACCCCTATGACGACGAGGGGGTCCTCCATTTTCCCTTCCCTCTCTTTCTTTTTTCATAATAATATTTTTTTCTTCAAGTCAGTACCTTCTTCCCCCCTTCCTCCCCATCTGGGTTTAGTGGCCAAGGAGGGCGTCCCCTTTTCCCTTGGACGCAGAGCGGACCACCCTCTTCTTTGTGGTAGCCGGACGGCTTTTTGAACTCCAGCTGGATTCTCCTTTTTCTTTCGATGGAAGGCGGCTGTCCTTTCGCTTGACAAAGCTTCTCCTCTTCTCCTTTTAAGTGGTCGCCCTACTTATTTGAGTTAATCTTTTTCCGCCTTTTTCCCTTTTTCTTCATCCTTCGGCAGGGCTTTTTCCTCCTACTCTTTCCCCCGTCAGCGCGATGAAGAAAACATCTTTTTCCCCT
>Ga0179593_1691028_pt1 | contig 12862 bp, 13 predicted proteins | sample CZODoug2_1_08_16_FD_185931 | JGI IMG/M metagenome (GOLD analysis project Ga0179593, IMG submission 185931) | Vadose zone soil fungal communities from Angelo Coast Range Reserve, California, USA - CZODoug2_1_08_16fungal (PacBio error correction) | ecosystem: Environmental > Terrestrial > Soil >... | reverse complement strand
CAAGGCATTGCCCTTTCCCCCCCAAACTTAATTTACCCTTTTGACCCAACCCCCATCAGAGTTCCCAACTACGTTCCCCCCTAAGGGCCGAGTGCGCCTCGTATCTGGCAGTTGGCCCCGCTACCTTCCTTTGTTTGCAAAAAGCTAATTCCTAAACGTTCGCGCCAAAGCCCCCCCTATCCAGGTTTCTTTTGCGGCTACGAGCTAAAAGAAACCCTTTCCCGGTTGAGGGCCGTCCCTGCACCATTTTTCCCGTTGATGCCCCACTAGCGGATTTCGCGCTGCGTCTTTGCAAAGTGTCACGTTGTTCACACACACCGGGGTGCAATTTCTGTCCCCAACTGTGGCTTTTAACCGCCCCCCACTTCCTTTTGAACATCAATCCGTCCTGTTGCGTCCTTACGGTTTGGAAGACACTACTTTTTTTCGTTCGCCCGCTTCCCCGTCATTTGATGCCCAAACACTGCGGTGAGACTGTTTTCCCTGCCGCCTCCTTTTACCCTATCCTCACACCACGACTCGTAAAGATTGCACAACCGCTTGTCGTGGGATCTACGCCCATTTCATTTCAATCCATCCCCGGCGGCGTCGGGTACGTACAACAGACTCCCCGGTTTGGTGGCACCCACTCTTATTGGCGATTTTACCCGCATCGGTGCTCGAACTATTTCACGCCCCCTGCTATCCGGCGGCCCCTCGGACCAAAGTGTTCATTTGAGACTTGGCCGCACCCCTTCCGTCCCCCATTCCTGTCTTTTCGGCCCCCCTTAAATCCTACCCATCATGGCTCACCTGCTCGGCCATTTTCCTGAGTTTAAACGCAGTGTTTAGTGCCTTTTCCTTTGAACGCCCGGCTTCTGATTACGCATCTTTCGGTCTGTCGGGCAAGGCATTCTGGTCTGTCATGTGTCTGTGGATCGACAAAAGTTTTTCCCACTCTCACCACTCCCACAAATCGACGAGCACCAGTCACCCACTCCATTTTAACCCCCGGCCAACAACGTTTTTGCATCATGCTGTGTTTTTCTCCCAACAATTGTCTCGGGGACGCCCCCGTGATCTTAGTGGTTTGTGATCAACTTTCCCGCCCCGGCCGTGCATAAGCTGTATATTCCACTTTTTCTGGGTGCCTGTTTTTTTTCACCTTATTACTCCTGACAGTTGTCCATTTAGCTTCCGCGGTTCATTCCTTATATATGTCGAAATCCCCCCCCCACCCTGTCCATATATGGCGACCTCCTAGTACCATTCCCAGTGACTCGTTCGCTTTTCGCGAAAACTTTCACGCCGAAGACCCCCAGACCCCCCTTGTCGTGAAGTTCTACTTTTTCTGCCTCCACTGGTCCCAGGAAAACCCCTCCGGCTACCACCGCCCCCAACAAAAAAACCTGACCCACTCGAACAGTGACCGGGCGAAAGGCCGGGTCAGCCGCCCGTTGTGTTGGAAAAGGCGGGTATACGAATCCCTCCATCGCTGGGTTTGAAAACCCCCGGGCATCCCCAGCCGGCCCGTCCTGTTTGCTTGGCCCTTTGGCATCGGAATGTCGCGCCGTTTCTGCCTGCGATGGTGCTTCGGGCTGAACAAGCGTTTAACAGTAATACGACGGACACAGTTTTGAATCTCTTCTGGTGTTCGCATGTTTGGTTAGCCCTTTCCCGACCCCCCCTCTCCCACTTCTTTTTAGAAAAATTATATGATCCGCGGTCGGATTTGAGATTGGTTTCAAACATTCGTTAACTCATGAAAGGGGCCGTTTGATATCTTGGCGGTGCTCCCCAGAAACTTCGCAAGAAAGGGGTCCTTTCCCTTTTCGGCTAGCATCTTCTTTGGCCCCAACACCCCATTCCCCGGCAACAGCCAAAGTCAAGCTTTGTTGGATGAGTGCAACCTTGCAACCCGTGAAAATTTGCCCTCTTTGGAACTCGAGGGCTGTTCACCATTTATCTCCGATTGCTTTGAAACCACCAATGTAGTAGACAAAATTACCTACTCGTTTCACTCGGCTAATTAAAGTTTTATCTTGAATGTGTGTTTTCTCCAATTTGTAGCGGAAAGGTTGCATAATCATAAAACACCCCCCCCCCTTCCAAACAACTTCTTTTCCCTCCCCCAAGGTCACTGGGTAACATCGGCCCTTTTTGTTTCTTTTGTTTTTTTTTTTGGCTGGGAATCCCCCCTTACTGGGCCCCTTCCCATCCTTCCCCCTTTCAGGCCGGATAACCAGGGTTCATGTTAGTGCGTGACGAGCATTTCGGAAATCCCACGTGTTCCCACTTTTACCCCTCCGAACGGTTTCGCGTTGTCTCAGGAATTTAGCGTACACTTACGCACAACCCCCTCTTTTCTTTTCCGCGAACACTTTCGGGCGGGTGGTGCTTTTTGACCCCCCCCTTCCCCTGTGGCTCCCCACCCCTGTTTATTCCCCGGCCTCTGTTGCAGCGCTTTTGACCGAGGCCGGCTGGCGCTGTTGAATTTTACATCGCCCGGTTGTGGTTTTGCAACCTGACTACTCTTCTGTAATCGGTTCTGGCTCTTCGCGCTCCGCTTTGATGCTCTCCACCACAATGATATCTGATTTTGTTCATCCATCTTTTCTCCTTTTTTACCCCGTTGTTGTTGGAGTCCAGGCGTCTGAGTGTCTCCACGCCCCCCCCCCATAAATCCTTTATTTTTTTTTCCCCCATCACTCCACTGCCAGAACCAGCCTTTTTTCCACTCTATTTCCCGTGTGTGGCATTCAGATTTTGGTGCCGCGGCGTCTTTTTTCCATACATACCAAATTCCGGTCTCTCTGGGGCTCGATGTTGAATCGTTTGAGCCGCGATGCCCCCGGCCTTCCATTGTTACAATCCTGGTCTTTCCCGTATAGCGTCCCACGCGCCCCCAAGGTGATGAAAAATCCCCTCCTAAGTGTCGTAAGTTCCCCCGTTTGTCAGACAATTCCCGCTGCGCTCCACCCCGTTCTGTGTTTTGTCCCCCCCATTTGTTCCCTTCCTCTTGCAATCAGTTTTGGAGGTTGGTCCTTGGCCTGCGGAGTTTATGCCAATAGGGCTTCCCCCGCTGCACCCCAATCATATAAACCAAACAGGGCGATGTGCGACACGTTTTTTGGAACTCCGTGCATCGTTGGCAAGTTCCTGCCTTTCCCGGGCTCCTATATGCGTTTCCACTTTCTTCAAATCTTTTCCTTTTAAGTATTCGAAATCTTTCCCCCCCTTGGCATTTGTTCTTTCTCCATTGGCTCTTTTCCTCTTTTTTGAACCGGTTTTACCCCAGCTGCTGGCGGGTTTTTTTTGCCTCTCGCTTTCGGTGGTGCGGGTATTTGTGCTTTGCCTGCACAATTTCGGGGAATGCCGATGGACTTTAGTGGTCCCCAGTCTTTCGGCCCCCTTTTTTGTGTACTTTTCTGCGCAGACTTTCCGTTGCGACTTTCAAAACAATGTTTACCTCACCGTTTCTTCTTAAGCCCGGGTTTAACGTTTTGAGATGGGTTTTTTCCATTCGTCCCCTTTTCCCACTGCGGGACCCAAGATTTTCCCCCAGTCTTTTCCCTGGCGTTCATAGCAAGGCAACACCCGTGGTTCCCATCGGTTTGGGCCCCGTTTCCGGGCTGTTCCATTCCCCGGACCAATCTTCGTCGAGATTGCTTGCTCGGCCACGGCGATGTCTCCCCGGGCTCTCGCTGTTCTTTTTTTTTGCTCGTTTTAGGTGCGCGAAGCGAGCCTCGAAGACTTCCCTTGGGGGGTCGTTACGTTTTTTGGTCAAAACCTGTTCGGCGGCCCGAGTTCTTCCATTCTTTTGCCCCCCGCGGTGCTTCAATGTGTTTTGTATTTCCACTCTTTTTACTTCACACATTTCGTATTTCTAGTGCCACCTTTTGCCCCCCGTGAGACGAAGACTCGCGGCGTGCGGAGTTAGTTCCCTTTTCTGTTGGTCGCCACCAATCAACCACCGCCGCCGGGACTTCCGGACAACAAATCTTGCTTCACCTGCGATGCCCCCAAGTTGGCTTAGAGGTAATGCCTCGGTGACTTCTTTCCGTTCTTCTTTTTGAGGTCCTTGAGGTAAAACTTTTCCCCGCATCCGCTGCCTTTGCAAGAAGTTCCATACTCTTAAATCGTTTTACTTTTTCCTGTAGGCTCGTGGTCATTCAGGAGATGGTTGCGCTCGCTCTCGTTCTCCCCAGTGAGGCACTCTAACCCCTGTTCCTGCGCCAACAGAGCTATTGGATTTACTCGCTGATGCTGGTAGACTTAAAACCATCTCAGGTTTTGTGTGCCGTTATTGGAAACGGTTGGCCGGCCGGCCAGCTTTTTCCTGGATTGCATTGGTTTTTTCGGAACCCCCACTCCTCTAGGTTTGGAAACCCCTTTCTGAATATCGGGTAGTTGATTTCTGGATCCCAGGGGAAAACATCTTTCCCCCCAATGTCGTGGTTTTTCTCTCCAATCGTTTTTGGGTAACGCTGGCGGTTTTCATCATGTCCTAGTGGACTTCCTTCCAAACTTTAATCTTTTTTTTTTTCCGCCGTTTTGGGAGCGGCAGGTATCGATTACATGAATGGAGATCCTCCCGGAAATTTCCTTTTTTTTTTTTGGAACCCCCCACCTTCCACGCCGATGATACATCCCCTGTCTGTCCCGAGGTGGTAAAAAAAGTGCCACCCCGCTGACTTTTTTTTGCGCAATGTCCACCGGGGCTGATGCCGCTTTGGTCGCCCTTTTTTTTTTCCCACATGCTTCTCTCGACCTGAGGGCGGGGTTGATTGACGTTGGAGCGACCCTTTTTCTCGCCAGTTTAGTTTGGTGTGGCGCGCCTTGCGGGGGGTTTCTTTTTTCCATTTCTTTTCCAAATGTACCTTCTCTCTCCACGTTCCCGTGGTGATGTTCACCTCACGCTAACTTTATCATTGGACAACTTTTCCTACTATATAAATTCCCCCATGCCTTTCCCACTTGCGCCAACCCCCCATCGAGCCCCGTGTACCCAACCGTCGAAGGCCGCGTGAGCATGTCAGGGGGCCCTCGTCAGCATCCCCCTCTCATTTTCGTTCCCGGCAAAAATTCATTTCGTAATGCTGTATTTTTTTCTCGACCACCCAAGTTCCTTCTCCCCCCCAGGGTTCACTTTTTTCCGTCCATGATGCGAGAAACCCATGTCATCGGGATTTTTATTCCTTTGTTAGTTCACCATTTTTTCCTCCCCCCCTAGACCTCTGGAGTTACCGCTGTTTTGAAGCCACGTCCCACCAAGACGGGGTGGATTTCCGTTCCACCCCCCCCCTTTCGAGGCTTTACCCATTCTTGCGTTTTCCTCGCGGCCAGCCGGCGTAGTCTTCTTCGTTTTTGGTACCTTTTTTAATTAGCCCGGTTAATTCGATTGATCGCCCCCGACCAGAAAGATTTTTCCTTTTGGCGGTGCGGTATGAGAAATCATCGTTAGTCCTTCGACTTTTTTCCCCCCCCTCCCCGCGACTCTTCAAACGCTGTGAGCGTTGCCCCTCACGCGGTCAGGAGAGCCGTGCCCCCCCGAGATTCGAGATGAGAACTACCGCCCCGAGGGTTCCTTGTTCACCCACGCCCTCTCTTGTGGGGGGGCATCGACGTTATTGACTGATTTTCTATGTCGCCTTTTTTTCCCCAACAGTTTTTTTGGCCCCCAACTTCCCGAATTCCCATTCCCACGAAGCTACCAGGTCCCTTACGTAAAGGCGATCGTATTCTGTTCCCCCATTTTCCCGGGGCGCATTTTCTGTCCATGTGGCCCCCAAAGTTTTGAAAAATCCCCCCTTTTTTTTTGGCCACCCCCCCGACGAGCACAAAAACAGACTCCGACACCCCGTGTACAAGCCCCCCTGTTACCCTTTCCCCTCCCTTCCTGCATTTCGGCGTGAACTAATACACAACAAAGCTCCCTTTATTCTGTCGGAGACCAGTCCTTCTTGGGATATGTTTTGCCTTTTTTCACGGAAAAAGCACCCCCCACCACTCGTCCAGGGCGAGGCCTCTTTTCTTCTTTGTCGTTCGGGAACAACGGGGAAATACCACAGGACCTTCTCCCCCGTCATCCCTGGCGCGGTGTCCCCCCAGTCTCCGGTGGTTTCGAATGAAAATTACAACTCCCAACACCCCCACCCTTTCCCCAGCGGTACCTTTTTTCGTCCATTTTGTGCCGACGACCCTTCCGTGCCTTTTTGAATTAATCAGACTCCGCACACCCGTCAAGTATTCGTCGCTGTCCCTCAACCAGTGGCTTGGTGGCTTGAAATTCTTCGCCCCTGTCCTTCTGTGCCACCTACCTTCCCGCCCAGCTGCCCCGCCCCCGCCGGGCATTCGAGCGGGTCGAGCACCGCATGCCCCCTAATCCCGTTTTTTCTTTTTCCCCCCGATTGTCTCTCCCGTCAACACCAGGCATGGGCCGACCCCTGCGGCTGGAAATGATCGATCTGTCATCTTTTCATGTCTTTCTTTTCCCGCCAGTACTCACTATTTTGATCTGTGCGTTGAAGCTCGCCGTTCATGCCAACCCCCTCCCCAACCTTGTTTAAATGACCGTTCTACGAGCTGGGCCGGGTTTTTTATTTTCCCCCCACTTACCCTTTCCCGGCTTAGAGAATCTGCGGGCTGACCTCAAAGAACGGTTCCGGGCAAACCCTAAAGAAACCCTTTTCCCCGACTCAACCTCCCCCCTTACGATGTGCAACAGCCAACCGTCACGCGAGTTGACAAACGGCCAACACCCGCACTGTTCTTTTTTGGTTTACCGAGGGTTCCCCCTCACTGCCAAAAAGAGATTGGCCTTGTGCCCACCACAGACAGCAACATCGTTTTTCCCCCACCTCTGTGCTCCGTTCTTACCCGGTTCATTGTCCTCCTTTTGAATAGTTTCGCCTACATTGCTTCTTTTCCCTCTTTTTATCACGCCCCGATCCCCTTCCCCCTGACAACAGAATGCTATTGAATTCCTGTTCACAAAATGTCTGTCCTTGTTTTGGTTATTTGTTGTGGCCTTGTTTGCACCTTCTTGCGGGGAATAACAGCAGCGACCGGTCCGTTTTCCTTACACTTTCGTTGTGTGAAGTGAGTTTCATCGCCCGGTTTTCCTGCGCCCCCTTTTTTTTGCCCCCCCCTCCCCAATGAGAAACGGATGCTCCCCCTTCGGTCCTCTTTTGCAACTTGTTAAGCTCGAAGAGACCCATCCCACGATGGGTTTTCAGGCTCGTTTACCTACGCCGGCTGGTTGCCAGAGTTCAGTGCTTTTTCGTACAACTTACCAAGCGCAGGAGAGCTGACAAAGCCGACCATGCTTCTGAGACCCCTCTTTCCTTTTCTCTGTTTCCATGCCCGCGGCTCGAATTCTACTCATGACGGCATAATTATCCCTCGCACCTTTGAAGTCCTCGTTTTCTTTCCATTTGTTACTTTCATCCACCCTGGTGTATTTTTTTGCCTGGTCACTTGGTCCCATCTTTCTGTGGGATTTTGGCTGTTTCTGTTTTTTTTTGTTCCTTCGTCCGGTTTCGCACACCACCCCCCAAACACCTCTTGAACCTAAGTCGTTCCTGTCCACTCTTGATAATTGTTTTTTTTTCAAGATCTCTCTCTCCCCCCCCCCCGTCCGTTTTTGGTTTTTTTCCTTCGATTTGCTCTAGACAGAAACAACTCAACTTTCATCGTTTGCCATCCCCCCAACCTTCGAAGAGTCCAGAAAAGCCTTCCCGTCAGCCGTTGTGCTGTTTTGCATCCTTTTCCCTCTTGGCCTTTTCTGTCCCCCCCTCAAATTCCAGCGTCCTTCCCCGACGATGGGGATAAGCCGCTGCAAGGCGGTCCGACTTTGTTAATCCATTGGTGTTTTCCACATGTTTCGGGTCTTTCCCCCCCTCCCCCTACACCGGTGAACTCCATAGGCGGGCGTTTTCCAGTGTTACATCAAATTCCGTCTCATCCCGTTTGCATTTTAAAAACCCTGTTTTTCTTCCGAATGCGCCACTCCAATCCAGCGGGGAGTCTTCTGCGTTCCCTCCCCTCGGTTTCAACACCCAATAACTGGACACCTTTGAACATTTGCATTTAATGTTGTTATTTGCCAAACCTTTTCTCCCCCATTTGCGAAACTATTCAGGATATCTAAGTATCCCTGCAGTGAATTTAGTATTTTTTTTCCTTTTGTCCCGCCTTTTGCAGGCGCCCTAATTTGCTCGGTTTACAATCTGGCCACTTTTTCGTGGTTTTCGTTATTTCCCTTTCGCCTTTTTTTTTGGGTGATATGAGGGTATTGGCTGGTTTCAACCCATCTTTTTTCCATTTTCTTGCCTCTGGTTTTTTCCCTTTCAAGGTTCTTTCTGTATTACCTTTCCGCAGTGAAGATTCTTGCGTCCCCCCCTGACTTCGCCCCTGTTTTTCCCCTTCACGCAGCCGGCTCTATGTAATACTTATTACCTTTTTTTTCTCTTGGTTTTCCTTGGATTCTCTTCGGGTCACCAATACCCCATTCGGTTGTCCACATGGAAAGAAGCCTGTTTCAAGGCCGTATGCGCTTCCTGACCCCCCTTGCGCCGGCGGGGTTTGATGCCTTTCTTTTTTTTTTTTGTTTTTTTTTTTTTTTCCCTTCCCTCGATTTTATTCCCCCCTCTATTCGTCGGGTCGCCACCGGGCTATGCCCGGCGTTATTTACCTCTTTTTTGAGTGGGTTTTGCCCGGTGTACTGCGTTTCGTTCGATTTTCCTTCCTTGCATTCGACCTCTTTCGGGATGGGGCTTCGCCCGTTCGCGAGCGCCTACTGGTCGTTCCTTCGTGCCCGAATGGGATGACGGTCTTGAATAATGTTTTTTGCCGTCTTTACTTTTTTCCTCCCCACGCGTTTTGATTTCCAGTATTTCCTGCACCAATCTCCCACTCGCCGATGCTCGTTGCTGCCCGTCACTTTTGGGACGTCCGGGCGGGCGTTATGTTTTCCCCCCCCCTTTCCCTGTCGCCTTCTTTCCCCCCAACTTTGTATTTCCCGGCGCATGCCCACGTGTGTGGAGGTATGGTCTTTGGTTGTCCCCCCTCGTGTCGCTTTCCTCTTTTGCAGGTCACCCTTTTTTCCCTGTCCCCCCAAACATTTCCCCCGAGTGCACACATACTCTCTCCTCGCCCTTCCCTGCTGGTGTTCGAGGCATGGAATTCGGGTTGTTTTTTTTTCGTCGCTACTCGTTGAACCTGTTGAGGGGCCCTCGTCAAATTTCTTGCCGGCCCCGTCTAGGCGGTTGATACCGTTCCCGAGCGTTTTTGCTCCTTTGGAGATACCATCCTCGCGTGTGTGCGGTGTCTTTCACTGGGACGCCGCAGCGCCGGGCCTTTCTTCCTCCTGGTTCGTTTTTCCGACCCTTCCCCCCCACGAGTTTTGCAACCCCCTCCCTTTTTTTTTTATTTTCCCTTATGATCCACTTCCTTTTCAAACCATACTTTCTTGTTTTCCGTTGTTGATCAAAATCTTAACGACGGGTTGTGGGGGTTTTTTTTTGGGGGTGGGGGGGGGGGGGGGTACAGCTGGCGGGATAGGTTTCCTTTCCCAACGCCTTGCTTCCCCCTTTTTCGCGGATTTTTCTTGCAAGATTTGGTAACGCCGAACCTTTTGAGGAAAATTCACCCGTATTCTGTGCCCCAAACGTTCCTCAATGTATGTTTGCCCCCTCCGGAGGTCGGTGTGTTCCCCCCGGTACCAACTTTTTTTCCTCCCCCTTCTTTTTTTTTCAGTGATCGCTGTTTCCTGATTTTTTGAAGTTCTACCCCCCTTTCTTAATTTCCGGTTTTGTTCGACAGGAACGATCCATAGCACATTGTGGTGTTGAACAGTGACGCCTTTTTTTCCCCCTCATCTCTCCCAAATATTGACAGGTAGATGTCCCCCTTGCGTTTGTACGGTCACTTGCTCCTTTTCGTCAGTGTTCAATTCGCGGTGTTTTGTGTGTTTCGCGGGTAACCCTTTTTTTTTTCCCCGTTCCCCCCCCCCTTATCTCTCTTTTACTTCACTCCTCAGTGTTGGTCTCTATGATTCATCACCTTCAAACTTTCACCCGCTGCACACCACCACCCACCCGTGCCTTTCGCGCACAACGACGGTCGAACGGCCGTTTTTTTTCTTCGCTTTTTGCTGGGCTCGCTTCCCGCGGGCACCATTGTCCCACCCAAATCTTGTTCATAAAACGTTTGCCGACCCAAACGGGCTTTTCTCTCCCCTTTGGGAAAAATTTTGGACGAGTAGTTACCTTTTTACGCTCGACCTTCCCCGCGTTCCTCGTGCTTGTCCCTTCCCTTTTCACCACAAGGGTGTTCCAATTATTTTCAGAACCCTTTTTTTTCTCCCCTTTTACCATTCTCAACCCCCCCTTCCGCGGCTGATTCCCACGTTTTTTGGCAAATCCCTCCTATCGCCAGCGGGTACCTCTCTTGAGCCACCCAACCTGTTCCCTTTGTTCCACACGCCTAGTTTTCACTGGCCCGCGCAATTTGCAAACTCCCTCTTTTTTCTCCTCCTTTTCCCTTTTATTTCCCCCAACGGGCTTCTTTGGGGACTTTCGACCGGGCCTATAGCTTCAGTTCGCGCTTTTGCCAAACGAAAAAAGCTAAAACGATTTATCCTTTTTTTTCTCTTTTTCATCTCCGTTCCTCTTTCGAACCATATCCCTCCACGGCCCCTTGGATAGGGTTCCATTTGCCCACCCCCTTTTACATTCTGGTATTTGATTGGCTCACCCTTGATTCCCCACCGGAAATTTCTCTTTTTTTTTTTCAAAAACCTTTGGAAAATTCAACCATCCGAAGATACAGGCGTTCCGGCCTCTTCCTTTAGTATTCCTTTGAAGGTGCCCCAGTGCCTGGTCTGTTCTTCACCCCCCCTTTTTGGGCCCCACTTTTTCACCCAGAGCGAACCAACCGCCGACGAATCACCCCCGGCCCTTGTGTCCCCAGCCCCCCGTGGCGCATGGTTTTACTACACCCCCCCGATCCTTTTTTTCTGCAACGTGCCGTCTGGGTTAAATTGGTTTTTGTTTTTTCGAATTCGCTGCCGAAACCCCTCCTTTGTCATTTCCCGAGAGCGCAAGATCCTTTGCGGGCGTTGGAGTCTTGGTCTTTTTTTCCTTCACGTTTTAAGGTTTTTACGTTTACATTCCTTTGTTCCGGTTGTTGTGTCCAATGATTTTTCCTTCGACCCCCTATAAGGAGCAGCAGACTTTAGGGTAACCTTTTCCTCCCAGGTCCCACCCTGTGTTTTCCCTTTTGGTTTTCCCTCAAGGCCACGAATTCCCCGCTTCTTCAACTCGTTTCGACCTGAGTTCGTGCTATGCTGCCTCCACTTGGTTCCCCTTACCCCTTCCGCGTCCCCCCGAGCAGAACCGACTTTGATTCAGCTTATTATGAACGACTACCATACACTCCCCCCTTTCCCAAGCCGTGTGTGTTTCCCCTTCCCCCCCCGTTTCACTTTGATTTTTAGACCCTCACCCACGGAGGCCCAGTGGACCAACACACCCCCCCCCATGGGGCCACCCCAAAATGTTTTCTTTGATCGCTTTCCCTGATTATTTGCTTTCTTGCAGTGCAAAACCAAGCTCCGCTCTCTTGTGTCCTCATAGGTTCGAGGGCCGAAATGAACCCTCTCAACTTTTTTTTTTCCCCCCCCGTCTTTCCCCCTTTTAGTGTGCGGCGGCGGATGGTGAGTAGTGTCCCCCCCTTTCTTTGTTCAGATTTTTTCTGGTGAACGCCCGGAGTTGCCCCTGGGGCTCCCCCGTCCCCTCCCATGACCTCTTTCTGCACAACCAAGCAAGAGCCACACGCCCTGTGCTATTCTCCTTTTTCGGGGCCACAGCCCCCCCCCCCACCCGCCCCCCCCCAAAGTCACCCGCGGGTCGTGGCCGTTTCACCCCGTTGGCTTTTAACCCCGAACTTCTGGGTTGAAAATGTTGCAGGTTAGGTTAAAATGAGCCGTGCCCCTGCTTTCCCCCACCTTTTTTTTCTGTTGCCCCAACTGCCACCACCCATGTCCTTTTTTTCACTTTCCCCCCTTTCCCGATTATTCCCCTTTCGCCGAGTTTTTTAAAAACTCCCCCCACCCCTTAAATGCAACCCGACGAAGGGCTTTGCCCCCCCCGTTTTCGCATTGTGACGACCACGCCCCGGGTACCTTTGTGCCGAGTTTTTCCATTCCCTTTACGATATCTTCACGTCGTTGTCCGGGGTCGGCCGGGGCTTTTTGGCTTTTTTCTTTTTGCGAAATGATCCTTCCTTTTGCCTACTCCCCCCATTACTGTTTTTTTCTACGATCGGGCGGATTCGGGGGCGGTTTCCGGCCTTGGCAAAATTTTTTGCGTTGGTCATCCACTTCCTTCCCCCAATTTTTTCCCCATTCGACACTTTTGGGTGGTTGCGTGTCCGCCTTTTTTCCACTCCACCATGATTATAACACCATCGGGGTTTTTCTGGCCCTTTTCGTCCCTTTTTTTCCCTCTTCCCTCGTGAGGTCTGGCATTGCTTATTTTTCTTTTGGCCACAAGGGCCGGTCAACTTTTTCCTCCCACTTTCATTTTTCCCCACAGTTTGTCTGACGGTGTAATGTCTGGCTTTCAGACCGGGTTTTTTTTTCTTGTCACCCTGTGCTTTCCCCCCCCCGCTACCCCTTTTCTTTTTTTTCTGGTTCCAGTTTCATTCTTTCTTTTTCCCCTTCATTCCCCGTTTTACTTTTTCGGCGCTCTTGACCAGCACCTCCCATTCTCGTGTGCGAACACGAGAAGCGCCGAGAAACCCCCCTTTCTACACTGTCAGGGACAGTCTTCACTCCCTTCCTACCCCCCATTGATGGCGGAGGGATGGGTGCCGCCCT
>Ga0179593_1667678_pt1 | contig 12862 bp, 20 predicted proteins | sample CZODoug2_1_08_16_FD_185931 | JGI IMG/M metagenome (GOLD analysis project Ga0179593, IMG submission 185931) | Vadose zone soil fungal communities from Angelo Coast Range Reserve, California, USA - CZODoug2_1_08_16fungal (PacBio error correction) | ecosystem: Environmental > Terrestrial > Soil >... | reverse complement strand
TGGCCACTACGCACAGAGAGTGGCCAGTCGCCATTTCGTTACTTCAGCAGTGTGGGCGGATTTTTTTCGTCTTTTTACCCTCCCGCCTAAAGTTTTCTAACGCCCTTATATCTGCAGATCGTCCGGATCGCGCCTTTTCGTTTGTGATCCTCGCCTCAAGCGATTCCTTGGGTGTCTGTCCCCCCCCTGTCAAATGAAAACTTTTTTCCGCATCTGCGACGGTGGCAGCCAACATTGTTGGTGGTTCCGTGCTGTTTTTTTTTTTCACTAAACTGATTCCCTGCCGATTCCATCACCCTTCGTTCCCCCTGGACCCAGGAGCCCTGATCAAAGTGAGACAACCTCCGCAATTTTATGGCTGGCGAGTGTTCTGTTTATTAGGCCGTTTCACTTCTGCCTTTCGCGTTCAGACCGCCCGCCCGCTTTTGCTTGGATTTGGGCTTCCACTTTTCCCCATTGCTGACAAAAACCACAACCCACACCACCACCCGTCCAACCAAAATTGTAGCCTACACAAATTTTTCCTTTTGTTTCCCATGTTTGCAGCTTCGTCGCAGTGTTTTCGCGGGCTTTTTGAGGGATGGTCTTACGCACCTTACCTTTGGCATTTCTCTTTTTTGGATCTCTGATTGTTTCTATTTTTCCCATGGGAAGATGTTTTTTTCGTAGGTAGTTACTTCACGCTGGCTGTTCTTCTGTCCTGGGTTTTTCCCAATGCTTGTCTTCATGGCGAGTTCCAGTTCGATTCTTTTCGATACTTTTTCGCCGTTTTGAGGCTGTGAGGGTGCCACATGTTCTTAGGAGGGGGTCTATTTTCTTTCTTCGTCCCAGAGGCCTCGGGACTTTTCTCTTCCTGGAGGGAAACCCTGAAGATCGGGGTTTCCAGTTCAGTTCTTCCTTTTTGAAATTGAGCGCAGGGTCCTCAGGTGGTGTTCCCCCCTGAGGGGGAAATTTCCTTCCCACAGTAAATTTTTTCTCTCCCAACCCTTTTTTTTCCTAGGAACTCGAAGTCTTTTTATTGACAGTCTTTGGTATCTAGGGTCTTCCATTGCTGCATCTTTCTTTTTTTTGCTGGCGACTGGGTACTGAATTTGCGCCTCCTTTTTTTTTTTTTTTTTCCATTTTTTTTGTAAGGCGACAGGCGTTTCCGGTCGCCAAGGTTTCCCCTTTGGTATAGTCCTTAGGTTGTGAAAATTTCCCCTCTGTTTCTGACTTCAAAGAGGTTTTTGTTTTACGGATAGAACTCTCCCCCGCGGGCAAAATTTTCGATGCCTTTTCTCGCAGATGTTCGTATTGTCGGTTTCCTTGTCGAGGCCGGGAGGTGTTCGTCTCTTGGCAAGACGCGGTACTTTTTTTCCGATGTTTTTTCCCTATTCTTGCCCCAGGATGCGCTTATGCTCCTGCCTCTTTTTCTGCCCGTTTGGCAAGAGGCGGCCGACGTGTCTTTACGACCCTTTCAGCTTTTATCTTGGAACCGGGGCCCAGCAGGCTTCCTCCCTAGTGGGCTGTTTTTTTTTCCAAAACCGTTGTTTTCTTCTATTTCCCTTTTTTTCCGGGGCCGTATTTGGTTTGCTGGCTTTTCGGCGTTAGCTTTCCACACCCACCCCCCCCACCTGTCTTTGTGTCAGCTTTTGGACGGGGCCTTTCCAAGCGGTGCGACGCTTTTCTTCCGTTTTTTTTTTTCCAAATTTAGGCAACATTGGTGGCCTATTTGCCGGTGTTGCACAAATTTTGTTTTCTGCAGGAGTTTTTTGGGGCTTCCGGCTTCCTTTTGTGGTCTGAGGCTTTCCCAGGCGGATTTTTTTCGGGAGTGAAATCCGCTGATTCCTCCCCCGCGCCTTCGCGTTTTTTTCCCGGAGTTGGATATTGAATCCGGCGTTTCAATCGATGGGATTTCTCTAGTGTCCTTCGGTACAGGTTGGAATCTTTTTTGAAGGAAATCGACGGACCCTCATGTGCTCTTTTTCCCACCGGTTCTTTTTCCGGGGGGCCCAGTTGTGTCTCGATTTTTTCTTGGTATTTTTCCTTTCGACGGTTACGTGATCGTGTTAGGAGGCCGTTTCCCCGGGAAAGCCCCCCGGCCGTTAACAATGTCCCCAATTATTTATGTCCCCTTGATACACAACCCCAGCAAGACTCTGGCTTTTCAGTCATCCTCCTCGAAGCCGCCGTACTTTCTAGTGGCTTCCAACAAATGATTCCCTCTTCTGGTGGGGGTTGATCCCCTTGGTTTTCCGTGAAAAACCCTCCGGCCAGGTGTTAAAGGTTTCCTCCCCGGTCCTATCCCTCCGATTGCTTCGGAACCTTTTCACCGTTTTCCGCCAATGTGGTCCCCCTTTTTCTCCGAGATCAGTTGTCGTGTCTCCTTGGCTTTTGATTCCCTCCACCAACCCTTCCCCTCTGCTCGTCGTTACCCCGCAGCCCCTTCTCTTTCCGCGCCCTTTCCTTGGTGCTTGTTTTTTAGTTGCCGCCACCTTTGGGGCATTTGTGGCGTTCCCCCTTGCCGCAGGACAGCTTTCCTCCCACGGCGAAACTTATGAAACGAGATGATCTTTCGATCTTTGCGGCCAAATTCCCATTCGAACCTCCTTGTACGCCTTTGGTTCCGTGAGATTCTCGATTGCGTTTTTCTCCTTTAAATCGGTGGGCTCCCCTTCCTGGACCCCATTTTGTCAACTGTGGAAACATTTTAATGAGCCTGCGCGTTTCGAGTACACGTTTTCACTTTTTTTTCGGAGGGTTGTCCTTCCCGGAGAATTTTCTACGGGCTCACGGTTTTTTTTTTTTTTTTTTGTCTTATCGTGTGACCGTTTTGGTGGGCCTTCTCTTTCACGTATGCGTTTTTATTCGTTTTTTTTTTCCAGAAATTCTTTTTTTTTTTTCGAACCGATCTTTCCCCAGGTGCAAAGACCAAAGCTTTTTTCCCCTGGTGGTTGGATTTTCCTCCGTGAAGATTTCCTTCTGTCCCCCAAGGATGCGTACTTTTCGCAAGCCGTTTGTCCCCCTTGTTCTCGTTCGCAGAAACCGATACCGAGATTCTTTCACAGTGGACTCATGAAACCTCCCCCTTTTTTTTTTCCCCCCACAACGATAAACCGCCTGTTTTCCACGTGGTGAAATCATGCTTTTGGTCAGTTTTTTCTCGTGGGTGGCTTCCCGCTCGCTTATAGGCTTTGAAGTCTTAGCAGGGGGCAGCCCCCTTTTTTATCGACCTTCCCCTTTGATGCTTTTTCTTCCCGGCGGACACTTTTTTTTTTCCCCGTGCTCGAGCTTTAACTGGCGATTTTTCTTGCACATGCTTCTTCGAACGAGGATTTCGTGTCCTCGCTGGAGCATCTAGTCCAGACGTTCCCCCGGGCATCCCCGGGCTCGTTTTTTTTTTTTTTCCCCTGGGACCCCTTTTAATGGAAACCTCTTTACCTTTGTATTTTCTTCGTTGTTCTGTGTCTCCCCCTTGTCAAATCTTCTGATGGGCAAGGTTTCTGGAAAATGGGTTACTCCGGTCTGGGTGTTCATATTTAAAGGTAACTGCCTCTTGGTGCGGGTCCTGACCCCGGGCGCGTTGTTACTTTCCCCTTGCCAAAACCTGCTTTTTTAGAAGATCGTTCCCGAAATGGGTTTTTCAATCTCTCGTTACCGCGACCCTTGGATTGACCCACACGGAAGCTTCACACTCTTTTTTTCCTCGCGCCTTCCCCGCGGCCCGCTCCGGGCCCCCGTGCGTGTGGACACGCTTCCGTTGGCTGGATTTTTCTTTGCTCCGTTAGTGGTCGCTTCTATTTTTTTTCTCATCATTCGGCCGGCGGAGGCGGCCTTTCCCCCCGCGGCGTTTCTTTTTCGTCCCCCACAAGGTCGTTTTTGTGAACATCCCCCTTTTTCGGCCCACAGTCGTGCGCTTCATTTTCTTTCGTCAAACTCTATCGTTACATGTTTTGATTTTTTTTCGGAGGTTGAATGTTTGTTGCGTGATGTATCTTCCCCCCAGCCCATCGTTTCTTCCCTTCCGGGTTTTTTTACCCTGTTTTTTAACCGGGGAGTTTGTGGTTTCCCTAGTTGGGTCACCCCGTAGGATATTTTATTTCCTCCAAATTGAGCTGGTCCTTGCAGCTTCCACGGTTTATGGTTTTTTTTAAAAAGCCTGATGTCATTCCGGTCTTCCTTTCTGGTGGACATTTTCTCCGATAGAATTCTTTGCAATAGAGGCAGGTCTTCCCCTTCCCCCGTTTTCCTCCCCCCCCCCCCAAATTTCGATGGCCCACGGTTCCGCATTTCTCCAGACACAGTCGAGACTCCTTCCTGCCGGCTTTACGGCGGGTTTTCCACTGTATGCGTCTTGTGTAATTCCCCGTTCCCGATGAGATAATAATCCCCACTTGATGTAGAATTTTTTTTTTTTTTTTCCAGCTATGTCATGATCATTTTTCTCCCCGGCTTCTTTCGTAAGTTTTGTCATTTTTCCCTCGACGGAGAATTGAGATGTCCACTTAAAATTTTTACTTTTCTTTTCAACTGTTGCAGGATCGGTTTACCCCCCTTTGGTGGTTCCGCAGCCAACTGATCTTTCCACCCGAGTTCCCCCCCTCGATTCAAAGGGTATTTTTCCAAAGTGATCTGCATCCCCCCTTGGTTTTTTCGATGGGTCTCCTTCCCTGGAGGATGCCATTTCCCGCTCGCTTCCGGCGTTTTGAACCGTATTTGCCGCCCCTAGTGTTTTTTCCTCCCCCTGTAGCGTTTCCATGTGGGCTTGGACATACCCCTGCTGGAGGATTTTTTCGGCGCTTGCGGCTTTCCTGGTAGAACTCACCCCTTTTTTTTGTTTCTCTTTTCGTTCCCAATTCCACCTTGTTCGGGAAATTTTCTACCTTATTTTAGAGGTAGGTGTGATTCCCTTTTTTCCTTTTTTTTCCGTTTTTTTCTTGGTTTTTTTTTTTTTTTGCGGTGGTAGTGCTGCGACCCATCTCTCTTCCTCCTCCCCCCCTTTGTTTGTGTTTTTTTTTCCTCTATTCCCTTTCTCCCACCCGTTCACCCCCCTGTCCCCCGTGGCGTCCGGATCTCCCTTCCCTAAGGCAGGCATTTGCCGGACTCCTCTTCCAAGGTGGCCCCCTCCCCCCACCCCCTGCTACTCTTTGGCGTTTTCTTCCTTTTTTTTTTTCCCCCGAAACGATTTTCCTCTCCCTCCGACGTTTTTTTTCCCCAGCAGGTCCCCCAATTTAAAAAGTTCCCGCCCTTTCCCCTTCCGGGTGGCTTTTTGTACATCTGCCTTTTCCCCCCGCGGCCGTACTTCATCGCGCTTTGGCTGGTTTTCTTCCCTCAGGTGATTACGACGCCCCGTCCCCCCCTCCGTAGGCTTCCCTCACTTGTGTCAAAGACCCATGGAAGCTAGATTTTTCCCCTCCCCTGGTGCTCTTTCCTTTTTATTGAGTCGGTTTCCCCCCCTGGACCCACCTTTCCCTTTTCTGGGCCACCCAATTCGCGCAGCTAGGACTCCGTCCTCTTTCTCGCAACTGGAACACCCTTCCAATGCCCGATTACTGCCATCCGCAGTTCCCATCGACATCATTTGGTCTTCTGAGCGCCTTTGGCTTTTTCTGTTCACTGCGCTCCCCCCTTCCGAACACCTACCGGCTTTATCGTTTAATTTAGTACGGGATGTCCTTTTCGGCCTTGGGCTTTTGGGTCCTTTTTTACACATCGGCTTCCCTGGACGAGCATTCTGGCTTTTTTTTTGCGCTGCGGATTCACCGAAAATCGCTGGTCCCCCCCTTCCCTGGCCTTTCTCTTTCCCATTTTCCTTTGGAAGTCCTCCTTTTTTCGGATTTCATGATTTTTTTTTGACAAATTGCGCGACCATTCCTCCCCGGTTCCCGGTCACCTCCTAGTCCCTTGGTTTTTCTTTTGGTTCGGCACTGGAAGTGCCAAACCCTTTCTCTCTTTTTGTTTGTGAAATAACCCTTACAAATACTCTTCCAATTCACACGAGACTTGACATCCTATAGATTTTGACCTTTTGTCTTCTCTGATAGACGCTTTTTCGGGGTATGTTAAATACTTCCCTGGCGAGCTCCCCACTTCCGAAATGGTCCGCTTCGGGCTTTCTTTTTTTTTAAGGGTCCGGTTTTTTTTTCTTCCTCAGATTTCTCCAGGCCCTGTTCGTTTTCACACGGTCACGTTTTTAGCTGCCCCTTTCGGTGGCGCCTTTCTACAAACAGTTTCAGTCCTTGCCGGAGTTGCCGGCTCGCTGTTCACTTTTCGTCCCGTAGTTTTTTTTTCCTTATCCGTTTTCTTTTTTTTCCACGATCTTCTCCTGATTTGGTTTTTGCTTCGTTCCCCCCCGGCTGTTCCTGTTTGACCTGGACCGCCCCCCTCTTCTTTTTAAATAGGTCTCGTCACCCCCCTGCGCGTGTGAGTACAAAACATTCCAAATACAAACATTGAAGGATTCGAGAGCCCAGGCGGTTTTCAGAAACCATAGGCCCCGTTTCTGTAACCTTCAGTTAATGTCTACTTCTCCCGAGCGGACTTCCCGTCCCTGAGAGTTTCATCGGTGCTGAAGCCCCCGCCTTGTTGACAACGAATCACTTTTTTTTCGCCGTGTCTTTCGGCACATGGATGCGAGCTCTTTTTTCTCCCTTCAGTCTTTTTGTCCGTCCCTTTTTAATTTCCCCTCCCCCCTGTGATGAATCCGCACGCTCAGATCCACCCCCCCCCCCTCCTTTCCCCCCTGCAACTTTTCTATAGGCCTTTTCCTTTCGCCACCTTTTCTTGGTCCTTTCCCCCCCATCAGCCCGTTCCTTTTCCCTCCTCGGGAACCTCCTTCCTGTGGTAGGGTCGTTTCATTCGGCCCGGATTTGTCAGTGGTAGTGGTTTTTTTTTTTTTTGCACTTTTTTTCATGTTTTCCCCGCTCTAAGCTTCCTTGTTTTCCGAGGCGGTTGCCATTCCTTTCGTCCCCTCCCCCCTTTACCGTATCTTTTGAGATTATGGGACCCCCTTAAACTGGTGGCCCTTTCCGCATCGCCGGTTACCCCCCCCTTTCCACCGTTCCCCTTACCCTTAAGCACCCCCGGACCCTCCCGGTTAGACTTGCGGCTTTTCCACCCTCGATCACTCCTCACGGTCTTGTATCCGCATCGCGCGTTTCTCCTTCCTTCCCCCCCCCCCTAATTTTTCTCTTCCGTCTTTGGTTTTTTGTCCCGCCACCACGACTTATTGCTTTTTTCCATCGATTTCCTCTTTGCTTGCTTGCATTTTCCTTTTTTTTCTGCGCTTTTTTGATCGACCAGTGTTATAGTGCTAGTACTTCTCTTTTCCCCCCTTTTTTTTATCGCGGACTTTTCTGCCTTTTGCCAACGGTGTCCCCCCTTTTGCGGTCCCCTTTCTGCCACCGGCTTTCCTTTTGGAGGCAGTGCCCTTTTTTTCCCTTTTTGCGTAGTTTTTTGTGCCGCTTTTTCCCGATCCCCTTCGGTTTCCAACCCGCCCATGATTCTCGTCTTCTTTCACGGGCGTTTTCGTCACACGTTTTCCTGCATTCTCCTTTGACTCCCCCTGGCTTTTTTCCTTTTGTAACACCTTTTTTTTCCACCTCCTTGATTCTTCCTTTATGGGCTAAATTTCTTTTGTCTCCTTTCCGAGCCCCCTACCGGGGCGTTCCTAGTTTTAGGCTTTTTTGGATGACCGGTCCTTCCTTCGGGATGGTTAGCCTCCCCATTCATATCGTTGTGCTTTGGGCCTCTCCCTCTCGCGGAATCAATCAACCCCATCTCACACCCCCCCGAAAATCGTAGTACCAATGACCCCCCACCCCCCCCTTCTCTCAACCTCCTTTCCCCCCCCCCCCAATTTCTCTTCTCTTCTTCCAAATGCAGTTACGTTCCCCTTCCTTCTTCCACATGAGGACTTCACGCAGGAGGACGACCCTCATGTTCCTTCTCCCCTCGTTTTTTTTTGAGATTTCACCATCTTTCGACCCCCCCATTCGTTGGCGAAAACTCTCTGGTGAGCCCTCCTCTTTTTTCTGGACTCCCTTCCTCCCCCTCCTCCCCCCCAACCCCAAAAGACTGGGCTTTTTCTGTTTTTTCCCCACCACCGACTGTTGTTCTTTCCCATCTCCGTGCACGCTGGAACCTCCCCCCCGATTTCTTCTGCGGACACAATCTTTTATCCCAGGCGCCTGGTTGTTCGGGTCTTCCCCACATCCTTTCCTTTTTTCCGCGCTCTTTTCTTTCCCCCCCCCGCAAACTTATTCGTTGCCCACACTGGCCCGTAGACGCCGCCCTTTCCTCCTTCTTTCTTTGTACGTTCTTCCCTCCCAAATAGAGCTTGCATTCTTTTCCCCCCTGCCCGTCGCCCCCCTCGTTGGTTCCCATCGGGCGAAAGGCCCCCCCCCCCACCCCCCCCATCGAACTAACTACATCCCTCTCCCTCTGTGTTTTTTTTTTCGCAAAGCGACCCCCTCTTCCCTTTCCCCATTTTTTCTTCTCCCCTGGAAGGACAACTCTCCTCCCCCTCGGGACTTCGGGCTCAAAGAATTCCGTCCCCGGGTTTTCCCCCCCCCAACTTTTTTCAAGCGCTTTTCCTTTTTAAACTTTTTTAGCGCAACCGATGTCCGCTTTCAGGCAGCCCCATCGAAGCCTTTTGCACTTTTTTTTCCCCAACCCTCGTTGGATCACCTTTTTCCCCTTCCTTGCGAACCCCCCCTTTCGCGCCCCTTCCTTCTTGTTACCACTTCGTTTTTTCCCCTCCCAAGATTCCCAGTGTTCGCTCAGTCCCCCATCCATCCCTTTTTTTATTGTGCTTGTTGTCTGCGGGCAACCTGGCACTCCTGCATCAATTTTTTTTTCCGATTGTCTTCCTCTCGGATTTAATCTGCTAATCTTGGACTTTGCCTTTTTCCTCATTGCGCTTCTTCCAATCCCAACATCAGCGAATTTTTCGATCCCTCCTCTTTCCTTTTTTTGAGCAACGTTTTCCTTATCTGAACTTTCCCCCCGAAATCATTCCCCCCGGCCCTTTTTCCCCTGTCTTCTTTCCCCCCCTTGGGGCGCGATCTTTCGCCTTCCTCCCTCCCTTTTCCCATCCGTTTTTCCAAAATCCCCAGTCCTTTCCCCCCCCCCCCCGTTTCCCCCCCGGTCCCCTTCTCCAGCTTCCCCTCTTTAACAGCTTAGGCATCCTTTTTTTCTGTATTTTCCGGAGAGTTAGTAAACTCTCCCCTTGTCTTTCCCGAGGTTTTTTTGCCGAGGGGGTTTCCCCAGTTCCGCCCTCAACACGTCCGCTGCACCTCCCAATCTCCCCCCTTTTTCTCCTCCCCAACTGTTTTAGGAGGTTTTCTTTCACCACCTTCCACATCCCCCCACCCATCTTTTAGGGATTTCTTCTGAAGCTAGAGTCCCATTGGAGTCTAAATCTTCCCCGGCTCCTCATCCTTTCGACTCTCTCTCCTTTTTGGTTCGATATGTGTCATGTTCCCTTTTCTATGTGACAAACGCTTTTTCCTTGTCCGATTCCTTTCCCCACCTTCCCTTTTTTACGACATTGTGAGGAAACCTTCGGCTATTTTCTCATTTCTTTGGAGAGACTACCTTTCCTCCCCTCTTTGCCCCCCCTCGTCTTTTCCCTTCAACCAACTTCCTTTCCCCGTTTTTCCGTGTACGATTTAGGTGATCTTCTATTGGGAATTTTTTTTTTGTCCCCGTTTTGGGCCGGATCTCAACGGAAGCAAGCCCCTCCCCTTTTTGAAGGCCGTCTTCATGTGATTCTCTCTCTTTCTTTCACGGTTTTGAGCGATAAAAATGCACTGGAACGGAGTACATGCGGGTTTCAGCCAGTCTTTTTTTTTGTTTTTTCTTCCAGGACTCTTGCGCTTTTCCCTCCCCTGCCGCCGATAGTACGGCTTCGCGCCTTTCCCTTTTTGGAAAGGCCTTCCCTGCGTAGGATTTTCGTGTTTGGCCCTCAAAAAAAACCTGTCCTTTTGCCCCTCCTGCGGCAGGGTTTCCCCTTTTTTTTTCCATCCACTTTTTGCTCCCTTGCCCTTCAGCGGGCATTGGAACGCGCCCCTTCCCCTTGACACGGAGGACTTTTTTTTGCGTATGAATTGGCTGGATCTAGCTAGTCAATGAAACTTTTTTCCCCCCCTTTTTTTTTCCTAACGGGGCTGCTTTTCTCCTTGTTCCATTTCGTCCCCCCCCCCCCCTCATTTAGAGCCGAAAAACCTCTTTTTTTTTTCCTGCGGTTCGTTTTTTTTTGGTCTTACGCCATCGTAATTTGGCAATTCGCCGGGGTCTCTTTCCTCCCCCCAGAATGGTTCCCCTTCCTTTCTCTTGTCCCCTCCTCTTTTTTTTAAACGCTGGCTGTTGCGCTGGTTTCCTTTCCCCCCTCTTTCACGCTGCCAAGGTCGATTATTCCCGTCGACCGCGCCGATCTTTTGTTTTTTTTTTTTTTTGGATTGCCTTTTTATGTGCGGAGTGGTTTAGGGGCTGGAGTTCGTTCTTCCCCTTCTTTTCACAGGGGCGGTTTATCGATGTGTTCCCACGGCGCAGGGATTCGGTTTTTTTTCTCCGCGTTTTCAAGTTCTTTTTTGCCTTCCTAACAAATAATGCCCCTTTTTTTTTTTCCTCCAGGTCGCATCTCACTTTTTTCCGGACGCTGATCCGTCCCCCTGATCGATGGCCGGGGCGGTCCCCCTTTCCGCTTTTGATCGCTTGTCTTTTTCAACATGCAGAAGATTGCGTTCCCTTTTCCCCCACAACTCTTTTTTGCGTTGTTTTTGATTCACCAGGTGATCGAGTTTGTTCCTTTCCCCCCCCTTTTTTTTCCGGTAGCCCCCCCTTTTTTTCGACGCGTCCCATCCCCTTTTACGAATCCGTCCCTCTTCTGCTGGCAAAGTTCTTTTTCCCCCTCCCGCTGTCGCTTCGCGGGCGTTTTTTTTTTATTCGGGCTCCCATTTGCGTATCACTTGCGTTACGGGTCGATGGGTGCCCCCCTTCTTTTCTTCCCAACACTTCTTGCGCTGGGCGCCTGCCTGTGGGCAGACGATGGCTGCCCCCTGTTACGACCCTTTTTCCCCCTTTTTTCCCCAGCTTTGGTGAACCCTTTTTTCTGCAACGGGAGTTCATCTTTTTAGCCCCCCCCACCTTTGGGTCTACGGATCTGCGTGTTTTTTCCGGTCCCCTTAGGCACCTTCGGCCCCCCTTCCTGAGAGTCTTTCCTCCACGTTTGACCTTTCACTAAAGCCTTGATTGATCCTTTCGCAAGTGCCTCCCCCCCCCCCCCCCCTTTACTCTTTTTTCTTTTGCGGCCCCTGAGTGACATGGCAAGTCTTCCTCCTTCGGTTTGACCGTTGGCCGCATTTTTTTTTTTTTTCTTTTCTCGAGAAGTTTTTTTTTTTTCCGGGCGCCCTCCCCTCTTCCTCCGCGCTTCGGACCTTTCGGATATTTTCCATCGTTGGAAGGCAGCCTCGTTTTCCCTCGGGCTTTTTTTTTTTTCATTTGAAAGTTTTTTCCTACCTTCGTGGACCGACCGCCTCTCTCCTTTCGTCGGCCGGATTCCGCTCGATGGGTTCTGTTTGCTGGGGGACGGCTTTTTCCTTTCTTCTCACCTCGTACGTGGCACTCCCCTTTTCCAGCGACCAAGCTTTTTTCCCCAAATGGGGATGCCCTTGGATTTGCCGGTCCCACCCCTGACCTCGAGGCCGGCCTGTTCTCTGTGTTTTTAAGCCAAGATCCCCTTTTTCTCCTGAATAGGGACATGGGGCTCTTTTCCCTTCTGGCAGTCGCCAAGTGAGCTGTTTTAAGAAATCGATGCAGGGCGGCCCCCTTTCACGTGGACCGACATTTTAGAGATTTCCCGTCCCTCCTTTTTCCTCCACCGCGTTTTCCAAACGAAGTGCGGCAGTGATGAACTTGCCGTGTATTTCCCCCTCTCCTTGTTTCCCTCCCTTTTTTTCCCCTTTTGCTCCTTGTTTGGCCGAGCCAACATTCCCTTTTGTCGAGCACTCCGTGACAGCTTTCAATCGACGAGGACCCCCTTCTTCTTACGATTTCTTGAGGCCCTCATAATTTTGAATTCGCCCATCAGAGAGAACGCGTTTTCCGAGGATTCCTTGTCTTTCAGAAAATAGATCTCCTGGATTGCGACCCCCCCCAGGGCTTTACAGGAGTTTTTGGGGGCCCCCTTTCATACTTCGTTCTTGCCACCGTTTTCTCCGTTGGCGCGCAAGGGTTTTCGTGATTTCTTTTTTTTTTTCACGCTTCATCTTCAAATGCATGTTTCGCTCACGGTGTGCCTGAGTCTGTGTGGACGTTGGGTACCTGGGAAACGTTCCCCTTCAGCTGAGCCCCCAAATGAGTAGGTTTTCCGAAGTCTCCAATCCTACGTCACCCTTTTGGGGTGCTTTTTTGTATTTGCGCTCTATGGGCGGAAGTGGGTGACCTTTTGCTCTGAAACGCTTTCCTCCCCCGGGTTTCATGACAGTTGTAATTTTTCTCCCCTTTTTTTTGGCAAGATAAACGAGTTGTCCAACTCCCCAGGCATCAGGAAACCTTTGACAGCTTCCCAGGACCCCCCTCCCAAAGATAGTTTCGTCGACGTGCTGTTTTTTTCCTGTTGTTCCCCACGAATTACATGGTGTGGAGGTAACCTTTTTTTCTCTATATTTCCTCCTGAGCCTTCGTGCAAATTGACCCCCCCTGAAAATTTTGTCATGATTGGTTGATTCTTATCGAAGCGTTCTTTCCTGATAGGTTTATTTTTTTTCTTCAAGAACTAGTTGTATCAGGGGCGTGAGCAAGGGAGAGAATTCTTTTTGCCCCCATTGGCCTTTTTTTTTCAGATTAGGTCTTCCAGATGAGAAATTTCCTATGATTTTTC
>Ga0179593_1453205_pt1 | contig 12862 bp, 11 predicted proteins | sample CZODoug2_1_08_16_FD_185931 | JGI IMG/M metagenome (GOLD analysis project Ga0179593, IMG submission 185931) | Vadose zone soil fungal communities from Angelo Coast Range Reserve, California, USA - CZODoug2_1_08_16fungal (PacBio error correction) | ecosystem: Environmental > Terrestrial > Soil >... | reverse complement strand
TATTTTTTTCCCCTCCTGGATTATCGGAGACAGGTTCCTCCCCCAGACTATGTACTCTTGGACCGCGTGTTCGGATCTGTCTCTGGCGCGTACGGCAAGATTTTTCTCCTATTACGTCAAGACCCCCCTGGGAATTGCCTTTCCCCTCGACCGGTCCCTCTCTGGGCCTTGCAGCGATTAGTCTTTTTCGAGAAGTTCTCCATGGTCCGTTTACTTCTTTTTGGCCATCGTTTTCGGCGCCGGGGTCAGCCGGTATTTCCTCCCAGTTTTTTTTTTTTCGTCGCCAGGCGATCTGGGTACACTGGACCTCCCTGCCGTTTCTTCTTTGTTTATTCGAGTTTTTTCCCCCTCCCACGACGGGATTGCCTTCGTCGATGCGTTGACGCACCCCCCGCTTTCTTTGGAGGCTGTTCCACTCCCACCCCCCCACCCATCCTGCTGTCCCCCTCCAGTGGCTTCCTTTTTGGAAAAAACCTTCGTGACCCCCGGCTCTGGTTATGATCCACTCTGCACACTGAGCGATCTTTGGGTTCCCGCCCGTACGCGGCGGGGCCGCCGGGATGTTGTTCGAGTCTTTTTTGGACTCCGTCCCCCCCCTTCTTCCTTTCCTCCCTCAGGCCCCCCCTCCCCTGATCAGTCTTTTAGTCCCAGTTGCAACCAATTAACAGTCATTTTCCCCTGGTTTGCTTTGGTTTCCCTGCCGCTTTCCCCCGTTCTTCACGCTGTTTTCGCCCCTCTCCCACTTGGTGGTGGGTTTTTGTTGGTTTTGCCTAATGTGCTCGTTGTTGGGCTTGGTTGAAGGGTGTTTGGCACGCTTTGGGCGGCTGGATTCTAGCGCGCGAGATCTTTATCTTCTCCTTTCTTGTAGCGCGGGGTGGGTATGGTACTGGCTTGTCGGTTTTCCTCCCGTTCCTCTCTTCCGTCAGTCCCGCCTCCGGGACTTGCTTGATCTCCCCTTTCCTGCTATCCAGGTGGCTCCGCCACCTGCCTTTTTCTCCCAAACCCAGGCTTTTGTTGCGAACCGTCCGCGTTTTTTGAGTCTCCAACGAAGGCGGTGGGCTCCTCCTTTGCCCGTCCACTCCTGTGCATTCCACTGACCGTTTTTCTCCCCTTCAGATTTCTCAGCTTTTTGCTCCCTGTGTTCGGACGGTTCCTCTGTTCATCGTTTCTTTTTTCTTTCGAAAGTTCTTATCTTTTTCGGGTCGGCATTGAACCCCAGCTTTTTTCTTCATCAGCCCCTTTACTTTTAACTCGTTCTTCGCTCGTTTTTTTGTGGTTGTTTTCCCTGTTTCCAGTTAACCGTCTTTCTGTGTCGCGGTTTAGATTGTTTTTTTGCGTTTCCGAGGGACTGGTGTTCCGTGTTTTTTTCTTCACCACCGTCCCTCTCTGACTTGCTGTTTGTCAGCTCGTTTGTCGGCTGTTCCGTTGCCCTCCAACTACTCGCCTTTGCGACTTTTTCGGCCTTTCGGCTTCGTCTCGTTTTACTGGTTAAACGCCCCCGCTCTTTTGTTTTGTGGCTTGCACGTTTCCGAGCTATCGATGCCCGAGGTGCGTGAGCCGGTTTATCAGCTTGCGCCGAGACAATTGGTTTCCTCGCGGATTCACCTGTTTTTTGCGAAGTCGTTTTCGCTGCACGGTGTTGAGAAGACAACCGTGGTTTTTTTTGGGATTGCTTTCCTCGGAAGGATTTTCCGCGAACGGTGTTCCCCTATCCTACAGAAGACTGCTTTCCGCGTGCCTCTCGTCGGTAGGTTGGTGTGTTACGGCGCCCCCGGCCTCCTCGCGTGCTCCAACGCGGTTTCTGAGAGTGATTTAATAATCTTTCCTTCCCTTGGTCTCATGCGATCCCCGGGCTGGACGCATTTCTATGCCCAGCACCAGTCTCCCCCCCGTGTTTTTTTTACTACCGGCTTGCTTGTCTGTGTCCTCCGGTTCCTTACGAGCTGTCTTTGATGGTTCCTTGGACGTCGACCGTCCCCTCCACTTTTGGCGTGCTCCCCGCCCGTCTTTGGTTGGATCCTTTCATGTATGTTGGTTCCTGACACCCCTGCTTCCTGTTTTTGTTTGCTTTCTGGATCACTCCCTGTCCTTTTTTGTTTCGCCCCGTATTTCCCTCTGCTTCCCCGACCTCCCGGTGGGGTAGGTGCCTTGACGACGTCATAGGTCGGTTTGTGGGGCGGGCTCTGAATTTGTTTTTCCCCCGTTTCAGGGGGTGTCTTTTATTTGTTTTTTTGACGTCTCGTTCCTTTGGGCGTTCCTTCGCTTTTTTTCGGCGACACCTATTCCTCTCGGCACGTCCCGTTTGTCCTCTCGCGCCGGCCCCTGTTTGCCGCCTTTCGGTACGAATTTCAACAGGTGTGAATTCTTTGTCATCTGCTTTCACCTGGGATGCTCTGATGCCCCTGCTCCTTGATCGCTTGACCTGGTGGCGTGGCCTGTCCCGGAAGGCGTGATTTTTCAGACTTTTCCTTAACCCGCTCCCGCTTTGTAAGACCTGCGTGTTTGCTGACGGGTTTACGGGGAACCCCGGATCTTTAGATTCCCCTCGGTTCTCCTTTTTCTGGTTGTAGTACTTTGCCGCTAATTGCTTTCGTTCCTTCGGTGCATAGTCTTTTGCGCTAGTTTTCGCGTCTGTTGAGTTAGCTCGTCCGCGAAGATATGAATCGCGAGTGTGATTTTTGTCTTCCCGCCCGTTTGGTAGGGCGGCGGGGTTTTCCGGGTGCTTTTGACAACGTGTCCCCCATTGGTTGCCGACGTAGACTTCTGAGCGTTGTTTTGTTGCAGCTACTGGACTTATGCGCGCGGTGAGTTGGCAACACGGGCCCCAGGTGTTTCTTTAGTCCTTCGGCGTTCACCCTCCCTCTGCTCGACAATCCATGTGGGTGTAAGCGTCAAAGAAGCCTTTAGGGATGTTAGTCTTTTTGCTTTTCCTCCTCTCTTTCGCGCAGCCGCAGCGTTGTCCGAATTGAGACACCGTTTGCCGCCGTCCCCCCGGTCCCTTTTCCTGCGCGGGTCGCATGAGCAGCGTGCCCGCGGCCCCTCGCCCGACCCTTGGGCCACTTTTCGGCCTTTTTTTGCTCCCAAGAACGTTCCCCTCCGGTTTGGCCGCAGTTTCACCCTTCCAGGCCAGGTCCCCCTTACGTAGGTCTTGTCTGCGGGCGAGGCTGTCCGAGTTTTTTTTTGCAAGAAGCTCTCCCCCATTCTTTTTTGGTGTGAGTTTAGGATCGACGGGGCTGCTTTCTTTTGCCTTGACCCCTTCTTTCCCTTGCGTTGCTACTTCATAGTTTTCTTCGATGGGTTCCTTTCTCGGAATTTTTCTGTGTTTTGTTCACTCGTTGAGGCCCCCCCCGTCGTGGCTTAGCCATCCAGGGCCTTTTCCGCGAAGGGAATTTTTGCTTGCCTTTTCAGCTCTTTTCGCAAGAGTACTGCTTTTGGCAGCCCCCCGATTGATTGCGGTAACCTGAGTCTTGCCTGGTTGTATTGATCTGTTCATAAGTTCCCTTCAATCGTCCCAGGTACTGCGTCTATAGAGGTCAGTCTTCCATTTCTCTGACGTTGCACATTCGGCTCTACCCGCGGTGAAATGCCTGACGAGCCCTTCTCTTTTATGCTTCCCCAGATGAAACCCCCGACCTTTGTTTCACCGCCCCAGCGCTGAGCCATTTTCCCCTTTTTCCGATGGGCTCGAGGGAGTTTTCCAGGATGCTGTTGTCGACGTTTGTTACCCAATCCCCGGTTTTATCGAGGACACGTCCTCGATTGATTCTATCTTTCCCTCATAAGTAAGTGTGTTGTTTAGAGTCTCAAGAATTTTTTAGGCTTCTTTTTATGCTCTTCTTTTTGTCGGAACTTTAGACTCTTGCGGAGAGATTTTGAATTTCCGCATCCGGTCCCGGACTCCGCGACTCCTGACGAGTGCCCTTTCTCGACTTTTTTTGTTCCTTTACCTACGCAGGTGCGGAAAGGTCATGGCCATACTGTGAGTTCGAGGGCGTCCACCCCCCCCTTCCTCGCACGCGAGTGATGTTTTTGAGAGGGAGCGATTCCTACGTACACCAGGATCTCTTGGGACGAGCCCCCAGTTTTTTAGAACTGATCGAGGCGCCCCATGCGACAGAAAGCTAAGATGCAGCCTTGCGCGTGCCCTAGTTCCTGGCATAGATCGAATTTTTCAGTTGTCAGCAATGCCCGGTCTCTCGAAGCTGACGCCCCGCGAGGCCGCCCTCTTAGGATTCCGCCGTTCCCCGAGTCCAATTACAACCTACAGGCGTCTATTTTTTCCCGCCACTTCCATTGGCACCGATTACCATGCCCGTTTGTTGCTCAGGGGGTGGCACTTCCTGCGCTCTATCACAGCCATGTATGTTGTTCGCCTTTTACCCTCGTGGCTTCATCCTTTCATTGAACTTCCGACAAGAACCCCCCCTCCTGGAGTGTGTGTCTTTGCTTTGCCAACTGCCCCTTGATTTTGCACTTCTTGTTGGTGCCTTGGTGATGGACCACTTTCTTTTCCGCCCACCAAGGGTTTCGCGCTGGCGTGGCACGCTTCTTTTTGGACTCCGCCGCCCCCTGTGCTGGACTTTTCGTCTCATGCTTTTTTCTGTTTTTGTTAGTGAGCTGTCCTGACGGTGATCCTCTCCACCTAAGTCCTGCTCCTCGCTTGACCAACGCGTTTCCTTTTTTTTCGTTCCCCCTGGTCGCCGCTTGGGACTTTTGTAGATCCATCCGCGCTTGTGGCGCGTTGTTTAAGCTGGGTCGCCACGTGGTATCTTTCGTTGGGTTTTTCCCACGCTCGCGCTCTGGTTTTTTGTGGGTTTTCTTTCCCCTGGTTCGCACTTTTGACGCCCTGCAAAAAGCAGCGGGGCTCCCCCCCCGAAGATCCGGTCTGATTTCTAGTATAGGCGAGTTTTATTTCCGCAGTTGTTGCGTCCACCGCGTTCTGCCACCACGCGGGGCTTGCGCCCATAGACCCCGTGCTGGGAACGAACGGGATCGGTCCCAAGTTTTTTTCGATCGAACCCAGTCAGGTCCACTTCCTACGGTTCCCTCGTCGAGCAATATCCTGGTGACACCAGACGATGTTTCCCCTGTGGATAAGACAGCTTTCACCCTTTTCCGGATTGCTTGCGCCTTGGGCGTGGGAAACCGCTTTTCAGATCTGGCTCAACGCCTTTAAAGGCGTCGCTCCCAACTTCCCCGTGGCTGGCTAGGGTTTTACGTGCGCGGGAGGTTAATCGAAGGAGAGTGGTTCCGTGTTGTGTTCCCCTAATCGTTCCTTTCCCCAAGTTTCGTTGAAAATGTCGTGCAATTTCAGGCGGTGGCAAATGGGTTTGGTGCTTTTTTTTTGATGGCCACTTCGTGCCGGGAGGGTGCGGTGTATTTTGGTCCTTCCGGTCTGAGCCGCCGCTTGCCACTTCGTCCCGCCGGCTTCTCGCCCCCCCCCCCTTCCCCCCCCTCTTGGAGCTCTACCATTGACTTCGATCTTTTTTTGTTTTCCCCCCCCGTACAGTTCTAACGGACCACAGTTTTCCCCCACTTCCACGGACCGCCCCGCGTCTTCTTTGAAAACAGTTCCCTGGCGCGACCCGTAGGGAGTGATTTGTCCATCGAACGTTCCACGTTTCCCGACCCAGTCGTCGTTTTTTTTGGGAACCTCACCTTTCGTCATTTGCCCCCTCTTTGGTTTTCCCCGCTTTGAACGTTTCCTTTTGCTACGTCCCCGGTTTTTTTTTGCCCCTTTCTCCCCATTGTCGTTGCCCCGCTCTTTTCCTGAAAGCTCAGATGACCATTGCGGTTTGAGTCTCCCAGCTACGGCTGTTTTGGTCTTTGACTTAGTTTTTCCCGTTTTTCTTTTCTGCCGGAGATTTGCCAGAGCCCCATTCAAACGGCCTCGCCGTCTAACACGTTTTAACCTTCTTCCATTTTTTCGATTTCTTTTCCTCGCCCCTGAACATCCTCCCCGACTCGTGCTTTTTTTTGGCCCGGCTTCCCGAGCGTATCTCTTTCTTGGTTGGGGACGAGTCCCGGCCACCTTATCTTCCCCTGCGCCCACCACTTGGATTGCTTCCTTTTATTTTTTTCATTTCTCGGGACCTGCCCCCCAGGCGGTGGAGTAGAGGATCGCCTTTTTTTCTTCATGTTCTTGCCTGGGTGTCCCTCCCCAGGGATCGTAGTCATCGTCCCTTATGTGTGTCCTTTTTTTGCTCTATCTTCGCGTTCTCTAGGACGAAAGCGGGATCCTCCCCTCTTCTTCGAGACGAATCTGGTTTAAGTGTTTTGCCAGTGCCCTGCCCTACACTTTCCAGCGCAACTTTCTCGGGACGTTCTTTCTCCCCCCTCTTTCGTTTTCAGCCACCTCCTCCCCTCGGGCCCATCACTTGGACGTTGGGAAAAAATTTCCCCGCACGTTTGAGGAATTGTCCGACTAAGGATTTTATCCCCCTCGTACCCCCAACTGAATGGCCCCCAGTCGTTGTACTTCTGTGTCTCTGCTTTCTTTTTTTTTGAGCTCCCCCACCGAGGATTCGAGGGAGGTTTCCCTTTTTTGCCGCTTTCTTTCCCCTGTGTAACTCATGCCATTTCGTTCCCTTTTCCCGGGGACACTTTCGCCCCAAGGGAGTTTTTGCACCCGATGCGATCTTTTTTCTCCCTCCTCACGACGTTTCACACGGTTCGCCATTCTTGGTGTGCCTGTGGGGCGTTTTCGTTTTTTTTAAGGTAGCTATGTTCCCTTCTTGAGGAGTGCGCGACTTTCTTTTTTTTCCCATTTTTGGGGTTTTGCTGTTTGTCATGGCATTTGCGGCCTTTCTTTTTTTGTTGACTCTCCAGCGCGATTTGGTCCCCCATCCCCTCGCCCCACTTTTTTTTTTGCGTTGCGGGATGTGGCAAGTTTTTTGTCCCGGCTTGATTCAGCGCCCCTCCTCACGTGCCCGGTCCCCCACTCCCCCCCACCCTTTTTGCTTTTCTTTGAAATTTTTTCCCCTCTGTGCGGAGTTCTCCAATCTTCAACAAGCGGGTCTAATTTTTTGTTTTAATCCCGTCCCTTTCCCCCCCCCCCAGCAGTTTTAGGTTAACCCGTTAGATTTTCCCCCTTGACCATTCAAGTTTATTTCTTCCCCCGGTGGGCGTGAGGGGCCTACTAGCAGGGTTGGCTTTTTTCCTGAAAAAGTTTCGATTCTTTTCCGCGTTTTTCGGCGACCCCTTTCGGCTAGACTTCTTTTTTTTTTTTATTTTTTTCGGTGATCCTTTTCTTCTGGCATTTGCCTTTTGTTTTGCTTTGGGTTGAGACTTTTTTTCCCCAAGGCCCGTTTGTGTCCCCCCCTTGGCGGTTTGTTCGGGTTTCCCCTCTCGGGTTTGTTGGCCACAGTGCACTTAGCCGTTGCGGTTTTCTTTTTCCCCCCCTACCTCGGATGAGAGGTTGGTTCCGTCGTTTTCGCGGCTGGGGGGGCGGTGCTCCTGGCAAACCCCTATCATTTTGCCGTCTCGTGATTTTTTTGTGTTTTTCCCGTCTGCGTCTTCGTCATGAAACTCCCCTCCAGGCTCCCGTCTGCCGCTCACTTTCCCCTCTCTTCTTCTGCCCGTGGTGTGTAGCCGTTGGTTGTTTTCCCCCATCTGAGGGTCTCATGCTATTTTGCTTCGCGTTTTTTTTTTGGCTGCCCTTCCGCGAGCCGTTCGTTCTTGCCCTTGAGCTAATCCTGTTTGGTGTTTTGCCGTGTTTCCCCTCTCCCCTCGACCGCTTTTGCCGTTTCCCTTTCCCCCTTTAATCACATTTCCGCGTTGCATTTTTTTTGTCCTCGTCGGAGGTTGTCGTTTGTTAGGACCCCCAGCCGTCCTTCTCTCGTCTTCTGACCCGGTCGACGCAGGCGTTTGGGATCTTCTGTTCTTAAAGCTGCTCCTTACCTCTTGGAACTCAGTGTTGGTTCCCTTGCCCCATTTTCTCATTTTCTTCATACTGGCCGCGATGGAGTCGGTTTTTTTGTTACCTTCTCTCTGCTGCTTTGGTCTTGCTCAATTGCACCCCGGGGATCCCCCTTCCCCTTCCCGTTGTCCCGTGTTTTTTTTGCGCACGCTTCCGTGTCTGTTTTGTTGAATCCGGTTTTTTATCTCCCCCCCTTTTGTTCGTTCCTGCAAACCGACGCGCTACTTGCGAGGATTGTGCTGCCGATATCCTCGATTTGTGTGTTCGGCCCGATTTTTCTTCCCTGGCGGGCTTTCCCCTTGCGTGACTGCGGTTGGTTTAGGACGTCATTTTTTCCCCCTTTTAGTGGGCGCGCATCCCTTTCCTCAAAGTGCTCGATTTTCCCGCCGCTCAAGCTTTGATTTTTATCGTGGATTGAGGATCGTGTACTGAGTGGCTCTCGTTTCGATTTTTTTTTTTTTTGTCGCGACACCTATTCTCCCTTTCTTTCCCCCTTTGGCAACTCTTTTCCCCCGCGCCTCCTTGCTCGCCCCGGAAGCCTTCAACCAGCGGTGATTCGGTGGCTCCTCCCCCCCCTTTTTTTTTCTTTGATTCTCCCCCCATTCGGCTTCCTTCCTTCCCTCCCCCAGGGCTTTTTTTCTTTGAGGTTTTTGCGCGCGTACTGCGGCTTGATTTGGACAAGACCTTCTTTCCCGCTCGCAGGAAAGAAGAGTGTGTTTTCGTTTGCTAAGCGGGCGTAAGTTTGCCCCCAGTGATATTTTTCTTCTTTCCCCATGGCTTCCTTGGTGTTGCGTTTTTTTTTTTTTTGCTTGCCCCCCTTTTTTTTTTTCACCGCTTTCGTTCTTACGGTTCAGAGTCTGCCCTCTTTTAGTTGCTCTGGTCTCTTCGGGTTACTTTTTCTTCAGATTTCGCGCCCCATTTTTTTTTATGAGAGTCCGCTCCTCAATGTCCTCTTCTCGGCGTTTTGGCAGGTGCCGCCCCCCTTTTTCGCCTGTTACCATCCCGTACAACCTCCCCCTTGAGCTAGAGCTTTTCTCCCCCTTCATCCAGATTTGAGGCGTTAAACCTCTGCCACGCTTTTTTTTCTTCGCTCTGCGTCCCTGGTCGCCATTTCCGGTTTTTTTTATTCACCTCCCCCCTGGTTAACGGTCGGGTCACCAAGACCAGTTTGAGTCTGAGGTTTGCCTTTTTCTTCGTCCCCTTTTTCAGTTGTTCGCTGCTTGAGTTCCCCTGAAATCTCCCAAACCAAAACGGCTTGTCCCCGGCCAGTCCCAGTTCTTTTGCGTGTGGGGAGGGTGCGTACGAGTCCCCGGCGTGCCCTTCTCCGGCCCTTCCCCCCACCTGGGTCAGGAATCCTCAAACGACCGTCAGTTACTTCCTTTTGCCGGTTTTCGTCGCCAGCCCCTCCTCTCCCCCCTCCCCTTCCTGTCATTGTTCCGGCAGTTTCCCGCTTTGCGAGGTATAAACCGAAGTTGGTTCCCCCCCTCGGCGCCCCAGGCCTGGCGTTTTCGTAGAGCGCCCCGGGATGCGCTGGCGTCGGGAGCACTGCCCTTTTGCTGCATTTTTGCAAAATTTGGTCCCGTTGGCCGCGGCTCTCGTCCTGTCCGTTCATAAGTTTCGGACTTTTTCGGGTTTGAAACGCGAGTCGCGGCTCATCGCCTTCTGGTCCCCCCGGCTCTGGTCCCTTTTTGCTGAATGTATGATCTCGCGTGCTTCTTGCCCTCGGCCCCTCCTCCTGGATTTTCGTGAAATGCGATTGCTTTGGTTTGAGATCGAAGGTTCTACGTCTATCGGCCATTCTCTTTCTCTAAGCTCCCTTACTTTTTGCATGGCTTTTCTTGGATCCTCGTTGTGAAACTGCCTTAGGGCGCCCCGAGTTTTTTTTACCCCTGGGGATGTGCCAAACTCTTTTTTCCCATCTTGCTTCCCGCGCAGCTTTTGAATTCCATTCCGTGCTTTTGACTGAGCGTCGAGCTCCTGACCTCTCGCCTGCCCGGTTTCCCCTTTTGTGCCCATGCTTTTTGAATTTATCTCTCTCTTCACCCCCCCCTTTGTTGTTGTTTCTACTACCATTCCGGTTTTTTTCCCCTGGTGTCCGTGATTTTTCCCGGAGTCGTGTCTGCGTTCGGTTTGCACTCTCCAGTTGAGATCACCGGCTTTGATCTCCCCTAGCCTTTTAAACCATCGGGCCGTCGTGCCCTCCTTGGCTCGCGTGGAGCGATGATTTTGGTTTTCAATGATGCCGAGTCGTTCTACGTCGCAGGCCGGTTCTAGTGTTTTTTTTTTTTTTTTGAGTTCCCTGTTTTTCGCGAGATTTTTTAGGCAGCTCTAGGGATTTCGTTTGCGGACTTTGCCTCGGACCGGATGCACCCCCTATCTTTGCTGCGCACCCGGAGTTCGAGAATTTCCCCTTATTCACTAGGAGCGGGGTCCCCTTGTTTCTGCGTGCTATATTTCCCTTTTCTCTGTATTCCTGGCAAGCAATGCCTGGAGCCTTTAATTTTTTGATTCGCAATTGCACGATGTTCCCCCCCCCTCCCCCCGCGCTTTTTCGCCCCTGTGGCCGCGAGGAACTTAAACCGCATTCTATCCGCTCGTGCGCCTCCAATTGCACCAGTTTAGTTCATTCAATTAAAAATTGAGTTTTTGCTTTCCCTGGTCCGGTCCTGCCTTCTTCCTCCCTGCCCATGGCACACTTTTTCTCCTGAGCCAAAACCTCGTTTGCTGATCCTTTACTCTGCCGAATCCTTGTCGTACAAAACCTTTCTTTTTTAAGTTGGTTTCTTTTCTGTTTCACTCGCCACCCGGTGAACGGATGCCCTGTATTTTGGGTGGAAACTCATTCCTTGACAAGGGCGTTTTTTGTTGTGGGATGGGTCACATGTGTACGACATCTGCCTTCCCTCCCTTCTTGTTGCAGTGACTGCGGCCAGTGTTTTTGTTTTTTTTCGGATTCGTGACTCCCCCCGTTTCTCCCCCAAGTCGAATGAGCGCCGACTAATGATTCCTCTCCCTTGCCCTTGTGGCCCCTAGTTTTCGCGTCCCCCTGCGTCTTTGTGCTCTGGGGGCACGAGGCCCACAGCTTTTTCTTCACATGACCGAGATGGTGTTGTTTTCCCCACCCTTTTCTTTTAACCCCGACGGCTATCCAGTGTCGGGCCTTTGTCCCCACCTAGCGCTATTGTGTCGATTGGTTTCGTTCCCAGGTTGTGTTGACCCGGTTGGGCTCGTATGCCCCCCCACTTTTTGTCTGCTGTTCGCCAAAAGGCGAAGCGGGATACCTCGCTTTCTCGATTTTTAGAGATACTTTTTAGAAGTTGAAAGTTTTTTTTTCCTAGCGCCCTAGCTGTTTTTTTTTTTCCCGCGGTGGACCGGACCGGTGGTCATTTCCGCGTGCATTGCCCCACCTCCCCCCAGAGACGAGGCCGTTTGTTTGCCTGGGGTGGTTGAAACGTTAGAATTCCCTCCGGGCAAACTTGTCCGCCCCCCTTCTAGCAGTGTTGGACGCGCCCCGCGGCGGTCCACAGCGTATTGGAGGGTTGGGGGTACCCTATTTTTGTTTTTTTGGTGATCCTGGGTCAACATTTCCGCCCCAGTTAAGGGTCTTTTTTTTAGGGCCGTCCCCATGGGTGAGACCCTTGTGAACTCTCTTACTGACCCTACCGTGACTTTGTTTTTCCTGGTGGGGGACTCAATGCTTTTTTTCCCCACTTTCTTTTTTGACTGCCGGCGTCATGGGGCTTTTTTTGTCGGAATCTGTCCCCCCCGGCTTTTGTACTGAGGAGTATTTTTTCTGAATCTCCCTCTCGTGAATTTTCCCTGCCGCCCCCGGTCTTCCCCCTTTTTGCGCTCTGTGTGACTCCCCCCCCCTCCCTTGTTGCTTCTTAAGTACTGCGAGCTTAGAGAGTTGTCCCGGCAGCTGGCTTGAGGCCTTTCGTCGTGAACCCGCTGGACGGGGCTCTTTTTTTCGGGACAACACGCCTCCCTCCTGCGACTTCCTTCTCTGCTTTTTCCCGCCGTCTCCAGAGCCCGTTTGCCATGTCTCTTTCTGTTTTTTGGGGCAAGCACCTTTTCTTGACTTTTCGTGCTTCCCCCACCCGCAGGGTTCTTGTTTTTCCCCTCCCGTTGCCCCCTTTCCTTCTTGACGTCCCCGCCACTCGCTCCATCTGTTGGGGTGTTGGGTAGGGTCTTCCTTTAAAACCCGCACACTCTCCCCTTTTTCTGCACTTATTCCCCCCCCCGTTCGGATTTTCGCGTGAGCAGCCCTTCTTTGGACCCTTTTTTGATTTTCTGCACCTCCCGGGACTCTGTTCAAACGATCCCATTGGAATAGGCCTTCTCCAGTGTGACCTGCCCGTTTATTGTTGCTCGCTGTATGCACAAGTTGTTTGCTGGAAGCAGGGTTCCTAAAGCCCAGATTTACGGGTCCAAAAAGTTGGAGGGATGGTAGACTGTTTTTCGGTTGTCCCCTAGTGGTTCTTTGTCCGGCCTCGCCCCCCCCAAGTTTTGCCTTTCTTTCGATTCGTTTTTTCACTTATCGCATGTGGTGCGCAGCTGAGTCCTTTCTATTGTTTCGTTTCTTTTTTTTTTCAAGGTCCATAGTGAACTCATCGGACTGCTTCCCCCCTCCTATGTCAGATTTTTGACTGTTTTTCCCCTTGCAGTGAGGGGTCGAGCGGCAGCAGGCCCCCTGCTTTTGGTTACGTACGACCTGATCCCGCCGTCGACCCCTTTTTCTCCGTCGAACGACCGATGATTTGGTTTTGTGTCGGTTTGAGGCCCCCCTGCACCTCCCCCCCCCCTCCCGTGACACGGTGCAACAGCCCTTCGTCGGTTCTTTTTGAGCAACTGTTTTTTCGTCCCCACGCACCCCCCCGACCCAAGAGGCGACTCCTCCACAGAACCGGGCCTCTGGGGCCTTGGTACAACACGACGCCCAGCACA
>Ga0179593_1452869_pt1 | contig 12862 bp, 14 predicted proteins | sample CZODoug2_1_08_16_FD_185931 | JGI IMG/M metagenome (GOLD analysis project Ga0179593, IMG submission 185931) | Vadose zone soil fungal communities from Angelo Coast Range Reserve, California, USA - CZODoug2_1_08_16fungal (PacBio error correction) | ecosystem: Environmental > Terrestrial > Soil >... | reverse complement strand
TTGCAATTAGTTACTTATGTGCAAAAGCTTGAAAGCATAGACTCTTCTCACTGACCTCATAATTGTTCCCCCGCCCTTTTCTCCTTCTAGAGTCTTGGGGTTCCCATATATTCCGTCCCATTAATCGCGGAAATACAGAGACGGAATTTTTCTCGATGGATTACGGTGCTTTTTTGGCCGTCGAAAATATTTTACACCTCGTTGTCTCTTCGACAGTTTCTTTTCCTTTCCTTTTTCCCCAATTTCCTATTAGAATACCAATTCTTCCCTCTATCCCAAGCGGCTACGATATCTCGGTAGGTTGCTGTTTTTCGAAACGTTTTCGATGTGAACCCTAGCGCACTTCTTTCTCCTCTCCTGTCGTCTACTTCTCAAAATCTTCCTTGACGTCCCAGTGGGCGCGAACCTGAGGTTGGCTCAGCTTCGATAACTTCTTCTCCTTCTCCTTACAACGGAGTGAACATGCGCCCAGGAGTACGCCTGAGAAAACTTCCCTCACTTTTTCGCGAGTTAGGTATATCACCACCTCAGTCCGTAAAGCCTGATTTTTTTTTGGTTGCTTCGGTATCTATCGTCACCCGTTCTTTTTCGAACCCCCAACCTCCTTCTTCCTCAAAAATTTCCCTGCCCAGTCTTTCCTTCTCTCTATGCACAGCCAAACCTGGACGCAGGAAATTGGGATTGGAAAGAGTCGACCGCTGCTTCTTTTTGACTATCCCTGGACCTTCTCGCGGCCACCTTCCCGACCGCCTATATCTCCTTCCTCCCTTTTCTTTTTAGAGTTGTGATGGGAGGTCCTTTTCTCCTCTGCTGTATTTTTCTAAGTCCCTCAAGAAGCTATTGAACTGCCAAGTTTGAAGGATTCGTTGTGATGCAGTTGTAGAAGCAAGCTCCTTCGCTGGGAAAAAGTTGTTGCGCTTACGGATGCGAGATTATGATCCCTTCGTTTTTTTAGGTAAAGCGCAGTCCCCCTTCCGGCAGAAGATTTCCCTTCTCGGGTTGGTGTCCTCCTAAAGAACCTCGGTTATTTGGGAAGCTCCCGCCTCCTTTTTATGTTAAACTTTTGGGTTTCTTTTCCTTATCTCCCCAATTGAAAGTATTTCTCCTCGTTTCAACCATTCCCTTTGTAGCGTCCCCTGAGCCCTGATTAGGTTCCGCAGCAGGAAGTTTAGCCCGCAGAGAACTTTCGTTTCAAGAAGTTGTTAGTATGGTCCCATCACGGACCTCATCTTGTTAGCAAAAGGAACCACACACGCAACATTCACTTAACATTCGTAGCCGCTGGGGGTCCGGATCAATAGAGACACCTCTCTTTCTATGTATTATCTTCTTGATAATTATGGGGGTCCTCTTTCAGATTTCTTTTCTGGCGTTTTTTTTTTTTTTCCGCGCCCCCCCTTCAGGGATCGGTGCCCTCACAAAAGATGTTTTTCCCTAGTTTCGACTCCCTCGCATCCAAAATCAAATCTCCCCGCCGGTTATTCTGCCTCCCTTGATGTTATTACTTGCCACCCCTTCTCCCATCACCCGCCTTTTTTTTCTCCCTCCTTTTGCGTACCCCCCAACCTGGTCCGGCTTGACGGTCTCTTCCGATCTGATTTTAGGTTTATTCTCGATTACTCTCCCTCATGTTCCCCTTTTCGCACTCTGATCTCCCTCCGGTTCCCCTCTTCACAAATACATCCTGTTGCCCCGTCCTGGTTTTATCGCCGGTCCTTTCATTTTTCGTGAGGACGGTGTCCCCGTGCTCCCCCCTTTGTTACCCCTCTTTTCGGTCCCATGACCCCTTGGACTCTTCGCCTGATCCCCCATTGTTGAACCCTTGCAAACCTGGACTTGTCATTTGCATCCCAGGTCAGATTGAAACACGTCCTGTCGCTATTTCCTCCCCAGTACCACCCTCACCCTCCCGAGCGCCTGTTAACTTCTTTGAGGCCTAGAAAGACTCTCTCTTCTGTCTTATCATCAGCCTGGTCATATATCACTTTCTCTTACTCTTTTCTATGCCATTGCAGTGAACCAACCTCTACTTGTCCTGTTGGCTCGATTTTTTCACTGTTTCTTAACCTCCTCTATTGCCCCTCCCTTCATCTCTTCTCTTCCTCTTTGTTGCGACCCCTCCCCTCCCGTCTACTCTCCGAATTGTTATCTTCTTCTCTTCCGTTCTCCCATGCCCCGTCCCCTCCCTAGCCTCTTTTATCCTCCCACCTTTTCTCCTTCTCTTCCCTCGTTCTTTGCGTTCTGACCTTCTCCTTTGTTTCATTCTTCCTTTCTCCTTGTATCACCCCTTTCTGTTCCTGTCCCACGCCCACTCCCGCCGTCTCTCACCCCCCTCTTGGGTTTTCCCCCCTCTCATTTTACCGTCGCGCTCCGGGCATTCTCCCCCACAAAAATCACCCCTCTGCCACTTTGAACCCTTCTTTTCTTCCTCACCTATTCCTCTCCCTTAATTGGGAATTTTTATGTTCTCCTGGAACATTTTTTCCATTTTATCTTTTCTTCCCAACCTTCTCCTTGATCCCCCGTCCCCCCCCTCCCCTCCTGCGGATTATGGTCTCCCTCCTTTCATCTCAGAGAAGATATTCCGCCGGTAATAACCCCCCCTCGACGGCCGTGGTCGGTAGTGTTAGATAAGGCCCTCTCTTTCTTCCGTCCTGGGCTTTTCCCCCCACTTCTTGAATGGCCTCCAAACTCGTAACTCAATTACCCCCTGGTGTGTGAAGACCCGCTGCGCTCTTTGCACTCTAGTCCTTCGAACCCTTCTTTTCCCCTCAGGACCACCCCTTTGCCAAAAATTCTCTTACCCTTCATCAACTCAGTCTCCTTTAAGTAATTTCCTCTCGATGGTCCTGGAACACATACCCTTTTCTCGCCCCCTTGGACTTCCTCCCTTTTTTCCCCCCTCATAGGATGATTGTTGGGATTTTAGACTCCTCCTTGTAATTACGCCGTGCACCCCCTGCGGGTTTTCCCTTCTATTATTTCTATTTCAGGCTCGTGCCCTCCCTTCAATTTTTCTTTCCTCCCTTGGTATGTCTTTTGGATTTCATCCCACCATCTCCAATACGTCCTCACCACGTCCCCCCCGTTAATTAAAATCGGTCCTTGGAGTTCCCCTTTCAAATCCCTTCCTCCCCTTTTGTCTTAAAGTAAAACAACCTTCCGTGCGTTTTGCCCCTGAAGCTCTGTCCTTCGCTTTTCTGACAATTGTCTTTTTTGACTTGAATCGATTTTCATTGCGTTTCTCCTTGACTCTCTAGATAGTTAATCCTGGAAATTTTGGTCTTTCCTAACCCCCTCACATTTCCCCTAATCCCTGTTTCCCTATGCAGGCTCTGCGGCCTATCTTCTAGAGCCCGGCCCCGAAATCGTTCCTAAGTTGAATCTTCAATGAACCCCCCGTTTTTGATATTTTGGTCCTAAAGATTTGCTCTTTCTAAAACCCTCCCTCCCTTCTAAGAGTAACGGCCCCTGTTCATCCCTACCTCCTTTTTCGCTTTCGATGTGGCTAAACTCTGCTCTTACCAAATACGTCGCTTATCCAATCCCCAGATGTCGCCTGTCTAAAGATAGACTCCCACCTTACTCGTGCCCCCCCAAAGCCTTCTCGCATTTCTTGGTCATTCTTTTTTCTTCTCGCTTCCATAGAAAAGGACCTCCCCACCATACCTTTCGTGTACACCCGACCGCCAAGTTCTTAACCTCTCCCCCTTGCATCTTTTCGCGCATTCGGGCTACAATCCTCGCTATCCCTTGTAATCCTCATGCTTCCCTTTTTTTTGTTCTGAGGTAAGTAGTCCCCTTCCTCCGCTGGGCAGAGGCGACAATCCTTCCAATTATCAACTTTCAACCTTTTTCCACTTGTCCCAGAAACGCTGACCGCTCAAGCAAGGTGGATGTTCCCCCTCCCTGTCAATACCCCCTTTCTCCCCTTTCTCAACGTTTTAAGGGTTGGCTGTAGTTCTCTGTCCCCTTTTGTATCAGTTGAAGATCGACAGTTTTTTGAGCCGTCTTTCGTACTATGTTTTGATTTTTTGAAGCTTCTATCCGTTTTCCTTGCTAGAAAGGCCAACTTTCACCTCGTAAGTTTCCCAGGATGGGCTTCTGCCCTTTTTCAGGTAAACTTCCCTGGCTCCCGTTCAGATCCCCCCTTCTTTCCACCACCATTGGGACCTCCCGTTTGGTTGAGTAAGGTTCCCTTTTTCCTTGAAACCCCCACCCCTCATGGCAATTCCTTGGGGAACGCAATGCGCCCCTCTCTGGCTACCCTCCGGTTCAAGATCCCCCGGCCTACAGGTTGCGGTCCCCCCCCTTTCCTCCCCGGGGCGTCCGAGACATAAGGACTCCTATATTTTCCTATTTGAGTCTATGTGCGCAGAGTGGCTTCCCAAAATCCCAAACAGCTGTTCCTTTCTTTTTTTGATGTAACGATAGCTGACGCCTGGCGTTCCCCCCCCCAAGATTTCCCCATCTTTCCTTTTTTTTTTCCCCCTGGAAAGAAAGGTCACTCCTCCACCCGTTTCTCCACTTTTGTGCATGATTTGTGCTTATCCCCCTCTCCGGGGTGATTTCTCAACGACACCGTCCCTTCTTCCCCGTGCCAGAGGTCCCCTTTTTTTTTTCCTGTTCCCTCTTTTTAGAGACCTACCTGATAGTACACCCAGGACGAGATAAGATCGAAACCGGGTGAGGCGCTCTACTGTACCTCTCATACCCCTCGAACCCCCCCCCCTGCATTTCCCTTCCCTCTCTTTTTCTCTTGGAATGATGACATGCCCAAGATCCTTGTTTGCACTCTTTCCACGCGTTAGGAAGGTTTTGACCACCAAGGAAATTTAGAATGTCGTCGTTCTGTATTTCCCGTGCTACTTGACACAGACCCACCTGCTGATGAGATTTTAACCCTTCTCCGTATCCTGCTCGTCAATATTCGCTACGTCATGCTGCGACGTGATTGGGCGTTCAATGGAGTGACTGACCCTCTCTATTTTCAGTGTGACCTTACTTGAATTTAATCCTATAACACAATGGCGAGTTGGTTTTCCCCAACACATGTTCTGCTATGTGCATCTCCCCTCTTTCTCGATTTCTACATCTAAGTGGATTGGATGCTTCCTCAGCTTTGACCCTCTCCAGCACCCGTTTTAGCTTACCGTACACGCCCGAGGGCCCCTTTTATTTGGATGCCCCCTTCACAATACGCCCCCCCCCCCCTTCTCTTCCCCCCAAAAAGTGGTGAGATGTCATACCTTTCTTCAAATTCACTCTTAATTCTCTTACCAGGATATGCCGTTCCAATATCTGAATCTACCCCCGCACTTTTCGAGGTTTGGTGCTCTTCTCCTGGCAAATTTTTCCCCTTCGTCCCCACTCTCAAAGATAGAAGTTCTCTCCCCTTATAAGAACCAAACTCGACTATCATCACTTTAGTTTCTAAAGAGTTTCAAGTCCCCCCCCAGTGTTCCCCCCCCCAACTAGCGGTTGTTTCCTTTTTTCAGGGGAGCCCTTGAACTCTTTTCCAGATTCATTTCTTCTCCTCTTCTCCTTTGCTCCGACGTGCTTTCAGTCTATCTAAATTTTCCTTCCCCCTCCACCTCAAGGAATGACAAATCATTCTCCGCCCTCTCTTTCTTCGCTCCTTAGAAAGTGTGGCTTAAAACGATCAACCTTCTAAGTTGCTTCGGCTCCGTCACTTTGAAAGGCGTTGATTTTTAAGACCCCCCCCCCCCCCACACCCGGCTCCCCCCCTCTCTCTTCTTTCCCGCCGTTAAGGATCAACATCTTTTCGTTTGTTCCGCGCGATCAATATTCCACTTAGGCGGACTTTCCAATGCTGACTTTCCTTTGACGGACGAGTTCCTCTTGTTCGTTCCCCGTCCTTCCCCTACCCTGAAGTCCCTCTCTTGGCAAATTTTCCCCGACATTTGCGCGCCACACCTTGGAAGGTGAGGTGATTTGGTTTTTCGGCTTTCCCGGTGACTTTTTTTGAATGTGGGTCGCCTGAGCCGCTCTTTCTTATTAATTTCCTCCCCTCCCAAGGAAACTTTCCGTACGATTGTCCTTTCTGAAGTACCGGTCTTAGCGTATTGTAGATTTTATTTTTTTTTTTGGGGGTCCCCTTCATCTCCAGCCCTCCCTTCCAGGCAGAAGGGGTAGTCTCTCTTGTAGAATCTTTTTGATTGGAAGAAACATTTGCCACGTGACCGACTCTCTGACCGTCCCCGAACCATATGTTTTCTAGATCCCCTGTTTCACACCCTGTAGCCTTTTTCTGCCTTCAATGCTACAGCTATGGCCAATTAATCGCCTGATGCAGAAGGGAACACAGGTTTGCAGAGTTTCACCCCAGAGTTTCACATTCCTCTCTTTAGGTTCCTCTGTCCCTCTTTGTCTTCCCATGTAGACGTGAATGCACGACTAAGACAATAACGAGACGCGGGCGTCCAAACTTGCCTTTACTGCCTTGCACAGAAGCGCCCTTTCCCCCCTCTCTCTCTCGAAAAATAGGGGGTTCCGTACCTTTCCCACGTCTCTGAGAAAGATAGAAACATCTTTTCATCCTTGATACCTGACCATTTCGCAGCTTTCGTCTCGGTGATTTGGAGAGGGACGATTTCCCCATATCTATTACAGAAGTTCCATCACTTTCTTGGTTCTCTCTTTCCTTGAGTCGGGCCAGTAGAACATATGTTTCAATTAACACCGTTATCCCCGCGTGGCGGCATTTTTTACAATACAGACCGGCTATATGCGCAACCCCCACCCCCCCCCCACCCCCCCCCCCCAACCCCCCCCCCCCCCCCACACCCCCCCCCCCCCCCCCCCACCCCCCCCCCCACCACCCCCACCTTGACCACCGACACCATTACGAGTTGTTCATTTTGGAGAGTTTTGCGTGGTACCTCGCTGTGGGTGATACGCCAGAGCCCCCCCCCCTTTCTCTCGAAGTCCCTCTGCCCTCGATTTTTTATTTTGTTTATGTCATTTGGATTTTGTCCCCTTTTTTTTTTTTTTTTTTCAGTGTTTGGTCGCGACGTAGTGGGTTTTGCTCAAGATCGCCCCGGACCCCAATAATGGAAGTTTCGTCTCCATCGGCTCACCCAAAACCCTTCCAGTTCCCCCAATGTCGTTAGAGAGCCTTCCACTGAGCTTCGCCCCCCCCCCCACTCAATTCCGTTAGCATTAAAACTACCGGCAAACGACCGCGCCATTTATGAGGCTCAGGTTGTCTCACTAGCACTTACTAGATATAAACCCTTCAACCAAATTTTGCCCAGCCAGTTCCCGCTTATAACCCCCCCATTGCACCAAACCACCCCCTTCTCCCTCCATGTGCGAGTTGCCTACTCTTCACCTATGGAATTTTTTCTATCAATGGAAGGCAGTAGGAAGCCCCTTTTGCCTCCCCTGATCCCTATCTTTTACTCCCTCCTTCTCTATCTTCTGGGCGCCCCCTGTTTAGCCCAGGCTTCCCGTTCCCATTATGACGTCGACCTCCTTGGCGAGCCACCGCTACTGAATGTTTGGGCCGCTCTGTTAGACCTTTTTTTTAGCATTCTCACCTAGTTGGTTTTTGTCTTTTTTTTTGAGGGATTTGTTTTCCACGAGATTCAGCCGTTGCCGATGCGTCAACAGTTTAGAAGCAGCATCTTCTTATCGCCCCAGAATTTCCTGTATCCCCCATTTTTCCTGTTTTGATAGATGAATTTCCCGGACCCATATGGTCTTTGGAAAGATCAGGGATTCCCTTGGTCTCCTTTCCCTGGTTCGATGCTATCTTCTAAAAAAGGCCATTTTACCCCTTTTGCACCCCCCCCAGCCCCCCCCCTACGCCACATATGCTTTTTGCCCTCCGTCCAGCCTATTCCTGGCATTTGACAACCCACCGCCAGACACCCCACCTCATCTCACCACACTATGTTTGACTATCGTTGTAACTTCTTGCCTTTCCTTTTTTTCGACCGACACGCCAACACCGACTTCTCCCCTTAACACTGGCGTTTTTTTCCTTTGTCAGGCGGCACTTTCTCCCAGATTTCTTTGGTTCCTGTTGATTTCCCCCCCATGTCCGCCACGCCGATGGATTTCGGTCGAACCCCCCTCTTTATTTTACCAAGAGTCTCCTCCCCCCTCCCCCTGGTGACAGCAGCAATCCCACCCTTTTCCAATTTCTTTTCCGCGATTCAATCGAATAGATATGGACTTCGCCGTCTCACCTCAGCCTTTCGCTCCTGGTGGTTACCCTGGGTCGGCGCTTTCTGCGTAAGTCTCATTCTCCCCCCGAAGGTTCTCTCTTTCGCAGATATTCCCCTTTCCTGAAAAACCCCCTCACAGTTCCTTCCCCTTCACGAACGGATTTCTTTAGACCTCCCAGTGCCCGGTTTCTGTTTCTTCTCCCAACTTTATTCGTCCTTTTCCAATTTCCCCAAAGGTGGCCCCTCTCTTCTCTTTTCCCCCTGAAATTTTTCAGCTTCGATCCGACTGCACCTTTCTGTTCCCCCCTTTGAAACTCTGCAAAAAACTTGCATTTGCTTAGATCTCTCCGTTCGAATTGCCCCATCAGCTTCTTTTCACGGACCTTCATTTTTTGAGAAATGCGACCCGTTTTTTTTTTTTCCCCGTGTCCCACTCCCCACAACAAGTTTTTCCTCCTTCAGTTTACATTGTGCAAAGTATCGTAATCAACTCCTCTCCACTGTCAGTACCCGCGCACTTTCTATTTGTCAATCCGCCCCCACAGGGAGCGCCGAAGCCTTCCTCTTGAAAACCCCTTTCCCTTCTGATTCTTTTTTCCTTTTCGTATGCAGATTAGAGTCCGGCCTTCGGCTTGCTTACCCCCTCACCGTCTTACCACCAATTCCGAATTTTCAGACTCCCCTTCCCATTACGGTTTCCCGATAAGAATGTACTCTTCCTCTCCTTCCGCTTATTTCCCCTAGTGATTACTCCCGTCACTCCCCCCCTTCTCTACTCGAGGTCAAACTCATGTCCGCCTTGTCTCAGTATTTCAGTTTCTTTGCGTCCTTTGCCCCCCCCCTTTCACATAAGGTTCCCTTTTAATTATTATCCTGAAATACTAGTCTGGGTGCTGATTTAGTATCCCGACTCAAAGCCTTGAAATCCTTACTCCCTTTTCGTTTTCTTTCTCTGCTTCTTTTGCCCGCCTTCCTTCTCTATCCCTAAATGTACCCGGGCGAGAGACGTCGCGCCGACCGTTTCTTTGACTTTCTTTTGAGGTTTTCCCGGTTCAGGGGAAATGTCTCCCATCGCGTCTCCCCTTTCGTTGTCCCCCCCCCCTTCCGTGAGCTCTCGATGGTACCGAGCTTCAATCGGCACTTACCCAAACTCTCCCCATTTTAAACCCCCTCCCCCCCCTTTCCCCCTTTTTCACCCACCCTTGTGATGACTTGGACTCGGCTTTATGGAGTTTTTCTTCCCTGTGGTCATCCCCATCTTCAGAGTTGTCGATTCCAATTTTTTAGTGTAACAACTTTCGCCACGTTTTTCCCTCCCTAATCTTTTTATTTTCCCCCCCCCTCTTGCCGCGTTTTAAACGTTGCCTCAACCCCACTGCCACCTCCAGTTAATTTAATCCCCATTGTTAGCCCCCTTAACATTTTTTCCCGCTCCCTGCGTCCCTCTTTCTTTCCCGCTTCTCAACAGACCTCACCTCTCCGAGAAAGATACCGGCGCCCCTTTCCGGCGCAGTTAGCTGTCTTTGCTAGCTTGCGATTCCCTTTTCGTTCCCGGCTATTCCAATCTCAGCTTTTCCTGAACCGTCTGAGAAAGTCCTAGTCCCACCCCCCCCCCCCCCCCCCATGTTTTTAACCCATTTTGCCTCAATTTTCTCGCCATTGTGATTTGAAATTGAGAGTTCCCCCTAGCCTCCTCACGCCTAGCATCCGTTTTTCGTCACCCGACCGCTCTTTTGAACTATCCCCCCCCTCACTTCTTCATGCAATCTCCTTAGCGCCCTGTCTCTATTCTCGCAAAATGTGACTCATCAGCTTAACTGGGGTCTTGACCGTTTCTTTCGGCCCGCCTTTTTAGTCACCTCCCCCTTTCCAGTAGTAAACGTTGCACCCTTTACCCCTCCCTCCTCGTTGATCCAAGCCCAAGGGATGTTTAATTCCATATGCAACATCGTCTCTCTTTTTTTCCAAACAGTCAGGGGTTCGGGCCAGTATCTTACCTTTTTATATTTCGAGATTAGCGGGAGAGCTGAGCCTACCCCTTTTCCATTCTCTGTATATAAGGCTTATTATAGCCATCTTAGTTTTGCTCTAGAAACCTCCGTGAACGAGGACCCCACACAGCCAGCTTTCTCGGCTGCGACTTGCTGCTTCTTTCCCCTCTGGGATAGTGGAAGCCAGGCCCCTTCATCCTTTCCCCCACCTTGACGCACCGGTCGGGTGCTTCGTTTTTTCCATTATTCTTTTTTTCCCACGCAATGTTTCACTCCTTTTGGAACCTCCCCCTCTGTCAGATAAATCCCCGGGTTTACTTCTCCCAGTTTTCTTCTTGAAGCCCAGCGCTGCGCATCCAGGACTTTTTCTCTCTCTCTCCTCAGTTTTTTTTTTTGACCTTTCCCTGTATGTCGCGTTTTCCCTCCCAACCGCCTGTCGGCCTTCTTTTTTTCCTCTAACCCAACATGTAACAAGAAGGATGGTCCTCCTTTCCAAGTTCCTTTTCTGTTCTTTTTTTGCCCAAAGCAGGGAACACGGACGCCCACGATTTCTACTTTAACCATGATAGTTCAGTATGCCATCTAGCCAGTTCCTCTGTGACAGAGAAAAGACACTCGGCGTCTTCCTTCTTTTGGGCCTTCTCATGCCTTTATAGCTCCAAAACCCTGTTTCAGCTGGATAATCAGCTCTCAGCCGAAAAGGAGTCCGGCAGTTCCTCTCGAATACTCTTCTCCCTCTCCCCTTTTATAAGATCAATGGGAAAGGTGAACCCCACCCTTTCCCTTTTCTAACTGCATCGGCTTTCTTTCTTCTTTATATGGGGGGTTTGGAAATAATCGACGCTCCCCCCACCACAAAAATTATCCTGGGGGGGTTTTGGCGGTGTTGGTTGGGGGAGGCGGTGGGATGGTGGTGGTGGGGTGGGGTGTGGGGGGCTAGCGGTCCGGGGGTTGGGGGGGGGGGGGTGGCCGGGGGGGGGGGGTGGGTGGGGGGGGGGGGGGGGGGTTGGTTTTGTGGGGGGGGGGGGGGCGGGTGGGGGTGGGAGGGGGGGGGCGGGGTGTGTGCGGTGGTTGGAGTTGGGTGGGGGGGGGGGGGGGTGGGGGGGGGTGGGTGTTGGGGTGGTGGTGGGGGGGGGGGGGCGGGTCATGTCTTTCACCAAACCAATTGTGGCTGGGGGAGGGTGGGGCGGGCTGCCTCGGGGGGTGGGGGGGGGGGGGGGGGGGGGGGTGTGTGTGCGGCGGGTGCGGGGCCGGCCGGTGTTGGGGGGGGTTGGGGAGGGTGTGGGGGGGTGGGGTGGGGGGGGGGGGGGGGGGGGGGGGGGGTGTCCTGGGCTGTGGGCGGAGGGGTGGGGGGGGGGGCGGGGGGGGGGGGGTTTCGGGGGGACGGCGTGGGGGGGGGGGGGGGCGATGGCGTGGGTGGTGGGGGCGAGCAAAAACAGACAAACACCAAACAAAAAAACACCAAGCCAAATCAACATCCAAAAACAAACACCAACAAACAAACAAAACCCCCACACAAAAAACTACCAACAACAAAAACCAACACCAAAACCCAAAATAACCCACAAAAACCCCCCCCCCCCCCCCAAACACCACCCAACAACCCAAACCCAAAAACAACCAAACACAAACAACAAAAAAAAAACAAACACTCTCCCTTTTTCTTCAAAGAGTTCCCGAGTTACTAGTTTTTCCAAAGTTTACCTTGGACTGTTTTATCCCATGCATGAAGTTTCCTCTCACCCACTTTCCTTCTCGGATGGGATCCCCTTTCTTTAAGATGCCATTCTAGATGCGCCTACTTCATCCTAATGAGATTGATGTGCCCAGAAATGGAAAGTCTCTGTCCGACGACCCTTCTTTCTATCAGTTTTTTCCCCTTTTCTTTTACTGGCCGCTCTAGCACCAAGGCGAGACGGCTTTGGAACCGAGACTGGTGTACTACCTCTCTGTATGCAAAGAGTTTAGTCTTCTCGAGAAGTCGTGCTTTCTTCCTTTAACTGAACTTAGCAAAAGAGTTCCGTGAGTGCAGATCCGTAACCCGGCGACTTCTTTATCTGTCTTCTGTGGAGCCCTCTCCCCCGCCTATGAGCCACCTTTCTTCCCCCCTTTGGATGGTACTACATGTTTTCCCTTGATCCGATGTTTCTAGAAAATGATATCCCGATTCAAGAGCTGCGCACCAACCCCGGATTCGTTTTGATTCGTGTGTTTCCGCGCCCCCCCCCACTTTCAAGTATTCCAACTCCTCCTCCTCAGTTTCTTTTTCCGCCCTTTGAAAAAACGCCCCAGCCCCTCCAATCTCACAATTGGTCAAGGAAGCCATCGATCGTCACACTTGAGCGTGTTGGTCTTTCCGCCAAAGGTTCTATCCTTAGAGGCCCCCCCTCTCGCGCTGAAGTGGATCACGACTGTGTCGATTTTGCACTCACAAACACATCCCCCCCATTATTATCCAAATTTCCCCCCCTCTCGGCCTCTTCTCCCTGAAGGTAATTTATATGAGCCTCCCCTTCGGGAACTTAAAGTTTAAGGCTGCAGGTCCTCTAGTGGATTAAATTGGGCTCTTTTTTTAATACACCAATTGGCCTTAAATTAAGTCGTTCTGTCCTTCCCCTCGACTTATGTTCTCAGCCCCCCCTTCCCCTCCTCCCTTTCCCTCCAAGGATTCTTACA
>Ga0179593_1307956_pt1 | contig 12862 bp, 17 predicted proteins | sample CZODoug2_1_08_16_FD_185931 | JGI IMG/M metagenome (GOLD analysis project Ga0179593, IMG submission 185931) | Vadose zone soil fungal communities from Angelo Coast Range Reserve, California, USA - CZODoug2_1_08_16fungal (PacBio error correction) | ecosystem: Environmental > Terrestrial > Soil >... | reverse complement strand
TTTAATCGGCCTAGCAAATACCCATAAGATCAGCGTTTTAGTCGACAGCAAACACCCGCAATTTTCCCATCCGAGGCGATACTGAGCGCCAGATCCTGCAGGCCACCCCTGTACTTTTTCTTAACATCCTGACACCCCAGTTTTCAGCAAAACACTGCCAGAAACCATTTCTATGAAGCCCCCATTCGTGTCCTGTTTTGCGGCGATCCATTCGTTCTCATTTAGTGTGCTCCTTTCGTTTCCGTAACCCCAGGGTCCTGAATCAGTTCGAAACGATTGGCCCTCCCTTAGGCCAAGCCCTTTTTTTTATTCGTCGCTCAAGACGCGTACTGCCAATTCCCCTCCCTTGTGACTCGCTGATTTCCATCAGGTTCCCTCTGGTGGAAGGCTTTCCGTCAAGCGGTACTGCATTTCCCTCCCGACGTATTGACTCGACCCCCCCGATTTTACTGTTTTATTCCCCTTCTCCTCTGCAGCTGCGTGGTGCAAGTTGAACCCATCCAGCCGTGCCGGTCCTCTTACCCCCCTTTTAGGACCCATGAACGGTAGACTAGAGTTCTCCCCATGTCCATTTGGATATTGCCCCTGTCCGTCCTGCCGTCTCAGTAGGGCCGTGTTGTCCGCTCTTTTCCCCACTGCGGACCACGTTTTTTGAAGGATCGACGAGAGCCTTCTGGTCCGAGTACGGACAATCCTCAGCTCCAACGCGTCCCCTACCCCCCTGCAGTATAACCTTTATTTACTTGCGTTACCTCTTTTTTCTCCTCCCATTTGATCTTGTAAGCCATGTCCGGACTCCGAGAATTTTGTAAAGCCCTGTGGCCCTCATTCCATCTTATCTCCAGACCAAATCTCATCTCTCGGCTGCCTCCTTATTAGCGTGCAGATCTTTGGTTTCGGATCCGGCGTCGCCAACCAGGTAGTTCCGTGGGCGTTTCGACGAGATCATTTCCGCTCCTTCCCACACTGGGTCTTATCACCCAGTCCCTCTCACCGGTCCAACCAAGTCTGTTGTGTCCCCTGTTTTGCCACGCCCCGTTTTGTGCTTTCCTATCAGCTGTTTACTTAAGATGGATCTTTGGACTGTCCCTCCAATCTTGCGCATCTTCAGTCTTCGAACCGGCCCTTCCCCCCCACATCACATCCCGAGCACCAGCAACACAAATTGGGCGCGTAGTTTGGAATGGTAAAATTTTTATTAACTCTTCTTGCTATCTGCAAGATGATGGAACACGCGAACCCTCGAACGCTTTTTAGCTTCTCCCCTTTAACGACTCAGTTCTAGATTTACGACGCTGGGGTAATCCCCTGCTCCGCTGCCAGCCGACAGCTTTTTTTCTGGGCCACCACTTCCCTCGCTTTTCTCAGGGATAAAATCGAAAATTGCCACCGGCCGCCTTGCGATTTTGAATTTGTTCCCCCTCTGTTGGTCCACCTGTCCGTGACTTTCTTTTCATCCTCCTCGGTGTTTCTCCCTCCCCAACGATTGGACCAACTCGGTCCCCAACGCAAGTTTTCGTCGGCCTTTTTTTCGGTTGGATCATCACTCGTTTTTTTTCTTCTGGTTCCGAGCGATGGTCCTCTGCTTTCTCGCTTGACATGAGTACGTCCAGACAGTTTCTTTTGTTTCAGATCTCGACCTGTTTCCCCACAAGACAGCTTCAAATTCGTATTTTGCTGTTTTCAAACCATCCTTTGCATGCCGATAGCCCTCTTAGTACTTTGACCAAATTTCCCAACTCGATTGCCCGCCACTCGGTTTTTTTTTTGTTCTGCCTTTGCTTTCGGGATGGTAGGGCCATTCTTTCGACGACTTTCCTCTTCTTTTCCATTTTGTCTGAAGATAATTCCTTACTTCCTTGTCCCATCTTGACTCCCAGCTGTCCAAAACATTTTTGACATGAGAACCGCCGTGCGGCCGACTGAGATCGAGGAATTGTCCGTTTTTTACTTTTGTCGGAATATCCCCTTTGGTCGTCAACGCCACCCTGATAAGTGAAGCTTACCTTTTCCCGGGCGAGCCTCCGGATTGACAAGCTCTTCACCGGGCCGGAGCCGCGTTTCCCTATTGTTAGTCATGCGGTACCCAAATCTCGTCCGGCCGCCATTTCTTACTCCGATCAAATTGAGGAGTAATGCCTGCGTGTACTCGTTCTAAACTACATAAAATAAATGATGACTCGGATTTTTTAATTCTCTTGGTTGACGTGGCTTGAAGGCTGGTGTTTTTAACCCTCTCTGGACCGAGGGCCGCTTCCCAGCTTAGCCGTTGTACCGCCTTGGCTTTTTGGGCACACAGCCTACTTTTTCAGTAGTGTCGTTTGACCTCGGGGCGTGTCTTCTCCACAAATGTAACTCTTCTCCTAGCACATTGACCCGTTTCCATTCTCTTACGCGCCCCTTACGGGTGCTGGTTTCAGCTTCACTCTCTCCGTTAGCCTGTCCACCGTCTGGTTGAGTCTTTTTTAGCCTTCTTCGCATTTTTTTTCATCGGTGCTGTGTACCGCTTCACTTAATTTTCCACCACCCACGCGTGCAGCAAAACTTTTGATGGAAATGCTCCCTTCCTCGTGCAATTTCAGTACCCAGTTTGTGAAGGGATCAGTCGCCTGAGGCGCGTTTTCACTACGGCTGTACCTTCGACCATTGATTCGCTGTACCAGATGATTCAGTCCCTGGTTGTCTTCCAAAATTGAAGCTTTCACAATGTCAATGCTCACTTTAATGGGAAAACGTCGCGCAAAGTCCTCATGGTGGTTCCCCGGTCCCATCTGGTCAGTCGGGTTCTGCGTGAGTTTTTTTTCTTTCTACCCCCCTTTTGGTGTCAGGAGTGTTCCCAGTCCCCTCCCCCAATCTGGTGAGTCCCCGCTGTGGAGCAGTATCTCCCGCGATGTGATATTGCTTGGTTGTCTCGCCCACGCGTCCTTGCGACATCCCCTTTTTCCCTTTTTCCCCCCTTTTCCGTTGTGTGGTTGAAGCTTCATCTTTCTATACAGATACCTCGTTATGCGCGACAGCACACCCCATCATCACTTCAACTCCGCGAACTTCTTGACCGCCGACAGTTTCCCTAATGCTGTTCCCTCATCCTTAATCTCGACGAACCCTCCTTTTCCCCCGATGCCTCTCAGATACCTGCACCCCCATGCTATCCTTTCCTGGCGACGGTCCCCATTCCCCATCCATTTCCTTGCTTATCTTTTAATACACAGGATAATCAGCCTGATTGCTTTTCTGGCCGTTCGTGGCCACTCGCGGGTGACTGCCAGCTCCGCACACGAGTTTCTGAAAAATTGTCTCAATCCGCCTGAACCTTCCCTAGGGCCCCTGTTTTTGTCCCTTCGGTATCAGCATGCCGAGGAATGAGTATTGAACTCACTCTTCTCGCCCCTCCTCCGCCGCCCAGAACGCCCAGCTAGGAGCGTTGCCCAAGCTGACACCAGCAGCAACATTCGCGTACATTCCAGATGTGACTCGGAGCACATGCAAGAACGATCCGTGCTGTGTCCTACACTCAGGCCCGCTGCCCCTTATGACTTTTTTTTGCTCAGCAGCAGCTGACGTGAATTTGGACAACGGCCTTCGAGCTTTGATCCTTGTCCCTCTCTGGCCCCCCCAGCTTACAGTACTTAGTCGCAACTGAAATTCGTGACAACCCAAACCCCCCCCTCTCACCAATTACTTTGTATTTCCGTTACCCGCAGGCGCTTTTCCCTTGATCTGATTTAATCCCAATTGTTCGCTTTTTCAAAGCACGCACCCCCCTCGAACAAACGCCGCTCGCCAGCGTCTCCACCCGCAGTTGAAGAGCCTTTTCAGGATCTTGCTTCTTGGAAATCTCTTCATTATATTTGTTGGCAGTTTTTTGCCCGCGATCATTTCAGTGTAACACTGTTTCCTCCACTTACCTTCCTCGATTATCTCCCGGTCGTTCTCCTGTGGCCATGTTGCCACGCGAGTGCCCTTTTCCATACGTTCGTTTTGCTTTCATGGATCTTATGCCCACCCTTTCGTCCCGTTTCATTATCTTCGCCCTAGTAGTCGAACTACATGCTCCTCCCCTAAACAATCCCTGACACGAGGGCGGCGTAGTTTGTTGACATTTTTGGGAAACGCTTTATCGATGTTGATTGAATACCGCGTTTAAAAATCGAACGTTGTAGCTCTCTGATTTGTCCTCCATTAACTAACTTTCTCTCTGGGTGAAGTCGGGGCTGTCTCGATACCCTGCTTGGCTTAGTTGCACAGACGCTGCAGCCGCCGATTATTCCTTACGGTAACCCCCACAATGGGTTTTGATTCTAATTTTACCACCAAATGTGCCACAAGAAGAAACAAAGGCGATGATAGACGATCCCTCTCTTATCCCACCTAACTTCGCCACCCCCCCCGCTGTGCACCCAGGCCCAATCCCCGGCTTCAGAGGGCCGCGAAAACAACATCGCACCCGTCTTTCTATCAATCTGGATCCTGTGTCGTCTGGCTACCCCCTTCGCTTCGCTACTGGACCCAGGGTCCTTTCATCCGATCTCTTCTCCCCTTCTTCCCTCTCCTTCTTAGCCCAACACTTCTGGCTCTTCATAGTCCGCTTTAGCCCCATACCCCCCCCAGCACCTACTACCTTTCCCGCTCCCACCTCCGGTTCCTTGGTTATACCCGCCTCTGGGGGGGCGTAGACGCGCTCCCGTCGCAACCTCCGCACACGGACTCCGACCGCCAACCTGTCGCCTCCTCTTTTCTCCCCCCCGCACCCCCCTCCATCCCCCATTCAATCCCCCACATTCTGGCACCTCACCCCCTTCACTTCACGGTTGCTCCCTCACTCCTCGTAAGCAAGACCCCCACTATCCATCTTCCCGCCCTACTACCCCCCGACCCCTCTTATGTTTTCTTTCCTCTCGCTCCTACTGGTATTCCACATTTCACCCACCCCCCATTCGATCCGGCTTTCCGCTGCCCCCCCCACTCCAACACGAAAGCTCTCATTTCCCCGTTCGCCCCCTCACACGTCAGCTCCATGAAAGCCTATCGCCCTCACTGACTCCTTCCCATCCCTTCCTCCCTGCTGCACCCGTCTCTCTCTCCCTCCTCCCCCGCGCTGAGCTTTTCTCCTACTCCTCACTTTACGACCCTTCCCCTCAACACCCCCCCCCACCCCCCCTTCTTTACCTCTCCACCCGTCACCCCCCTTTTCTTTTCAGCCCTTTCCCTACCTACCCCCAACCCCTCCCCTCCTGGGCCTGTAGTAACATCATCCCCCCCACAGCGTGTCAGCAGCCATTCTCCTCCCGTACTAGCTCCTTCGCCCCACGTGTCCCCCTGCCTAAACTTCCGTCCGAAACTTCCTCCTCGAGCACCCGTTGTTCCATACCCCCCACCTCATCCCTCCAGCGTACCCCCCCCGTGCCGTCTCCTCCCAAAGAAGCGCATTCTTCACGGTGACCTTGCGCCCCCATCCAGTCATGTCGTTCTCCACGCCCTCGTCGCCATTCCTCCTTTATTTCCAACTTCACGCCCCATCTCAGCTTCTTAAGCCTAATCACCTCCCGTCCCCCTCTGGTTCACGACTGCCTCCCACCATCTATCCATGTGTCTCCCCCTTCACCGTCCCCCTACGTCCCCCTACAATTCGTCCGGGCCCTTGACGTTAGTTCCCCCTGCTCCCTCGGTCCCCTGCCCCTCCCTTGTTTCATCCACGCTCCCCCCTTCCCCATCGTCTTATCCACAGTTCTGTTCCCCTGTACCTCCTCCTCTCCCCTCCACTGTTTAAGTCGCTTCCTCTTAGACCACTCCCATCCCTACCTCCCTTAGCTTGTCCTAAAATGGAGTCTCTCTGACTCTATGCCCCTTATACTTCCCCCCCAGCTTCTCTCCCCTATCGCCACCCCCCCTCCCCCTACCTGATTTCTCTTCGCCCCGACCCTAGCTTCCCTTTCCACCTCACCTCTAGAACCCCCCCCCCCCTACTCTCCCACCCCCCTCAATCTTCGTCCCTCGTCTCCCCCTACTTCACCACCCCCCGCGAAACTTCCGAACTGACCTCATTCCAACATCTAGCGCGCCAGCCCCCCCCGCAGACCCCCTCGGCTCACCCTGGAGTCTATTGAGACAAATCGCGTAAAACAAAGTCTCCCAATCCTCCCAGTTTCCCTTTATCCTCTTCCTCTTTTCATGCCGATCGAACATTCTCTCCCTCGTAGCCCAGACACCCTTCAATTACTTGCACTTCTCCTTCATCCCCTCCTCCCCTTCTCCACTTACCCACATCCACCTTAGCCTTGCTGACACCCTTCCTCTTCCTTCCCCCTGTAAACGCGATGTGGCACTCCATCCCCCAACCCAGCAGTTGCCTTCCCATACAAGTCGCGCCACGAATCCCCAATCCCTCCAATGGGTGTTACGGTTTCACGCATTTACAGTAATACAACCGAGTATATATACCACCCCCCCTTTCTTTCTACCCATCACCCCGTCTGTTTCACAAATGCCTTTGTCGTTCTCCTATTCCTCTCCCGAGACCCCCCGATCTGAAACCCACCGCTCCACTTCTCCACATCCTGCTTTCACCCGTCGATCACATAATATTCCTGCCGCACCTCCCCGGGTCGGCTTCCGACATGCCTCCCCCCCCCGCCTTGTATCATGCGTCCCTTCCCCAGCGGCCTTTCGCCAACTGGGCATAAGTAAACGGCACGTACCACCTCTTTCTGATCCTTTGTAATGCCAACCCCTAAGCACCGCGAATGTTCCTCGGATAAAGGAAGGTACCTCCCTTTCCTGTTGCATTATATGTGTGGACACTCGATTAATTTCGCGACCACTAAGACACCACAAAAAACCCCAACCCCGATCGCGACAAGTCGACAGCCCTCCAACCGACCCCCTGTGCCGTTCCTTTTTTTTCTTTGGCACACACCTCCCCTCCTCCCCCCACGCTACGATCCAGCTTCGCTGAATCCCCTCGAGACCGAGCTCCCCAGGCCCCCCTTCCCATGACTTCCCAGCATCGTGGATCCCCCTCCCTCCCACACGGTCGCCCAGGCCCAGGCTCACGTCCTAACCAACCTGCGGCCCCCCATTCCCCTCATCTGTTCCCTACACCTACCCCTTGAGCCCTGACCACCGCTTTCACACTCCTCCGCGGCCCTTCGCCCGCACGGCCCCCCGCCCTCTCACAACCCTCGCCTGTCCTCCATATTGCGCACCTTACCCCCCCGTTGCTGTCACCTAACGAGACAGCTGGAAATCCCCTCGATCCTGCACCTCGGGGACTGCAGCATTAGATTCCCCAAAAGCAAGCCAAACCGCCACCTCTCCCCGTCGATCAACGTCACACTTTTCGGTGTAAATTTAACTCGGCATTAGCGAGCGGTACAAGCCGCTATCTTGCAACCTTCCTACCTATCCCCCGCGCACCTCTTTCCCGCGGCGTTTTGGGTAAACAATCTCATACCGCTTTCTCTCGCCAAGACAGGTTCCTTATCCCTCCTATTTTGCACTCTCCTCCCGTCTCTCATCCTCTACCCATTGAGCAAACCAAAGATAATTCCGGGTCCTTTCCTCATCCGCCGCACCATCCTCCTCCCCCCCTAGCGATCCCCCAACCCAAAGTCCTAGGGCTTTACGAGTACTCCGCCCCCCTTTTTCCAGTTTTAGCCAAGTTCTCGTCTCACCCCCAACTGCACAACCCCCCCGTTTTCGCTCATGGCAATGCCTAGAACACAGACCCGCGTCCTACGCCGTCAACTTTTGCTAGCTGAGAACGATCCTCATCTTCCCTCATTCCCTCCCACTTTTCTCGGACAGGACATCCTCTACCACCTCCCAAACCACACAACGACTCTGTGGACCCAACTGCCCCCCCCTTTCCTTTGAAGTTACTAGATCGGGGACCATATAAGTGGGTTAGTCTGAGCCATCGAGACTAAATGACACCTCCCCTTCCCCCAGGATAGTTCCTTTATTCAATAGCCCCCTCACCCGCTATCGAGAGTATGTTACTGTTCCTATACCTATTCTACTCACTCTTCTACTGGAAGAGCTCACCCGTCACCCCCCCTCCCCCCTTCCAACCCACGTATTACCCCCCTTCCTTATACGCACGTCTGCCCCCTCCGGCCCTATTGACTGCACCCCTCCACCCCCACCTTCATTATCACCCGTTTCCCCCCTCTCTCCCTTATTCATAACCACGACTCTATCTGCACTCCCTCGCCTTAACCAACTGTCTACTTTAGCCCTCCTGTACCGATTACTTGCCAGGGATTGCGTGGTCTGCCCTTTGTACGGGGGCAGCTATGGCAGCTCCGTTATTACGAGAGTGCTTTACCATTCTCCGCCCCATTTTACAAGACCTCTCCCCCACTTCGGAGAAACTCGCTGCTGGTACTCTTCTCTGACGTCCATACATACCCATGCCATTTTGATTCACTTTCTTCCCTTTTTTACTGCTTCACTGGTGACTTGAAGCGCTGGATGTTCCCTTGCTGGAGGGCCTCCTTCGCTCAATCCTCATTGCCGTTTCATCAGTTATCGGATGCGCTGTGACACCATTTCCTGGGTTCTCTTGTCTTTCCACCCTTAATGTTAGTTTTTCCCACCTGTTCACTTATTCTTCATTCTCTAAAGTTCTGACCGTTAATGGTACTGTTTGACCGCCCCACTGTCTTTTTGTTTATTTTTTCTCTTTTCACCGTTACTCGACCGCTTCTATGGCGTACATGGGTAACTTACGTACCTTTAACTGCCCGCGAGAGGAGGGCCGCTTTGATTCACGTTGATATTGATGAGTTCAATCCAGTCACTTCTGACACCTACAGCATGCTGCCCCCTTATTGTTTGCCGCGACCTTACCCCCCCCCCCATCGACTTTTTTTCTTCAACCTGTCTGGTCCTAGTCTCAGCGTTCAATGATTCCACATTTTCAGTACGCTTTTCTGTGCTAGGGATGTTCCCGTGGCCGCGAATTCTTCATAGCCCTCGGCCAACCGGGCGAGGAGCATTATCGCTTGAGCGTGACACATGCATGGTACTCTTCTCCTACCTTGGTCCGCCGAGAGTTTTACCCCACACTGTGAACGACGCATACACCACTCTCCCCAAGTTCGTCTTCACATCCTCAGGCTGCACCAGGACTATTCTGGCCCAATGGTTTCTGCAACCGTCGCAGCAAGCCCACATACCCCCCCCCAGATCCCTCCCCCCGCCCCCCCCATGGTGGGGTGCCTCTGATTGCCCTTCCTCGTTTTGGTTGTGGTTGTGAGGCCGCAAATTTTTTGTTTCATTTGCGTCTTTTTCCCTTTCAGCCAATACCTTTTTTCCTATCTTCGCGTTTGGCGCATCCTTCAGCGCTTGTTGCTGCTTGGTGGTGTTGCTTTTCGCCTACAGCTTATCTATATGTATTTGCGATGAAATGCTCCTCCTCCGTTGTTGTTTCTGCTCTGTAACGGTGCTCTACCCTATAACTCATCTTTCATCGCCCGACCGCGCCACCCCTCAAATATGCAGTTCTGTGGGAGACTGAGACCGCCCACAGGAGACTAATTTGCATCCCCTTGCTTTACATTTCTTCTCCCCCCCTTTTTCCTTTCGTTTCAAACTCCCATGCCTCACAAGACTTTCCTATTTAGAAGAACAGAACCCCCCCCCCTGGCCGTAGTCCCTTGCTTGCGTTTTCCCCATTTCCATCATGTGCTCCTCTTCGTTTTTTACACCCTGCATTTCATCGATGCATGAGGAAATCAAGTCCGCGGTACGCGTAGCCGCACGAGTGTGCGTCGTGAATCCGCTTTTCTTACCTCACTTTGGTGGTACAATTGACCACCTGAAGTCGCGTACTCATTCCCAGAGTTTCGTCTTTTTGGTTTGGTGTAAGTGATCCTTTCTCGGTAATTTTTTATCCGAGAATTTTCTGGCATCCCACTCCCTTCCCTCCCAGATTTTTACGAGGCCACGCACGAACCTTCGCGTGTCTCTTGTTGCCCCCCCCTTTTGCACCGCAGCAACCGTTTTAGGGGTCGTCCCTCTTCCCTGAACGTCAGAATGCTTTCTCTTCAGTACATTTTGGACCTCCTTTGCCCCGAGTTTTCCCTCCTTCCGGTCGCTGCCTCTACCTTGTTGCTCCCGCCACAGGCCGAAGACGCTTTTCGGAGTTGCTGAAGCTTTTTCTTTTCTTCTTTCCCTCCCCCTGAAGCTTCCCTCAATTCCCCCTTTCCTCACCAGTTCGTGCCCCTCAGTTACCTTTTTACTTTGATGTATTCGCTCGCTTTTCTCAGGAGCTTTCTTAACACTTTGATCTTTGGGTAATCAATGGTGGCACGCGACGAGATTTAAGTTCCGTCATTTCTTATCGCCTGACCCCCGAAATCCCGCGTCTTATTGTTTTTTTGGGGTCAGAGAGGGTGGGACCAGGTCTTTCGCCCCTTTGGAACTTTAGCTTCCCCTTAGATTTTTTTTTGTTGACCGCGTCTTCATTCCCCGCATGTGACCCCATGGGCTCCCTTCCATTCCGCTATTATCCACTTTCGTTCTCACTTTCCTTTGCTTTGGTGCCACTTGTTTTTTTCGCCACGCCATGTGAGTTCCGATCAGCTGTCAATACCCTTCCGATTTTTCATTTCCGTTTATGGCCCTCCACATTATTGTCCTTTTTTCTTCGAAAGCAGTCGTTCCGACGGGCCCCTTCCCCAAATACCTCCGACCTGCACGCTTACCTTGACACCCACCCCACCCCTTTTCTTTTATTCTTTTTTTTTCTTTGGTCAAACTCCTATAAATTTCTTTCCTTACTCCTTCATGTCAATTATGTGATTTACCTCTTTTGGTGCCTTCCCTTTTTGATTTGGGCCTCCTTATTTAATTGTTCTTTGAGCCGACGTGGCTTCCTTTCGTTTTCGTCCGAACTTGCTTTGCGTACTCATTTTCCGGCTCTGCCCGAAGACCTTTTTCCATCCCCGCCCTTCGTGGCCCCACCACTGTTTGTACCTCTTTTTTTCCGGTGAGAAGGTGATTCCCACCCTTTCAAACAATGTGCCCCCCGGCAGCACTTTCGTTTAATCTTTTCCCGAGTTTTGTTGAGCTGAAGTGTTGCTTTTTTTTTTATACAGTCCGCTTGTTGTTTTGGAGCGCTCCTCTTGAGCTGTGGCCCCCCAACGGTAGTCATCTCCCAGGGTGGGTGTACATATGTTTCTGTTCTTTCTCCCTTCCCAGCTGTCACCGATGGGCCGCTTGTCCCTACGCCCAGACTGAAGTTCTTCGGTGGAAGCGTTAACCTCTTAGGTTACCCCCTCCGTTCGTATAGATTTTTCGCCCGACTTCCACGGTCACAGGAGGTCCCTCTTTTAGTTCCCAAATGGGCGGTCCCCCCCCTCTGTCTACACCCAAAACTTTCTATTTCCTCTGGATGACACATAATCTGCCCTTCCGGAGTCGACGGATACTTATAGTCCTGTGGTAAACCATTTCCCCCAACTCCCTTCTCCACCCAACCCACCTCGGTTTGGTTTTTGTCCCTGTAATTGTTCTTCTTTCTTTCTTGTTAGTTGAGGGCCATTTTTTAGTTCCTACTTCTCTTTCTAATAGTACTTTCAAATGGGTCCAGAATTGATTCTTTTGGCTGCAAAGGAACCCTCACCTCTTTTTTATTTACCATCGCTAGTATGAAAGTGTTTGAAATGTGCAAGAGGTCGCCCCAGAGCATTGGGCAGAAGGGAGATAATCTTGAGGAATTGACTTTGTTGCGGGCCCCAGTTTTTGTGCTTGCGACGGCTGATTCGGTCCCCCGGTCCAACGCCCCCCTGGAGAAGGTGGAAGATCCCCTTTTCCCCACCACCCCCCCTGTTTTCGCGGATCCTGACCAGGCCTCTTTTCAACCTCTTCCCCTCGGAGACTGGTGGCGCTCGATTCACTTTCTCTGTGGCCGTCCCTCTTACTTTTGGCTTTACCAAACCTCTTAGCGTCTACATTGTTTATTAGATCCCATTGGGCTCCGCTGCCCTTTCGTTCCTTGCTCTCCATCCCCCTTTGATTTCACCTCGTGTTTTCTTTGCGTTACTGTTCCCCTTTTTGTTCAGATTTCTTGTCCACAGTCGCTGGACCCTCGTGCCTCAAGTACTGACCGTGCCATTAGTGTCATGCTTTTCGTCTCTTCTTCTTCACTGGTCAGCGTTCCTTCTTCTTTTGTCAAATCGGTGGCCTCGGTCGTTTTCACTCTGATGTCGCCCATTCTCCGTTTTTTTCTTGTCTATTTTTACGCTAACCTCGTTTTTTTCTGTTTTTGTCAATGGGTCCCCCTTTTTCCTCTCTCTTCTTGCCTTTCTGCGGGAGTCCTAGAGTCTTTCGTTCAACCTTTATTTTTTTTTCCTTTACTTGTCTTTTTTAGTCCTTTTCCGTCCGCCTGGCCAGTGGCTTCCAACAAAACCAGGCTTGACCCTGCTTTCAACCTTTCTGTAGATTTCTCATGAGTTTCCCCCTTTTTCAGGACTAAGGTTGTGCCGTTTATGTGCAAGTCGCCGCTCTATCCTCCCCCTCCCCCCCCCCCCCCCTTTTTGCGCTTTGGCTTACCAGACCGCCAATATTCGTCTGCTCCCCTCTCTCCCAGTTCCTGGGTGTAAGGCAACGCAAGTTTAGGTTAGAACACTGCAATCTGTCCCCCCTCTTTTTCCCGTTCGCACCTCCGACTTCTTTTTTTTTGTTATCCTGATCAATTTCCTTTTTTATCCTGGTCGTTTGTCTCTCCCCCTTTTTTCAGTGATGTTACATTACAGCCCAATATTATTTTTTTTCCCGATGTGACGATAGGAAGGCAGGCTCTTTTTATCTGCTTGTTTTTCTGTTCACTATATGTATTGAGAGGCTCTTCCCC
>Ga0179593_1536329_pt1 | contig 12863 bp, 9 predicted proteins | sample CZODoug2_1_08_16_FD_185931 | JGI IMG/M metagenome (GOLD analysis project Ga0179593, IMG submission 185931) | Vadose zone soil fungal communities from Angelo Coast Range Reserve, California, USA - CZODoug2_1_08_16fungal (PacBio error correction) | ecosystem: Environmental > Terrestrial > Soil >... | reverse complement strand
TGACGGTCCCGGACACCTTCCCTCGGATTTTCCCCTCCTCTTTGAGTTTCCGGGGTATCCAAAGGCCCCACAACGGACGACGCGCGCGTCGGCAATGTCCCCCCTCTCCTTTTCAATTTTAATGACGATCGAGACCTTGTTTCCGTGGGTGTTATCTTTTGTCGGCTTCTTTTTTTAACCCGCTGCGACCCGAACTTCCCTGGCGGACTCGTTCTCTTTTCCTCAGGGCATTAGGGACTCGCTCTCCTTTTGGTTACCTGACCTACGGCTATTCCCTCCCCGTTTCCCCACAACAAAAAATACTTTCGCGCGATTTTTGTTAGGAATTACGTCCGAGTCGGCGATTTTTTCTCCCTCTTTCTTTTCGATTTTCCCGCGACGAGATGAATAGGGGACAGTTTTGTTCCCGTGTCCGGGTATTTGCAGGATGTATTAGATACCGAACTTCAAGTGGTTAAGCAGATCACGATTTTATGATTTTTCCCGTTACCCAAGGTCGCTTCCGGTGTCGGTATCGCGGTCCTTGCGGAGAGTCCCCCCCCCTCAACCCGACGGTAATCGAGGCGTACTGCCTCTGCCGGGTTTGGCTTGACCTCCTTTTTTCCTGTCCCCCTTCCTGTCCTCCATCAGAGTGATGGCATCGACCGTCCCACCACTCCCTCCTTCTCCTGACCTTCGACGACGCTCGTGTTTTCAGGTCTATGCGCGGTGGTGCACTAGTTGACGACAAGTGCGCGACAGACCACGGCGGCACGAGCGAATTTCTTTTTTTAAGCTTTCTTCTATCATAACTCCGTCCGAAACGGAGAGGTTCTTAACCTCTATTTCTTGTCACAGTAGGCTTTTCCCTTAGTCCCTCTCCCCCTCGATCGCTCTTGCTAAATGTTCCGGATCGAGTTCTCCTCTTCTTTTGTGGGTCGAGACAGTTAGGTTTTTACCTCTCGATGTTGCTTCCCTCCCTATTCTTCCAAAAGATAGACGCCGATTTCGATCCTTTTTTCCCCCCCCGTCAATCGAGGAGAAAATGAGACCGGAGTTTCCTCGTCCTATGTTCGAATTCAGCTGCCCTGAACGCAGGCTAGTGATCCAGGATCCCCTCCTTTGAATACAAGTCTACGCGGAGCTCTTCCGGTCCCCCGCCCCCGAGTGTGTTTTTTCCCTCTTGGCGGCTGCTTCAGAGCTTCTTTTCCTCTCAGTTTTTTCTGTTCGGTACCAGATACGACCCTCTGCCCTCTTTTTTCTGGTGCGTTGTCGGCGTCGTCGGCCAGCGCCGCGGTCTTTTTCTCTCGGATCCTCCCTACGGGCGCCGAGCCTCAGCTTTCACACGGGCTGCCTCTGATCCCCCGGACTTATGCAGTCTAAGGACAGCTTCATATTTTTTCCTTCCTCCTGGATGAGACAGCGCCTGCTGGCGGACTGATCGGCGTTAGAATCCTCCCTGGATTTTTCGGCGCTCGTCGCCTTTAGTGGGCACATCTCTTTTTTTTCCCCGTGAAATTCCCGATAATGCAGACGGAAGATTACCGTCTTCCCTCGTTCTACTCGGCGCAACGCGTCCTTTTTCAGACGGTTCCCCCCTGGTGCTCTCCGACAGATAGCATCAGTCCCGAGATCGAAGGCCCGGCGATTGCGGTTCCCTTCCGCTCCTCCCTCCGGCTCGCCAGATCGGATAGTACACCTTCCGCCCCCAGTAGATGTTTGTCTCATCCTTTTCTCCCCCCCACTCTTACACCAGAAGGTTCGGATGGGAAGGCGACACCAATCTTTCACTCCCCTTTTTAGATTTTTTTCCCAAGCACTTCCCGCGGTTGCGTCGTCTATCGTGGTTTCTCGATATTGCTACGATAGCGCTCTCTTTTGCTGCCTTTCATCTTCTAGAAGGCGATTTTCTTTTATCGCGAAGTGGCGAATCGCCTTCCCCCTTCATTTTCCCCCCCGGAGTGACGTCTGTCATGGGAGATACCTGTAACTGCACCAGATAGGACTTTTTTTGCGTAAAATTTTTCCCTCTCAGATTCGCTGATCAGCCAGGAAAATTGACTCAATCTCGAGTCTCAAATCTCCGTCGCCGAGAGGAAACCTCCTGCTAGAGCGTACGAAGAGATCATTATCCCTCCCCCCCCCCCCATAAGAGTGTAGATTCCTCTTCAGTCGACCCCTTCGTCCCTTCTTTCCCCTGCCTTTGAAATTTGATCCGGCAGAAGTGTACCCTGACTCCCGCGAAGTTTTTTCCATTTCATCGAGCCGCCAGGACCGCGTCCCGACGCCGCCCGCCTGTGTCGACCCCCCGCGGCACATACTATCTTTCGTAGAGGTTACTCGCCGCGCTTCCCTATGCCTACGGCGCACATTCATTACTCTTTATGGAACTGACGTGTAGCCGGCTTCTTTTATCTTTCCCCCCCTCCAGTTTACGTGTAGTCCTCAGGCGGAGTAGAACTTCCCAGACCGCCTTTTTGCCTTCCCTTTTTACGCTGCCTCGAACAGCCGATGTCTCGCTCTCGGACAGTCGGTTTTTTTCTCCTCCCTTCCTCTTCACCTGTGGACCCTTCGAGTTCGCCTCTTCCCGCTCTTTGGGTTCAGGACCGCCCTCCCTTGTTTCTTTCGGTCACGTTTCCGTCGCGAACCCCCTTCAATTGCCGATTCGCATGCCGCCGAGTCGGGCCGACTTCCTCTCCCTTTCTACGGCCTTTCTCTCCCCGACGTGACGGAGTACCTCCCGCGGTTATGTCCCTTTTTTTTTTTTTCGTTCCTTTTTCGCTATTCACAGCGCCCCCTGTCGAAGCTGTGCGATTTTCCCTTTTTACGTTTTTCTCCGCCAGTCGGCCAGCACCTCCCCCGGCCCGTTTCACTTTGATTCCCCGATTTCCAGCTGGTATCAGTATAGATGTGCCGCCGGGCTCTTCTCCCTCGCCCTATACGAACCGCCCAGTTCTCCTTTCTCACTTTTCTCCCCCAGCGCCTCGCCTCTTAAAGTTTGTTGAGGCTGGTCCTCGACGCCGTTCCCCCCCTCGTCCCTTGGGCAGTGCCGTGATTTCAGAGACCTCCTTATCTCTTCACCCGCTGCTCCGTTCGCCTTTTGCTTCTCTTCCCCTCCTCATAGATTTCGGTCGCCCCCCGGATTCCCCGTCGTCTTTTCGGGTTTTTTAGTTCTCCCCAATCCTCCGCGGGGCAGTCACCTCCAAAAAGACTCTTCCCGCGGGTTTGCTTCTTTCGAGTGGATTGGTATGAGTTCCTTTTTCGCCCGTATTTTCTTTTCATTATCCCGTCCATGATCAGCGATTTCTGTGGCTTTTACCCCCGAGCGAAAGTCTCCCCCTTTATGGTTTCTTTGTTCCCCCGTAACGGAGACCCCGAGCGGATGCTGGTACCCCCGGTTTTTTTTTTTCCCCCCCTGGCGGCCCCTTTCGGTCTCATTCTGTCCGCGCCTCTCCTTTTTTTTTTTTAGCCAACGTCGCTCCCGTCGTCGATCCTTTCACGTGTTTTCCTACCGCTTTATCGATCATCTCTCCCTTTCTCGTGTAGATCTCCTCTTAGGTTGGCTTCATCGTTGATCGAGACGGGTCTTGTCTTTCAAGGCCCGAAAACGGTCTTCTTTCCCACTTTTCTTCACACGCCGCTCCCTTGGCACATGGAAGATCGTTCCCCGGTTCGCTTTATTTTTTTTCTAAGTTTTTCTACGGCGATGTTGAACAGGCTGCTTCCTACTTTTGTGGTTGCGTTTTCCAGTCCCTTTCTTTTTATAATGGATAATTTCACGCGGATACTCCCGCTGCCCCCTCCCCCGTCCTCCCTACATCAGGACCTCGCGACCTTTTCTTGAGTCTTTTCTAGACTGTTCGGCCCGCGGGTTTTGCCCTGGCGGGATGAGGAGTGAGTCCCGCCGCCCTTCTTGAATTTTTTTTTTTTACAGTGAGGGGGATCTCGGCCCTTCGTACTACCCGTCGCACGCTTCAGCTTTTCTTTTTATCTCTTCGCTGACTCGATCAACGGCGACGTGCCGTTCCTTGCCCTTCCCTCTTCCCCTTCCTTTCGCTAGCCTCATCACCCGCCTCATCTCGGTTTAGTCCTTCCCGAGCGTCTGTTTTTTTTTTCAACCCCCCGCTTCCGTTTGGCCCCATTTTTTTTTTTTTTTTTTTTTTTTTGTTGTTTTTTTTTGTGGTCCTGACCAAGGAGAACGGTTTTGTCTGCTTGATGTTCATCTCCTTTTTTCCCCCTTAAGTTCTCCGAACAGCTGAGAAGAACGCTTCCTTTCTTCTCGGCGTGGTCGGTCGTGGTGTTTCCCCCCCTCTGATTTTCTTTCTTCAAGGGAGAACCCATCGGATAACCTTCTTCTCCTTCTCGCGAAGAATGATAACTTCCTTCTAAGACACGGCGATCCGGTCATGCATAATCAGCTAGTGCGGGTCCTATCTTCTATTCTTTCTACCGGATCGATTGAGCTAGCGCAGGACGGTTCCTAGTGATTTTTTTCCGTTCGATTCGGCACTCTTGGCAGCGGGTGGAATCAGAGAACTGCCCCTTTTCCTTTCCGCCACCCCGTTTCGGCCGCCTGAACCACGACACTCCGTTTTCTGTCGACTCGATCTTGTTCTCGCCCAGAGGTGACTGTGTATCTCTTCATCGCCACTGCGACTTTCCTTGAGGACGGTATGATAATCGATTTTCTAACTTTTTTCTATTTTTTCTTTTTTTTTTTCTTCTTTTTTTTTTCTTCCTTTCTTCTTTCTCCTTTTTTCTTTTTTTTTTTTCTTTTTTTCTTTTTCTTTTTTTTTTTTCCCACCCCCCCCCTTTTTTCCAGGGAATCTGGATCTCGGGCATTGGCTACTTCCGCACTCAATTTTCACGGCGGGGCTTTTTCTGTCTCCCCCTTTCAAGGCGTTCTTTCCGTTGGACGTGCCGTCCTTTCCCTTCTCTTTCAATCTTGTGCAGCTCCTCTTCGTTAGAGTACTCCTCCCATCTATTTTTTTCCCCCTGTTCCATGGGTCCTCTTTCTCTTTGTGAACAGGCTTTACCGAGGCCTGGCGGGAGGAGGCTTCCACTCGTCTTTTTCCCTGCCGGTCCCGGCTGACGAGATCCGTTAACCCGGTTTTTGACACGAAGCTGATCGACATTCGATTCCCTGACTCGCCCCCCCCCTCCCGTCCCTCAGAGGGAGCGGGTCAAGGATATGGTGATCTAAAGTTTTCTTTTTTCTTTTTCTCTTTTTTTTCGGCCGGAGCGGTCCTACCTGATCCGCAAGGCGATACTCCTGGAAATTGTCAGCCCTTTACGCTTACCGCTCGATCGGGTATTGCCGCAGGAAGAAACCGTTTTCCCTCTCTTTTTTTTCTCTTGGTTCGGTGATCGACCTGCGACGTAGCCTCGGGCAACGATTCTTCCCCTCATAGATTTTTTCACATTAGCTTCCCGTCCCAGATCGCAGTGCATTCCTCGGATTCCACCCGCTCCCCCTTCTCTCCTCCTTCCCAATTTTTTTCCGTTAAGAGCCCCGACGACGCACACCGTGATCAGCTGGGTAATGCGACACCCCTTTTCCCCTCCTTGTGTAGGAGTCTTTCGCCTTCCCCAGCCGATCCCGGCGTGGCTTTGACGCGTGTCTAGGTATACCCTTCTCTTTTCAATTTTTCTCTCCCTTCGTTAGGTTGGAAGATCGATGCTCGTCGAGCCCACTTTGATTTTCCTTTGGTAGACTTTCTTTGATCGAAGGCCTTAGATCTCGTGCCCGTTCAGTCTCTAACAGGTCTCTTTCACCCGTCTTCCCCCCCCGGACGCCCCGCGGGAGACAGACTGTATTCCCCTTCTTCTTTCTGATCTTTCCGACCTACGCCGCCTGCGAGATCAGTCCACTACTCTCTCCGCTGAGAGTCATCTTTCCCCCCTTTTTTTTTTTACACGTCGTTCGTGAAACGAGCGGCGCTAATCCTCTTGGTTTAAACTCGATGTGTACTGAATGCGGACCCGTGGAAATTTTTTCTCTGTAAGAAGTGACCCAGTCCCTTACTCCCCGTTTCTCTCGCTGATTCCGCAGAGAGGTCAGATCTTTCCCCCTTCCTCTTTTTTACTTTTCGACCCCCCATCATCGGCAACAGGTTGTAGATTAATGTCTTTCCTTCTCACTCTTTTTCTTTCCCCACGCGATGCGCCATTAAGGCACTAGTACTGTAAGGAAGACCGTTTTCCTTCTCCCTGAGGGAGAATAGAAAGCAACGTGTAGTCCGGCGTCATTCAGAGATTCCCCTTTTTCATTTTTTCTTTTTTTTTTTCGTCGTCAACAGATCGATGTAAAGTTTCCGAAATAATATCTTCCATTTTTTTCCCTCCTTTTTAGTCACCACTCTTCTGCCCGCCGGACGTAGTACTGCGATGACTCGGGGTTCCTTGCTTTGCCATTTCTTTTTTTTTTTCATTGGGACGGTCCCCGAGGCCAACCTACTCACTCCCTTTCCTCTTCCCCCCCCGATTCTCGGTCGCGAGATCCGATCGATCCGGACGACACCCCGCTGCCTCCTGATTCCCCCATCTTTTTTCTTTTGACCTGCGAGTACGCATGATCTCAGAAAGAATCGGGCCTTCCCTTTTTTATATCTTTAGACACGTTAGCGGAGCCCGCTTTAGGCCTCACCCGAACCGTCCTACCCCTCAGAGTTTTTTTTCCAGCTTTGTTCGAACTAGCTGGTCAGGGCACTTCGAGCTTTTTTTTCTAGGACAGATCGCCTTCCCCGCCCCGTATACTTGGCATTTTCCCGGATATGTCTTCCCCTCCGTCTGGCTACTTTTTTTTTTCCAGTCACCGTCGTGTGAGAGTGGGACGTCGCGGCTCTTCCAGATAGTTTGACACGGACCCCGTCGAAGTTGACGAGTCTTCCTACCCCCCGCTGTCTAACCCTTTTTTAGGTTTGCGTTACGATGTACAGCAGAGATCGATATATCCACAGTCCTCTATGTTCGGCTGTTCCCGCACATCCTCATCCCGGCACATGCAGACCGTTCCCTCCCTGCGTCCTCCTCAAATTTTTTTTTTTGAGAGTCGGTTGTGGTGAGTCGAAAGGGGAGGAGGTTCTAGTGATTTTCTCAGCACCCCGATCAGGAGTCAATCTGCACGCTTGCGCCCGCCGGTCAGGACCCCTTTCTTTCTAGCTCCTTATCAGTCACGTAGAAACACCGAGCTTGGATTCTTCTGGTTTTTTTTTCGATCTTATGTCCCATTGGCGAAGCGTCAGCACCGACGCCTTCCGATCCTCCTTTTTTTTTGGCCTTGACAGACAAATCAACTTGGCAGATCCAATATGAAGTGCTTCTGCCCCTTCTCCCTTTATAATCTTTCTTTTTCCCCCACCCTCCTCCTCCTTTTTGAGAGATGATCGTTCAAGGCGGCATTCCTTCCGGACACCTTAGTTTTTCCCGGAGTCGTTGGTCGGTCCTTCCATGAACCCCCCCGTCTCCTATTGACTCGCTAATGCGGATGAGCAGATTCTAGACCTGACCTCGAGAAAGGGTTCCTCTCCTTCTTTGGTGGTATAACGGGAAGGCTGCCCCTCTGGAACTTCTTACTCCCCCTTCTGTCCCGCGTCTTACGCAAAAAAAGACGGGAAGTCGATCGCTGATCATGGTTAGGGGTTACCATTCCTCCCCTCTCCAATTCTTCCTCCCCTCGCGATCACATAAACCACTTTTTCCGTCCCCCGCGCTAAGTTCGCTGAGACCTGCCGGACGCGAGGCTTCCCCCCTGCTTTTTCTTTTGGAAGCCCGGCCGCCGCCTAGGGGAACGTTTTTTTTTTTCGACCCTTCCTTTCTCTTCAATCTTAACGAAACAGGCGAAAGAGCAGAGGTTCTGACTCTCCCCTCTCTCAGACATTTTCATGTATTTTTTTTCTTGTAGTTTAAAGAGTAGCGTCCCCTTCTTTCTCTTCCCCCCCCCTCCAACACGCGTTCGTAGGCCGATGCAGAAGAGAATTCGTCTCTTTCCTCCTTCCTCCTGATCCTGGGCGGTGTTCGAGCTTGGCACGCACGTTCCCCCCTCCGTAATGCTATCCCGTACTTATCGGGTCGGGTCCCTGTAGTAGGTGCTGGTGTTTCCCCTTTTTCTTTTCTTGTTCAGAAAAATGATGTTTTGGAACTCCCTCTTTTCTCTTCAGATTTTCACGAGAGGCAGGATCGTTGACTGATAACCCGGAGATTTTCCTTATCCCCTTTCCTTGTTTCTACTTCCTTAGAGCGGTTCGGGATAGTTAGTAAGGTCTATACTCGCTCTTTCAGGATTTACTAGCTGGAGCGATGATGTCAAGGGTCCTCGCGAACGTCCCCCTTTTCCCTCTCCCAACCTTTTTTGACCACCCCACAAAACCGGTGGGTCAGGTAAAGATAGAATTCTCTCGTTCCCTCCATTTTCTCTCGGTCAGATTTGAGGCGACTCTCGTTCTCTCGGACTTCCCCTCTGTTCCGCGTTCTCCTTTCCGCTGAGCAACGAGGCCTAGGGCGGTCTCTTTTTTTTCCGGACTACCTTGATTGTGCTACGGCCAGAAAGTCCGATCCCCCAGGTTCTTTTGTACCCGTGCCTGATGGGGAGGAAGGATTCGAGCTTTAGGTTTCTTCATTTTCCTCTTTACCTCTCCGAAGGAAGCTTGTCTCTTTTTCCGCTTCTTTCTCAGAGCCCTTTGTCTCGTCCAGGCGTTAAAGCAAATGGGTCCTCCCTCGCTTTTCGAGAAGTCAGGGTCCACCTGTAACTTCCCCCACACACCGTCTTTCCAGTTCTTTCTTATCACTTTTGATACGAGAGAGGTTAGAATCTCAAACTCGTCCCCCGGTGTTAGTGTCACGGAACTTGATCGCGTCGAACTCACGTAGCCTCTGAGGCGCTCCGTCCTAGACTTCTCTTTTTACGATATATGCCTCTCTCTTCCTGGTCATCTCTCCCTCGCTTTTCCCGTCGGATAGAAAGTAGTCAGTCCCCTCTCTTCAAAAGCCTCCGTTCTCGACACCCCGGTGATCATAGCCCGGACGATCGAGGTCCCTTGCTTTCAGGTCGTCTCCTCCCCCTCCTCAGATGCCTTTCCTTGGCCTCAGAGCATCAGGATATTCCCACTACTCCCCTTTTTTTTGATTGCGCTAGCGCCATCACGAGACCGAGAAACGTGAGAACCTTGAGGATCGGCTTTGTTCCCTTAGACACACCCCCCTCCTCCTTCCCCTGTTGTAGAGAGGGTGTAGATTCCCGAAGCCCCCAGTCTTTTTCTTTTTTTTGTGTGCGCCATTCTTTCTCGCTCCTTGTTTTGCAGCCGATGCTGAGCAATGAACGGTCGCTCTTGCGGGCTCCCCGGTCGACCTTGAAGCCGGACTAGATATAGTGCCAGGAGGTCTCCTTTTTTCCTTTTCTGATCATTAACCCGTTCCCTTGACCCCCAGATCGACCTTGCGGCTGCGAGCTTGTCGTCCTTCGGGTAAGCTCGGCTGCCGATCGGAACCTAATACTATCTTCCTTTTTTTTATCATTCCGACGCAGGCTCTCTCCCGACCAGGCTCAGGGTTTTTCGCCGAAAGTCTCAGACTTCAGTGACAGTTCCTTCTTTCAGAGTCCTCTTTTTTTTTTACTCCTCAGAGTATTAGTAATGATGCGGACACCGTGGTGTGAGTATCCATCTCGTTTATTATCCCTCCCCCTTCGCGCCGGGTCTCTTCCCGATCTCCCGACATTCGCTTTCTCGCTGGTTCCCTCCTTTCGTTATCGGCAAGAGGCACATTATAGATGCCTTCGAGTTACTTTCCCGACCTGCTTCAGGCGTTAATCAGGTCTCCATTCAGGCACTATTTATCACCCTTGTCCTCCCTTCGCCATTCCGTTTCATCCCTTCGCCTTAACAGCAAAGGGTAGTATTTCTGGCTCTTAGTGTCCAGCCTTTGGCACGTTGCTGATCTGCTTCGTTTTTTTCTTTTTCTTCTTTTTCCTGCTGACGCACCCTAAGACGAATTCCGTCTTCCCTTGTTTCACCTATTTCTCCCATCTGGGCCTTCCGTCGAGCTTTAATTGCAACTATTTCATTGTCGTGTCCTTAAGATCACTATCTTCTTTTCGTTCCCCTCTCCTCGAGGCACCCTTGAAAGAATGCGATCATAGAGCCCCCCCCGACTGTCCTTTTTTTTCGTATACGTGCTCGGATCGTAAGTAAGACGAAGGTTCCCCTGCGCCTTACATTCTCCCCTCCCCGAGCTGTTTCTATGCGCGCAGGTAGTTCGAGATTTACTCTGATTTAGTCACCATCTCCATGTCGAAGTCGTGCCGCAGATGTCGCTACGTTTCTTATCCCTCCATTCCTCCTTGCCCCCGAAGACCTTCGGACCAGATATGTGTCTTTCTTCTCCTGGTACCCCGATGGTGTCCTGTTGAGATTGTCCAATAGAAAGCCCTCCCTTTGTTAGGTCCGCAGGATATCAGCGAAGGATAGGATGTTCCAGCAATAGATTATTTTGTTCTCCCGCCCGCCTTCTCGGATACAGCTCGCTGCGACCGGCCGAGCCGTTGATTAGCGCCTGGTCTCCCTATGATCGCCATCTTGATCGTCCTTTTTTCCGGTAAGACTACAGAAGGAGATAGAGATAACCTTCACGGTCGTGTCCCCCTCCACCTTGCTTCACGCACATACCTAATTCTTAACCTATGGAAGAACATGTCTATCCGTCGTAATCCGCCGCGGTTTCTTACAGAGAGGATGTTGTGGTAGTGAGTTCACTGTACTTTTTCCTTGCCAGGAGTATACAGGTAACCGCTCCATCAGCGATTCATCCTTTTTGCCCTTTTGCCGCCACTTCAATTGAGTGCTAGAAGCATGTTCCCCATCTTCCCGTACCGATCGTAAACACCCCTTCTCTCTTCTTTTTTGTAAATGAGCACGTTGCGAATTTAGACTTTCCCCCCTTAGCCCTGGGTTTTATGGGACTTTTACCACTTTTTATTCTTTTGATACCCCTCTCAAGTTCTGCCGCGATTACCTATCTTATTTATTCCTCCTCCCCCCCCCCGTTGAGAGAGCTTCTCTCTCGGTCCCAGATGACGGAAAATTTTCCAGGGATCGTTTTCCTGCTTTGCAGTAACTCACCCCCCTTGAACTGACGTTAAGGATCATGCTTGCCGCCTGAGAAACGACATGACCCTAGGAGGAAAGGTGTTTTTTTCAATCTCTTTTTTCCGGTGAGGCAGATTTTTTAAAGGCTGATCCTCACTTCCCACGACTTCGATTGATCTTCTGCCTTTCATTCTCGTGATCATGCCCGGAGCCAGGGATAATGACTTCTCAGACCTCCTACACTACCCCCCATACTCTTCCTTTCCCCCTGCGCGACCGGGTCTCGGGCGGATAGGACATCTTTCGGTGCTTTCTTTTGCGGATGTGTTGAAGAAGACGTCCCGCGCTCTCGGGGAATTTGGGGCTTTCCTTTTAGGTCCTCTCGATCTCTGCTGTATCTTTCAAGGCGTCCCCACTTCAGAGGTTCATCTTCGTCTTTCTGAGTCCTCATTCTCTTCATCAATCGACGTGCAGGTGTTTTGTTTAAATCAGATTTCTCCGTCTTTCGCGGCCCCACAAAGACTCATCGAGGGGGATATGAAGACTCCCTTCTCGTGACTTTCCCCCCCTGCCCTATTCTGGCCTCTCTCTTCTGAGTCTTGGCGGCACCCCCCCGCCTGCTCCTCCCCCTCTTTCGAGAAGCCGCTTCGGGTAGGGTCCTCCTAGGCGGTCGCGGTGGCTTTCCGACTCATTGGTTCACTTTTGTCGGACCGACATCGTCGCTTCTTCTACCCTTCTATGTTCCTTTGATCGGATAAATCAGAAGCCCTCCCGGATTTCTCTTGCGGGTCGACTCCTTCGGCCGGGTCTTCTCTTTCGTAGATAGATCCGAGGCTTCGCGCATGAGATCGTTCCTTGTCTCGATGATCTTCAAGGCTTGGCCTTCGGGGTTGGTGAGTTTTCGGTGAATCCCTCCCCCCGCTATTGCCCCAGACTGGACGACAACTTCCTCTTAGGTCGTAGCGCGGTCAGCTGAGCTTTCGAAGCGTCAGAGCGCGGTACTGTATCTTGAGGCGGACGACTTCTTTCGATGTGAACCTGCAGGATGCGCACCGATTCCCTGTCGGATTTCCTTGAAGAATTCATAACAGGTGATGTGTCCTACGGCTGAGGGATTTTTCCTTTTTTAGACGGACACGAAGGGCGTGTCGGTCCTTTTTTCTTTGTAGTCAAGGGCGGCCGGATTCATCTTGCTCTTCTGAGGGAGTTCGTAGTAACTTCTAGAAACGGCCAGCTAATCGCCTGCCGACGACCTTCTCTCCTCCGTGTAGGGCGAGGCCAGGTCTGGGGTTTTAGATCGTTTCTCCTGAGCCCCGGATTTCGAAGTTGAGAAGTAGGGTCTTCTCTCCCATCACCCCCTTGCACGTGAGTTACTATTCCCTATCTCCTTCTACCCCTGGGATAGCCGTTGAGGCACCTCACATGATCCGCGGTCTTTCCTTTCTTTCGCGACGACGTCGCCGGAGCTGGGAACCTTTCTTAGCAGGCGATCGTCGGGGGTTGCCGATAGAGCCGATTCTGTTGCTTTCCTTGCTAGACAGCAGTCGCTCGCCGCCTTGCAAGTTTTCCTATATTTTTGGAAGAGTGTTCATCGACAACCCGGTGATCCCCCCATGGACCCTGTGGCAAGAGATCTTCTTCCCCGGCGATTCTCGTCTTTGGTTTTTACCTGCGATCCCGCCCCCCGTGCATGGTCCTCCTTCTTCTTTCCCCCCTCGTAAAACTTAGCGCTAGCGGAGATGGAAACGATCCATCGAGTCCCCGAGACCCTCTCCCTCCCCCTCCGGGCTTCTTTTAAGGCCG
>Ga0179593_1431571_pt1 | contig 12863 bp, 25 predicted proteins | sample CZODoug2_1_08_16_FD_185931 | JGI IMG/M metagenome (GOLD analysis project Ga0179593, IMG submission 185931) | Vadose zone soil fungal communities from Angelo Coast Range Reserve, California, USA - CZODoug2_1_08_16fungal (PacBio error correction) | ecosystem: Environmental > Terrestrial > Soil >... | reverse complement strand
TGCTATTTCTGATTAACACAATAGGGTTTGAATGCATTTACCCATGGAGTGTCCCAGGTTTGTTTGACCCCTTTTTTTGCAGCTTGATTGAAAGGGTGCGCAACTTTTTCCCCCCCCATCAACTTGTCGCTTCGTGGACTGCAGTTTTCTTTTCTGTTTTGTTCTAGTAGATGGTTGACCTGTTGTTGCCCCGTTTTTAAAAGTGAGGTCTTTTCATAGCTTTTCTTTTTTTTTTCGGTTTTCGGTGCCCCTTGAGATCTGTGCCTCTGTCTTCTCCCCCTTTGTATTGGGTCCATGCATGATTATTCGGACTTTTCTTTTTTTTTTTTGCTGTGGGGCTCCTTTTCGGTCTTTGAATTATACTCTTGTTAGATTTCCCCCCTTAACCATTTCCTTTCCCCATCCTTCCTTCATTCCTTTCTTTGGTTTTTGAACTGCCCCGTCTTTTTTTTTCCCTAGATTCCTCTGCAACTTTTTGCATCCTCTTGTCTCTTTCTCGGGTTGACCCAGGACCTCTGATTTAGTAGTTTTCTTGTGGGGAATGCATTTGTGAAATCCTTTTTCCCCCCCTCCCTCTTAATATTCCAATGGGATGATCCCTGTTTAATAGATGCCTTTGCGTCGTCCCCTTTGGTCGTGTCTTTCCTTTTCTCTTTTCCGGGGTCCCTGTTGGTCTTTTTTCTTTTCTGAGATCCCACTTACGGTTCAACCATGCTTTTGTCTTTGTGGTTTTTTATTTTCTTCTCGATTTTCCCTTGCTTTCTTCGTAAACCCTTTCTATATGGTTTTTTCTCCACCCTTTTCTCACTGGATATCAGGTGTGTCCCCTTTCCTTAGAAACTGGTTTTTTCTTGTTTTTTTCCACCAGTTTCCGTTCCCCTCTGACTCACATTTTTTCACTTTCTTTCCCCTTTGCGATCCAGGATTCTTTTTTGTTTGCTTACTCCTGAATCCTTTTGGGTAAGAGAACCTTTTTTTTTAATCTGTGAATGTTCTTTTCTTGCAGGGTGTCTTCCTCTCATATGGCATTAACCTTAATTGACATTTCTCTTCTATTTCCCTCATTCCTTTCTGCTCATCCTTTTCTTTTTTTTTTTTCGACCCCATTCTATTTCTTTTTTGTGAACAACAAGAAATTTCTGACCTTCTTAGTTTTTATTTTCTCTAGGTTTCACGCTTTTTTTGATTTTGGTTTGGCGTCCTTTACCCTTTACTTTTCTTCATGTGATTATTTTTTCTTCATCTTTTTCAATTTGTTTATATTTCCTTTGGTATTTCCCGTCTTCCCCTTTATATAGTAGTCAATTCGGTCCTTGTCTTTTTTCAATATGATGAAGGCGCGGAGACATTTACCGGTTTTCTTTTTTTCCTTCTGGTGGTTCTTTCTTCTTTTTTTTTTCAAGGGATCTGTTTTTTTTGCTTTCCTTTTTAGCCTTGATTGCTTGGCTCTCCCTCCCCCTTTATTTTCATTACTCTTTTGTTTTCTTTCCCCCCATGTTATTAAACCTTTTCTCAAACCCTTGCGTCAATTTGCTACTCCTTTTTTTTTCATAAATTCCCTTTTACTCCCTCGGGTTTTCCCTCCGGATTTCCTTTTTTCTGCGTTGTTTTTTTCCTGTTAGGCCCTTCTGATTTCTTTACCAAACTGTGCTATTTCCTTCTTTTCCTCATTTTCTCTTCTCAGGATATGGGGTCGATAACATCCCCATTGCGCCTTTTTCCCTTCCTTTTTTTTCCAGGCCCGCTGCTCTTTTTGCTTTTTGCAAAAATATATTACTTCGATCTTCCGTTTCATCCTTCTTTGGCATTTTGGCGATCCCCTTTTTTCCGTCAACCCCCATTTTCAAAATGAAGGCGGTCCTTCTTTTTTTCCCCCCCCCCTAAGAATTCCTAACCCTTATCCTGAGTTTTTTCTTCCCCCGCTATCTGTGCACCCTCTTTCGTGGGGTCTTTTGTGTTTTTTGTGGGGGTGCTCCCTATCCAGCACCAAACCAGCTTTTATTCACCCTGTTCGGTGAGCGGCACTCTCTGTTTGCGGAAGGTAAAGGATCGATTTTTCTACCCCAGACTCGCCCGTTTGAATCCAATCCTATTTTTAACGCTCCACTTGCTGGTCCGTTTTAAGATCATCCTTTTTTTGTTTTTTTCCCCTGATTTCCAAGTGTTTCGAACCGGCCCGGGGAGTACTGTCATGTTTCTGTTTTTCCCTTTTCCCCTGCAGGCCGATTTTTCCCCCCTCTCTCTAGTTTTGTGCGAGTACGACCCTTTTTTTTCCTTTCTGGTTTTCCCCCTTTTTTTCCAATGTTTTCTTTTGGGCCCAATTTCCAATTGACATCCGTTGTTATTTCGGTCCCCAAATTTTGTCCCCCCCCCCTTTCCCCCCCCTGCCTCTGTCCCGTCCCCCCCCCTCTCTGTTGTTGCAATAAGTTTTCAACTTCCCCTTTTTTCCCCCCATTACGGTTCGAGTTCCTTTTTCCTGGATGAGATACCCGGCTTCCACCTTTTGCTCTGTTTCCTCACCCTTCCTGAACTGTTTCCTAGTGGCACCTTCTTTTTAGTGTTTTTCCCCTTTACTTTTTTTTAGTATATATTTGACTTTTCCCCGCCCCCCCCCCCCCCCATGAAACATTCTTTTGTTAATCCCTTTGTGTTGATTTCTTTTTTTGTTTAAATTTCTTTTCCAAGTTTTTTCACTCCTTTTTTCTACTTTCGCCCCCCTTTTCGGCTACAAAGCCTCGTTTTTACCCCCCCCCCCCCCACCAAACCAACCCCCCACGGAAAATGCCCCCCCTCCCTTTTGAAATCCCAAATACCGGCGTGTGTTTCACCCATATTCCTCTGGAATTTTTTTTTTTTTTTTCCCCAGATTGCCTTCCCGTCATTTTTCCACCTACCCCCCTTTTAACACCTATACATGAATTGTTCTTCTCCCCCCCCCTTGTTTCTAGAAAGTTTTGGCCTCGATCCTAATAGACTTCAACCTTACTTTCCTCTTTTCTGCCGAGGTGAGGGAAAACGCACTTCCTTTGGGAAGTTTTTTCCGGTGTTTTCTTCCCCTTTCGGCAAAAACCCCCTTCTGCGGTCGAAAACTGGGATTTGTTTCTCTCTTCGTTGGCCGCGTCCGTTTGTTGTTTTTTTTCTATTCGTCTTAGCAGGCCCTCCCCCTTTTTTTCTTTTTTCCTTTTTCCAAAATTGTGATTTTTTTTTCCTCATTCAGGTTTCCACAATCCACACCCTGCCAGGTCTCTTATCCAACACAAATTCCTTCTTTCTTTTCCTCCCTATGTGGCCCGACCTGCTTAATTTTTTTTTTTTTTTTATCGTGCCTTTTCCTTTCGATCTCCTATGCAATTTTGATTATTCCACCTTTTGACTTCCTTTCCCCATTCATTTTTCTCTTTTTTTCTTTATTATATTTGACATGACGGTTGAACCTGTTTACTCTTTTAATTGCTCCTTCTTAATATTTGTACCAACCTGCTTTGTTATTGTTCCCCCCCCCCCTTTTTTTTCCCATGCCGGGATTTTTTTTTTTTCCCTCCATGCTGTTGTAGCGAAATTTGGATCATCAGTTAGCCAACCTCCCTTTTTCTTTTCCCCAACCCTTTTGAAGACCCTGTACCACGAAGAAAATCCCCCCCTCGAATCTTTTTCCCCCCCATTTTCCTTTTTTAGTTGAACCCGTAACCCCCTTCACAAACTATTGCTCCCTTCCACCCCGAATTCCACCTCCCCCCAATTCCCCTTTAACCACGTGCCACACAGTTCCCCACTTCCTGGCTCACCCCGCACGTGCCTTTTTCCCACAAGTCCCATCGTCCAAGATAGTATCATTTCCCCAGTTTACCCCCGAACGTCCTGTCCCCACTGAGTGACCACTCTTCTGCCACACACTTCCCTCTTTTGGAAAGACTTTTCACCTTGTTTTTCCCATTTGTTGTCCCTTAATCCCACCTATTCTGTGATTTTCCCCCAAACTTCCCAACCCCCCTTCCTTTGCCAGAACCGACCCCCCGTAATCCAAATTCCATGCCTTTTCTTTTCCGCCAACCCACCCCACCAACGCCTTCTTCCTTTCTTTTGCCTGCTGTTCCCGGCCCCCTGTTACAAAATAAAATTTTGACTTTACTCCCCTTTCCTTTAGTTCCGCCCTTGTAATGGAAACCCCCTGCGTTTAAAAAACCCGTACCCCCCATCCCCAACGCACCCGTGTGTGACCCTCCGGTTTGTTCCCCCCCCCTTCTTTTCGTCTTTTCCGGCTTGTGTTCCTTTGGCTCTTAGGAGGAAAACTCTTTCCGCCCCCCTGCTCCCCAAGCTGAGTGTTCTCTTGGTAATCTTCTTCTTTCCTAGACAGTTTTTTCTTATATGAGCAAACCGCACCACACTTCGCTCTCCCCCCCACCCTTTCCCTTTGAGCCCTCACCCCGGCCCGATTCCCGTTTATCAATTCTGATGAGTGCTGCAAAACTCCGCCCGACCAGTTTGAACTTTTTCCCGTTTTGGAAAGTTTTTTTTTTCTTCCCCCTTCTTACTGCGCCCACCCTTGTCCCCCCCCACACAACCTATACGGTCGATTTTTCCGCAGCAGATTTTGTCCCCGCAAACAGCGGCCCCAGCTGTGTCTTTTAGACATCACCCCTTTCCTTTCCTTTCCTCAATGGTTTTCTTACTTTCCCCCCCCCCTTCTCCGTTCTGTGCAACTACGTCGTTCGCCACCCTCCCTTTTTTAAACAACTCCTTCGGTTCCCTCCCTTGTTCCCGGTTGAAAAACAACTATCCGCATTCCCCCGTGCTCTTTCCCCCCACCCATACTTTTAAATCCCGGAAGTCTTTCTTTTTTTTCCAAAAACAGGGGTCCGCGAGCACAGTGAGACCCTTTTTTTTTGTTCCTCCCCCCCTTTTTCCTAACCTTTGTCCTGACCCCAACTTCACCTTTATGAAATTCCCCTCCTTTTTTTTTTTTTCTGCTTCTTTCGCCCTTTGCCACTTCCCCCCATTCCCCCCCACCAACCTTCCCCAAAAAGCCCCCTCAAACCCTTTTACCACGTCCTAAGGTCCTTTTTTTCATTTCTTCCCCCTGCTGCCTCCTCATGGCAACACGCAGTTGCCGACAACTTTTTTCTTCTCAACCCTCTTAGAAAGCTCCAAATTTTCCCTCTCATGATGCCCCCAGGACCACCTCTTCCTACAACTCTCCCCTGGAGGACCCCCCCCACGTCAATTTTTAAGAGCATCATCTTTTTGAAAAAAAACCCCCCCCCCCCCCCCTCTAAGGTCCACCGATTTGTTTCTCTTTCAACTTATTCCCAAGTCTTCCTCCTTTTGTCACTTTTTTCCCCTTTCATTTTTCGACTGCGAATGTCTTCTGACCTTGTTTTTTCCCCGACATTCATTAAGTGACGGCACCTCTTTTCCCAAATATTCCACAATTTCCCCTTCACCCCCCTTTGCAAAGCCAACCGTATTCCCACCAACTCCCAAATTCGTGCCCCAAACCCTTTTTCCCCTTCCTTGATCCTTGCCCAACAAAACTCTTCCTTCCATTCTCCTTACTCCTTTTGAGGTATTCTCTTTTCCCTGGTTTTTGGCCCCTCCACATCAAACCGTTTTTCTTTTGCCGTTCATTTTGGAACCTTTCTGATTAGCATGCGCTTTTTCCCCCCTGTTTACCCTTTTTTACACCAATTCTTTGATTCTTTGTTTTCCCACGGAGAAAGAAGTCCCCTTCTGATACCCGACTGCGCCCCCATACCCCCCTCCCCGGAACAAAGCCGAGGTAACCCCTTCCACTTTTCATTATATTGATTTACTATCCCTTCCCACCCTTCCCCCCCGGTGGTCAACCCTTTACCGCTACCCATCCCGACCCCCTCCCTTTCCACCGACGCCCAAGTCAATATTGTTCCCCCCCCCCTTTATCCCTATTTATATGGGATCTATTCTTTTTAGAGCTCACAAAGGAATTGGCCCCCCTTCCCCAACCTGGTGTACCTGAAATTCTTTTCTTCTCTTGGTTTCTTATCTCTTTTTCCCCAATACATTGTGCCGCTGTGCTTCCCCCTCCCCTTTTCCCCCCCCACGAACGGTGGCAGTTAAACCCACAACAATTTCTGCCAATTCCTTCAATCCTTGTTCCACCCATTTCTTCAAGTTCGTTTGAAAGGACCTTTTCTTCCCCCCCCCTCCCCTGAAAACCGGCAGTCTCTCTCTTTTTCCCCCCCCCCCCCCCAAAGACTCCTCCCACGCATTCCTCATGGATACAACTCCCCTTTAGCAGTCCCGCTGGGGTTGGGGGGGGGTACATTTTTCATATTTCCCTTCCTCGAAACCCCCTTGACTACCCGCATTTCCCATATCTGAGTGTGAAAAAGAATCCTTTTGTAATATATCTTGTCCCTTGTCAAAAATCGGTAATCCTTCCCCACCACAACGCCCATGGGAAGGACCTCCCCGCCCTAAATGGCTTTTTTTTTTCCCCCAAGTTTGAGTTTCATTCTTCCTCCACACTGTCCCCCCCTTTCCTTTTGTCCAATTCTTTGTGTTGTCGCAGGCAACCCTCTTTTCCTTAAAAAAAACAGGGGGGGGGCCCTTCCTCCTTGCATCCTCTTTCTCTTTTTCCGCCCTCCTTCGTTTTTCTAGCTCTCTTTTCGCTTCTTCCTTCAAACATGGCATGAATCCACCACCCTGAAGTTTCCCAGACCTTTTTCATTCTTTGCGATGGAAAGGCGCCCCCCCCTTTTTCCACCCATGTCCATTATTCGTGGACTGCCCTTTTTGCTTCTTTTTTTGGTGATACTTTTCCCGACTTGGTTGACTGAAATCTCTCCCTAACTGCGTCTTTTAATAGATTTTCATTTTCTTATGGGGCGCGGTGGCCATTTTCTTTTCCCGGAGTTTCACATTGCTGCACTTGATTTTTTTTCACCTTTGTCTCCTTCTTGATATATTTGTTTATTGGGAATATATTCCTTTTCCTTTCTTTATTTACAATTATAGCTGTCCGAAAAATTGTTCGGCCCTTGTTTTTGATTCCCAGAAAAGGAAGTCCCCCCCTTTTCTTTTTTTCCCTGCCCTTCCGTGTTGACGTTTGTCTCCAGTGATGCCCTTTGTCCATTTCAACGTGAGATACTTCTGTGGTCGGCGTCAAAGCCAGCGGATTTCGTTCCCTTGGTTTTTTTCTTCCTGCCCTTCTCCCTTCTGTCTTTTCCCCAACCCTGGTTAGGATACCCCTGCCAAAACTTTGGTTTTTTGCGGTTCCCCTTTCCCTTCGTTTCATGGGGTATGCTTTTTGCAGGGTTGCATTTGGTTTTTTGTTCGTGTTTTCTTCGATCTCGCACCCTCCTTTTGAACTCTTCCTTTTGCGTTGTGTTTTTTTGAGCCGATTTTCCCCCCTTTTTTTTTCTTAGTGATAAAATCGCTCTTTTCAGAAAAAAGGGTCATGATATCGGTTGGGGCACCTTCTGGGCAGAACCGTGTTGTGCTTTTTTTCACCCTTTTCCAGGTCCAGAGGAACTAACTTTAGTACCTTTCTTTACTTTTTCAATTGATTTTTTTTTGGTTTTCCCCTTTCAAATGCGATTTTGGGGATAGGTTTAATGGTGTCATCTTGTGTTTGCTTTCAGTTTGGCCATGCTTTCCACTCTTCCATGTCCTTAATGATGTATTTCTCTTACCCCCCTCCCTTCCCCACGTTTGAGACTGTTTATGGTTTGTTTTGAAATTCTTATCGTTTTTTTTTTTTTCTCCTTGGTGTTTTGTTTTTTTTTTTTTTTTTTTTTTTTTTTTTTTTTTTTTTTTTGTTTTTTTTTTTTTTTTTTTTTTTTTTTTTTTTTTTTTCTTTTTTTTTTTGTTTTTTTTTTTTTTTTTTTTTTTTTTTTTTTTTTTTTTTTTTTTTTTTTTTTTTTTTTTTTTTTTTTTTTTTTTTTTTTTTTTTTTTTTTTTTTTTTTTTTTTTTTTTTTTTTGGGAATAAGTGTTCCAATTTTTCCTTTAATCCGTTTACTTTCTCGCGTTTACTGTGTCATGATGTGGCTGTTTTCCCCTTGGGACTTTGTCTTTTTTGTCGCTTTTTTCGTCATTCGTTTCAACTTTTTCATTTATCATTTCTTTCGCTTCTTTTTTTTTTTTTCTTTTTTTCACCACTATTATATTAGGTCCTTTGTCTTCGGCCCTGTCTTAGTTCCATCAGAGGGATTGGTTTGAGTTCGCAATCAGGGCTTTTATGTTGACGGCTTTTTTGGAACCTCGGGTTTTAGTCGGTCTTGGTCGTTTCCCGTCTTTGTTCGATTTTTCGGAGGTATTTCAATTTCCTTTTTTTTTCCCCCTTTTTCCATGACCCACTTTTTGCTTCCAAAAAGGCGTCCACTTTTCATCCTCCTGGTCCCCTGTTTTTTCAATAATTAAGGACTTTCCCCCCCCTTTTTGGTTTTATTAGCCGGCTTTCTCTTCCGAGTTTGTTTTTTTCATTCGTAGGCCTTGCTTGATGGAGTACCCTGCGGTGGCGTACCGGACCATCATAATCGAGCTCTCCTTCTTGGTCGATCCAATACACATTGGAGCCTGCTACTTTCCACGGTCTTTTTCACAGTTGGCCGCTGCGATGGTTCGGGAAATCTTGTATGAGCGAATCCTTGCTTGTTTCTTGGTAGATTACTTTTAATTCCCCACCTTTCCCCCACTTTGTCCCTGTTTCGTCGAGTTGTGACTTTACCATCCCCAGAACTGATAACTTTCGTCCTTTGGTGGCGGGCCACGCTTTATCCCCGCGGGTTTTATCGAGGGTGCGGGTGCCCTCATAGGACCATTCCCCTTTAGTGTTATTTTATGTCTCTGTGCCGTCCATTTTTCGTCTTTTGGAGGGTTTTTAGGTCCTGTAGGGCTCGATTTTCCTACTATCTCCGTTCAGACCCCTTCTCTTGGTTTTCACCTCCCCAACTGGGGGCCTTTCCAGGTGTTTCGATGATAGTTTTTTCGCCTTGTTTGACCTTGGGTTTCCCCAGTCCTTTTTGCTACGGCAGTGTCGGTTTTGGTCAGTAAAGGGCCCCGTCTGGGCCCACAGTTTCCTTTCCCTTAGTTTTTTCGATACGCTACAAATTTTATTCTGGTTTTCAGCTTGCCCTTATGTTTTTTTGACGTGGTTCTTCCCTACCAAGAATATTCGTTTTGATTTGAGTCACCCCCACTTGTTGTTTATGCATTCGCGAATGTCTTTTGTTCTCCCCTTGTTTTCCACGTTGTTGCCCCTTCGAAGGTAACCTGGATTTTGATCGATCTCTCTTTTTCTTTTTGGTCTTTGCCTATTTTTTTTTACACTTATTTGTGTCGCGTGGGCCGGAATTTTTTTTGCCTGCCAGTGGGAATTTCTTTCTTATATCGGAGGTTGCTTTTACCAGTGACCCTTTCTTTGTTCCCCTTTTCTTTTGATGTATTTTTTCTTTCAATCTGGGCTTTAAGTGTCTCGCCCCCCTTTCGCTCCCTTTTACTTGCGTTAAAAAAAACGTTCAATTGAAACCCGCCGGTTTTCCCCCTCCCCAAAAGGTGTCAAATAGTATACTCCTTTCACCCCTCTTCATTTTCCTCCAGTTATTTCACCGCCCTGACCCCCTGGCACACTATGAAAATTGCTTTTATCAAACACGTGTGGTACCCCCCTTTTCCCCAAGTGTGCCTCCGCTCCTGACGCCTTTCACCCTCATTTACTCTTCTTTTCCACTCGAATTCCGGAGACTTCCTCTTTCTTGGCAGGTGTTTGTTTTTTTTCCCTATCTTCCAAAACACCCCCCCAATTCGATTTCATTGGTTCACACAAATTGTTATTATGTGCATCTCTCTTTCCTCCTCGGTGTTTTGGTTGATTTTTAGTTTCCGTGACTTCATCCCCACCTCCTTTTTTCTATGGCTCTCCTTTGGTTTTTCATGTTGAACATCCACACCCCATGTTTCAAAACCCAATCATTCTTAATTCATCCAGCCTCGAATCTTTGACCTTGTGTTTGTTACCTTTCCCAGTTCTATTCTTATCGATGTCCCAAACTTTGCTTATCAACCCGTGTGTTGCTACACACACATTTATTAGTTTCCTTTCTCCTGATTTTTCTTTTTTTGTTTAAAAACTTTTTCGTTTTAAATTTCCGTATTTGATGCGTCTTATTAACTTTGCCCACAACGCTTTGTTTGGTTTTTCCCACCGGGCTCTTCCCCTCTTATTTTTTTTCCTCGGCTTTGTCTCGATAAAGTGTTTACGTTAGCACAGCTTTTTAACAAACCTTTTTTTCTGAAATATTGTCCCCAGCCCCACAATATTCTTCCCCCACACCTTTCCCTGATTTCAACCCCACATTTTACTTTTAGGTATCACACCGCAACCTTTTATCCATAAAAAGACACCCCCACCCCCCCTGCTAACTCCTGGTCCATCTTTTCCCCATTTTCAAGTACCGCTCCCCCCGCGCCGGTGGAAAAGGCAACGGTCCCCCCGCAAACACTTTTTTAGCACCTTGGAACTTTACCTCGAAACCAGTAGGGGGAAAAAGGACGTGGAAAAAAACTTAGTTTTTTTTAAACCATCCGTTGTCGGGTGGCGCGATTAGCTTCCCAATTGGGCTACACTTTGTTTTGCCGCAAATCCACTCCTCTTTTTTATTGTTCCCCACGGTCCCCCCCTAATCACTACCGGCCCCACCCGTTTCAAGGCCTTTCATGGTCACTGCTGGTAATTTATCGCCCCCCCCCAGAAAACGTCTCTCCCCCCTTTTCCTTTTTTTCCTGACGGTGGGTGGTTCTGTAAAAACCCCCCGCCTTCTCCCCTTTTTTTTTCTTGTTGTAAAAACAAGTCTGTCACCACAAGTTTCATTTCCTTAACCCCCGTCCAACAGTGACAGCTGTTGTTTGAAAACGGCTTTTCTTTCCCTTCGATCTTGGAGAACATCTCTCAGAGTCTATTATGAGTTCGCCGATATGAATACCCACCACGCTTCTTGGCTCTTTTAATGGACCCCCCTACCTCTGTTCTCCCCAGTTTTGCCCTAATGCGGTGGCCGCCCCCCTCAATTTCTTTCAGTTCTTGTCTTCTGGCTTTTTTAAAAATCTCACGACCTTCCCTTTTCCCCGTTTATCTCTTGCCCCAACCCCTTATTACCGTTGCCGTTGTGCACGCAGGATAGTTGCCCGCGCCGTTCAAAGAGCAGTGTACCAACCACTACGTGGACCTGCCCGCAATTTGTGTTTCGCACATCGAGGGCTGTTTGCGACCGCATCTTATACCCCCTCCCCCTTTCCCATCCTACGGCCTCCTTCACCCCCAGGAAAAACAACCAACACGGTCTGGAATGGAAATGTATAACCCCACACTCTTTTTTAAATCTTTTAAAACCCAGGGCGTCTTCTTGCAATTTTTTTAGAACCCCCTTTTTCCCCCCCTTATTTGCCACTTTTCCCCAGCCCACCAATACTTCTTCAATACTTTTTTTCCCCCCTCCCCGTCCCGCCCCTTTTCCCTCCTTTCCCCCTTTCAGGACTCCCTTTACCAACCCCCGGCCGGCAAAAACCCGCCTCCGCACCGTCTTTCGTTCAATCGCCTCCAGCGGGCAACCTCCCTGGTATTCACCTCTCTTCCCTCTTCGGTAAGCGCAAACAATGATTTCATGCTGCCACGATTTCGAAAAAACTTTCCCCCCCCCCCCATGCCGGACCCAGTTCCTTTTTCCCTTCCCCTATTCACTCGTTTTTTTCTTTAAAAAAAAACAAGAACAAGTAAAACTTCCGTCAGGCTACCACCCTCTCTTTCCCATTTTTCCGGGCAATCAGGTTACCCCATTCTCCCCCCCCCCCCAAGGCGAATTGAGGATGACAACTTCCATTTCCTTTTTAAGGTAATGTCTAGTTGAATAGTCCAATGTCACCTTCCGCCTCACCCCTATCCCATTCCCCCCCTTTTACCAACATCGCCTTACATGGTAACTCCCCCCCCACAAAACCCCCTCGTTGTATTTAGCCGCAGTTGCGTTAGGTTCCCGTGGTTACTGGTTCCACACTTGGACACCACGCAAAACTCCATTTTTCGCCTTTTTGCCCTCCTTTCTCTCTCATGCCTTTTCTACAACCCCCCTCTGATTTTTCCCCTAGAAAGGCCGTTGCTACCCCCCTTGCGTCATCACCCCCCTTCAGACGACAAAGCCGGTTCCACCTTTCTTTCTCTTCATATACTATCTTCTTTTATGAAATTCCCTACCCCCCCCCGGTTCTCTCCCCTTGGAACCGACCAACTTTTCAAGCCCCTTTCCCCGGAATGCAAGTCTTAGGGCCCCAGGTACCTCCTTTGTATATTGAAATATTTTTTGAGTTCCCCCCCCCCCCAACCAGTCCTCCCCCCCCGCAAAAACAGGGACCCACGTGCCTCCCCCTTTTTTCTTGGCGCCGGACAATAGGCCCCTTTTCTATCTGTATTAATTTTCCGCCTTGCCTTTATGCGGGATCCCCACCTAACCTTTCCCCCCCCAACTCAACATTTTATGGTTAATTTTACCTTTTCCTTGAAATTTTTTCCCGTTTAATCTTCCGCCTTCCGCCCCCTCCCCCACATATATTCCGCCGCCTTCCCATGGGATCAACACACCGCCAGTTTATCCGGCACTGCTGGCATCCGTGATCTACCTTCCCGTCTCCAGCTGTATTCCCTTTTCTTCTTTGGCCCCACAGACCTCGGGGTTATGCACAACAGGTTCATTGTACCATGATAAAAAACCCCCCTTCACCGGCCACTGGCCTGACGATTCACTTTCCCTTTTTTTGAAAAACAGCTTTATCCCTCCCTGCCCCCCTACCCCCCTTTTCTGGGTTGAATGCAGGCACCCCCCCGGCCTTTGTA
>Ga0179593_1366893_pt1 | contig 12863 bp, 13 predicted proteins | sample CZODoug2_1_08_16_FD_185931 | JGI IMG/M metagenome (GOLD analysis project Ga0179593, IMG submission 185931) | Vadose zone soil fungal communities from Angelo Coast Range Reserve, California, USA - CZODoug2_1_08_16fungal (PacBio error correction) | ecosystem: Environmental > Terrestrial > Soil >... | reverse complement strand
TATTCGCGCCTTTTTTCCACGTGATTTAGTCAACCCCTGCAGGTGCGGTCACCTTCTTCGTATACAGAGTCTGAGTACGACGCCTCCCCCAATTTAGGTTTACGAAACCCTTCTTTTTAAGCTTTGTCATAACCACCGGACGGCCTACTTGCGATAGAACTATGTCCTTCGGAACGATTTTTCCCCATATCGTGCTGGCAAATTCCTCTCCTGTTTTCGCTCTGCGACCTCCTCCCCCTAGGCGCTGGCTTTGGGTACTTGGGGTCTTTTTAATCTTTTTCCCCTCCAATTGTAGCGCCGCCCACATCATTTTTCGCAGACTCGATTTTCCCAATTTCCAGCCCAGGGCGGCACCTACTTTTTCTTCGGTCCCCCTCCGGTTGTTTTAGTCACCTTCCTTTTTTGGGTTCTTATTGCGCGTCCTTGTTTGATGGAGTTGCAAAGGTCAGACGGCCGCCTTAAATCATGAACCCCCCGCTTCCCTCTCTTTCTTCCTTCACCCATCCCCGCACCTCGACTAGACTGACCTTTATTTTGAAGACCAACGCGGTTACCGTCCCTTCATTTAAAACGCTTTCTGTCCCACTTGAGCCCCTCGCAAGGTTTTTTGACCTTTTATGCTTTTGTCCCCCATCTTTGGACCACCCCTACTTGGAGCCCTTCGCGTCTAGAAAGTTCCCCCCCTCTTCGACTGCCCTCCCCTTTGATCGCGTGGCCACCCCCCCCCCCTTTTTTTTTTTTGAAATAACTGTATCAGATTTTTCGCGCTTTAACATACTCCAGTCCCACTCCTTCCTCCTTCTCATTTTCTGATCCTATCCTACAAATCTTTGAGAAGTTGCGGTCCCGCTTGGTCAATCCCCCCTAGCTCCTCCTCTCTTCTTTTCCTCCCTGTTGGCTTGGTCCTTCTCATCCGCCGCAGCCCCAGCATTTGGTACCTTACCCAGCTTACGCTACGTCCCGTTTCCGATTCCTTCTCATGCCCAGTCTGATCCTTGACCACAGGCCGACCAGACTCTTTATATCGGAGTCCTTTCCAAATATACTTTCAAGGTGTTTTCTATGTTTTGAGTTTTGTTTCTTGTGAACAAAAGTGTCGACCCTCTAATTCAGCCTGGATTGGTCGTTCATTCGGGCCCTGACGCGCGCCCGCTTTAGTTTTCTGCCTTTTCCTGTCGCCGCAGCCGATGTGTCTGTTTATTTTCCAGGGCTTCGCTCGACGTTGGGATTCCCAACTAGATTCCCCTAACTCTTTGACGAATTTGCGGCCTTTCCGGATTCAGATTTTTGATACCCAATCCCTACTCGGATATGAGCAATCGGCGCTTCCTTAGCCATTTCGAAGATACTCTTTTCTCTGGTTGTTTTAGCTTTTAATAGTCAGTGTTACATCCGGCGATCTTTCCTCCTGTCCCGTTTCCCAAAACCGTCCGTCCCCCCCCCATTCCTGCGTCCCACGCTCTCGCTAAGACCCCTGGAGCACTCTCCTCTTCCTATCGGCCGTGGTTCCGGCCATCTTTTCCCCTTTTCTTGTAACGTCGCCTTCCTCTCCCCAGAATGTCTTATTATTTTGACGGGGCCAGATGCGATGACCTGACGTTCCTTCCGGATGCTTCCTCTCACTGAGTCAGTTTCCCCCCCTCTATTCGAGACGACCGACCATCTTTGCGAGAAACCGTTGGTGTTCTCTGTGGGAATTTCACCCGATGTTCCTCTGCAACTTCTTCAGTACTGGTCGGGTGACCCCCCGACGAGTCGTTTTTTCCTCATTCGTGTTTCAGCCCCCTTTGTTTCTCCGCTGACGCCCAGTCACCGCCCCTTCATTGGCCCTGTTGGCACCACACCCCTGTGTTCAGCCGGTAGCTTTCCTGCGCGCATTGCGGATTGACCTCCCTTCCTCTGTAACCCTTGTGTGACTGCGCTGGCCATTCCCTATGCCCTGTGTTCTGCGCGGCGGTTCGGACGTTCGCATTGTTTCGTCTCACCCACCACTTGGGCCTAAATCCCAACTCGTGGATCTCTTAACTATTAGTAGTATAACACTCTCGTCCTCGCCCTTTTCGCGCGCTTAGTTCTCCCTCCCGCTCCCATATTTGTCCCTCGTGTCTAGGACTAGGATCGATTTTCTAGCTAGTCCAGCCCCCCCCCCCCGACCAAATCCCCTTTTTTCCCTCAAAGACTTCCCGCCATTTTCTTCTGATTCCGCCCCTCTCTCGATGGGAGCTCGAGCGACATTTGCCTGGTTTCCTCCAGCGAGCGTTCCCACTTTTTTGAACTCTTTCGCTCTCCCTGTAGACCTTCGCGCGAGTTGTTCCAGCCGTGCCGTTGGCTACTTGATAAGGCCGAGATCTTCCCTCCGGTGTGCTCACTCCTGGTTTTCTTCCGTTGTGTGCCCCCCTTTTGCTGACCCCCTTAAGCCCGTTTTCTTTTTTACCTAGTCTGACTATTCCTCTAGGTTTTTTTTTATGGCTCTTTCTTCCCTGGTCATTTACCGGGATTAAACCTAGGCTTTCAGCTTGCTCCTTCTGTATCATCTTTCCCACCCCCGAGTTCCTGCACAGTATGCTCCCTCTGAGCGGTTCTCGGCGTTCCTATATAGTTCCCCCCTTGTGTATTGCATGCCCCCGTATTTTCCCACCATCCTCTTCTTCTAACTTCATCCCCCCCCTGATCCAGGCATATGCTCCCAAGACAATTTTTTTAATTACGCTTTCCGAAGATTTCAAACCTTTCGACTTTAGTTCGCCCCCTCAGTAAATCCATGCAACTGAATAGTCCCCCGACCTTTTTTTTTCTTCCCTGTTCCTTACGTGAACCCACAAGTGACGTCATGAGTCAGCGCCATGTTCACACCCTGCAGTTAGACTTTTATCTGACCCTTCATTCTTCGACCAAGGTCGAATTGAGGAGCATTCACACCCTTCGTCAGGGTAACTTTTGTTTGAGACATCAATCTTTCACATTTTTTCCAAAGTTCCTCCACTCGACCTCATGCGTACAAATTCACCTTTAATCAGGGCCGCGCATCGCTGTTCAGATAGTTTCGGATGACCCCATTTCCTTGACCATATGAAGTCCGTCCCGTGTTTCGGGGACGGAGGTTTAAACCCATTTCAGCCTGGTTTCTCCCACACTATTTCTCCTTTTAAATTCTGGCTTGTCAAGCCCTTTAGTAGCCGCCCCCCTCCTGGTGCCTGTTTCCTCTCCCTCATCTCTCCAGGCCCTCCCTTTTCTTAGCGGTGGGGCTACGGAGGCGATTTCCACAAACAATTTTACTCTTTTACGGATTCCCTTTGCCCCTTTTGATCGCCGACCCTCCCTTTCTTTCCTCCCGGATTCACTAGCGCCTGGGTTCGATCGTGGTCTTTTAACTTCGGTTTTCTTCTCGTCACCTCGCCGGCGGTTTGTGCTCTCCGTTCCTGTTGTCCCCGCTTTCGCTTGGCTAAGAGCACTCCCCCCCTTTCCTTTTTTCAGCTTCAAACTTGACCCTATGACAGTCTCCCTTTTCAACTTTTTTTCCCCCGTGTCCACCACCCAAGACCCCTGAATTTTGATCAGTTTTCCCACTGGCAACTATCCCATTACTGTTTTCTGTTCTCCGAGTCCTGCGCTTCCGGAGATCCTCGCATCTTAAGTAGGTCCTCGTGTTTTCCCCTTATCTGCATTTTGCATGAGCCTGCCCCCGCGCACAGAGTTCGGCCGTTCTCCTTGCGTGAGCTTCTGCTTTCACTGCTGTCCCAGGGATATGTCGTGTTTACGGCCGATGCCACAAGGTCACCTTTATAGAGTTGATCGTCCCATCCCGGCCACTTTCCTTCGTTCCTTCGCCTCTCTTCAAGGATCTTGAGTCGGGCACTACATTCCTCTCGACGAGCAGGACAGGGTCGTTCGCTTCCAGCGATTGCGTGTGCACCCGGCTTATCTGGTGCATCACTCTATTCTTTTCCATTGAGACCTTCCTCTTCATGATTTTTCCTGACACCTGCGCCCTGCTTCCGATCTTGGAACGCGGTTCTTTTACAACCCTTCCCGCATTCCCTCGGTTCTTCCCTTTTAAAAGCTCCGTTTTCCCCCCATGTCCTTTCTCGTGACTCATCGTGGTGTGCTTCAGCGTTTCCCTCTGCGATCGTTTTTTTCCCCAGTTAATTTTTTTTCTCTTGCCATCGTCTTCTCTACTTGTGCAACATTGCACCTGAGTTTTCTTTAGTGATTCCCGGCGGTTTGCCCATGTTTCCTAGAGACTGGATTTCCTCCTCTATCGCTTTCAGGTCCCTCTTTGGACGTCTGTCCGTTACCTGTGTTTCACCTCTTCCGCGGTGCCGCGCACTCCTCCCAGTCGCCAAACAATCGCGAATTTTCCTCCTGGACTTGTTCGCACACCCCCTTCAGGAGCGTTGTTGTGTTCTTCACTGTCCCCCGGCGCGAACATAGTTTGCCATTTGACCAAATACTAGTTTTTTTTCTCGTTCTACCAGGCCAATTAATCTGACACAACGTGGCCTTTTCCCTTTCAAGGTTTCCCTAATCCCCCTTTTGCATCTTTGCCCATCTCGCTGTAGAAAACGGCAACTTGTTCAGAAGCTCGCGAGCGCTGGCGCAGGGTGAGCCCTTTGCGCCTGTTCCCAGGTTTTTAGGTTTCCTAGGGATTTTATCGACGAGCTTCTGTACGAGGAAACGATTGAGCATCAGAGAGTTCCAACGACAACCTTCTCGGCATGTCTCCGTGGAAGCGTCGCGGTCGATTGCGGCGAGGTCCTGCCCTTAGGGACCCCTTTCGAGTTTTGAACTTAATGAGCGCGTTATTTGACCCTTGGTGGTCTCCTTGAGCCCCTTACTGCAGTAGGTCCCGCTACGCTCTTCATGATTCTGAGAAGCCACGGTTTTTGGTGCATCCTCATTTTAGATATGCTCTTCTTTACCGTCCATAAACCTGCAGGTTCGCCGTTCAAGAGGTTTCGATGCGACCCTGCGTATTCCCTATTTCCGCCTCTGTTGGCTGTCCAACCAATTTTGCTCCTCGAACTCTGGAATTTTTTTGTCGCTCTGTAGTGTGTCGCTCTGACTCCGCAGCCATTTCTTTTTACTTTGAAATGGTCAGTTTTTCATTAAAGTATCAGCTCGTCATAACCTTGCCGTCTCACCTTTACTTGATTATTTTACTTTGACGCCTACTGCCTCCCTTTTTTTTTGGCCAATTACCTTCTCCCGTTTTCCCCCTTAGGACTTTTTGATTAGTTCCACTCATTCTTTGAGCGGAGATGGGCGATGGATTCCGGGTTGTTTTTTTCGTTTTGGTCACTTTTGGGGCACCACTCCCTTAGTTCCCTGTCTTTGTTTTCTTTTTCTTTACGCCTCCGCCTCTTTTTCGCGCCTGCGTGATGTCTATTTTTATCCCCAGATCCCTCCGACAAGCTTCTTTACGGACTTTCCCAACTCGAGTCGTCCGGTTCCTTTTTACGGCCGGTTCTCCTCGCTCCGACGCGCGCCTTCATCATCGTCCCCCGGAGCCGTTTCTTTTTCCCAGGCGCCCCACCCCAACACCCGTGCCGTAGACCCCACAAACACCCAAACACACCCACAAACCCCCAACAACAATCCATCACAACACAAAACTGACATCCCCACCCCCCCCCCCACCCCACCCCCACCCCCCCACCCACCCCACCCCCCAACCAACCCCCCCCCCCCCCCCCCCCCCCACACCCCCCCCCCCCCCCTCCCGCGTTCTTTTCATGAGATAGTCCGCTTGCAGGCGAAGTGGGGCTAGTTCCGCGCTTTTCCTTTCTCGATGCTTCTGTGTGTCTCCCGTTTTTCCTTTTTCTTGTCCGGTTTGCTGCCCCATTCGCCCTGTTGATGTCGCGAGCGATTTTTTCGGTTTCCTGCAGTCCTGTCTTTGATAGCTCTTCGCTCTTCTCTGTCCTGTTGCCGGCGATGCCTAATTCTCCACTCTTTTGTCTTCGCGTTTGTACGGTTGGATTTTGTTGTTCTTTATTTTTTTTTTCGCGCGCGTTTGACCTCCAGGACGCCTGGTCCGCAATTTTCCAATCCTTATTTTTTTACAACTTGGAGTTCCTTGATTTTACCGATCTTTTTTATAGATTTTTCGAAACTGCGGTTTGCGTCACCCCTCGCTGGTTTTTCCCCGGCATCGGGCCCGCCCTTTCTCCGCTTTTTTGAACATTCTTTTTTCCCCCCGCCTTTTCTGAAGTGTCAGACTCGAACTGTGTTCTCCTTTTTGAGCGTGCTTGACTTGAGTGGCTGAGTGACGTCAGACCTCCGCGTTGGTAGTTTTTTTTATTTTGGTGCTGGCGGTTGCTCTTTTATTTTGCTCCCTTGGAGGGTACGTCGTATCCAAAGGGATTATCGCACGATCTCTCCACCCCTTCTCATTTTCGCTTCACACCCCCTGTCTCGTCACTTCTCACTTCAGGTTCTTCTTCGTCAAGTACCCTCTGTGCTCTCTGAGTATGGTTGTATTCTCGTCTGCTTGTTTGATGAAGAGGGCGACACCATTTCCGTTACCCCCTTTGTCTTTCACTAGCTGCTTACGATGTAGATGTATGTAGGCGGCCCGCTTGATTTTATCCCCGGCCGATGGGCACTTCAACATCTTCCTTTTTTTTGCTCGACGGCGCCTCGTTTCGAGTTGTTAATCGCCTTTTTTGTTGGCCCCTAAGCTTAGCTGACCTTGTTCGTCACACTTTTGAGCTTTTATAGTTGCAGGCTCTGGTAAGGCAATTTTTTCTGCAAGTGGGGGTTTTTTTTTTTATCGACAGGCTTCGTGCGCGAATCATCGGTCTCTTCCTCCCATCTTCTTTTTTTTTTCTTCGTTAGCGTTTCCCACTTCGCGAATGTTTTTTCTTCCACACTTGCAGGCGAACTGGCCCTCCGGGTTTCCCTCTCCCGACTGCGAGCCTTCATCAGTCTCCGAGACTTCATTGTATGTACTAACACCGTTCGGCCGTTTGTTTTCTCCACCAACTTGCCGGTTCTGCTGTCTGCAACGACTAATTCGAATAGCTGACGTAACCGACTGTGCATGGACATCATTCAGAGCCCTTAAGCGTTGCCCCTATTTTTTCTCCCCCCTATCAAGAAGGATAATTCTGTAGTATTTTAAGATTTGATCCTTCCGTTCGGAATCCCGCTGTGCTTTACGACGCCCTTTTTCCAACCATCCCCAAACCTCTGACCTAATTTCTGTTACTGAAAAGTTGTTTTGGCAACAACACGGGGGCTCCCTCTTGTTAATCTGCCCTGTGCTGAGTCCAAAATTTTCTTGGTTCGGTGTGAGTGCGCGACATTTTTTGTTGAGCCTGTTCGCCTCCACGGCTGCCCTAATTCCCTTTTAGCCAATCCCCAGAGCACCAGCGTACCCCTCTAATTTCGTGATCCAGCATACCGCGCGAGACTGTATGCAGGTTTTGCTTCCTTTCCAACCCGTCGAGATCTCCTCCCGTACTTCACAGACCTTCTTGGTGACCTGGAGGTCAACTCGCAAGGCGTCAGGTGCCCTTTCTTGACTGAACCAAGCAGACAAGCATGGTGACCCAGTGACTTGTAGCCCCCCGTGCTCGCAACAGGACATACCCACCCCCCTTTCCCCCGGGATGACACCATGTCCAGAGTGGTCGTTCGGTAATTTGGCGTTCCCCACCCCTTTTTTTGCAGCTTCGCGACGAAAAGTGCCCGCCGCCCCCCTAAGTCGACCGTTTTTTTTTTCCAGGTTCCTTCTCACCTTCCCGATGGAAGTCTTCCTCCTCGGCCGGAAAAGAAGAAGTTCAGTGAATCTCTATCTACTTCTTCCCTCCTCTCTCGCCGCGTCGTCCATCAATTTTTCTTGTTTGTTCTCTTTTCCCCCAAGGAGATCAACCACAGCCTACAGCAGTCTCCAGCAGCGCCTGTGGGTATTCCCTAGCCGACGTTCTTCCCTTAATTACCCTTTGCTCATCGGTCGGACATGCCCTCAGTAGTCCGTTTTGTCGCCCTTTTGCGTTTCCGCCCTCGCCTGTTGCTCCCGAGTAGTATCAGTCATCGAAGTCCCCTTTTTGCAATTCCCGGCATCCCTTCCTCCAAGATTTGGCCCTGCTTTTACCTTAGGACCCTGAGCGACTTTATTAGTGTTATAAACTCGTACGTTACCGCTTTTTTGCGATCGTAGCCCCTTCGTCGGCGGCAGCGCCCTTTTTTTTTTTTTTTCACTCCCCTCCCAGGGGAGCCTCAAGATGCGATGGTTCACCACTTTGACCTTATGCCCGGCCCCCCCGGACCACTCATTCTTAGTTCCTCGCCCACCCAACTTGATAGACATGAGAGGACCTCACTTCCCCTTTGAGCCCCCTGAGCGTTTCCTCTCGACTGGCTTAACGGCCCGCCAATCTTGACCCGTTGAGCCCCCGCAATCGTCCTGTCCCCCCTTTGTTTTTATGTTGTTTGTTAATTAGCGACTCTTTGGAGGTGGACGGGCCTGGCCCTTTCCTAGTTCCCCCGATTCTAACTGAGTCTTCCCGCAAAATAGATGCGCGATCGACCCCTTCCGAGCTTCCCCAATCCCCATGGAGTGCCCCGTTGACTTCCTTTTTTTAGCATTCTCGTTCTGCACCTTTTTTTCCTGCTTGGCCCCACACGAATTGCGCGTTTGCTTTTTGGGATTCCTCTAGACTGAGAAACCGCATGACCCCGGGTTCTGAGCACCTCAGTGTTTAATGCGCCTCCGAGTCCCCTGTTCGTTCTCCTACGGACTGCCCCACCATTGGCTCTGTCCTGAATGGTAATGGTTTTCGAGATTCTTCAGCATGGTGGATCGACCACACTTGGAGTCCCCCCGACCCTCCCCCCCGTCCGCCTTATTACTTCTTTCTTGAGAGTAGACTGCCCTTCTCCAGTCATAGGCTCCCGAGAAATGTCCGCGCTCTAGTTTCATGTGACGACTACGATTCCTAGTTATTATTTATCTGGCCGATTACCCCCGGGAATCAATTCTCATAACAATACCAGGGTAAGAAAGTTCTCTCCGTCTTTCCTCCCTGATCTTTTCGTCGATGTCACCCCTTTTCCTTTTCGAACAGTCATTTTTTCCGGAACGACACTTCTTAGTCAGCGGGTAGACTTTTCGCGCTTTGTGAGTCTGGAAGTGCCGGTGTCGCTCGTATACCCCGACCCATTTATATAATCCTTGCCTTTCCCGGTGTTAACCAGTCCAAAGATGCGTAAAAGGAGTTCCGACTGCTCCGACTTTTTGGGATATTTGTCTTTTTTTTCGATTTCCCGGGATCCTGAGTTTCGGATATTTGGCCCGAGGGAACTAAGAAGCTTCTGTCGCGGTGAAACCCGTCTCCTAGGAGCCAATCCATTAGTTAGTCATCGCGCGTTATCCCCAACTATGTCAGCGCAGTTGAAGACTCTTCCATCGTCACACGTTCCCCGGCACCGCCTCAGCGTCCCCTTTAAGGACTTTAAGATCCACTTTCCGCCCCCATGAGATTATTGGTCAGATAACCGAATTATTTGTTTTGACCACTTCGTGACATCACCTACTGATGTAGGTTCCTTCCAGACTCTATGCCACCTTTTCTAGAAATTTCTTCAGACCCCAACCCCTATAATTTCTCATCATAGTCCTCTGTCTTTTCGTATTCATGTCTTGCCCCTTCATTCTAAGCATAGGAATTCCGTTTCCAGAAGTTTTTCGTCCCCTCCGTTTTTTTAATCGGTTCATGGAAAGTCCTGGACAGCCCCGGGAAGTCTGGACTCCATCCCTGATTTCCAGCCTCCCCTCATTCTGCCCCTGCGAGTTCGTCGGGTATCGTTCGTTCGAAGTTTCTTTTGATTTCGTCCCTCCGCGTATTCGACGCGAGAGTCGCTTTTCCTAACTAGAGCCTGTTTATCGGCGGTTCGACAGTGTCCTGTTACCCTTCTTCCCTCTTGCCCGCCGTCCGATTTTTGCGATTATCGATAATCCTCTAACTTTGTTGTTTGTCGAAACAAGCCTTTTGAAGCCGGAACGTTTCGATCTTCTCTTAGTTGCTTCCTTTTTACTCCGCCGCTCGCTCCCGTCTCTTTTCTTCCCCCTCTCGCAAGGACTTTGCGTTTTATTGACTACCTGACGATTTATGTAGCAGTTGCCAGTGAGATTTTGGCTCTGAGCAACATGACAGGCTTCGGCGACGGCCGGGGTTGGTTTTGTGTCCATCGTTTTATACCCCCCCCGGACACCGGCGGCTTGCCTTTTTTTCTATGGCCCCTTTATTCATGCAGATTCGATCATACATTGGAACCCGCCCCCCACCTCAGATTTCCCTCTCGCGAACCAGGATTCATTGTACAGTTCTCTCCATTATGCATCCGGTTAATTCTCATGCACCGACATACTCCAGTTCAGCGTTCGTACGCAACCCCCCTCCCCGTGCGAGACAGTTACGACTGACCCCTTTGATCGTTCCAATTTTTTTTTGCTTCAAGGAACGGTCCCTTTCGAGGAAGAGTCCAGGCCGTTAATGTAGTGTACGTTTTATCGTATTCACGTTCGTCTACTTGAAATTTCTCTGTGAGACCCTCTGACTTACTGCATTTCCTCTTATTTTTCACTTTCCTGTTACCCCCTAACGCCCTACTGTATTATTTTTAACTTTCCCCCCCCCGTTTATCCGCACTCAGTATGGTCCCGCGCCGTTCCCCCCCGCCATCGCCACCCCCACAACCCTCGCCCACCCTTTTCCGCCCCCCCCTCTTTTTCGTTTATATTTGTCGTTCCGTGAACGTACGATCAAGCTATATGTTCAGTTTTTTAGCTCCCAGTACGTCCGTGAACCCTTTCGACGACGTTCCTTCCCCCCCTTTGAATCCGAACTTGCTAGAGTGGCCTCAAACAGCCCGTGATAGTCGGCGTTTCAGACTTCCATGTACCTTGCGTACCCTGTCTTTTTTCTTCAGCGGTCTCTTGTGCCCCTAGAGCGATCTGAACATCCAGCTGAGCTTGTTTAGCCCACCACCCTTACTACTCTCAGTCATGGATCTTCCTTGAGCCTCTTTTTCCGTCGACATTGGAACGTCGCTAGCCTTCCTCCCTCCAGAGCGGTTTTTCACTTTGGACTGATACAAACTGATGCTTTATCCGCTAAGCACGCTAGATTTGGCTCCTACCTTTTTTCAGCCCCCGGTTCTAATCACGCTTCTCTCCTTCCCCGGTCTAGTTCTTTCACCCCTCCCAAGCTGCACCCTTGCTCCTAGAGACACGATGACCCATCACGCGTCGGTGGATGTCCACTTGAAAAACAGTTTTTCGTGACCCTCCTCCTTACCTACCATGGATTCCACTAGTGGGCGCTCTTCCGGGCTGATTCTCGAACCTCGTGCAACCCCGCTGACGGGTACTCGGGCATGCACAGTCAAATAGATAACAAAGTACCTACGATTTCTGGGGTTGCTATCAGGCGAGTTCCCCTCTATTGTTCTCCTCCCCTTCTCACGGGGGTTTAGCCGGAGCATGCAGTTACTAAACCGTGTCTCAGCTCTTGGGCTTCTGTCTCCGTTTCGGTGTGTTTGGTGTGCCGGCCGTTCAGGGAACGCCCCGGGGAGGAGACACATTTTTAGCCATTTTTATCCAGGGCTTTCGCCGTCGACCCTTTGCGCCTTCCTGCACGAATTTTTCCTTTTCGAGCCTTTGATTGTCTCTTTGTTTGCGTTTATCACAGAAGACCACGGCCTCGTCCCAACCATCCCCTTCTATTCGTCTTGGATTTTTCCGAAAGGTGCTTCCCCCGCCTCTACGATTTTGTTCCACCAGACCACCCATTCCGTCGTTCTGCTTCCCCTCCAGTTCTTCACCACAATACGGCTTTCCTTCCCCCTTCCCTTGCTCATTTCTTGCAGACTTCATTTCGACAGGACGAGGTCGAGCCCGTCGATTGATCTGCTGGAGTTTTGTTTTTTTCAGTCTTCTTGCTCTGGTTTCTCGTCCCCTCGACCATCCTTTTTGAGGATCCCCGACTACCTCGAGTGTCAGAAGGCGATAGACCTCATAGCATAGGTTTCTTTGAACCTCTTGAGGCAAGCTATCTGCCAGCTTTTCTTCCCGTTAGTCCTGCTCTGTTTCGGAATGCGGTTGAGAGGGTCTGTTCTACTTTCTCCTTCCCAGGGTATTGTACGCCTTTACTTCCCAGGCGTGCAGTGCTAATTGCCTTTTCCCGTTATTTATTCCAGCTTTCGGGTTTTAGCGCGAATGGTTAAAGGTCGTGTCCCCTCTCCTTGTTGGTATTCTGGCCCCCTCGTGGCGTTTTTCACACGATGACTACGACGTTCTGAGAGGACCCGGACCCTCGATGAGACGGAGTTGGATTTTCGAGCTCTGGACGTTTGCTTTTGACTTAATTTACACTACAGTTGCCTGGTGATGACTGTGTCCCTTCTCCTCAAGGTTCAGGATACATGTGGGTCTTGCCTTCTCATCACCCTTATTTTCGCGCAACACACCCATTCCCATCCCCGTGGACACCCCAACCAGAGGGTTTCGACAAAGCCGTTGAGCAGTCGCATTACTCTCTGATCTCCTTCTTTACTTCTGGTCTGGTGAGCACTGTCGTTTATTCCAGAGCCATGAGCACAAATAACTCCCCCGTCCTCTCTCCTGTTCTCTCTTTGCTACGATCCGGCCGGATTCAAGGATCTTCTATTTGCCCTGCCCCCCTCCCCGGTTTCTGGGGCTCCCCAGCCGGCCATGCTTCGCCTTTTTCGTCGCCCGGAGTTTTTCATGACCCAGACCGTAGGGTTTTCAAATTTCTTCCTTCGAGCGCCAGCTTTCGGTGCTCTAGATCCTATCTGCTGAAATTTGGGGGGTCACGCTTGCTTCGGCTGCGGTACCGAAT
>Ga0179593_1331111_pt1 | contig 12863 bp, 16 predicted proteins | sample CZODoug2_1_08_16_FD_185931 | JGI IMG/M metagenome (GOLD analysis project Ga0179593, IMG submission 185931) | Vadose zone soil fungal communities from Angelo Coast Range Reserve, California, USA - CZODoug2_1_08_16fungal (PacBio error correction) | ecosystem: Environmental > Terrestrial > Soil >... | reverse complement strand
TTCCGGGCGTTGCAGGAGTCGAACAAACCTACTTCCCACCGGCTGAGAAAGGTCCAGGGTCCGAACTTGCCGGCTGCCGACAGGACTCCCTGAAGTACTCGTCGATTTGACGCGGTTTTTTCTCCCGGCTTTTGTTTTTTTTTTCCTTTTTCGTCGTTGTTTATTTTTTCGTTTATCGACCCCCCCGGGGTGCCTTACTGAACAAAGTGCAAGTTTTGCTGTTAAGCCGGTATGTCGTCGTAAATGGAGGCTTCCCTTTTTTTCTTCCCGTCATTGAACATTTCCGCCACCACCGCGCGGTTCTCCCGCATGTCGGGCCAGGTTACGGGATTTTGCCCGCTCCTGGCGCTTCCTCTTAGTGATTGTCCTTGCCTCTAGCATAGTCGTAGGATGCGGCTGGGTGCTCCAAGATGGTGGTCTTTTACGACCAGGCCCCTTTCAGCTTTTGTTCGCGGCCGAAATCTGTCTCCCACACATCATGCCGGATCGGCACATTCCCTTATCAACGGGCTCCCCTCTTTTATCAATTAGGTGGGTAGCGTTTTTGGCCTTCTTTGCCTCGACCTTTTGAGTACGAGGGCCCGGGCGGATAGGCTCTGACGGTCAAGGACCCTTGATCTTGCCTGCCCTTGGCCGTATGCGGTCCTTTTGGTCACAAGTAAATTCTTCGCTGTGCTGGCAAAGGACGGCACCAGGTTGAAAAGTCCAGCCGGGTGGCCCGAAACTGTGTCGACGCCGTCTGCTTGCACCGCTGGGGCATCCGGTTTCGACAAACAACCTTTCTTCGGGTTTTGGTCGTAAAGCCTGCTTACTGGTTTGCACGGTTGAACCAGATTACTTTTTCCGGCTGCGGTCGTCTTTTCTCGCGTGCCCTCCCGACCCCCGTTTCTCCACAACTTTGTTTTAGAAATGGATTTGGACATCCGCCTGAACCGGCCCCCCCACAAGAACGAGTTGCACGCTGGGCCCGTTGACAATACGCTTGAAGGAGAAAGATTTTTTTTGTCCTTTTGGTATCTTGGGTCGGCACATCTCGGGCTGTCGGTGCTGGGGCCCTCGGGGCATTCTCTTTTCCTCGACACCGCGACAAGTTTTCCCCTTGGGCCCAACTGAACTGGCTTCTTTTTCCGCTCTCGTTAATTTTCTGTGCGGTCGAGTGGTTGATGTTAGGACGACAGCTGCATGTTTCGGCTAGCTGTCGACAGATTGCGACCCGGTTCTCCTCAACCTGCACGGCTCGTTGGATAACAGACCCTGAGCTGTTTTTTGTCCCTTCCCTCTTATTCTTGGCTTTTCTCTGTTTCGACGTTACAGGACGAGCTCGCGGACGCTTTCGTCACCGGTGCGCGGTTCTGAAGAAACGTCATCCTCGTTTCACCTTTTTCGGATCGACGAGGAGCGCAGAAGAAGAATAGCTGATTTTTTTTTAAGTGAGAGTTTTCATTTCTTTGCTCCCTTTTTCGCACCTCGCTTTGCGTCACTTTCCCTGCCGAACGCCGCCGCACGGTTTAAAACTGCAAAGTGCAACTCATTTGCCAGTCCCCCCTGGTGGATAGCCAGTTATTTTTCACCCTTCTAGGTATTTTTTTTTTTTCTGCCACATATGCTATGCCGACGTTGGTGCACCCTACACCGTATGGCCAGTGCGCGATCTTTTTTTGGCGTCCCCCTCTCCCGCCTGCTTAATCCTCCTGAACGCGTCTGTGCCAGCCGACTTTGCGTGCCGAAGTGTACTTGTCAATATTCTCAGCTGACTTTTTTTTTTTTTTATTGCCATAAGCAGCGCTTTATGCATAGAGCTGTTCATTCTTTCCGTTGTTTGGTTCTGCTCTTCCCTCTACTCTAGGCTCCATTTTAAGTATGACTCCTTCTTCTTCAAGTTTTCGGTTTTTCGTAAAGTCCAGGTGTCCCGGCTTTCCAGTGCGGCGGCCCGGTACGCGTCAGGCGGGGCGGGTTTTCTTTTTTGGCAGGCGGATTAAGTCAGATCGCGTCCCTTTGGCCTCTGTTCTGTTTTTGTTCTCTGGGTTCCCCTCAGGAGCACGTTAAGGTCGAGGGTGCGAGCAAAATGGCCTCTTTTGAATTTTTCTGCGAGAGCACCTTTTTCTCTCCCTGGAAAGAACATTCTTGGCCTTGCGGTGAAGGTTTTGACCGCTGGTGTTGCCGGGCGTGGCAGGGCCACACCGTTTGCATGTTTGACGCTCAGCGGGGGGGGGAGGGTTTTGGGCGCTTCCTCCTGTGAAGCAGTCTGCCTTTTTTTTCCTCGTTCCAAGCCCTTCGCCGTATTTCCTTCTCTAGGTCTGCAAACGTGGCGTGAGTTTCTGACGTTCGGAGGCCCTTTCCGTTCCTCGGTTGCAACTCCTCGACAGATTCTCGTTCGTCCTCTTTTCCGTCACACGTCGACGCTCCGCTCGTACCGCTTGCCCCGGTCCGTGATCCCACGCCGAAGCTCTTGACTTTTCTTGAGACAGGCTCCGTTTTAAGAATCCGCTGCTGCCTTTTTTCCGGAACTGCCGCGTTGCGGACGCACACATGGCTTTCACACGTTCCTCTCGAGCGTCCGATTCCGGCAGTTTGCCAATGGTCGATCTTCTTGGTTAGGACAAGCTTTCCATCAAGTCTACACAGGAAATGGCCGCCTGATTTTTGGCCCCACGATCAAGGCGCCGGCAAGGGTCAAGATTTTCCTGAAGGCCGCTCTTTTTCCCCTTTTTTTCATCGGGCCTTTCTTGTCGTGGAGCCTCGGGCGATGATCTCGGCAAGGGAAAGTTTGCCACGTGCCGGGATTGGAGAAAGGTCTAGTTTGCCGCTCTTCCAGACTCGCGACCTTTTCCCGGTAGCTTCGCGATGCAGCCTATGAGCAGATCGTTGCGGAATACAGGGACCGCATATTGTTCGGGTTTTTTTTCCACGATTCTGCCCTCCAGGGTGAAATCCTTTTTTTCCTTTTGCCCTGTCCCGTGTTGGCTGGCCGTAATGTTGGGACGTCCTTGGCCAGCCTCGACTAGGTCGGGGTGGAGTTCTCCAGCCTTTTTTTTTTCTCAGGTGCCCGTCGTTTCGGCCCTCGTCATCCTTCCTCCCCCGTCAGAGACTACGTTTGCTTCCGTCAGGCTAGGTGCTTTGGTGTAGGATGATCACCCCCCTAACCACCCGGATACGTAGACTCGTTTCCTCCCCTGTGATATAAGAGATTCCTTTTTTTCTCCCGTTTTGGCTTGGTGGTCGCCAAGATGCTTGCGATCGGAATGAAATGCGGCTTTCATCGACACCCATTCTTTTTGTTTTGCCCGGACGCATCTACGTCCCCCGCCGTCTCAAGGAAACTTCGTTTTACCGGAAGTCATTTGGTAGCCGCTTCCCGTATTTTTGCCTTTGGGCACAGACGGGGTTGACTTCGACTTTTTCCCGTTTCCTTGAACCCCCTTTTTTCATTCCTCCAGTTATAAACAGGGCTTCAGTTGACGTGCACGAGCTTGTGCATTCCCGGGGGTAAGGGTAGGTCTACGTTTTTTTTTTCCCCCATTGATGGCCTCCTGAGACATGATTCTCCCCAAGCTTTTTTCACTAATCGTGTTTTTGAGCATTGGAGCACTATACCGCTCAGACCTGGACCTTTCTCAGCCGGTTTTTCTTGTGTGGCGGACTGCACTTCATCCCCGGACTCTCTACTACTCATTTTGTTTAGAGTTCCGGGCTGCAGTGAGTTCACACACAGCAGCGCCGAGGTCAGGGTCTGACGCATGTTTATCGCCGATGATCCGCAGGCTCCCTTTTCGTGTAGTGCTTCCCCCCTCTTTGTGTTGGCACACCTCCAGGTTTTTTTTTCCCCCGCACGATTTTTTTTCTACTTTTTTACCATGACCTTGTTTCCTCCTGCACGTCGGGTGTTAAAGCCCGGTGTCCATTTAGGTGGCATGCTGGATGCTAGTGGTGGACAGGAACGTGAACATTCGCCTCAACCCCCCGCGGTTTTTTCTCCTTTCCTTTCCCTTCCAGACGGGGTTTGGCGCACAGCTTTCTCGGCGGCGACGTGTCTCCGGCAGTAGGTCAGGTAGTCGTATTTGTTTGTTGTAGCAAGATGGTTGTCCCTCTGAACGCTGCCTTTGTTTCCTAGTTTGTCCGAAATCTGTCTCCACACGCGTCTAGCTCTCAATTGTGACTCTCGGTATCATGACTACCTGAGAGTCTATATCCGGTGGTTTCGTGTAGGTTTGGCCGCTCGACTAGGCCCCTTTTGGCCGGATTTGTCCTGTAGTGCGGGGCGGCTTAATTCGATTCTCTCCGCGTTTCGCTGGGCACTGCTGCGGTTCGACACACCACCCCGACCCTTTGAGCTGTTTAAAAGGAAGGCAACCAGGCGACTTTCCCCCCTTGGCGCTGGACACTGGCCCGACGCCGTCCGGCCCCCCTGACATCCGGTCGGTCACTGCCAAGTTCGGGTCCTGGAGGTGCATTTCCTTGTCGCCATCTTGCGTTCTGCCTCCCCGATGGACCCTTTCCCTGGAGGTTCCTCGGCGGGGTCCGCCTTTCACTAAGCAGTTCCAAAAACCCGCCTTCGGTCGACGCCCTTTTCAGTCTTCCGCCGGTCCGCGGCTCCCCACGGAATCCTTCGAGGCACGCGGGCACCTTGCAAGTCCGTCCGGCTTGCCTTCCTTTTTGTGCGCGGGGCGCGGTCTCCTTTGGTAAGGCCACAATCGGCGTGCCCCTCTTTCGTTTTTTTTAGCAACTTGCTGAGGTCGTCTATTTCACGCCCTTTCTGGCCGGGTCAACGCCCGGCGCTGGGGGCACGATCGTATTCCTTGTTGGAGTCGGTCGACGTGTTGAATTGCCTTTCCGGTTTTGTCTTTTTTGTCCCGATTTTTCTGTTTTTAGTTTCTTACGTGGGCTAATCTCTTGAACCCCAACCCCCCACCCCCCCACCCACCACACCCCCACCCCCTTTTCCCCTTGGTCCCTCAAAACCTTTTCCAGAGTTTTCGGCGTGGATCACTTTTTTTTTTTTTGTCATCGTATTCCGGAGCCGGCGCGGTCGAGGCGTTTGCCGCGAGGCCGCTTCCGAGGAGTTCCCCCCTCTTTTTGTCCTTCGTTTTCCTTTGCCACTCCTCCTCCAGACCGCCTTTTTTTTTTTTTCCCCGAGGAAGATTTCAGTCTGATCGGCGGTTCGTCCCTCTCGTTTCTCGGCGTCCACCTCCAGTAACTGCCCGGTTGTAATGCCGCACACGGCCCGGCATGCCCCGTTTTCCCACGCACCGTGCACTTCCAAAGTTGTGCGGCCACGCCACAGGTCTTTTTCACAGCGTTCAACATCGGGCGTTGTTCCGCGACCTTGGCTACGTGCCTAGTTTTTGGGGTTTTTTTTGTTTTTTTTTCACCCTACCGAGCCGATGATGGCCAGTTTCGCCCCTATTTCCTCCGGATTTCGCTTTTGCACCCACCCTTCCTGGCGCGTCCGGGCGCAGCCCCTGCGGTCCTTGTTTCCTACTTTGCGCCTCCTTTCTGTCTTGAGGCCCTTCTTTTTTTTTTTTTTTTTTTTTTAACCACCAGCGCGTCACCTTTTTATAGTGACTCCGTTGTGTGTTGAGTAGACTCCCTTACTCTATGCCATCAGCTCCTCCCCTTTTGCTTAAATTTCATGCTAAGGCCCGGACACTTTCTTTTTTTCCCCATTCAATTTTTTGCTGCGGACGTTTTCATGCCTTTTGTTTTCGGACCGTGGGCACGGACCCTTGCGTTTCAGGCGGGGCGGGTGTTAGCTTTCGTCTTCTTGAAACTTTTGACATCCTCTGTGCTTCGGTGTATTTTTTGTTTTACCCGGGTGAGCAAGAGCAATTCGTTCGCTTTTGTGTAGGCAAGAGATGTTGACTCTTTTCTCGAGAGTTTTTTTTGGACAGCACGCTGGTTGACGTAGGGGGTACCAGTCGTGTTTCTTTGTTGCGAAGGGACCACTTTTTCCGCTAAGGCTGAGTTTTGTTTTTCCGCGTCTTTCCCGGCCACGAACCGCCGCGCTCGCGCGAGCCGCCCTGGCGGCTGATGTGATGCAGTTACCTGCAGTAACTCTTGAACTTTGGCGCGGCGTCTTGCGGTCAGCAAGCCGTCCCGATATCCCTTGACCAAACCTGCTTTGTTGTTTTTTCTCCGACGAAGCTCTTTATTTTGAGGAACTTGGTCGTGTATTCAACTGGCTCACATGCCTTACGGCCGGGCCCCGGTACCCCCCCAAAGGCCTCTCACCACGTCGACCGCCAGCGTTCATCGAGCGCGCAGGCGTTGACCAGGGCCAGCTGTCTGTGGTGTCGGTATAAGAACACGGCTATGTTTTTCTGTCTCAGGGCAGAAACGAAATCTGTGTCTTTTTTCCGTACCCCCGAACCCGAGCAGCGCCGCAGAACCCTCGTGGCTGCTTGACGGGCCCCTTGGTTCTTTTTTCCCGCTCCCTTAGGGGTCTTTTTTTCCTAAGGGTAAGGATGACCTTGCAAGGCCACCATCGACACGCTGCGGGTGTTTGATTACATTAGGGTTTAACACCGCTCTCCCCAGTTTCGCAGAACCTGGCTGTTTTGACCGCCGATGTCAAACTCCCCCAGCCACACCGAGGCTTTCGCCGGCGGGCACAGGAGATCTTGAGTGAGTGCAACGTTCTTTTTGCCAGCAGTTTCACCCGCCCTCTTCGTCTGGACAGTCGTTAATATCCGCGCTTTCGACGTTATGGCCGACCGCTGAGTCCCCGTTGGGAGGTTTCACTGCTCAGGGCCCGCCAGCTTGCCCTTTTTTTTCCAGGCTCATCATCTTTCCCTTGCCCCGTCACGAGCCTTTTTTTTTCTGTTTGGTGGCCCCGGTCGCCGGATCACCCGAACCAAGATAGTAGACTTTTTTCTCTTTACGCCCCTGTACTCTGTCACCCAATGTGAAGATCCTTGCTTGAGGTTCTTTTTTTTTCCCTGTTTTCTGGCTGCCACCTCGGAACGTGAATCCGTTCGGGTGTTGGGTTGTGGGGGGGTTTTCTCCTCTCAAACCCAAGATGGACCCTGCCTCCTCTTCCTACTAATTGGTCAGGACCCCCTCCGAACGGAAAGCGGCAGAAGCGGTTAGCCTCCTCTTTTCCATGCGGGTATTCAAAGAGAGTTTTTTTCGGCGTGGGTGTTTCCTGGCCACAGCGCCTCCTCGAATCGGCAGGGCTTTTCCGACCAGCCCTAAGCAGTTTTTCTGCAGTCGTCACCCCGGGGGTTAGGGTCGTTACTTCTTTTCCCCCTCCCCATCGTGTGGCCCACGGTCCCTTCTCGCTGTAGCACCAAGCCGGTTACCGCTACATTTGGAGTGATGGAAGCCTGGGGGCTCAGCTTGCATCCCGCCTCTCTGGCTTTTGAACCTTCGGCAGCGGGCTTTTTTTCTTTTTTTCGGACTGCCATTCCCGGATCTCTTCCCCTCCTCTTGAGTCGATCTTTCCGGGATGAAAGTGGCCGCTCGAACAACACAAGATGGCTCGAAAGGTCCAGGGTCTGCCGCAGTGAGGATCCGTGATCCGCCCCGGCTCCCCGTCTTCCCCGGCTTGTGTCGCCGGTTTTGTGCTGACCTCCTCCTTGCGTGGGCCAGCACTCTTTTTTTTTTTCTCCTTCGTCCGACCCTTTGGGCCGGTACAACTTGAGTTTGTGGTAGGAGCACGGGCGCTTTCTGAGTTAAACTGGCGGATGCCGATTCGGTTTTTTGTCGTCCGCGCTGCAACACTTCGGTTCACATGCCTTTTTTTTCCCTTCCTTTCTGAGGGCGCTTTTTCCTGGTCAGGAGGCGAAGTTCGCGAGCTCGTAGATGCGGCTGGTGAGCCACCAGCTGGTGTGATGGACCGCCGGCACTCCCGTTCTGTTGCTAGGCCCTCCCAATGTCTCCAAGACTTTTTTTTTCGTCCACCTTGTGACTCTTCTTCATTACGAGAGTCTATCGTGGTTCGGGGTTTTTCTCACGTTTGCCCGCTCGACCGCCGCCCACCTTTCAGAATCAGGACCGGGCGCGATAGGCCTCTTTTGGTGCCCAAAGGTATGTTTTTTTATTTCCTCGCCCCCGACGGGAAGTTTTTTTCTTATTTCTTTGAACCCCTCTTTTTCTTCGAGCTCAAGTTCCGGCACCAGGTCAAACGCCCCAAGTGGCGCTGGCCGATACGAACTGGCGACGCCGTCGCGGCCTTTTTTCCTGATGTCTGATCACTTTCCTTTCCCCGCAACCTTTCTTCGGCGGAAGGCCCTTAGACACTTTTTTGCTTTCTGTCTTTGTGTCACAGATCGACATGGCTTTTGTCGCGGCGGGGTTCTGGCGTGTTTCACGAGCCTTTTAGACCACCCAATTTTCAGTTTGCATGGCACTGATTTTCATAATCGCCCTGGACGGCGTGCTAACCGAACTTCCAACGCCATTCCCTCTGGTACAATGGTCCCCCGTTCCCTCTGTCGGGCAGCATTGGCGGCCGGCGGCTCTTTTTGATCGGGTACGCAAATCGGCGCATCTTTCGGTCGACGATGGGCCTTTCGGTGTTATTCTCCCCGAAAAATCCTACAGCTTGACTTTCACCCGGTCGATGACGTCCCTCGCTTAACTGCGTTTTTGTGGTGACGCTGCATGATGCGTACGGCCGGCGGGTAACAGCGTTGCCCTGCGGCGAGGCCGCGTTCTTCCTCTGACAAGGTATGTTTCCCTCCAACGGCTTTTTTTTTTTTTTTTTTCTGTCGTCGTTGTCTTTTTCGTTCAGGGATCCTACTTCTGGCTGGCGCCGCTCGTGGTTCCCGGCCGCTCTGCGGCCGCGGCTGGTACTTTTTTTTGACTGTTTTCCTCCTCCTTCATCTACTTCTACGTGGGCTTTTTTTTTTCCCGAGGACTGCGCAGCAGGAATTTCGTGGGCCGAAGCTGTTCGACTGCGTCGGCTCCCGCACCTCGCTGTCTCTAATTTTTTTGCCATGTCCGGCACACCCCGTCACCACGTTGTCCCCTCACGTCCGTGGCCCGCCAACCAGGTGCTCGGTCCCATCCCCCGGTGGACCTTGCTCGGCCCCGACGAACTTGGCTCTTGTTACGACGGTGGTACCCCCTCTTAACAAGAGAAGATTTTTTTGTTTTTCGCGATATGGATCTCCCGCCGGCGCATTTGCCCCAGTTTTCTCCGAGGCCGCCGCCATCGGGCCGTAGCACGCGTAACTTCCTTGCTCCCAAAATTTTCCTTGCGTCTCCAATTGGCAATCTCTAAGCTCGTCTACTTTGGCATAGAGGAGATCATCCTTTAAGACCTCATTGTTGTTTGTTTTTTTCGATATAGATGTCCCTTCCGGAGGCACACCCCCTTCTTGCTTTAGGTTTTCCCCCCCCAGTAGGCCAGGAACTTTGTGCCATCCCGTTTGACGGAGTGACCTTTTTCTCGTGCACGACGGCGTCGGGTGAGCTTTCCGGATTCGTGACGTCCCCGATCCTGCGCAAATGGGCCCAGCATATGTTAGGTGAGTTGCCCCGTTTTCCGGCAAGAGTCTTCTCGGGTGACAGCAACGCCCTCGAGTTGACGCTGTCGGGAGCACGTTTTGCTCGTGGGACAGCACGTCCGGGTTTAATTTGGTGCCTTGTGGCCAGCCGGTTGAATGCGGGCTTTTTTTTGTCCTTGGCAAAACTTTTGTGTCATCCGCGTTTTCCGGTCCGACGAGTCGTGTTAGCAGTGACAGAACTCGACTGATGTCGATGCTCTTCTCGTCGGGAGCTTTTCACGTGCGGCGTGAGGATTACGTTCGGCAGGCCGGTGCACCGAGCATCTCTCGGCCCCCCCTCAGTCGTTCGGGAACAAGTGCTACCGATGAGCCGGCCCCCGGATTCGAGCACAGTTTTTTTCCTGCTTTATCCTCCGAAGGCCGTCTTGAGGAACCTTGATACGGGTGTAGAAATCGGCCTTTTTCCTCTCCCCATGGATTCTTTACCGTCTTCCGTAAACTCTGCTTCCCAGTCATTTTTCTCAGAAGTTCTCGATTCCGCAGGGGTACCAGGGCCAGTCTTGCGTCGGTTGTGTATAAGACACCCCTAGGCTCCCCTCCCCGAAAGCTGGATCTCTTCCCTTACCCACGACCCTTCTTGCCGGCTCACATAGTGGTGAAGTTCGCGGACTTGTCCCAGGTGCCTTGGCATCTGGGGCGTCTTGTCCCCCCTGTGTCTCTTTTCGGGGCGATTTCTCTCCTGCCAGGGCAGTTAGACCCCTTGGTGTTGGACCGGCTTTTGAACCCGATCCTTAGCGCGCCGACCGCCCTGTCATTCTTTTTTTTCACGCCAGCGTTTTTCACTTAGGTCCCACGAACTAGGTGAGAGCAATCGTGCGCGGCTCGGACCTGGTGATCGTGCGTGCTGGATGACTCTGCTTGGCGTCGGCCAGTTCCTCGGCCGCGCCGGCTGTCTTTCGTTTGCGTTTCCTGATTCCTACTTACGATTAGGGTGGGTGAGCAGGGCACTTTTTTTGTCGCGCCAGCGATTCCTCCGTCCCCGAGCCTATCCGTTTGGGGTCCTGTCCTCCCTCCTTTGTCCGTTTTTTTTTTAGAGCGGTTTCTTATTGATTTCAACCCATTTTTTCTTTTTGACTCTCGGTGTGATATCCTTTGAGTCCAATGTTGCTTTATTCAGGAGGCTGCGTTTTATAGTTCGGCCGCGCTCCGTTTTCCCCCTGTAATGCTCGTTAATGCCACCAGTCTTGGACCCTTCCTGCATCTTCGCTCTCGGCAATACCCGCCGGAGAGCGGTGAAGGTCGCCGCCTTCCCCCTGTTCACTGGCCATGCTTTTTTTCCCCTTTCTTCTTGTTTTTTTTTTTGCATGGCACGTTTCCGCCCGAATAGGCATTCCCGTCCTCGAACGTGCATGGTTTATACCACCACGTGCATTCTTTCCTTCCTGTCACCAGGGGGTCCTGTGTCTTACGTCGAAAACCCCTTTTCACGCCGAGAAGTCGAAAGCGGGCCGTATCGACGCGGACGTTTCGGGAGTGGTAGGTCATCGGCTATCCGCATATGCTTCTAATCCTCAGCAGTTTTCAGGCATTTTTTTTCTTTACTCATCAAGGAACCCCTCCTCCGGTTGTTGTAGAGCCGGATTGACCTGAAACCCCAGCAGCGCACCGGTTGCTAACAGTGTCTGCCGCATCTGCGGATCTCTTCTTTTTTTTCCCTCTCGCCGAGTAGATTATCGGTTGGATTTTTTTATCCCATATGGCGGATTTTCTTCCTTCGGGGTCGTGTCGACGCGACATGACCCCGTGAACGGTTGAACAATCTCGTGATTAGTGCTGGTATTAATGCTTTCTCGCGCCTGGCGTTGATGTGAATAGTTAGGTGCCAGGACCGTTTCCCCGCGGCTCAAACACGCGGGTCCCCTATCCAGGGCATGCTGGAAGCGTCCCGCTTTAAGGTCGTGAGGCCGTTGTCCTTTGCTGCCCTCTGCCGGTCTTTTCTTGGGGACGGTTATCACACGATTGTTGTTGCCCTCCTCGCATTTCCGTTCCGCTTCGGCGGCCACCATTTTCTGCCAGGGCACTCTGCGTATCGACCATTGTGATCTCGTCTATCGTGTCTTTTTTTCGTTCTACGATCCTGTTGTTCTTTTTTTCTCCCAGTTTCTTCCGGCCCAAATGCGGACAGGACGCGGGCGATAGGACGGTTCATTGGGTAAAGGAAAGGATGTGACTGTGACCGCGACCGACGTGCGCGCGTGCCCTTGTTTTCTCCCTCCCACCCCGAAGACTGGTCGTGCTGGTTTCCACGACGGCCCCACCCTGTCGAATCCGGGCGTTTAGCGGCCAGAACTGGCCCCGAGGTCGGCGGATCCCCCTGGGCTCTTTTCGTTTGACGAAACATCCAGAGCTTAGCTTCCCAGCGCCCCGATTTTGACGCCATCGTATTCCTTCGTCCCCCCCCTGCTGAACCCTCTTCGACATTGGGGCGTATGTGGGCGCGGTGTTCCCCGAGCCACAACCGCAGCGTTTTAATGGCTTTCTTCCAGACCGTAACCGGGGCTTCCCGACAAGACAGATGGGTGGGACTTCCTGTTCCCCGGCAGCCCCTTTTTTCCCTAGTCTTTTTCGGTCGGGATGTGGTGTTAAGGACCCCATCGGCTAGCTTTGGTTTTTGCCGAGTTGTGGTCTCTACGACACGTGCTGGCATTGGGCAACTCTGGCTCTTTCGCAAGATCGAGTACCTTCTGTTTAGTTTTCCTTGGGCTGTCTTTTTCCTCCCTTCCTGGGTAATTTTTTTTTTTTTTTTTTTCGGCTGCACTATGCGGACCCCTGCTCAACATGTGGCTTCGTCTAACACGCGGCTTTTTGGTCATGAATCGGTGACGGATGGACTTCTCTTTATTTCTTTTTTCCTCCCGAGCCGTTTCCTCTTGCCGAGGCGAGGTAGTTTCTTTTTTCTGGCTGCCGTAACTATCACTCCGCACGTGCGGTAGACGACAGGTCGCTGAGTTCGTGTGCGGGGTGACTTTTCTGCTGCCTTTCTTTAGTGATCCTTTTCCCTCCCTTTTTTTTCCCCCTGGAGTTGGGCTTCCTCACCCCTCGGCACGCACGGTTTTCCCCGAACTACCGGTTGCTGTTACGATTCAACAGTTCGCCGTGTAAATCGTGGCCAGTTGCTCGTCCCGCGCTTCCCTTGGCTACGCTGTTCCCCCGCCTTTTCACAGACCTACACGAGCATATGAGGGAAGTGCGCCTTTTCCGTTGCACGAATCCTGGCACCACCCGTTGTGCGCTTCAGGGCCGTCAGCCACTGCGTGCCTGTTTCTGTAAACTTACTTTGTCACACCTTTCTGTCCCCTGCCCTGTTTGACTTTATGCCATACCAGGAAAGCTTCTATTATGTCTCCTTCTTTG
>Ga0179593_1285955_pt1 | contig 12863 bp, 15 predicted proteins | sample CZODoug2_1_08_16_FD_185931 | JGI IMG/M metagenome (GOLD analysis project Ga0179593, IMG submission 185931) | Vadose zone soil fungal communities from Angelo Coast Range Reserve, California, USA - CZODoug2_1_08_16fungal (PacBio error correction) | ecosystem: Environmental > Terrestrial > Soil >... | reverse complement strand
TTCCCTACCGAGCGCTTTTCTTTAGTCAATGTTTCACCTTCAGCTCCAGAGCTCAACCATCCACTCAACAGGAGCCCGTGCGTCTCCCCATCCAAAAAGAAAACGCCCGCAGCGCCAGCGAATTTATAATTAATGCTGATCTTTTTCTTGACGAGGGTTTTCCCCCCCGATACTCTGCTTCTTGGGAGTCATTCCGGTGTCTCGATCTGGAGCGCTGGGAAAGGAGGTTTCCCTGCTTCTCGGGCAACATGACCGCGAGCGTCCCCCCCTGACTTTGCGGTGATGAACCGTTTTAGGAGATGTGCGACGACCACCCAGCGTTCTCCTACGTGAACATTCACGTCTCTTCATCGCTTTGTGGTTACCTCTATAAGAGGAATATTTCGGTTCGATCATCAAGGGTCAGATGGACAGAGTTGAGAATCTTCTTTCCCTCCCTAGTTTGTGTTGCTGTTCGCTTCGGCTTCCCCCCTTGAGTCGATGACTACACCTTGAGCAGGTTCTCTTGAGGCTCTGGCTCTTTCTCAACTCTGCTGATTCCCAAATCTGCGTAGGCCGTTTTGTCGACAGTATGACCCCGGTTAACCTTTTCTTGTGTCCTCTTTCGGATTGCCCGTGATAGTGTCGTATACCCCTGCGCTTCCCGTCGCTCCAGTACGACTTCCCTGACATCCCCCCGACACCCTAATCCCTCGGGTTTTTTTTTTTGGTTTTTCCTCGGATTCCATAGTGGCAACTTTAAAGTAAGTGGAAGCAGTTCTTGTCCTTCTTGAAAGGACTGAGGGCTTCTCCCCCCTAGCGCGGAGGGGTCGGGGTTTTTTAGGGCTGGTCAGATCCGTTCGAGATTGATCTTTTGTCTCTGCAGATGAAGGTACAACCCCATCATCTTCCTCGAGGTCTTTTCTGGATGCGTTCTTGCCGTCTCTTTCCCCCACGCATGCTGCCTTGTACCCTCGTCCGCCATTCCCCACCAACTATAACTCTTGATTGTTTTTTTCTGAGCTCCTCTGGCGACTTCGTGTTTGACTTCCTACTTTCTTCTTCTGATTGACGCGCTTCCCCCCCGGTCGCGACCTTGTGGGCCCCTACAGTTCCCCAGCTTGAGAGCACCATTGGGTTAAGTCGTTTGGTTTTTATCCTGACAGTCCCTCCTTCTTCGCCCGGCCTCCCATGCAGGCGGGCGCTCCGTTTTGTCATCGTCTCCCCAAGCGCTAATGTACGTTGTAAGGCATCCCGTTCTTCTCTTCCCGGTGCCATTAAGGTTATCGGTTTTCCCTTCCAATTTTCTTTTTTTTTGGGGGTCGTACGAGTAGTCCAACCCCCTCCGCAGTTTCCCCTTTGGCCACCTGTGATTCTTTCCCCGCTACCTTCCTAACTATGTTACCCACTGGGGTGTGTTTTTTTTTCCAGCAGCGTAATCTACAGGCAGGAATGCCTACTCCTGATCCGGTCTGTTTGGTTTTTTGTTGCCCCTAGGCGACCCGAAAGGATCTTCTTGCTTTCCTTCTTGACGGCTATAGCTACAACGTACTTCTTGAGCAGGTCCATGCCAGGTAGAGGTTGTGTATTATGCTTTCCACCGGGTCCTTGCCCTCTTTTCCTCCCCGACTCGCAGCGAGGAGGAGGATCCTCCTAGCAGCACGACGTGGGAACGTCCACTTACGTTTCTCCCCGCTCCGTTTTTAGTTATTTTTGTTCTTGCGTTTTACAAATGAGGTCGAGCTGCCCCCTTTCCGTTTGTCGAATTTACCAAATTTGTCCCTTGGGTGTTTAGTTGATTCGGTTAGCCTCCTCCCTGCCTTACCGTCTTCCCTGAGCCCCTAGCGTGGCGGTGAATTGGGGAAGAGTTTGTCCCATTTTATCGTCGTCTCGCTCTAAAAACGAATGGTATCATAGCGGCTTTCCTTTCCCTTTCCTTCAGTCTTTGTTGCCATCTTACCGTTTCCTTCCCGCCCAGGCCAGTTTCGAGGACTGCGCCCCATCATGGTGCGACAGTTGAGTGTCAGCCAGGGACTTTAGACCCCCTGTTTTTTTGCCTTAAGTTCTTTCTGTAAGATTCCGTTTTTCCGGCCATCCCTGTGCTGCGTGGATTTCTTCTTTCTCTCCCCCGATTCCATTCATCCGCAGTGTCTTCGCACGAGAAGTGTTTCGGTCGATAGATTTTTTTTTTCCATATATATTTTTCTAATACTGTTTTTCTCTTGGAATATGGCGCTTCCCCGATCAGGCTTTCCCCTTGAGACAGAACCCTGCGGATCTACACCTTCAGTGTCCCTCTTCCCGCTTCCCCGAGGCCACCAGAGCAGGCACATTTAATTTCCCTCGCTGGAGCTCAATCCCTTCATCCATACACTCTTTTCCGGTCTCTCCCCCTGAGACCGTTCACCGCGCCCGATTCTTATTTCTCCGCTCGTCTGGTTGTTATTTGTTCGCTTCTGCCCTTTTGAGGTAGAAAGGTAGGTCCCTTATTCCTTCCGGGCGGCCTAACTGGCCTCCACCTTTTTTTTCGCTCGCGGAGACGACGTGCCCATGTGTGAGTTCCCCTAGCACCCCCAAAAATGACGCCCTTCTGCGACGAGCGGAGTCCTGATGTCGCAGTTGCTTCGCAACACCAAGATCATTGTCGCCATGACTTAGACCGCCATGCCTTTTTTGCGAGATGAGACACTTGGGATACACGAACCCCTGTTTTCCTCCTGAATGTTCCTACCGCCGTTTTCACGTTCACTGTTCTTCTTTCATCTTCTTCGTGTCCCGTGACTCCTGTTTCGACCAAAGGAACCGATAGGTGATTTCCCATTTCGAATGGACGGCTTCCTTGGAAAAAACTACGCACCTGCCCTTCGACCTTATGCCTTTTCACAGATTAGCCTCAGAAGGGACCGTTAATAATGTCACCTGGGTCACTATCATTCCCCTCCCCCATAGAAACATGAAATTGCCCCCGCATCTTTATCGATTCTTGAGGATGACGTTGGCAAACTTTTTTCAATTTTCTTTGATCTGTTTCTGTTTTTCCGTCACGGTTTCCAAACTTCTCCCCCGTTTGTTGACGGCTTGACCGATTCTTCTCAACCGAAAAAGAGCATTGTGAGAAGCTTCTTCCTGTTTCTTCTCACTGACTCTCTTTCTCTGACGAGTACCTTACAAGTGTCCGGCCCCGTCTCATATCTTGGACTTGTTACCCCCACTGTTTGTTAAACGCATAGAAGATTGCCGGGGGTAATTAAAGTCTTTTTTTCTTAGCCACCAAACTCCTCCCTCTCCAAAACTTTTATGGACTGAGCCCTTTTCACTTAGGCCCATCCGTTGAAGCTTTGTGGGACAGATGGGCCCTTTTTCCGTCTCCCCCTCAAGCTCAACGGCGAAGATCTGATCTGACCCCCTTGTTTAGTAGTCGACCAGGTCCCGTAATAGTTTCAAGATGGTTTTTTGTAGTGCCCTATGGTCTATGATATGACCTTGGATCTTTCTTTCGCCTCTGCCATGCCACTAAATCCCCTATCGCCCTCCCCCTTATATCCTAGATGGAGGTGTTATACTCATCTCTTTTTCGACCTTCCCAAGCCCCTAATCGTCGCATCGCCAACCCTTTACCCAGCAGAACGCTCGGGAGCGCCCTGTCCTCCCTCAATTTCAGTCCTCCTATCTCATTGACGTTGTGGCCGGTTTGGTGACTTCTAATTCAGTTCCCACTATTCCTTGGCTTATTCTCGATTGTGTCTCCTTGGTCCACCGGTGCAGAGGGTCTACAGGTCCGTCTATCCTGCCCCTCCCTTTTACTCCCTACAAGACCAGCTTTTTGTGTGAACCGGGAGGAGGCATCCAGCACAAAAAAACCGGCGTAACTACCGCACGCGAGTATTCCTTCTCTTTTTCTCCTTGGGGTCTTCCACACGAAAATTCCGGCCTCCCCTCTCTGGTCGTATCAGGCACATCTTACCTTCGATCAGAGAGATGTCCATCTTCTTTTCCCTCTCTTTTTAGACCAGCCGTATTCGGCCCTCTCTTACACTTCCTATCCACTATATGTAGAGTCTATTAGTATTTCTTTTTGACGACCCAAGAGGGAGAAAGATCTCTCTTGATTTCGGTAGGCACGCTGTTGTTAGGGATCCAATACCCCCCTCCCCTTTTGTCACCAGTCTTTTAACTTTTCCCTCTTTCTTTTTCTTCCAGGGCCCCTGATCTCTGTCCCGTATACATCGCCGATGGTTCCATTCTCGCCACCGGCAATGAAGCCACTCCTGATCTGCTTCGAACTCGGGACCCCCCTTTTCCGCCGCCCCTACCCACTTTCTTTTTTGGTACTGTCACTGTGTTGGCGGGCTTTTCCTTAGTCGCTGCGGCGGGGTTTGTTCGACGGAGGAAGTCGTTCTCTTTGATTTGTAAAGATGTAAAAATTAATATGGCTCTTTTTCCCGATGGCGCCTTATGGTGGACCCTTAGTTTCCCCTCCTTGGTGCAAGGTCCGGAGAATGCAGTCCCCTTTTGCCCGACTAACCTTTGACTCGGGGTCAGAGACGGTTGACGAGGAGAAACCTTGGTACGGACGGTCGCGGTCAGCTTTTGACGTTGACGTTCCCCCTAACCCCCTTTGTTTTCACCCCCGGTTGGGCATACTGCCCCAGTCTTGAGCTACACCATTTTTGGGACTTTTGTTCGCTTGTTTGAGGATTTTCCTTTTTGTGTATTGTTCTTCCAATTTTTTTTGACACTGCAGGTGTCAGACTTCCTCTTGTCGCCGTGTAAGGCTTTCGTGTCAGGTTTCTGCCCTTTTAATTCCGTCTGTTCCGAAAGGTATAAACAATGACTTTTTTCCTGTGGTAGGGTGGCGGAGAAGAAGTAAGTCCTTTCTCCAACACCGCCTGAAGTTTCCGTTTTTTCCCCGGTTGATTTTCACTCCATCTCCTTCCCCCCGAACCTTATTTTTTTCATGGTAGTCGGGAACTGATCAAAACCTTTCTTCCCCTCTCTCCTGTTCTTTGGGTGGCTTGAAAGTCTTCGTCCTTTTCGCGCCCTGCTCTAGCCTCTGCCCCGGCTATCTCTCCCCCCCGATTTTATACTTTTGACAGGTCGATTCCCGTTGGCTTTCTTGTTCCCTTTAGATGGCTTGAACCCCTTGGTCCAGCTTCGGTCTTGTGTTTCCTCTCCTTGAAGTAATCACTGGAAGCATTCTCGCTTCAAAGCAACTGAAGTGTTTCCCCTTCGGACTGCACTGCCTAGCGGTGTTTTTCCAGGCTCCCATGTCGTGGCCGAGACGTTGAATGGTTCTAACGTTCGGGACCCAAGGGCATCTGGGTCGCGTGATTTTCCGGTGAAGCCACCCTCAGTTGAACAGTCTCGTAGCGAGAGGGGCATGGCGGTTGTTGGGTAGATTGGCCATCCGGTACGGTGGCGACACACCCCTGGGTTTTCCATTATGGGACTGCTCCCGTTCTCCTACTGGATGTAATTTTAAGGGTTGTCCAGAAGCGTCTTTCAGTTAATTCCATTGCAGTTCGTCTCCCCTAAGCAGCGTTAGGTTGAGCTTTCTCCCTTTCCTGGTGCCTTCAGTTCTTATTCCTTAACGTTTTTCTTTTTCGGGCGCCCCCTTGAGCGCGAGGATTTTCTTGCGTTTTGATTGACCCTCATTATCCGAGTTTCTGCCTTCCCCTTTTTCCCCTTTCAATCGAAGTTTTCCCCAATCCTCTCTACCCTTTTTTGATAATTACGATTGAGAACGCCTTGATAAGGCTGAACGATAAGGCTCCCTCCTTGGCCCTCACCTCTCCTTTTTTCATCCCTGATCTGACCCCGTTCTTTCCCCTTAATTCTTTTTGGAGATAACTTGCCCTCTAGAACACAGAAATTCTGATCCTACCAACCCCGTACACCGTCTCAAGTCGTCTCTTGGGAGCTCGCTCTTTACTTTCGAGATGAGTTGACGCATTTCCCCACTCTTTTCCCCGAAGCCATCCCGTTGGTTACTCCGGAGGCATTCCTGTCGCGCAGAAAACCCACCTGTTTGGATGAGCTCTTTGCAATCTACATTTTTCATGAAACTCACCCCCCCCCCCCGCACCGCTCGACTCCCCGCCACATTTTCCTTGGAGGAGGGATTCCCCTGTAAATCCTCATCACCCAAAGTTCTGTTTTTTTACGATCTCCCAGCCGTCGTAGTAGACTTCAGTCTCCCAAGTTTCTACCCCCCCCAGCCCCCTTTTCTTCGACTGCGGTCATTGAAGACAGTTGCTTTTCCTTGTCATGGTCTTTCATCTTATTTTCGCTGCTTGCGGGTTTGCCTGCGACCCCCCAGTCAAGGCCCTCTTCCATTCTCCTGGTAGAATTGCTTCATTTCGGGAAAAACTTACCCAACTTTTTCACGACCTTTTTTCGCACTTCGTCCATCTTCTTCTTTTCAATTTCAGGATGACGAGCTTCCTTTTCCTTCCGTTCGATAGTTTACTTCTCCCTCAATCGACCCTGAACTCTGCCCTCGGTCCACTTTTTTTCCTTCCGTGTGGTCTCGTTGTCCAACCAACCTCTTGATGGTTCAATGTACTCGTCGGTCCTTGTTCCCCCCACACGGAACACCTTAAAGTGGGGCGGTGTTTGCGGCAGCTCCCCCCCCCCCCGAACAAGCTTGTCCACTGTCCGTTGTCTCCCCAGAACGTGTGTCCAAATCTCAAAGAAGTACGTCTAGCAGGCTTTGCCCGGCTCTCCCCTACACCCCTCTCTCCCGCTCCGTATGTTCCCACCTGCTTTTCCCCGCACTTTGCAGGTTAGCTTTGATTTCATAAAGGCATGAAAATCCTAGAGATAAATAAGCCGCCACTTATTGAGTCTGATGGTGACTTTGAGTCCCCCCCTTTCCTGGCGACGTAGGCGAGTCCTGATTTCCATTTTCGCCTGCGGTCCTTGAAAAGACGTTTGAGCATTTTGAGACGCGGTCCCCGTCCCCATCGCACCTGGTATTGTCTCCGCTGCGCCTGAACTTTGGCCCCTCTTTTGCACGACCTCTTAGTTCAACCTCCCCGCGATTTTTTTCTAGCTTTTTTAAATTCTCAGTAGCTGAGCACCCTTCCCACCCCCTCCTTCCCCCTATTTTAGCGTCCTCCCTCCTTTTTGGGGTTCCAACCAAGAACACTCCCTCGATCGACGCGCCTGCGCCAGATCCTCATTGCTGAAGTTTGGGCGGTTACCGAGGGTGGCTCCCCCCCTATAGATCCATTGCCTACAGAGTGGGCAGTTTCGTCATGTTCTTTGGGATCGATCTTTATCCCAGTTCCCGCGGCTTTTTTTACAGTTCCCCTGGATCAGGACAAGCTTTCTGTCGAGTTCAAAACCAAGTCTTTTCCGGGCGAGGCGGACGACCTCCCCCACTTTCCCTCACGGCGAGATGTCACTCGAGGTCTCCTTGTTGGTCCCCCTTCACTCTACCTATGATAAGTTTTTATTTTGGACGCTTACCGATAAAGGTTTGGCAATCTTCTTCCCCCCCCCCCTTGTTTTGTTTCGTCAGTCCTCCGGTCCGTTCCTCTCTTCCTCTGCGAGTCGAGGCTTCATGCTCTGGTTTTCTCCCACCTGAGTGTAAGGATTGAAACTCCTTGTGACCCGTGGTTGATTACCAGGTCTATATCTTTACCCACTGTTGGTCGGGTACAAACGCTCGGTCTTCTCGTGATCCTGTGCCCCTTCTCATCCCGGGCTTCCAGATCGAGCCACCGTGCCAGACTTCCCCTCACCTCGCATCCGGGTGGATGAGAGAGGCCATTTTTCCCCGGCACGAACTAAGAGGCCTAAGTAAGGGCCTTATGGTTTCGCTGCGCATTTTTGGGCCGTCTCGGGCTTCTTCGGTTTGTTTTCTGAGTTCTTCCCCGTTGTAGCGCTGTCGCTGGTGTAGATAGTTTTTTCTTTGGCTTGACGGACTTGTGCCGTCTTGTGTCTCTTTTGTCGTTGTCCCCTTGCGAGTGTTCCCGCCGATGGATGCCCACTGTCCTTTCTCGTCGTAATCAGTAAAGCTGCCAACAAAGCTTGGAGACGGAATTGGGTGCCTCTGGACCCAGTTCGTTCACGTCCGCGGCTGTTTAATCTATTTTACTTCTCTCACTTGCCGCTTAACGGTTGCTTCCCTTCCTTTTTCCTCTACCCAGCTTGATTTTAATCCCTTGAGCGGTGATTTATTGATTGTCCGTCGTGATTTGATGAGCGGCTTCCCATGGACGCATGCGTGGAACGCAGGGTTGTAATCTTCTTCTCCTTTGGCGCCGTCCGTTGTAAGGAATCCGAGTCTTTCTCGGTCTTCTCAGGTGTTTCTTTGAGTCCCTTCTCCCCCGATTGGGCGGCGACGCAGTCGGTCTCAACACCGACCGAAGTATTTTTGGACCTTTTTTTTCTCTTCTACCGTCTGCCCTCCCTAGTCCTAGTTGGACCACGGTCTTTCCCAGCCCTTACTCGCTCACCCGTTATTTTTTCCCTCAGGTCCTGTGAGATGGTTCTTGGACTATTTGCGCGACCCGCCTTGGTTGCTGTTTCGTTCAGCCTGCCCGGCCTTCCATCTTCTTAACCATCGTAACTTTGCTTTCCCCATGTCCCAGGGTTTCCCAGGTAAGATGCCTTTCACCCCGTCCGAAACCTGGGGTCCTTTCCCCCCCGATGGTCTTTCACTAAAATTATTTTTTGGGTGCAGAGTTATAGATCCCCTTCCGCAGCAAACCCCATCCCCCCAGACTTGGCCCGGCCCCATAGTCCGTTTATTTGAATGACAAGCGCCGAGAGAAGAAGTGTAGTGGCCGTTGCTTAACACATTTTCTGATCGTCTGGCAGGGCTCTGCCCTTTCCGTCTACCAATTTCCTTTTTTCTGTTTTATCTTATTTCAGTTGCAAGGACTATTAAAGAAGAAATTGTCCGTTCTCTGGTTCCTTGTTTTGACGATTGGACCCTTCCTGATGTGTCTTCTCACAACCTTCTTTCCCCTTCCTGGTGCCGTCCGCCTGGAGGAAAAAGGTTCTTCTTTCACTCTGCGGGCGTAAGTTCACGGCGTTGCTTGCCCAGGCCCCAGCCTTCGCCCCCCAAGCCCAGTTCGAACTGTTGATATGTTTTTCCTTTTTTCGTCGGGGCTGTAGTCTATGTCTCCGTCGAGGAGTTACAGTCAATTTCCTATCCTGATTATCTGCTTATTAGCCCGGCTCTTTTTCACGCGTTTTATGGACAGCGCATTCCTCCCTGATCGAAGTGGGCGTTTACAAGTAGAGATTCTCTAACAAGTTGTTGTTGTTTTTTTTTATTCCCTGCGCACAACAGATCATGATGAAACTCTCCAGCCCCATCTTCATGATCCATGCCATCCCTATACCCCATATTTTGAAGATTCTGAGCACGTCCCCTCTTCCCCTCTCCCTGAGGAGATCAAGCTTTAATCCTAAGCCGAAAGAGGCTTTTTCCGAGCGACTTTTTTTTGTCCCCTCTCTCCACTTTTTTTCACCATTCTTTCTAACAGAGATTTTCATTCCCCCTGGCCTTCCCGCCTGGGACGCTGCCCGACTGCTAACGGACTAAACTGCTTCCTCCTTGGCTGCATCACCCTTCCATTGCCCCTCCCCCGGGTGGATTCCTTCCGGCACTGAAAAATAATTTCGGAAAAATCTGACAACTTGACCCCCCCCTGCACATGCTCTCGGCCGCCCCTTTCTTTGTATGAGCGTCCACCCCTCATTAAGTGCTACCAACAAAAGAGCCATTGTCCGCGCTCGCAGAACTTCCCTTTGCCCTAGAGAAATCCCGCTTGATCCACTGCCTAATTCGCGCATCGACCTAGGTCCTTCTCCCGCCTCCTGCCGGTCTCACGTCTGTTTCTGTAAGATATTACGCTGCTGAATTTATTTCTCTCTTTTCTTGATCGACCAATAATTTGAACCCATATTGAATTTTCCCGTTACGGTCCCTTTGAAAACCTCCTCCAAACTTTGTCCTCGTTAGAAAGGACCCTCATTTCGCATATTTAGGCTTTCTCTCTCTGCTCAAATTTTTTCCTTCTCTCTCGGACGATTTACCGTCATTCTCAGGAAATGATGGTTTTTTTGAACATTTATGATCGTTAAGTGCTTTCGTGTTCCCCCCTCGCTTTCCAGTAATCATATAAATACCCGGTTCCCACCAAAACGGAACTTCTCGTTTTTAGAGACCCTTTCACTTGCCGTCGACCCCCACCTTTCCCCCCACGTCGCCAAGTGTCCTTCCCCTCTGACCCTGAAGTAAGCGAGCCTCTCCTTCCACTCCAGGATTCCTCCACGTTTTCTCACAAGATTCACTTGTTTAACACTGCGGTTCCACTCACTTGAGGGAGAAGGTTTGTGCTCAAGAGAACTCCCGGCCCTAAGCGCTTCCCACCACTCCTCCCCCACCTTGAGGTATCCCTCAAAGCTGTAGTCTCAGGTTCCACCCCGAAGAGTCGCCCTTTCTTCGTTATCGAGTCAAGCGCGCCCGATAAGATGTTCCTCTTTCCCGCTTCGGTAAATCGGCACTCTTTTTCTGGTTTTCCTTCTGGGACTATCCCAGCTGATCCTGACCGGGCCTCTTTTTTTCAATCCCCCTAGGCCAGGCAAGATGCACACTCGGTGCGCATCTTTTCCTCCAGCTTACTTTGTTTCTTTCCCTTCATCTCATCTCGCACCAGCTTCACGCCTTTTCCCCGTCTCCTTCCGCCCCCCTCGCCAAAAAGCCCCCCACGCAGCGTTTCCCTGAGACGACACTCAGCCCTCCTTCCGGCGTGATTTCCTGTTTTCCGAGGGTGTTATCTCCTCTTCTATCCAGGCCCCCGATACGCTCGTTCCGTTGCTAATGGAAGGTTTTTCCTCTGGATTGCCTTTTATTTCGTCGCCAGAGCAGGGTTCCCTCTGCTTCGGGCACCCTGGATGTTACACCCGAACCATTTTGACCTTCCGGAGTTCATATCGCCAACACTGTTCCCGACTTACCCAGCGTTCCTCCTCACCATCCTGAGCCCTCCTCTCTTTTCGACCCCCTGCTGGGTAACCCAATGAAATGATCCTACGCCTCTCCATTTTTTCTCTCAGGGTCCCCGTTCCCATCTCTCCAGTGCCCTCCTGCTCTCTATTTTCATCCCGTTTGTGGATATCCTTGAGCCCTCCCCTTTCCGGGGCCTTCCGCCGCTGGCGCTGCGTGGATCCTTGCTAGTGTTACTCCCCTTGGGTCCTCTCCTCTCAATCTTTCTTTTCTTTTCCCTTTTTGTCTTAGACCTGTTGGAGATATCCTAACGTTACAGCTGTGGTGTTATAGAGTTTTTTCCGGGTTGTTCCGGCAGCTTACTGTAGACTCTTTCCCCCCCCTTGCAAAGCCAGCTCCTATCCCCCCCTTCTCTCCCCCGAAATCCTCTATAGGCTTGATGCGCTCTCTTCACTTCACCCCCTCGTCCCGTCCCGTCACACTCATAGGACGAATTCTAGGTATGATAGCTGGCGTGGCTGAAGTTGATTTGCGATTTCCTGCTCCTTTTTCGCTGCTGACGATTGCGCTTATGCTGTACTTCGCCTTCACCTTCCGATGGAGATCTCCTAGGCGCTCGGTTGCCCGTTCTTTTGTCTGGCGGGTGAGTGTCCTGTCAGGAGCAGTTCAATGTCCAAAACCCCTTCTTTTCTTTCCTTGGGTACTTTCTTTTTTACTCGCAGCACCCCATTGTCTTTCCAGGCCCGGTCCTTGCCGCTTGACACTTCGTCTTCCTCCCCCCGTTCCCGCCTCAGGTTGTATTAGCTACAGCTTCTCAGGTGGCGTTGAAGGTTTTTGGTTTTCTCCCGGTAGCTTTTTTGTCCCGGCTTCCCTCGGAGTTTTTAACCGTTTTTCTCCTCTCCGCTTGCAATTGTGTAATGAATCTCGTGCTTTGGGGGTGGGGTGTTTGGTTTTTGATTTCCAATTTTAGGATTTCCCACTTCTTGGCCGGGTTCGGGGTGTTGCTCTCAGAATCGTTCCCTGAACGTACCCACCGCCCGCCCCGTTCCTTTTTTTTTTTCCTTTTTGCTAAAGTATTTTTTGTTTTAAAAAAGGCCAATCCTGAAAGTTTTCCCCCCTTCCGTTTCCGAAATACTTGATCTTATCGAATCCCTCCGTTTTGCGATGTGCTTGGGGAACTCTTCCCCTCTTTTCTCCACCGCTGGAGGACCTTCTATCTAGGAGCATGACTTTTGACAGCTTTTGACCTTTTTCTTTATCTCATTTAGCTTTTTCTAACTGAAGTCACCTTCGCTCCCAGTAACTCCCTATGGTATTTCATGCTTTTCGCCGGTTGCCAGCTCCGCAGCGACCTTCTTTTTCTTAATGAACCCGCGCCAGCCTTCCCTTCCCCGGCTGCCCTATCGATGCCAGTAGTTTGGATTTCCTTGTCTCACCCACTGGAGGTAGATCTCAATCTTCAGGGCGGGTCACGGTAGAGTTTTGCACGCACTTGGTTTAGGTTAGGTACGTAAAGTTGAAGTCAACTTCTTCCCGTGCGAGCTTTCCGTGTCTTGTTTTTTCACTCGTTGTGTCATACGGATGGTCTTCTCTCTTCTGGTTCATTAAACAAGCGGTTCTAACGGATGGTGATTCGGGTTCTTTATAGGTCATTTACTTTCTTCGTCTGTTGCTTTCAGCTGTCCTTCTTCTTCAGACCGGCCCCAGAGCTTCTCGCCCCCTAAGCATCTTTAGCGGCGCTGGTATGCTGGTCTACGGTCGTCAGTCGTCCCTTCAGTTTTCTCCTTTTTTCTTTCTCCCCTTCATCGGTGCCGAGCTTGAGTCCTCTTCTCTTTTTTCTCTGATGGATCCCTTGTTCTCAATAAGCATTTGTCGCGTTTGCAGTTAGGCTCCTGAATCCACAACATTGGAGACA
>Ga0179593_1281863_pt1 | contig 12863 bp, 7 predicted proteins | sample CZODoug2_1_08_16_FD_185931 | JGI IMG/M metagenome (GOLD analysis project Ga0179593, IMG submission 185931) | Vadose zone soil fungal communities from Angelo Coast Range Reserve, California, USA - CZODoug2_1_08_16fungal (PacBio error correction) | ecosystem: Environmental > Terrestrial > Soil >... | reverse complement strand
GCCCTAATGCTCCCTTAGTCGCACTACTCTTCGCCTTGAGAGGGTCTCTCCGATCGACCCACCCCGCTATGTGTAGAGAATGCATACTTCTAACACCACCAGGCTTATCGAAGTGCGAAGCTTTTTCTTTTTAAGTTTTCCCCCAATCTTGCTTCCGTCTGTCAGCTTCCCTCTCCCTCAGGACCGGTAGCGCGGTATTAAAATACGGTAGAGGCCGCTCTTTGGTAGATGGAGTCCCCCTGAGATTTTTGGACTTCTTTTTCTTTCCTTTAGAGGTGACTCCCCGTTAGTCACTTTCGGGTAGGCGGAATGATGACGTTTGTTTGGGAGATTCTTTTTAGTCAACTTTGACAGAGTTTTTCCGCCTTTATACCCCCCTCAGCCCCACTCACCCCCTTGGTTGTCTTTAGTCTCTGACGCAGAGCGAGTTCCCTTGTTTTTTTTTTTTTTTTTTCTCTTTTTTTATGTTTAGCTCTCTATGCGGTCCCCAGACTTTCTTGCCGGTCCCCTGAGTTCTGAGGTTCCACAAGCTCCGACTAGCGTTTTTCACTTGTCGGCCCTTTTCTTGCCATCTTTCCTCTTTCTTTTGGTCTTCTTTTCACCTATGCCTCCAATCCTTCCCACTTCCTGAAAAGAAATTTTAATTCCGCTCTCCCGAAAGAAAACAAGTCGTACGAGAGCGTCTTCTCATGGTATGTCCTCACCTCTTTTTTACACCGGTTTCCCCACTCTCTTCTCTTCCGTCAGATAATCTTGAAGTTGTCTAGATAAAGGCAATTAACACGCCCTCGATTTTCTTGGTTCCAAAAAATTTATTTTACATTTTTGTACGATTTCCTCTGCTCACGCATGTCTGAACTCCTCCCCAAGAACCCCACCCCCAGCACGTAAAGTGAAAACGGCACTGCTTTCCTCCCTAAAGACGATTACCTTTCTTGTCTTCTTCCCCCAGACAATTTTCTGAGGAAATTCACATCCCAGTTAAGGGACTGGGCTGTTTTTGTGTCTAGGTTTTTCCCTTCCATTCCCCTCTCCTCCACCGGCCCTGTCCTAGTGCTGACCGTGTCGGAATGCACTCTTTCGTCGATGTCCAGTGTTCCCCCCCCCCTTTTCCCATTCTTTCCCTCTCAACAAATTCCTCCCCCTTACATTTTTGTCAGCACTTTAACCCGGGCTTTGTGGCCAGTCGCAGGCGCGCCTCCGCCATTTTATTGACTTTTCCTTTTCCGGGTGGGGACTCTTCTCCTTCGACCTCCCTCGTCCGAACCTATCTTTTCTGCCGAATGCGCCGTTGTTGGGTTTTTTTCGTACCCACCCTGCGGCGGCGATCCCTGGACTTTCGTATGTTGAAGCCAAAATAAGTACCTTTTCTGTATCAACTACCTTCGCAAGTTTGGCATCGCCCCCAAGCTGTTCCGTAACCACCTTCCGACATGGTCTAGTATTTAGTTTTTCTTCCCTCGAGTAGTCATCGGTTTCCGTTTGGTTATGCTTAGCTTTTGCACGCCATTAGGCATTATCCCCCCCCCAAGGAGGTCACTTCCTTTGGATAGGGATAGTCTGTTCAGTATTCCCGAGTCATGATTCCAAATAACCGCCGTCCTTTCTTACCGAGCCTTTACAGTTACCCGAAAATTAGGATTCCCCTTTTTTCCAACGACCTTCCATATCTGCTTCTTCAATACTCCAAATGTCGCGTGCAGGGATCATAACATCGAAGCCGTGACACATGACGAGAGTCTGCCCCCCGATCGCCGTTCCTTCCTTTTCTTTTGTGCTTAGGGGCCTTTTTTTCTTGGAATCCCCTGGGTGGTCCAAGATCCATAAGTTCATTCTACTAGGCTGTGCGTCAGAGTAAAGGCCTAGACTCTCATGCAGGTCGATTCCTTGATCTCCTTCGCGAACCCCCTAGTTATACACAGAACAGCCACAGCTTTCCGTCTTGGTAGCGCCTAGCACCCCCCGCCGGTGATAACCTTTTAAGCCGGTGATTACCCAATTGACAGACGCCACCCAAGACTAGAGCGACTGTGACTCCTCCGTTGGGTTGTTGTCGCCCGGTCTCGGATCCTTTCCCCTGGACAGTTTCTTTCGCAGAACCTGATTCCCCCTGTGAGGCTTGTACCCGGCCGTTTGTTTAGGGATTCCTCGAAGAAGGCGAAATCCTTCGTTAGGGTTATGGTGTTTGTAACGATGTTTTCCCGATAAGCATAACTCTTGAGCGCATTTCATTGATGATGTCTTATTCCCTGTTCGACTTTCTTTTCCCAAGCGCTACTTATTCTTTTTTTATGATTCTTTTCCCAACCTGCTGACCCTCATTAACGAATACCTTGACACGGTATCCCTTCATCTCTTCAGCCTAATCATTATGACCCCCTCCTTTAAATCCTGACACGTCAATTCGGTTTTTTTTACAAGAGACACCGACAGAATAAGAGAATTGCCTTCCCCCATTCCCCTCATGGATTTTGTCCTTAGTCCTCTGGACCGTGCCACGGTTCGCTCTCTGCGGTTTCCCGACTTCCGATACTCTCCCCCGTTCCAGGAACCTGAGGACCGTTGTTCTTCCCCCAATTTTCGCGCTTGAACGGCCACGCTTCCTCTCATATTGTGTCCCACTGATTTTGCAGGCATACGGCTGTTGGAACACTTATCTTACTTTATTCCCACACTGAAGCCCGCTTCATCCTCTTTCCCCCTCCAGATGGGTGTTCGCCGCGCTGGTCATGGCGAATTCCTCCTCACAGTCACACCCTCTTTGCTCCTATCTATCAACAAGAACCAGTTCCATCGGCGGGTTGGCATCGTACTTTTTCTCCCCCCCTCTATGATTGGATGGAACGTCTTCATGGCCCTAATGATCCTTCGTTCATTTTTCTTTTTCGCGCGCGATCGATGCATGGCTCTCTTACGCCCGACCTCGACAGTCGTAGGGCCTTCCCCACCGGAAGAAACTTTCTCTCATTCAGTCATCCAAGTGTGATAAGTTTTCTTCCAGATGCTTTTCTGCAAGGGATAAGTACTTTCCCAAAACGGCTCTGGCGAAAGGTCTTTTCTTCCTCGACCCCCTCCCGTTGCCCCTGTTATCCACTTGTGGGTAACGTAGAGTAGATAGTTTTCCCAAACGCCACGCTGATAAGTCTTATGTTTTTTCCCGTTGCACCCGCTGTTGGCTAATGATAGTCGCATAGCATTTTATGGGCGGCCTTGTCGCCCGGTCCTCCCCTTCGCCCGGCTTCCTGTGATTGGCGCAGGTTTGACCCGCCGGCCTGGTCTGATCCCCCTGTACCCTTGGACTTCTTTGTCTGTGCCATCTTAACTGACCCACTACAAGCTTACTCTCAATTAACAGGGGAGCCGGGTCCCGTCCTGTTTACTCTGTTCCGTTGATTTTTGGGTGTCCCCTGAACAATTTTCCGCTCAAAGAAAAGGGCGGTTCCCTTCACTCCGGTGTACCTTCTTTAGTACTTTGTTGGGGGGACATGCCTTTTTTTTTTCTATGTGCCCAGTGCCCGCCCCGCGATAGTCTCATCGTTTTATCTATTCTTTTCCAATGCCCGATCTCCCCCAACCCCAACAGCCCATCCCCAGATTGGCACCTCCCTCCTTTGAAAATGTACGGCATATGTGCTCCGTTTTATTTAAACCCTTCCGTCTTGACTAGGAATTAGAATTATTATGCCCCCCCGGTCCCTTATTTTGACTCTGGAAGGATTTCCAACGTTGGGTGGCGGCTCTGCCTGGACTCAGACATCCTTCCCTTCCAATGCTTTTCCCGGTTCCTCCCCCTGCCAATTTTTCTCGCGTACCCTGGGGCCGTTTTTGAGCCTTTTTCCCATGTGACTTTCTCAATTTTGTGACACGCCGAAAGCTCTTCCCCTTGGTGACCCGGCTTAGCCCCCTATAAACGGCCATACCTTATCAGAGCTCGATCCCCCGCGTGTGCCGGAAACAACATCTTTCTTCTTCTTGCCATTGAGGTCGCAGTTTTACAGACTTTTTCATATTTGCAGTTATTTGCAAAGCCGAGATTCCGCTGTGCCTCGCCGGAGCTTTTCCTTCTAATTGAGGTCCTCCTACTGTTCCATAAGTCATAGTGCGATAACTGATCCTCCAACCCTCACCGGTTCTCGTGCACGCTATCACATCCGTTTTATGATCTCCCTGTTTGGTGATTGTGCGTTCTTTATTTCGCGGGTCTCCCAAATTACGAAAGTTCTCCTTTTCCCCCTCTGTTGCGACCGTCAAGTTTTTGACCGCGGTTACCCCGGGACTTTGCTACAAGCTCGTCTTTCGAGACGAGCACTTCCGATTCCCTCTTTTGCTGATATAGGAGCGCCGGCGTACGCCCCCGACAGAATGATGGCGGCTTTGTGTGAGCTTTTTTTTCAACGATAGTTCGCTGCAACGAGGTCTTCCTCGGTTTGTGCTGTCTATGTCCCCTTCCCAATCTTTTCGAGTGGTGTTGAGTCCCTGGTGCAGCTCAATCCCCTCTAAATAAACCCCTAAACGCCGACACCACCCACAACCCCCCACCCATCAACTCCAACATATCCACACTTACCTCTCACCATACCCCCGCCCACAACGCTGACCACAGTCCCGCGCTACCAGTCTCACAACCCCAGACCCATCATAGACCACACCTCGACCGCCCCCGTTGCAACGAACCAACGTTGTACTAGTCTGTCCAAGTTCCCAGATCTTCCGCGATTTATGTCGCCTTTGGAGAGTCTGTTTCAGTCCGCTCTTTTTTTTTCCTTTGATCGATCTTCCGCCCCTTACGGCCGATTTGCTTGCGTGTTCGTTGCAGCGTTGGTTTGTGGGCGCTTTATTTTTCTCGCTATCACCCCCAGCGTTTTTTTTTCGCTCTGTACAATCACGCTCTTTATAGGAAGAGGTGCGCGCCATTTGTTTTTCCGGGATCTCTTCCACCTTTGTTGTTTGTTGCTAATCTTCGCTTCTTAGACCCACTTCTTTTCCTCCCCCTCGATCCCGCGCTTCCGGTTTTCCAGTTTTTGAGCGCAGGACCACTTCTTTGAGTTTTTGAGTTGCCTGTTGTGGATTAACGTTCTGGCTACCCCCAACAAAAGGCCGCTTTGCACGCGGGCGCACCGTTTGTTTGCGGGGTTCCCCGGGTGAACCAAGCGGTTTCTCCAGTGATGATGCCCCAGTCCCCCCTCGTGCTAGCACGGGAGGATGTTGGTGGGGGAGTTGACGGATCAGTGACGCAGGCGCTTGCGTTTTTTTTTGTTTTTTCTTTTGAATTCAGCGACTGATTTTATCCCGTTTACTGCCTTTTTGCATGACTGCCTTTCCCCTTGCCGTTATAGCCACTTCCTCTTCTCTTTTGAGACAGAGTAAATGATTGCGGGGTAGGCGTTGATGACGCCGTACTTTTGGGCGGCTCATTTTGGAGTCAGAGGGGTACTCGCAATAACCTTCACAAGATCCTTTCCTGACCCCCCTCCACTCCTTCCTATCATCAAGCATAAAAACCCTTTCGTACTTTACAGCTCTTAGTTTTATGTAGTCCCTTTTTATGCGCGTTCCCGTGTTAGAGATCTTCCCCACCCTTTCGTCTTTTTTTTTCCCCTTCCCTTTCCCGCTGCCTGGTTCTTTGCACCGGTCACTTATAGCTCTGTTGCATCTGCAGTTTGGTTCCACCAGAGTCACACTGCAGCCCAGTTCCCTTTCCCACAGGTTTCCCGGCCCTGTCGTTTTTCTTCTTTCGCGTTTCGCCCCGTCTGGTTTCTCTGTGGTCCCTTTGAGAACTATTTTTTCTCCTCCCAAATAATCCACAGTTGCCAACGCACCTGCCAGGTTCCCTCAAAGCGTCCGCGCTGAAACATCACGACGGTCTTTTCATATCTCAGTCTTACAGGTGTGTAATTAACGTTCCCCCCCCCTCTCTCACGGAACATATGAAGAGTGTTTATGACCGTTATTTTTCATCATGGAGTCGCTCCGAAACCTCCACTCCCGCAAACCCGCGCCGAAGTTTTTTCCGTGGTCCTTCTAACTGATCCATCAACCCGAAATCATCTGAGGAGTAACACAAATTGAGTGTCCACCAGGTCTTGCGGTTCCTGTTTTTGCATGGCGAAGACCAAGACCATCCCCTGAACCCCCCAGAACCGTAATTCTCCGTTCCAACTTCCAATTGACCATGAATTCGTATTTCCAAAAATTAACCCTTTCCCGTTCTTTGCTTGCTTACCCGCCAAGTCTTTCTTCCCAAGGGAACTCCCATAGTTACGGGGATTTGCATGGAATCCTTTTTTTATGAGGAGGCCGGCAAAGGGGCTCGATAGCACTAGGCGCGGTATATCCTCGTTTCGTAATGACCTCTTTTCTAAGTTCGTCTGAATAGGTTGGCTACCCCGCTCCCCTCTTTTCCCCCGTTCAACATGACTCCCCTCTCATTTTCTATGCCCCTTTCACAATGGGAGTTGTCCCTACGGGGGTCCACTCCCCGCTTGACGGTACCATGCCCTGGTTTGGCGGGGACAGAGTCTACATGGCGAAGCCGCGTTCCAAGGCTTTCGCCGACAGACGCCGTTGTCTTGGTTTTCCTCCCACCGGACTAGGGCTGCTCCTGCCTATGAGAGATGAGAAAAACCATCCAAGTCCCTTCTTCGATTATCAATCCCTTTTTTCCTTCGCGGTTAGGCAACCGTGTCCCGCGTCCCAACTTCCCCTCCTTTGATGACTCTTTAGGTGAAAGATTTATGTGATAAATCCCCCCTTAGTTTTTCTGTTCGGAGATCGTCCATTTCAAACGCAGCTGGCGATTCAACCCCTTTCCTTTCCGGCAGTTTGATAGGGATAGCGTTATATTTTAAGCGCAGTTCGCCTTTTCACCCAAAATACGCGATGACATTTCCTCTTCCAAACTTTCCCTTTCGTTCCCCCATGGCTTTTGCGAACAATCGTTCCTCAGAAAAGCGGGCGTTCGACCTCCACCCTGCCTGGCGTTTGCCTCCACCTCTCAGACCCAGTTTCCCACTGTATCCAGGCTTCCTTCGAGTAATGATTTGATCTGGCCTGGGTTCGCTTTTTTTTGCCCCAGAATACATCAGCCTCCCTCCCTGATTTTTTGTCGTTTTTTCCCGATCCACCATGACCCGCCCGCCATCCTGCAGGCTTATGTTTAGGTCCGCCAACTTTATAAAAGTCAACAAGGCTTGCATGCCTTTTCTGACCTCCCGCAACACCGCAGGTTTCACGATAGAATTCAAGCCGTTCTTCCTTCCAGCTCCCACCCCAAAGAACCCTCTATCCACTCCTCGTTGTGTTTTGTTTTATAGATTTTTCCTTATTTTGAAGGCTTTCCTTTCTCCTCCGGGATTACATTTACTGGCTTCCCAAAGGGGATTTGGTTTTTCATTTCGCCCGACAATCCTCTTAAGTTGTTGGTTGATATTCTTGGTTGTCGAGCCGAAACCTTCTTGAGCGTTTTTCTTTGGCGATGTCATTTCCGCGGCGAACTCCCGAGGCCTGTAGGGATTTTTTAGTCAGTTTTCAACAACAAAGTAGGCCCCATAATGAAACATCCTAAAGACGTCTCTATTTCCTTCGATCGTGTTTTTTAATTCTTTTGCGCTCTCGGTTTGTCACTTCTTCTCTTTGATTTTACCTCCATGGTGGTTAGGTCCGAACGCCTTTTGCTTCGGTAAAAGGAAACCGTTGTTTTAACTCCCTTTTTTCTTCTGACGGTCACTGCGCTTTCCTCTGCGAATCTTGGATTTTGCCAGCCTCGGTCGCTTTGGAACTTTTCCCCCCTATTACCCTACATAGCCCCTTGACGACGTGTGTGTTCTCTGCCTTCTTCCGAGGTTCATGGAGCCTCACCTTATACAACTCCACCGTTTGTCAGAATCCCACCGAAAAGCCCCAGTAGTTAATTTTTCTCTTAAAAGTTTTTTTGCCTATGAATCACTACTGCTTCTTGGGTCTTATCCTCTTACTGGACGTGGATGGGTCTTGATCCTTTTCGATCCGAGCCGCGCTCTCCGTGCCGTGTTGTTTTCCCCCAGCCCAAAGTCTACTTCTTAGACCTCCTCATGTTAGGAGTCTCTTCGCCCCGTTCCCCTCCCGTTAACCTTTGCATGGGTTCACGCTGTCCGGTTGGCGAAGATTGTGGCCAAAGCACGGGTTAGCTTTTTGCTGACCCCTGTTTTTGTTGCGGTTTCCGTTTTAGCCCCCGTTATCCTCCTGGGTAGACTTTTTTCACGGTCCTCCTCCGAAGTTTTCCCAATTCATCCTCGACTTTTCCGGGGCTCGTCGAGTCCCGGCCCTGTTTTTTCAGCCTTTTTTTTTTTTTTCAGAACCCCACCTTCCCGGAAAGAACCTCAACTCCCCAGGTGCTTTCCTTTCCTCCCAGGATCTTTTTTTTTTTTAAGCACCCATAAAGGTGAAGACCTTTCTTATGGAGAGTAATCTAATGAGGCAGTGTTTGTTGGTCTCTTTATAGTTTTTTTTTATTTATGACCGGTCTTTAGACAGGATGTCTCAGCGGCGCGTGCCTGTACCTTTTGACGCATTTTTTTTGTTTTTTAACTCCGACCCTTATTTTTTTTGGATGATGACGTTGTAGAGAGAATTCCCTCTTCCACTCCCCTTCTCTTTCCTCTCCTTTCCTCTCTTCCTAGGCACACTCCCTCTTTAGCTGGCCCATTTCGCCTTTGTGACGAGTTTGCGTTCTCTTGATCCCTTATTTCTTTGAAGACGTTGATTCTTGAGGTTTCCCCCTTGACCAATCCTCCCCTCCTTTTTTTTGGTCCAGCTTTTTTCAATCCGGCTCCGACCCCCTGGGATTGAGATGGTCGCTTTGACACGTTCAAGACATTCGTGGGACCCTCCAGTCCCCGTTGTCAAAGAAGTCTAGCGCCACCCCACAGGAACGCTCGGTTTGGTTCGACAAATCCAGTTTCCCTTGGTTGTGCTTTCTATGATCGGCGTCGCCTTTGTTGGTTATGTCCTCGAGCCAAAAACCCCCTCCCCTTTCCTCGCTACCCTCCCTCAATACCCTTTTCTCACCACTCCGTTCAATCTGAGTCTTTCTGAGGACCCCCCCCCATAATCGACCATAGACCTTCCAAATTTTTTCTGACCGGATTTGTGCATCCACCGCCATTGAATATCCTATGGCCTTTTCTCCCTATACTGTTCCTTTTTTTTCTGAAGCTAATACGCTTTTGCGCCCTAGGTTTTTCCTTTTCCTTGTTTCGATTGTTAGCCTCCATGGATATGAGGTTTTTGTGTATGACTGTTGAACCCTTACCTCCTTGTCTACTAATTTTCGACGGGTCTTCCGATCTTTCTCCTTCCCCCTTCCCTTTTGTTGAGGATAGCTATCCCGCGACCACGGCGCGCACCTTCGATCTCAAGCGCCTGATTTTACTCTCTCACCCACCCCAAAGTTTTTGATTTAGTCATCGTCCCCAACAGGCTTCACCTGAAGTTTTTTTCGTCCTTGGCGGTCTTTCGGGGCTCAGGTTAACAATGAGTTCTGAATTATGCTCCACGTCCCTAGAAGAGGCATTTTCTGAGAGGGTAAACCAAGCCTTCCTTTCTCCTTTTTTGTACGATGTCTTTCTTCTTCTTCGACCGCGCTCAAAGATTTTCTCCTGTCTCCCACCCCAGGTGTACGACAGTTGGTCTTGTTTTTTTCTATGAATTTTTCTCTCTCTCTGGGATGAAACCCCACTTCCCGAGGTGAGAAGAAGTACTCCCCTCCCCTCCACTGCTTTCTTGCTTCTTCTCGAGAGTTCCGATGACGGGTGACTCGATTGTACTCCGCCGGTCTTGTGTGTACACGTATTTGCGTTTTTTTCCCCTCCCTCGAGGGAACCACGGGGCTTCCCCCTGATTGTCCATCTTTTTCCTTCGGTTTTTGTTTTTTTGCTTTCAATCTGCCCTCCCTCACCCCTTTTTCCAAGCCTGCCGGCGCGCGCCGAAAGAAACCGTCTACTTTTCGAGCGGGGCACATGTGGCCTCGACGACCCGATTTTGAAGGTTGGATATTTACTCTCTGGATCCTCTAGCTCCTTTTTTCCTTTCCTTCTTTTTTTGCTCACGGCCTTCCTCCCCTCTTGTCGGTCCCCCCAAAATTGAGACACACCAGGCGGCTTCTCCGCTAGTTTGGCGAACGCGCACAGAAACGACACCCCCCTCCCCGTAAGAGGACAACCCGACGGCCCCTGCCCCCCGCTTTCTCCCCCTCCCTCTCCTATGGCTTGCTCGCAACCCTTTTGCGCACGGCACGGGCCATCAACGGAAGTTTTTTGGCGCTCTGTGACTTGCCTCACTCTCCTTTTAGCCGTTAGGCGGCCATTCCAGTTTCCATTCTCTCCCGTGCCACGCGTCTGTGATAAGTTGGTTTTTCCTTTGCCTCGAGCCGCCCCTGGGAAACAACTCATTTCCCCCTCGATCACCTCTCCCCCCTTTCCTCCAAAAACAAATCCCTTTTTTTGCAGCCACCCGCGCACCCGTTTTCGATTTGGCCCTTTTTTTTCCGGAGGCCCCTCCGTACCTCTTCCCCTGAATGAATTGTTTGGTTCCCGGGCCCTGCCTCCCCTGTTCGAATCTTCCGAACTTTTTTTGCGCGGCTCGCCCCCTCCCTCTATCCACTCTGCTTCCGGGATTGGGTTTGCGTCCTTTCCTCGGCGCTTTCTCTGTCGGATTCGGGCGTCACGCAAGACACCTCCAAGTAAAGTAGTGATCTTCTTTTTCCCTTTCCCCTCCTCTCGGGGTGAGGAAAAATATTCCCGATGCCCCACTTACTCCATTTTTCTTCCCGGTTTACTTTCTTCCACTTTGTTCGTTTCGTTTCCCCTAGCAAATGTGCGCAAGCGGCGTTTTACCAAACCCACACGTCCCGCTGTTGATAGGCTGTCATGGTTATATTTTCATTAGAAGTCGGCTTCCAAACTCAAGACTCTTCCTTTTTCCTGCTCCAGTTAGTCCCGCCCCCATTTTTCTTGCCGTAAAAGTTCCTTCCGAAGCTTGCGCGGTTCGGACCCCCAACCATTTTTTTTGCTGGAAGGGCGCCCCTACTCCTGGAAAAAGATAGACCGGTCTTCCCCCCTCTCTGATTCGATCTCTTCTGTTTTACCTTTTGCACTGGCCTTCCGTGGTGTTTCCCCCGCTCATACTACGCCGCCCCGACTTGTCGCGTGTCGTTTTTTTTTTTTCCCGGCGCCCCCGGACATAGCCGAATAAGGAAGGAGTAAGTATTTCCTTCTTTCCCTAACCCCCCCTCTTCCCCTAACCCCGCTTGCAGCTGTCGCGTTTTGAAGCCGCCACGCGGTGCCGCCGCCAACTGGCGCCGGTATTGTCTCCCTGGAACGCCTGTGCCCAAAAGACATACGCTATATGGGATTCCTCCTCCCCTTTTTTTTTTTGTCTCTCTCTGTCTTTTTTTTCCTTCCTTCCCTTCGACCCCGGCTTAAGTTCGGAGGCACGGACTTTTTGAGGTTTCTCGTTCCCCCCCCTTCCGTCCAAGACTTGTTCTGTTTTTTATTACCCTGCGGTTTCGAGCCGATAAGCTTGCGGCCCTGATGCTGGCTCTGCTGTTGCTCGAAGAAACTCGACTCTTTTTTTTCTTTCCTTCTTTTTTTGCCACACCAGGTTTGCCATCCTTCCCCCTCTAAATCCCCTTACGATCATGCACATTCTATCCTGGTGTAAGCGCTCAAGCGGGCTCATCTTGATGTGATGCTCCCTTCTGTTGGCCTGTCTGAAACGCCGCTTCTGAAGGACTTTGTCCGAAATTTCCAGAAAAGTTGAGGTCCTTCCCTCTCTTTTTCCTCTTCCTTTTGACCTCGTCCTGATTTCTACCTGTTTATGTTTTTCCCATTATAACACTACTATCCCTAAACTGCCGTGCCGCCGTGTGGGTTTGCTTTCTGTGCCGGACGTCGCATACCCATAACATTGAAACCTCTTTCTCCCCGGAATCGTGATACCAACTTTACTCCTTTTTCCGTACAGTTCTTTTTCCCAGGAAAAGGTTTGCAGCCCAACCCCTTTACTCGGGATTGATCGACCTCCTTTACGTGTATGTGCTTTGCGAAGGCGATAGTCTGCCATTATCTCCCTCCCTTAGCCTTTTGGCGCGCCCCCTTAACCCCGTGATTCTGCGAACCAAGCCTGTTCGGCGCTTTGTTCTGCCAGTCCGCGTTACCCAACGGCCTTTTTCAGTACCATCTTAATTACCAGTTTCCCCCTGTGCTTTTCCTTTCTTTTTCTTCCCCTCCTGTTTTGACGTAGCGGGTCTGGCAACTGTGCTTTGTTCTTAGGCCTGATGTTCTGGAGTGTCCAGCACACGTGGCTACTTTTTAAAACGGTGAGTATCCTCCCCCCTGTCCCTGAAGTTTCCTTCCTACCCCAACTTCCTCCCTCTCACGCTTCCCTGGGGCCTGCAGCGAGGTCCCTGTCGTCTTTTCCCGCCTTTCAAACCCAACCTGGTGGCCAGCACAGCGAATCTTTTTGTTCCTCCGGTTTATTTCAGTCTGTCCCCCCTGTACCGTTTCCCAGGGTCGAGGGGATCTCCCCCTAAATCAACGTTATGCAAGAAGTAGTGAGGGAGAGGAATAGAATGAGGCTTGCCGCCCCTTTTTCGGGCTTTCGTGCTGGTTTTTTCGTTTGCCCATGCGAGTGAGTTGCTCCGGGTTATCTGCTGATCAGTTCTCAGTCTCGTCACCAATGGTTCCCCCACCCATTTTGTGAACGCCCCCTTTTTTGCCACGAGGTTTTTTAATTCCGGATAGAGATCCCCTTACATCCCTTCCTTCCTGAATGCGCCCGCTCCCGTGACCAGGAACACATTGCGGCACACTTCGTTTTTCAGCGGC
>Ga0179593_1724593_pt1 | contig 12864 bp, 15 predicted proteins | sample CZODoug2_1_08_16_FD_185931 | JGI IMG/M metagenome (GOLD analysis project Ga0179593, IMG submission 185931) | Vadose zone soil fungal communities from Angelo Coast Range Reserve, California, USA - CZODoug2_1_08_16fungal (PacBio error correction) | ecosystem: Environmental > Terrestrial > Soil >... | reverse complement strand
CTTCGCCAGTTTTTTTTGTGATGCCCCCCCTTTCCTTTTCGAAACATTAGAGCTATTCGCCATTTTTAAACCCCCTCCCCATCCCCTCCTTTTGACGCTCCTCCAATTCGTTTAGTGCTCTTCCTCAATAGCTTTTTCCCATCTTCGTCACGCTCAGGAACGGGCACCTCGTTTGTTTTTGCGACGAATTTTAAATTTTTATGGGACCCACCTTTCATTTTTTCGACTCACCTTTTCCCTCTGTAGTTCCTAAACCTTTCCTTCTATTTTACTTTTTTTCGAGTTTTGAGACGAGCTTTCCCATAACCTCCCCCTCCTCGAGATCTTTTTCCTCTTACCCTTTTGATAGATCCTTCTTTTGCGGATGTCCAGGACTATGTCAAGTATGTTTTCTTCCTTTTTCCTTCTTCCTTCTCTTTAACCTGCCGTCTGTCTGTGGTCTTTCACTGGAATCTTTTCCTTTGACTTAACGCTCACAGCTTTCGCGTTTACCCTTTTTGAAACTTTAGGCATTCGGTATACCTTGTTCTCCCAAATTAGAGTAGCATTTGGAACTTCCTTCTCCTGCTTATATCCTCTTACCTAGTCATTTCTCCGGGCCTTAGAGAGACTTTCTTGTGTGAGGCTCTTGTTCCAATTGATGGCTTTTACTCTCACCTTAAAATTTTCCTCCTTTATTTACCCTCTTCCCTACTAATCCTTATTTCCTTTCTGAATCCCCTCATATTTACCGTTCTTGGGATCCCCCCCCTTTTCCTTCACGACCTTCTTCCGCATTGGCCTCCATGCCCACTCCTCTTCAGTGCTCTTTCAGCTTGTCTCCTTCTCCCCCAGGGCTTTTTCTGGTCCCCCAGGAAGGCTTGGAAATACCAACTCTTCACTTCTTTACCTGCGGCCGCCGTCTACCATGACAAGGTTGCCTTACTTCCTTCCCAGTTGACTTCGACATTTCCGCCGCACTCCCTTTCTACAATCCTTTTTTCAGAATCAAACAAATTGGTTCTTTCCTGACGTCCGCTATCCCTTGAACGTGGGTTCTGCTTGCAATTCTTTTCTTGTTTTCGCCTTCCACACCTTTCCTTCCCCCTGAGAATTTTCTCACGCCTTTTCTTTTCCTTTTTTTTTTTCGCTTCGCCTCCAGGTAAATTCTTTTGGTGCTACTTGGTTTTCAAGAGCTTGACTTTTCCCTCCCTCGGGATTTCCCTTTTTATTCTTTCTAAGATTTTTTTTTGTCAATCTGTTCATTCAAGTTTTTTCCCGCTTTCCAGTAGCTCCTACTGTGATTTGCACCTTTTAATTACCTTGTTTCGAACCTTTTTAAGAGTCCCTCCCCCGTCGACTTTCGTACACCCTTCTTTCCCCTTATGAATTTCTTGAAAATCAGCTCTATTTTCTGACAGATTCTACCTTTTTCCCTCTTCTCAGCGTTTCTTGGATTATGAGGACTTTTTTTCCACTTAATTCTCCCTTCCTCTGACTTCCTTCTCCCCTTCTGAATATATGCCTTACTCACATTGCGCCTTTTCTGCATTCTGAATCAATTTGAGATATCCTTTTTCCATGGTGCTCGAGAAGTTGCCCTAGTGATTTTTCTTTTAGTCTTCAGTTCCCTTTCTTCGACCCCCCCTTTTTGCTTTTTAACGCCCGCCTTACTCCCCAGCTCTCCAGAAGCTTAGCAATCCAAACCTCCTTCGCCCGATCTTTCTTTTCTTTCCGGAGCCATCCCCCTATTACCCTTCCGTCTTACCGGAACTTCTCTCGGTAAGTTCTGCACCTTTTTCCTGCCCGTCGTTTTTGCTCTTCCAAACTCCTTTGAGCTTCTCGGCTTCAAACCTAAATAGGTCAATTTACCCCTCTGGACGATCTACCTTATACGCATGTTCTCTCTATAGTTGTAGTTTTCTTCCATTGGCCCCTGTTTTCCCCCTACTATTACGCTCCTTCCTGCATGTTGGCAAGCAGCCCTCCCCTCATACGTTGAGAGAGCTTCCTTTCCCCTCCGTACCGTATTTCTATAGAACCTCGGTCCTCATTTCCCATACCATATCTTTTAGGTTCGCTAGAATCGATGTCCCATGCTTCCTACCTCCTTGAATATTCTCCAAACTCTCCCCTCCATCTCCTGGTTTCTTCGAAGGTCCATTCACATTGATTTCATTAATTTTATAGCCCCCTTTTTTCTTACCCCCCTAGTTACCTTCAAAGCTCTTTTTGTCTTTCCGGTATTCGCCCTCTTGTTTGCTTTCTTTCCCTTCTCGAGTTTCCGGTTTCTATATACTTTTTCCTCAGGGCTTTTTTCTTTTTTCCAGGTGTGCTGGGCGACCCGAAAGCTTTTTACGCTTCTTTTGAAAACCTCCCGCGTACTTCTCAACGCTTCCTTTTACCCACTCCCTCGGTAATCCCGGACAACACTCCCTTTCCACAGCGCCTCGAAAGCATAGCCCTCCCCCTCTGTGAAGATATTCCCTCTGTTGGTCACTATCCTTTTTGGACGTCCCCTCCCCCCTTCTATCCTCTCGTTTTCGCAAAACTTTGACGGGAGTTTTATCTTGCATAGGTTTTTACTTTGCCACACTGTCATTACGCGAGGACTAATTCCACAGACCTCCCACAATTTTTTGGAAGTTTTGGACAGTGTATCTCCCATAAGAAAAGCCTCTACTCTCTTTTATATCACGTCTCTTCGGGAATTTTTTTAGGAACTTTTCACCCCCCCCCTCCCCTTTTTGAAGGTATTCTGGTTTTTCCCCATTCGAGAGATTGGCACCGCCCTCCCCCCCCATAAATGAATTTCCTGCGCTCGTGTGCACCTCCCCCCCTTTCGGGTGCGAGGATTTTTTTTTCCCTCCTCGACCCTGTCATCAAGATTATGTTCTTTCCGTCGCGAACCAGGGAAAGCTCGTTCCGGGCCAAACACCCTTCCCGACGTTCCCCGAAAATTTCCTCTTTTTCTTCTCCACCTTTTGGGCGGGGCGTCCGCTTTGGCCAAGACTCCTTGGGGACTTAGTATCTCCCTTCAGACCTTTCTTTTTTTTCAAGCCGCCCCCTCCCTTTTTCCCCTTCGGATAGAAGCGTTCGAGTTTTTGTCGTAGGCACTTCTTTTCTGCTGGTTTCAACATTGTTTTATTCTTCTTTCAGAGCTTTGGGCTTTCTCTTCCGAATCTTTATGCGCAAAGTTTTAATTTCAAGTTCCTTGCGCCAAAGAAATCCTTTTTTTTCTTAAATAACCTCCTATTGGACTATGCTCGAACAATTTCTTTAATTTCTTAGTAGCAGATTCCTTCTCCCTCCTTCGAAGTTTCTTTTCATGGAGATAGTCGCTTTTTCTTGCGTAAGAGCTTCCGTTTCCAATTGAAGTCCTTCCTCCCTCTTTCAGCATGTTGGGGTGTGGGTTTTCCGCTACCTAAGGATATTCCCAGTCCTACTCCCTTTTGCTCGAGCTTCTCTTCTCTTTTTAGAGGCCCTCTCCTTCGTTGTAGCTTTATCCTCTGCTCAAAACTCTCTCGTATTGCCTTATTTGACTCGTTTCGCACGTAATTCCTCTCAAATCTCCTCTTTTGCGTCCAGGGATTCTTCTCCGACATGGCCCTTCGTTTTCTAGATTTGCGAACCCCGTCCCCCTTTTCCAACAGTGTAACTTGGTTCTGTTCACGCGAATCTTGTTGCGCCATCCATTACGTTCTTGCTCATCCACTCTTCCCAGTTACTTTTCGTAGTTCAGATCGTTGGACTTTAGTCAAAAATCCAAAATGTTTGAAGGCTTTCTCCATTAGACTTCCAATGGTGATGTCTGATACTTTTGTAATGTGTCGTTATTTATGAGGTTCTGTTTTCCCCTTCTTCGAGTTAATCTTCCCCCATCGCGTCCCCCGGACCCATGATTTCCGACAGTTGACAATTGCCCCGACGCAGTTAAACCCTTCTTCACATTTCGCTTTTCTTTCAAATTTGTCTTCCTTCTCCTTCACTTCTCCCTTTTTTCTGGCCACGGCCAACTTCATGTAGTTTCCCTTGCAAGTTCGGGCCTGTCAGCTTTTCCTGACTGTCTTCAGCCCTTTTTGACGTTCTCCCCTTGACAATTTTTAGATTCCCCTAGGAAATACGTCCTTATGGCTTCCTTGACGCCTAACGAATGCAGTCAACCTTACCGACTGAGGGGCCTCCTCCCTTTCGAAGTTTTTTCTAGCGGTACCCTTTATTTAGGTGTATTTGCTTTTCAGGTCGTCGCCCTGATGAGTCCCCCTCCAAAAGAATTCACCCCCCTTAGTTAGCTTTTCTTTCTTAGAAGTAATAACCCGAATCTAGTTCCCTTTCCCCGATGTGAATCATGCCTCATGTACTCTTCTCCCGTCCACTCGATTGCTTGATGAGGCTTTGATAATTGTTTCATGATGGATTGCCTTTTGGATGTGATCCTCTTTCACGTGTCGACCCACCTGTTTAAATCTCCTCCCTCGCTGCTCCTTTTCTCCCCCCTCGTTAATTTTCTAATCTTGCTTTATTTCTGGACTCCCCAAATTTTTTCCCCGCGAGCTGTCAATCCCCCTTATTTTCCTTTTTCATCAGGCTTTGATACTGCGTTCCCCGAGTTGACTTCCAAACTTTCTCATGTCTTAGTACCCTTTTCATCAAATTGATGTTCATATGCGCCCCTACCCACCGGGAGAGGTTTTAGGTAGTACAAGTTCCTTTACACCGAGTACACCCCACGAAGCTCCTCTCTCCTTGATTGTTGATTCCTGCAATATTCCTGAGTAATTGCAGTCCCTAGAGTGTTCAGCGTTTTTTCATCTCATAAGGTTTGTTCTGAGGTCCTTTTTTGCAAGATTCTTCCCTATAAATCTTTTCTTCTTTCAAAAGTTCTTTGCATTCTCACTACAAGAATATTGGTCTAGCATCGAATTTTCCCCCACACTCTTGTATACCCCCTGATCTATGCCTGAAAGTTTTTTCCCCCCCCTCAATAATCATACTTCTCTCTATAATTGCCATGAAAAACTTTTCATCCCCCCAAGAAGGTTTCCAAAACCTTCTTTCTCTCGGCGTCCTCGTTCGTTTACCGGTAGTTTTTTTTTTCCTGGAACCACTCGAGGGTTCCGCACGTCTCTTCTCGTTTGATTTCCTCTATACCTGGGCATTCGAAGGCTTCTCACTCTTTTTGGTTTTACCTCGTTTTCTTTTTTTGAAACCCGCGTTTTTTTTTTCCCCCCTTTTCCCTTAAAACGCCCCTGGACATTCTAGAGTTTTGTGTATTCATCCCTTTAAAATTCCCTTTCCATAACTGGCCTCTCTTTTCTTCAGGCTCTTCTTGCAGATCTATAATTTCTTTCCTCTTTAATTTTGTTTACGAAAATACTTTCGTAGCTCGGTGTCTGTAACTCCCGTCCTCATGAAACGGGCCGTCGAGCTCTTTATGCCTCCCCCCCCACATTCGAGACTACTTTTTTTCTCCATGTCCTACCTATGCGGCTATTGGAAGTTTCTTCTCTTCCGAATTCTTCATTCTAGAAGGCTTTTTTGAGTGCTTCTTTTTTCCCCCCAATCTTTTCCCGTTCGGGTCCACAAATTCGCCGCGAAGGCACTTTTTGAAACCCTCCCCGTTAGGTTTTGTCAAAGACAGAAGCTTCTGCCTTCCTTGAATATTTCCCCTCTCCCTTTCACTATTTCTGTCCCTGTTGTAGCTTTTTTAAAGTAACTCCTTAAGCCGCCTCCTTTGAAACCCCCTTTCTGTCGTGGAACCTTCAAAAAAGTAGTCCCCTTTTGACGACTGACAAATGTTTTCCTGTTCGGTGTCCCCTCAGTCTTTTTAGTTTTTACTTCTGGGAGTTTTCCCCAGAGCTTTTTTCTCTAATCCAGCAACGCCCGACCCTCTCTCCTCCCCTTTAAACAATTGCGCGCGGACATTGCGATTTATTGCTTTTTCGATTTTTTTTTACCTTCCCTATTTACCGTTGCATGAGTCATCCTCGTTGACTGAATCCTTTTCCCTCCCTTTAGCCGAAACTCGTTTCTATGGAATGCGACCACTTACCCCCCCTTTCTTTTTTTTCTTTTGGGATTGGACAGTTGTTACAAATTCGAGACCCTCCTCCTTTGGAAAGTCCTCTCTCCGTTCATTATCAATGGTACTTTTCTTTTCTTACGATTCTTCAGAGTAGCGGCGCGTGTTTTTCCCGCAATTGCAGACTTCGCGTTCCCTATGAGTGTCTAAGAACCCCTTTTGGTTGTTCTCTCTCTTCTATTAGACTCTCCTTTCCTTAAGTGACTCTTTTTTCTTTCGAATGAACCTTTTGGTACCACCCGCGGCGAAGACCTCCTCCTTTTTCGTCGTCCATATTCTCCTTTTCTCGAAGGGACTTCTCCGAAGTTTTCCCTGCCACCAGTTTTTCTACCTTTTCCACCCTTCCCTCAAAACTATTCTCTTTTCCAGGAAGAGGGTTTTCATTTTGAAATGAGGTCTCTCCTGGAAATTATCGCGAATCTCAGGCCGTCCTGGTGCCCCTCTCCTCCCCTTTGCTCTCCCCTTAATATTCAGTTCCGTAAGACACTTGACGACGTTCTTTCCGGCCAGAATCCTGAAATATCCCTTTGGTCTGCAGTTAATCCGTTTTTCCCCCCCATCGTCTTCCACATGAACTTTTTCCCTCGCCGCTACCCGACCTTTCCATTCCCCTCTACTGAAGAATCTCAATCCCTCTTAGTCTGCTCTGAAATTCCCTCAATTGTTCCGTTCCTCTTTTGACTTTCCCGGCTCATGCTTTTTCTGGAAGAACATTGGTCGTGTCGGATGCGGACTCTTCGCTTGTTCAGCCGCCCGTGTCTGTGAAGTCACAGACTTCGTGGTGAATTTTTTTTTCTGTTTGTAGCCCCCCCCCCCCTTCCTTTGGTCGCTTTGCCCCCCCTCATTTCAGTGAGATCCTTGCATGCCGGAAATATTCCTTCACTCTCGGGACTTTGCGGAACTTCACTATCCCCCAAATTAATTCTTTCCCATCTCGACTACGAACGATACTGTTTATTTTTTCGGAGATCTAACTTGTCCCACCCATTACCTCCTTTTACTATATGATCTTGCCCCAGTAAAAAAGAATATTTCCCGCTGCGATTCTAAATCTACTAGGACTGACGGGTAGGAAATTTTTCTGTTGATTTCTCTTTTTTCATTCATCTTTTTTTAGAACATTCCCCCCGTGATGGACGTTTTCCTCCAACCCAATTGCTCCTACGAATGCACTTTTCTTATCCCCTCAACACCGCATTCGATTTTTTCTCTTCTCCCCCTACCAGCATGATTTTTTTTTTTTTCCTCTGAGGGCAATGAACCTTTTCTACAGTTCCGGCCATTACGGACGCCCTCAATTCGCGTCTGAGTGGGATGTCTGCGTTTCTCTTTTTTCCCGATCCCCTAGAGACTCTCTTTTCGAACCATTATCCTTTTTCTCGATGGCATCGCTGGACTTTTCCTTCTGTAACCCCTACCTTTAAATGTCCTATTCCGAATCCCCTTTTCTCCTTTTACCTTTTTAGGTTGCGTTCAGCCGCTGCGCCCTGTTCGGGCCTCTCTCCTCGATCTTCTCGGTGGCCTCGTCATCTTTTCTCTTCTCCAAGTTTTGTTTTTAGAGTTCTCTTCTCGCTCCATCTTTCTTATTTTCCCCCTATCGCGAGATTTCTGCACGGGCTCTTTCCCCAAGGAACGTTTGTGTTCTTTCTCCCGACGCTCCTTTCAAATTCTTCCCCCTCTATGTGATATAACTCCCGGTGAAATGACCGTTTCAAGTATTACGCTCTTAGTGGTTTCCCCTGTATTCCTAAAGTTAGGACCAAGAAAGACCTCACATCCTTTTTCGAGTAACCATGGTCGACAAACTAGGCCCTGGCTCTTCGGGACTTTCTCCCGAACTTGTTATTTTCATGCGTGTGTGGTCGGACTGGCCAATATTTTGCCTGTTTAGTCTTTTTACAGCACGCTTATCCCTGTCCGCATTTTCTTTTCTCGGTTTCCCCCAGTTTTCGTGTTTCCGTTGGTTTAAAGCATGGTGCGACAAAGGTTGGTCTTATTTTCACACTTATTAAACTCTCCCTGAAAACAAATTTCTCCCCATCTCCTCTCAGATCTCACCTCAGCCGTTTTACTTCGGCTCTCGGGCGTGACTCCCCTCCTTAGCCTGGTTCCTTACTGCTTCAGTGGACTGTCCCTCCAAGAAGTTTGCTCAGCAAATTTTTTAGATTCCCTCCTCATTCCAATCTTCCCGAGTTTGACTTAACCCCTTTCACCATGTGGTCCCTTTGAGGGCAGAGTAAAGTTTTTTTAGAGATGCATTCTCCTTCGATGTTCTCCCCTCGTTTCTTTTTCCCCCTATTCAACGTATGATTACCCCATCGAGAGTCTTTCCCCACCCTCCGGTCCCCGTCGGGACTGAACACCGTCTTTTTTCTCCCAAAACTATTTTCCTCCTGTTCTGTCCCTCCCCCTGAGAACCAGTTACCGTTGGACTCAGGTAACCTCACGCTTGAGGACTTCCCTCCCGTCTTTCTCCCGTTCAAATTTCCCAAGGGCCCCCCTAGTCCCGAACCCTTTCCTTCCATAGTTCCCCCGGCCTTTCTATCGTGAAATCGGCTGGATTCCTCCCTTTTTAGCCGGTGTTGTGCGCGACCTATTTCGTAATAATGAAGCTTTCCTTATTGAAAGTTACCCAGTCGACCTTCTCCTTCCTTCTTTTCCGTCGTCTTTGATTGCCCATTAAATCTCCTCGATTTCATCCCAGATTTCAGCATTTCTTGTTCACTTGGACCTAGCACCCCCCCTGCTTGTTATCGCAACGTACAATGCCCCCTAACACTCTTTTGTTTTACAGGATTCATTTTTCCCGACACTTTCTTGGGGTCTCCCCCTTTGAGAGACTTTTTAGCTTTTTTCTTCGGAGGTTATGGTCTTTCTCCCCAGCCTTCGTTTCCTTCGGAACTTCTTCATGATTTTGGACCCCTTTCTTTCTGCAGGATTTCCTTCAAGAACGCCCTCTCCCGGTGGTTTTTTCTTATTTTCGTTTGGCCTCCTCAGCTTTTTTTCTCCTGAATGCCTCTTGCCTGCGATCTCGGACCGATCTTCAAAATTGTTTCTTCGATTCCTTTCACCCCTTCCAAGGGAGCCTTTTCTCCGTGTTCCCAGATTTCAGTTTTTCCACGAGATTTCTTTTCTAGAACCCTCCTCTTTCAGATTTTCCCTTCCCAGGCTTTTTTCCTTTTTTTACGCTAGCCGAACTGCCCACCGATTCATTTTCGCGAGCAACCTTTCCCATTTTCCCCCCTGGTGTCCTCCTTCCTTTCCCGGAAGTGTAACAGCTGCGGCTCCAATCTCCTAGCTTTTTTTTCCCTCAGTTACGCTTCCCCCCCCATAGCGTCTAAAAAGATTTCTTTGGCAGGTTCAAGTCCCTTTTCCTGAAAGCACGACATGACCGTCCCCTTGCTTGTCACTTTGTCTTCCAACTCTCTAGTCGCCTTCAAATACTTTACAAGGTGGTCCTTTTATATCTTTCCTTTGCAAGAGTACCCTCCCTCACTCAGGGTTGCCGACGGCTTGTTCTTCGCACAATCTTCTTCCGAGTTGTCCTTCCCTCTTTCCCAAACAGCTCCCCTTTTCAGAGGCCTTTTTCCTAAGAGCCTTCCCAAATATGTTCTGTCTTTTCTCCCCCCTGAGCCTCTTTTTTTTATATGCACCCATGGTTTTTTTACTTTTATCCTTCTTGTCGTAGGCCCCTTTTCTTTCATACTCCCACCTTCTTTTAAAACCCCTTCTTCGGGACATAAGTTTCTCCCCCCCCAAACGTTTTTTTTACTCATCGTTTTTTGCAAATTCATCCTTCTCCCGGTCTTGATGATGGTTTTTTTCTGGATAATGTTTTCCTGTTTTTCCTCAGACCTTCTTTTTTTTTCAAAAATGCCGGTCCTTTCCCTTTGATTGATCTCCCCCTAGATTTTCCCTGAAGTCCCATAGTTCCTCTTCCTTCCGAAATGGTTCCCGTTGAGATTCTCACCTAATATCTCAGCGCTTTCTTTGTTCCGATCTGTCCCCCTCTATAAAGTTTTTTTTTCTCCTTTCTCCCTTTCTGGTCAGCTTCAGCCTTTCCTCCTGAAGACCTTCTGGATTTCTTCCTTTCCCCCTCTCATGGCTCTTGCCTTTTGAGCCCAATTTTTTTCTTCGCTCTTTTTTTTTCTAGATTCTTGTTGATACTTTCCTCATGTTACCTCCCCTTTTTTCTAGCGTCCTCCTTCGTGGCTCTGTTCTTCTTTCTCTTCTCCTTTCCTAAGCGTTTTTTTTTCTTTTCCCCCTTTTTTGAGAGAGATTCCTGAGTAGTTTTCTTCTCGAGCCCTCCTCTTTCAGGGTCTCCCTCATTCCTCTTCCCCCCCTACACTCCTTGGAGAGGAGACCCTTCTTTTCTCCCCTCTTCCCCTTTAAGCTCGTGTGTCCAAACGTTCCCTCCTTTTCTCTTCAAGTTTCCCGTTTTCCCCCCCTAATTTATCTCCAGGAATCCTCCCCCTGTTTTCGAGACCTCCTTTAGAACTTATTAGAGGTCCCCTGACTGTTGCTCAACCAGCCCCTGACCCCGAAGGTTCTTCTGGTCACCTATTCTTTCCTTTTATAAGCCTTGGGGTTTTCTTTTGGAACCATTATTTTTTGTGAGCCCTCCTGATTTCCTCTAACTTTGGGTTCCCCGAGAATGAATTCTCCTTCTTTTCTCTCCGAGGTTTTTTTTTTTTACCCCCGCTTGAAGGAGGATGGACCCGGTGACCCCCCTCCCTCTTTTTTCTGTAATCGGGGAACTTCCCCTTTTTTCGAAATTCTTCTTCTTAGATCTTCCCCCCTGTGCACCTCCGATCCCCCCTTCTTATGAGATGCTTTTTTCTTCTCCGGTCCTTTCCCCCGCGTGTCCCTCCTGCGCTCTTCCCGACCTCCCCTTTTTACTCAGATCTTTCGCTCAGGTGGATCCCTTTGACTTCCTTCCTTGGGTTTCCTTCCTTTTTCGAATGAAATTTTTTGCTCTCCTTGCGGCTAAGAGAGACTCTCCGTACGAATGCGCCACTTCAATTTTTTTCTCTGTTTAAGTGTTTCCTTCCCCTCCCTTTTTTTTTTAATCGAGTTCCTCTTTTCTCTTTCGTTTACGGAGCCCTTTAATTTTCTGGATCTTGTTTTTTTGGCAACTCTATCCCCCTCTTCCGTATCGGGTCGAAACCCTCCGATCCTTCCTCCCAGTCCCCCGTTCGGGCCCTTTCTTCCAGCGTCTTCCTAAACCCCTCTTTTCCTCAATAGCTTTCTCTTTCTCTTTCAAAGTTGGCTTCTGAAACCTTCTGGACCTTCTTGGCCTTTTGCGAACAGTCCCCCCCCCCCCTTCTCGTAGGCCCCCCCCCAAGTTCTCAATCCCCGTTTTTTTTTAACTTTTTCACCATTCGTGTTTCAGGCCGTGCTTCGGGAGTTCTCTTCCCCCGGCGGTGGTTAGTTCTTTCCTGGTTCGATTCTCTTTTTTCCTGACCCACCAATCATTTCTTTTTTCAAGCTCCCCCCCCCCAGACCCCATGTCTGCGGATTCTGTTCCTTGGAATTTGTTGCTTCCTGAGAGCTGATGGCTTCCCTTCCATTTCGGCGACTTTTTTTCCCTGCGTTTTTCTGGAGAACTTTCTACCTTCCAATTCTTTATGAGCCTCCACCTTTCAGGTTCTCGTTCGATCAGTCAGGGACATTTCCCTTCATAAACAATCTTTCACGGAGGAATTTTTTTTCTGCCAAAAGGGTGTTCCCGTTCTCTCTTTTTTTTCTTTAACATTAGAGAAGCTTTGCTTCTTCTTACTCTTCATTTCTTTGCAGAAGATTTTTGTCGTGTTGTCCTCCTCGTCTCCAGCCCTCTTTCCTTTCCTCGCCCTTTCTCTCTTTAGTTCAATAATACCTCTTTCGATGGGTTCTTGAAGGAATCTCCCGTCTTTCGCTTCCCCAACCCCGTGTTGTCTAAGCCCCCCCCCGTGGCCAAAAGAGTTCTTTTTTTCCCACTGAATCGTTTTCCTAATTTCCCTTCCTCCTCATTTTTCGTTAAGCTTCTCTCTTCTCTCCGGGACACAACTGCGTTTTTCCATTGTCCTTTAAGGGCCCCTCTTTTCCCTTGAAGTCCTTTCGCACTCCTTTTTTTCTCGTACTCCCTCCCCTCCCGCAAGACCCCCTCTTCCGCTTCTCCCGGCGCGACTCTCTTTTGTGAAATCGACCCGTAATTCCCCAACTGCGATCCCATTTTCCTTTAGACCTTCCAACCTTTTTTTCCCCTCCGAGATTTTTTTTTCCAATGTCTGCGGGTCTTCTAGGATGACTATTCTGAGTATGTGCTTCGCCTTTCTTCTTTTTTCCTCAAAAGCGGTCTCCCCCATCCGGACTCTCCCTCTCAGTCCTCCTCCCTTAAGGCCTCTTTTTCAAAGGTTAGTCTTTCCTTTTGCATGGTTTCCCGAGCTGACCTGTTTCCTTCTTTGTAGAACATCCCAGCTTTTTCTGACGCGCCAGATGATTTCCTTTAAGATTTCCCTCCCCCTTTGTTGCTTTAGCCTTCCTCCAACTTTTCCCTCCTTTCCCGACTTCAGAAGGTGCTTTTTCCCCCAGAGTTTTTTAATTGACATCCGTCCTCCTTTTTTTTCGAAACCCCTCTAAACCTTCCCCTCCGCGCACAATAGAATGAAAGTAACGTTCCCTCGCCCCCAAAGCGGGTCGTTTACCCTCTTCTCAATTTGCGTTCACTGAAATATTTCCCTTTTTCCCCCGGTGTCGTCCCATCTTAGACGACTTCCCTCTTTTTCTTTTCTGGTCATCTTGGTGCGCTCAACGCCGCCCCCATT
>Ga0179593_1427313_pt1 | contig 12864 bp, 13 predicted proteins | sample CZODoug2_1_08_16_FD_185931 | JGI IMG/M metagenome (GOLD analysis project Ga0179593, IMG submission 185931) | Vadose zone soil fungal communities from Angelo Coast Range Reserve, California, USA - CZODoug2_1_08_16fungal (PacBio error correction) | ecosystem: Environmental > Terrestrial > Soil >... | reverse complement strand
CTTTCTCAACACGTCCATTTTGATACGTTCCTCTCTTGAGTACAGATTTTCGTTTAATTTCCTTTTCATTTTCGCAGTTCCCCTCACGGTACTCTCGGAAAAATCGTTTACTCGTTAGTGACCCACCCACCCCAAAATCATTATGCACGGTCAACTATGCCTTCCCGGAATGATGCTTTCCGCGGTATGTTTCCCCCTGCCATTTGGTTTCCAGCACCTCCCCCCGATATCCCACTTACTGCCCGGTTAAATTGTAAAGCAGTGTGTTGTCCCTCCGGTAGTCATTTCCGCGCAGTCTAGAGCCTGAAACCTATCGCTGCCCCCCCGATGAAGAGATTGGCCGTTAGATATTGACCCTATCCGCCTATGAAATTTCTGTCAACCCCCTGTCAGATCCTGGTTTTTATATTTCTGATCCACTTTGAATGTTAGAGTCCTGGTCTGCCCAGGTTACGAACTTGATTTAGAGCCTTCGCCCATGACTCCTTTCTCGCTTGAAGCCAGCGGCATGTCACTTTTTTCCGTCGTAGTTGTTATTTTTAAAGGTTCGAAGAAGTCTTTTGGAGTTGGATATCCGACTCTTTTGCTTCCCTTCCTTGAACTGTCGGCCTTTCCCCAATGTCGGCCAACAAACCTTTTTTGCATGCTCCTGTTCAAGGTTTCACCTGTTCCATTAGATCGATTCCCACCAATAATTCTGCTTCTCCCTTCCGCTGCCAGTGTCCCTTTTGACACTACGCTTTCTCGGTTTCTTTTTTCCTCTCTAAGAAAAGACGATCTCGAGTATGCTTGATATTTTTGGTTCGGAGATGCGTTCCCCCCCCCCCTTCGTCTTTGCATGTCCCTCAGTTTTGGGGCTATGACCCCCCCAGAATTTGACCCATGAGAGCCACGATGCGATTCCTTCCTTAACCTCCCTGATGTTTTTCCCCCGCACCTGGAAGATATATGAAGTCTCGACGAATCTTCTTATACCCTGGATGGAGACGGTTCCCTGACCTTGTTTTTTTTTTTTGTATGTTTCGACCGGCCCTCCACATCGCTTTCAGTTTTTCCGTTTCCCCACGATTTAGATGCCCATTCTCCCGCGCGCAGTTGAAGCGTTTTCACCCGCTTTTTTTGAAACTCGGACTTTTTTCCTGTTTCTGTTTTCCAGCTCCGCCTTTTTATTTTTCCTTGATTTGGTTCTAGTAAGGAGGACCGTCCAGCGTCCCTCGAGCCCCCTCTTGATTTTTTCTTCTGTCCCCTGTTGAAGTCACATTTCCCCTTCCCTCTGAGACGCGGCGGATGATGGCTTTATAGACCGATGTTGTTGGCTCCCCTCATGCCTTTTTTGTCTAATTTTTGACCCCTCACGTTTCCCCCCTCGTTTGACCCCCTTTTAGTCGAGGATCCTTTGCCCAGCTTTTTGCTTTCGTACTTGCCCTGTTTTTTGACCGACTCGAATTTCTCCCGTTGTTTTTTGCCGAGCGCGCTTTCAGTGCACCCGATTTTCCCCTCCTTTTTTCTTCCTATACTTTTTTAGAGTTTTCGCCGGTGCAGCGAAGGATTTGTTTTAATTCTGTGTTCATCATTTTTTATGTTTGTTGTTGTGGGGTCGTCTTTGAATCTTTTTTGTGCGGTTGTCTTCCATCGACAGAATCACTATTTGCCGTGACCATTAGGGCTACCCTCTGGGCGCCCTTTTTTTTACTAGTTCGTACCCGCCTTTTTCCTCCCTCGACCCACCCCATCAAATCATGCGTGAAACGGGTTCGCCAAGGTCCCCCCCCCGCTTTTTTCTTAGTCCTTTTCCCAGCTTTGGGCTTTGCTAGCGGCTCAATTTCATCCCTTATTTCTCCTTCTCTTCTTTCCACTAATCCGTTGAGGAGAGAACTGTTACTGGATGAACTGCCTTTTTTTCAATTTTAAGTCAAGAGTCGTTTTTATTTGGAATCAGTTTCGTGAGACGCCTCCTTTCTCGGCCGAGGACGGTTCCCCGCTGGAGAACTGTCAGGCGCCCCCCACCTCCTGACGATATGAAAAAGTTCTCCTCTTGCACCCATCCCTGGCCATCGTTTCCTTTTTCTTAGCTTTCCCGCCACATCCAGCTGATCACACCTCTTTACCTCGCTGGGACCCAAGCCTCTTGAACCGTGAACGAGCAGAACTACAACCTTCCCCCTTTCACCCTCTCCCCTTCTTTTTCAGTCCGTGGGCGACCCTCGGTGCACCAGCACGGCGGGGCACTGATTCCTCTTCCCACCGAATACCCTTATAGGAGGCGCAGAACAAGTTACCGCTCCTCAATGAAATGGGCGTAACGTATTTTCCTAGAACGACCCTGGGTTCGTTTCTGCAACTTCTTCGCCCCCCCCATACACCCCTAAACCCCCTAATGAGCGCGTGAGCAGTGCATGTCCTCTCCCAGTCCTTTTTTTTTCTCCCTTACCGCCGGCTACTCTGCATTTCCTTTTGCTAACAACATACCCCTTCCGGCAAATCACCAGCCTTGGCATCCTTGAATCTGTAGGCCTGTCCCCTTTTCCTCAAACCCCCCTGGCCGGATGGATGTTTTTTCAAAAACGTCCCCCCGAGCTACTCTCCCTTTCCCTCTTTTTTCCCCAGATTCGGCCGTCTCCCCCCCGCACAGGTTTTGATCCGCATTCTCCTTTTCAGTCGGACCCCTGCGCTATTTTGGCTTACTTCTCCAAAGACGTTAACAAATTTCCTCCTTTTGACGGAGTAGTCGTACCTCTCTACGTTTCCCTTCCCCTGTTCCTGGTCAACCCGCGTCATGGGGCTTCCCCTCCTCCCTTCCTGGCACACGCTTACTTCTGGGGGAACCCCCCCCACTTTCTTTTGAACTGACGTTTGAGTTTTCACGATGTTCGTGCCCCCCCAACCGCTCTCCTTTTTTTTTCCTCTCTCCCCAAACCCCCTTTTTCTTGTTTTTGGTTCTTTTTTTGGCCCGCAGATCTCTTCTCACCGTCCCGTTCCAGCGCTGACATCTACCCCCCCCCTCCCGTAGCCCTGGGACATGGAGTCCCAGACGCTTTGATAAAGTCGAGTATTTTTTTTTGGCTCTCGTCGCTTTTCCAAGGCCCTGGCCCTTCTCTTACGCTGTTGTTTTGGCTAAATTTCAATCCCCTGGGACTTCGTACGCGATGCAGCGTGAAGCCCAGTCGCTCTGCAACCTGGAATAAACCTGCTTTCCCCCTTATCCGCCCACACGAACAATGAAAGGCCGCTTCTTTTCTATTAGAGTAGCTACAAATCTTAAATGCCTTCCCTTCCTCCCTTTTCCAAGCCAGGTTCCCCCGCCCGCTCACCCCTTCCCAAGGGTTTTAACGCGATCTAAAAGTTCAGTTTTTGACCCAATGGGTCGGGCCAGACTCATTGTCCATTCAGCGGTTTCTCCCCCTCTTTCCAAGATCGCACGGGCTTACACATCTCTTCGCTGTGTGTCAGCGCGTGTTTCCTGTCTATACTGTATCTGCCTGCTCAAACAAACCTTTCGTAGTCTGGTTTTTATGAACCGTTCAATGTGTATGTCTTTCTTTCCCCCTTTTTTTTTGAGCCCATCCCCTTTGTGGGCCAACTTCGGTCCTGTGCACTGTCTGTTAATATTTTCCCGTCAATTTTGTGAAGGTGGATCGCAAACTTCCTCCCACCCCTTTATTTTGGATTACCTTTACTAAAATCCTTCTTCACCTTTTTCACCGATCTGCCTCCTCATGTAACAAAAGGCGGCTAACACCTTGGTCTCTTTCCCTTGTTCTCTGCCGCTGCCTCCACCTTGTCCGCCTGCCCCCCCGGCATGCGGCGACTGGGACGATCCTTAAATCTAGTGAGTCCGACTTCAGACATGAAACCCCATCTCTTCCCCCGCGGATCATGCCTCTTTTCCTTGGTAGCCCATAAAAACCCCCCCCTCCTCCTAGCCTCTCATTGTAAACTTCCCTTTTTTTAAGGATATAACTTTGAGTGCCCTTTGGCGGTGAGTCTTCTGCCTTCCCCCCCCACTTTCCATCTCCCCCCCTTGCCACTCCTGACCTTATCGTGCCTCTTCTCTCATTTTTCCCATGGGGCGTGTGGGAAGTCATCGTCAATTCGAGGCTAAAGTTTTTGGTTACCACCCCCTCAGCCCTCTGGACAATTCTTCCTCTTCTTGTTAGGAGACTAAACAATGTAGCTCCTCCTAGAATTGCCGATGTTGGGTGTTTTTTTTTTTGGGTGTTTTTTTTTTTTTTTTTTGCCCCCTGACTTTTGTTTTTCTCCCACTCCAACCTTTATCCCGTGAAGAAGGTCGTCGTCTTTTTTTCGCCCTTTGAAAGCGCGCAGGGTGGGGTATACCAACTTTAATGGATAGTCAAGCTTGAAACCGCGATGGTCTCGGATAGCCTTTGCTCTGTGTCCCCCCTCCATTCGGTTTCTCTCTCCCAACGAGCTGGCTCGCTCACGGCATTAAACTTTTTCCCTGCTACTCATCTCGCGGGTCAGTTGGGCCGGCTTGGCCCAGTTTCGTTTTTTTCGTCAGCGTCGATGCACCACACTCTTTTATTTGTAGTGTGATGCATGTATATCTTTTCGTTTCCCAGAAACCCCTCTCTCCTTTAATCAACAGTTTTGTGTTTCTCATCTTCAATTTTATTCCATTTGCCTCGTATCCTCATCAGAGCGTCTACAATTCCCCTCGTGGCTGTGTCCTGACGAGAACTGCTACGTCCAACCCCCGATCTTGACCTCCCTCTGCCGTTCCAATTGAATCCCTCCTTTTTGTTTTTTAACCGAGTTGGATCCTTGTAGCGTTTACTTCCGTCGTCTTCTCGCCCCCCGCGAAGGGGTGCCCCTTTTTAGGCTTTAGCTCTTTGGTTTGCGAGCTTTCGCCGTCGTGGCCGTTCTCCAACCCAACAGCACCACGTTCGCTTTCCCCCCCCCACCCTGCTTCGCTTTCCGGAATTTTTCCCCGCACGGCCTGACTTTTCCCCCTTCTAACCGTTGCGAAAAACACCGGCGAGACCTCTTCCAGGTCATTTTTCTTCCGACAGATTGTAGGTCCGTCCTCCCCGCCCCACTACTAAGTATCTGCCTTTTTGTTCCGGCCGGCTCCAATCGACATTGAGGCTCCCATCCTCCCAATTAAGTTCTCATCGTCTTCTTACTCAGGCCCCTCTTCCCCCCGTTGATTCAAGTGGGGTCCCTCTGCCTGTTTGGGAGTGGGTGAGGGAGAATTAGCTCCCAAAGGGGCCAATTCACATTTTATCGACCGTTCAGACACGTTCCCATTTTGGAAAAAAAAAACTCCTTTGTTATGCTTGGTGAGGAGTGGAGTGTGTTTTTCCCCCACGTCACCATGGCCTTCCCCGTCCGTCCTTCGCTTGTTGTCCTTCCTCTTTCATCGTTATTCACAATTCAATTTTTAATTGGATTTGATAGCTAATTTTTTTTTGTTCCGGGTCTATATCCCCATGTTTTTTAAGAGTCTCTTTTTTACATCCTCCAGTTTGAGCGTTCCTTTTCGTATGGGCCCCCCTTTAGTTTTTCCGTGGGCCGTAGTGACTTCAGCCGGGATTTTAGTAACTGAATCCCCTCGTTTTCTTCTTAGGTGTATCCCACAAACCATCCTTCTGAACTTTCCCCTATGCCTCCGCAGATGCGTCCGCGGCGTTGCCCCTTCCCCCCCTGCTGGCCTTCCAGCACGGCAACATAAAAAACCTTTTCTCCACCTGTGCGTTCACATTTGCATCCCCCTATTCCCGTGTGTGCAGCAGTTCCTTAATTTCTTCTCTCTGCCTCTTCCCCCACCCTCCCCCTGCCCAGATTTTTCCCTTGTCGGTTGAAATATAGAAACCAGATCCCTTACCGTAGCGTCAACGCCCCATTTCCTGGTACACCTTTTTGAGATCCAGGAAGATTTCGGGATGTTTTGCCGTTACTGGTTTCAGGGCTTACCGCGTCCTGCCTTTCTTCCTTCTTTTTTTAGAGCTTATAGACGAAGCCCCCAGCGGTTAGTACTGTCGCGTTTTTTCCGGGGCCCCATTGCATCATTTAGCCCGGTTTTTTTAATTTCTTTCTATGGATCATCGATTAGCGTTAGTTACCTTTCACTGCTTGCAAGTATGCCCACCCAGCCTGGGCCTGCATGGCAGTGTCCCCCCTTTTTTTACCCCTCTGCCAAAAAACCCATTTTGGTGGGTCCTTTTACCCCAAAATCTCTCTTTTCGCTCCCCTGCCCAGGGGAACTACTTATTGCGCGTGTTGTGTAATCCTCCTCAGACACAGTCCTTTTGAGATATGATTTTTCTTTTTGGGTTGTCGGCGATGAGTTCCCCCACCCCCCCCCCTTCGGATTTTTTTTTGAGCGTTGTTTGCCGCTCACAGCCGGTGCGTTTGGCCCGCGGTTTTGCCCAGTGCTCTGCTTGGCTGCCGGGAATTCGTTGCCGATTGCCGGGATTCCTTCTAACTCTTGGCTTGGTTTTCAGCCACCGCCGTTAATTTCTGATATTGAAACGTAGCTATTCCCCTGCTCTTGAAATATTTGGTACGGGGTGATCCCCTTTCTTGAGATTTTACCCAGCCTTCAGGTTTGGACCTTCTTCTCTTTCTCTGTCCCGCAACCCTTCCCCGATCTCCTCGTCCCCGACAGGTCCTGTGGGTACTCGGTTTTAGCGTTTAGCTAGGTTTCTTTAGGACAGGGTAGGGTTCCCTTCCCTCCTGAACAGGCCTAGCAGATTTGAGGATTTTTCCCTCCATTAGAGAAAGATCTGCCCCTACTTTCCCCCTTCACTTTTCTTCAACAAGTCCTTGAAGTATGCCGGCCCCTTTAGTATTTTCCTTACGTTTTTCTCGCCGATGTAAAGTTCCCGTCATGCTTTTGGGCGGTTTCTTTTTGCGGACATAAGTTTCTCGCCCCTTTTTTCTTTCTATGACTTTAGCTTAAAATGATGTAGTAATTTTCCCTTTTTTCTGCCCTCTCCTACGCCGTTTCTTTCGGTTTTTTTTTCTGCGGCGCACCCTTTCTTGCCGCCTTGCGGGCCCTTTTCGACTGTTATACCAGGTGCACGTTTAGTGGTTTGAAGAGAGTCATTCCTTTACTTTGGCTCTTTCATTTTCGTTATCGGTTTTGGGTCATTTTTTGCTCCTTTTTTTTGTTTAAGCGCGGGGAGTTTGCTTCCCACAGATTTCTCCTTTTCCCTTAGGGTTACCTCGGCGACTTTCCAGATCCCTTCTTTTTTTCTTCTCCCCTTTTTCCCTTCAGTCCGGTCTAGGAGAGTGAACCTTTTTTCCCGGCCCACGCACGTATCAAATAGAGTAAAATCACCCCCCCTTTCTTTCAAAGCGGTGTTGAGTGCTTCTCTTCCCAATTTAAAGCACGGTATTCCTTTCCTTTAATAAGTTTTTTTTCTGATTCTACCTTGCTGGATGCCATTGCCTGATAGCATCCCCGCCCCCGAACCTTTCGGCTGATCTTTATGGAAACCTTTTTTGCGAACGTGCATATCCCCTCCTCTCTCCTTTGTTCGCTGGGCATTTGTGAAGCCAACATTTCGGGCTCTTAAAATGTCGACAGATTTTCGGCCTAAGGTCAGCGTCTCCTCGTGGAATCTTCAGCGGACCCTTCCCCCTCCACGCTTTATCAAAAAAGAATTCGCTGGAGTCGCCCCCACTCCTCCCAGCCCCTCAATCAATACCCTCAAATTTGCCTTGCCAAATCCTTGTTTTTCCCATGGCGCCGCTCTTCCGAGCCGTGAACTCAGTCCTTCCCAATTGCAAAGCACCCCTGAGTCCGATAGCTTTTTTCCGCCCAAACCAACCCGATACGTCGTCTTCGCGCCTACCCCCCCCCTTTTACCCTGCAAAGCACCCCCTTTGGCGTCACGCCTTTCTCTCCGAAGTGTCGACCCCTTTCCTTGTTCCAAAATTTTTTTTTTTTTTTCCACCGAACCCTGTGGGGGCCGGCCTTCCCTTCTCTCCCCTTTATGTATTCCGTCCAGCCCTTCTACTCTGCATTGACTTTTGATCCCCCTTTTTCCCAGAACTTCCCTTGCAAAGACCCCCCTTGCTAGGTCGGCCGTACAACTTGGATGTCTATGGCATGTCACCCCTCCCCCCTACTGCCGGATGGCTGGTGTCAACCCCCTCCCAAATGCGAACCCTGAGTTTCTATCAATCTTTTTCGGATGTCTCGATACGAACTGGTTGATGGTTTGCAAATAGAGACTTGGTAAGCCGGAACCTTTTCGCCCGATTTGGCTGACGTCTCAAAGGGTTACGTTCGCAAATTTATCCTGAGTTTTTTCATTACAGTCTTCGTTAATACGTTTAAGATATTACCGGCTTTTCTTCCCCTGCAGGGTTTTATCTTCATACTGATCGGCAACTGAATTTCCTTTACTCCTTCTATTGGGCAAACTCTGGGTATTCTCCTTCTGTCATCTACCCACGATGGCGCAACAAAGATTGCGGGGTCCCCCGCCGACCCACCCTGAGCCCCTCCCCCCCCCCTTTATCACCGTGGGATTATGAACGAAATTCCCCAAATCTTAGTTCCACTTTGTGGAGCACCCCTTTTCATGGGTTCCCTCGACTTTTTTAGTTTTCCTTCCCCTTTGATCGTATTCCTTTTTTACAAGGACCTTTCCCTTCTAGTGCTACTAAAGCTTTTTACCCGAGTTGTTAACCGACCTCTCGGAGGAGGAGACCGCGCAGCATGTTTCAAACTTCCCTACAATTATTCTTCCCCGAACACGACGCGACGCCTCCTTTTCTTCGTCCGAAGTCCTGCGATGTACACACTCCTTTCTCCCTGAATGAAGCCAAGACAATTTCCTCCCATGCTTCCCCCCTGGTGACCCGTCTTTACCATTTCCCCCTTCTGACCCACTTTTTTTTCCGTCTCCCCCCTTCCCCCCTTTCCCCCGCGGGTTTTTCTATTTTCCACTGACGTTTTCGCCAAAATCTCTTCGTTGGTTTTCCCTCGGAGTTTCCGGCTCTATCTGCTTTCTTCGCCGGGACCCTGCTTTCCCCCAAAGGTTATTCAACCCCCGTCGTGTATGGAATTTGTGCGTCAGCCTACTTTCGTTCGTCCCACCTCGGGTTTGAGCCCTTCTGTTCGGTCATTTTCAGTACCGTATTTTGGTTGTCGCCACATCCGATCAACGATTTTGCTCTCCTAAAACCCTTCTGCCTGCTGGCCCGAACTGCCCCCGTCCATTCAGATTCTGGCCGAGGCGCACCAAGGACCTTTCTCCCACCCGTATGGGTTGGAGAGCCGCTGACCGCAACTGTCGCTGCCCCCACCTGCCCGCGGTAACACGAGTCCTACATCCCCAAACCTAAGAATTGTTTTTTTTTTTTTTTTGGTGTTTGTTTTTGTGTTGGACGATCCCTCTTAATGGACAACAACCCGTCTTCGCGCTTCGATGGTAGAGAAACACCCCCACACCCAAATACCTCGCAACTTTTGGTGTTTTAAGACTTTTTAACTTTGGTTTTCTTCCATAGCTCCAAAGTTATTTTCTTTTTTCACTTTTTCGCCTTTTTTTCCCATACAAGACTAGTCCCCCCCCTGCCCCCTTCTGATTGTCTCGGGCCTTCTTATATCCTCTTGTTAAGGTCAATCTTCCCTTCTGGGGATGACCTGGACCCCCCGTCACATCCCTCTGGACCATTCTTGCTCCGATGCTCCGCTTGGCTTTCGACCTACACCCCTCTTGTCGAGCACCATGAGCCTTTTAGAGGAACCAGTTTTTGGTAGCTGAGCCTCCCCACCTCCCACCAAATTTATTGAACCGATGATGTTACCTATTTTATTTGCCCCGATATCAGGTGGGTTGAAGACCCGTGTCCCCTCATTGCGCTACGTCACAGCTCCCTGAGTAAGGGCCGTTTAATTCTCTGATAGTATCTTGGGACATGGCCCTTGCTGAACTGTATCTGATGGCTTTTTTCACCCTCCCAATTCACTGTGGTCATCTCAACCCGCACCTGAGGTCAAAGTTGGTCTCCCCTTTGTAAAGCATAGCAGTAGACGTTTTGGTTTCGAGCACCCCCAAAGGAGTCTTCTTGTAGGATAGCTTATGGATCGATAAATGGACCTACCCTATATTTCTCTTCCTCCTCCTTTTGTTGTTGTTGGTCTCTCTTTTACCCGGAATTTTAGTGATACCTTCCGCTTCTTTCTCCAAACCAAGCGTGGTGTCCTTCCCTCTCACTGCCTTTAAGTGTCCCCCCCCTATCTTTTTAAGCCAACCTTCCCAACACACTGACCCTCTTAGTGGGAGCTCAGTTCGAAGTCTTTGCTGGCGCGAAATCGGCGCCTGGTCTTTTCTTTCTCCAGACAAGCATATCCTAGAGATGATGCCTCTTCACGATCTCCCGGTTCATTTTTCTTTTTGGGATCTGTGACCCTCTCCCTGGAGTTTTTTAATCCCTTTTCTCTTTTAGGACAATTTGCCCCGTCACGTCCCTCCTCCTTCTTCCTTGATAAAAGTTTTAGTCTCCTCTTCACACACATGCTTGTCTTCTCCTTCTCTCGTCCTCATTTGGGTCTCTTTCCGCCCCTACCATCGGACTCACTCCCTTTCCATCGGCTTCCGCTGGCCCGGGTAGTCCCCCCACTCTTTTGATACCCCCTCTGCCCCCCCAAACGTTTCCCCAATAAGGTCTACCTCAGGCCCGACTGTTGTTGTTCCCATTTTTTTTTGTGATGGACCGTTGTGGGGATTGGACAGAATTAACCTTCCCCCAAAGGGTTCCCACGAAAATTGTTATAGCTTGATTTTAAGTCCACTTTCCCACGGAGGGCACCACAGGTTTTCCTTTTTTTGGGATAGTGGGCCCTGTTATGCTACCCCCCCCCCAGTCACCTCGGCATTTAATTTCCCTTTGTTGTCCCTTCCTTCCATTTATGCTTCAGCGTTTTACTTATCGTCGTCTGTTTCTCCCCGCCCTTTGTTTGCCGAGTTTCGGCTCCCGCGTCTCTCAGCTCTTCTCAGTTGTGTTTTTGTCTCTTCGGGTTCCCTCTAAGGCCATGTTTCCCCATTCTCCAATGTCCTAATTTCTGTCGTTTACTAATCCCCTTCGTTGGTTTCTTCTTGTGTCTCTTTTCCCCCCCCCCCCCACAACCCCGGTATGACCTTTAAATCGCCCCTCAAGAGATGCCTGCTTGTGGGAGGCAATTAGGGATTCCATGTCCCCGGTCATTTTTCCCCTTCTCCCACCCCGTTAGATTTTGTCCAAAGAAATTCTTCCGTTTTTTGCAGTCTGAAGATAGCCTGCCCTGCCTCTCTTGCCGGCTCTTTCCCCCCCGTTCAAAAAGCGAATAGCGAACGTGAGCTTTTAATTTTTTATTCCCGAGAAGAGAGTGACCGAAACATTGCAGAAGTCCGGCCCTTTAGTAGATCTCCTGTTTCCCCCCACTTTTTTATTGATGGTGGGAATTGTTATGCCTTGTTTAGTTATGTGGTCATTTACTGCCGGATTTTGTCTTACTCCGCGGATCGGCCGGCATCCCTACGCCTCCAGTCATTTTGTAGAGTCTTATTTTTTTTTGCTGATCGGCAGTCCCTTTATTCCATTTTTTGCAGGCAGCTGCTTCGTTTCATCCTACGCATGGAGATCTTCATTCATATTACCCCTTTTTGCCCATTAGTCAACCAAAAAATGCAGGCAGAGTGTGGCCTGGCAGGTCCCTTCCCCCAAAAGCTTTTCGATTCCGGCCCACACCCCCTCCTTTCCAGCTTATACCAAATCTTGAATTCATGTTTTTCCCATTTTGGAACCCTTAGAGGTTATTGTAAGCCGCCAGAACCGGTTACGGTTTAATTCTCTAGTTGGTCTGGTGTCTCGTTAGGTCCCAACCCTTTTTTGCGTCCATGTTTCGGTTCTATACCAACTCTCTTGTACACGCCCTGTTTTTTGCCCCCCCGGCTGTGTGGGCTTTTTCTTTACGTGCGGGTCTTCAGGTCAATTCCTTGAGGTTTTAGAAGGAGATTCCCCTTTCCTAGGCCGATTGCCCCGGACACGTCGGTGACCTTTTCGTCTTTTCTTTTTTTCGACGGTTCCCGCCAAAAAGCGACGGGTTCTTAATGCTATCTCTCGAGCCCCCCGCATTTTTCTCTCGCGGCCACGTCAATTGGTGTTTCCAGACGCACAGTCCTCGGTTAGCTCCGGTTTTCTCGTTTTTTTTCCCCATCCCCATCCGTTCCAGTTTTGTGCGTTCCTTAGCAAGAATGGTCGGATCGACTTTCGATGAAAGATGGTGGATGAAGGGGCATGTGTCCCCGGTATGACTTTTGTTTAGTATCACCCAAATTCAATTCCTGAGTAGTCCCCCTTCTGCTTCCCCCTTTTTATCTGCCGAGGTTCCCCTTTCCGCGATCGCCGTTTTCGTGTTTCTATTGCGACATTCCAGTTTCTCGACCCGTTTCTCTCTCCGTAGCCCCTCTCTTTTTCCCTTTGCCCTTGACACCGGGTAGAGACTACGGCCTCTTCCTTGTTTTTTTTGCTGACTTCGCGCTATTTGCCGTCCCGTGCTGTTGCATGATTTTTCTCTTCTTGCTAAGATCGTCCGCTTCTCGCTTTGCCTAAGTCCGGATTTTGAGTCCCCCTACCGGTTCTCGGGCGTGGGTGTCGGTCCTTCCCCTCGTCTGCTTTGATTTTTGCTTCAGCTTTCTTGCGGTTTTTTTCTCCGAAGTCGTTTCCGCTGAACTTCTTTCCCCCGTTTCGGCAGATACTCTGCTTTTTGCCCAGTTCATTTTTTCCAGTCGCCCCCCGAACCACGGTCTCCCACTTGCTGTCCCTTTCCCACGGAAACTTATTCCAAGCCGTCCATCATGGGGCGAAAGTCCGTTTTTTTTTTTCTTTTCTCGGTCCATCAGT